>Ga0302293_10000307_pt1 | contig 27140 bp, 22 predicted proteins | sample III_Fen_N2_2_FD_198758 | JGI IMG/M metagenome (GOLD analysis project Ga0302293, IMG submission 198758) | Peat permafrost microbial communities from Stordalen Mire near Abisko, Sweden - III_Fen_N2_2 | ecosystem: Environmental > Terrestrial > Soil > Wetlands > Permafrost | place: Sweden: Abisko...
AACAACACCCCAAAATAGCGGTCATTATTGTTAATTACAATGTGACATTCTTTCTGGAACAGTGCTTAAACTCTGTGGCTCGTGCTATGGAACAAGAGCCTGCCGAGGTATGGGTGGTGGATAATAATTCCGTTGACGGTTCGGTAGAGATGGTGGCCGAAAAATTTCCGTGGGTCAAACTCATTGCCAATAAAGACAACAAAGGATTTTCGAAAGCCAACAACCAAGCCATGCTGCTTTCGCAGTGTAAGTACCAGCTTTTACTGAATCCGGATACGGTTGTGGAAGAAGATACACTGAAAAAAGTGGTCGACTACATGGATGAACATCCTGATGTAGGTGGTTTGGGCGTTCGCATGGTGGATGGCAAAGGTAAATTCCTTCCCGAATCAAAACGCGGTTTGCCTACTCCGGCTGTGGCTTTTTACAAGATTTTCGGCATCTCACGCATTTTTCCGCGTTCCAAACGTTTCGGTCGCTACCATTTGGGTAACCTGAGCGAATTTGAAACCAACGAAATTGAAATTCTCAGCGGAGCTTTCATGCTCATGCGCAAAGAAGCGTTGGATAAAGTAGGTTTGCTCGATGAAGATTTTTTCATGTACGGCGAAGACATCGACCTTTCGTACCGCATTATCAAAGGTGGCTACAAAAACGTCTACTTCCCCGAAACGCGCATTATTCATTACAAAGGCGAAAGCACCAAGAAAAGTAGCGTCAACTACGTGTTTGTGTTTTACCGCGCTATGGTGATTTTTGCCCGAAAGCATTTCTCGCAGAAAAACGCCAAGCTCTTTTCGTTTCTGATCAATTCAGCAATCTATTTTCGAGCAAGTCTTGCCATTGCCAGTCGATTCATCAAAAAATCGATGTTGCCGCTGGCAGATGCACTTTATATTCTGATCGGACTCTTCGCACTAACCAATTATTGGCATCAGGCAAACATTGAGTTTCCGCGGGAAATTACGTCGGCTTTGATTTACGGCTATACACTTGTGTGGATGTTTACCAACCTCATGGTAGGCAGTTACGACCAGCCGGTTCGTTTGAAAAAGATGCTTTTGGGAACTGTTGTCGGAACCGGAATCATTCTCATGTTCTATGCACTTTTCCCGAAAGACTGGCAATTTTCGAGACTCTACATTCTATTAGGTGCCGCCTGGGTAATTGCCTATTACTGGCTTTCGCGCTTGTTTTTACATGTGGCCATCGGTAAACGATTCATCATTAACGGGAAGAAAAACGGCAACTTCGCCATTATCGGATCCAATGAAGAATTTGAGCGCGTAGCGTTGATTTTGCGCCAAACACAACCCAAGGTCGAAAAAGTAGTGCACGTTTCCATCGGAACTGAAAAAGAACACAATGCTGTTGGAACACTCAACCAGTTAGATCAAATCACCAATATCCACAAGATCGACGAACTTATTTTCTGCGCCAAAGACACTTCGGCCAATGAAATCATTGAGTGGATGACTACCATTCAGTTGCCAAACATCGATTTTAAGATCGCGCAACCGGATAGTTTGTTTCTGATCGGCAGTAACTCCATTGAAACGGCAGGTGATTTGTACATCATGGATATCAATGCCATTTCGCACCCGGTAAAACGACGTCAAAAACGACTCATCGATTTACTCACCGGAACCATCATGTTGCTCTTTTCGCCCATTCTTATTTGGTTCTACCCCAACAAGGGAGCTTATTTACACAATTCGTTGCGCTTGATCTCCGGACAACTCACCGCTATTGGATACAGCTCCAAAGCAACCGGAAAACAAAGCGAATTACCTTCCATCAAACGCGGTATTTTGTCTCCAGAAGACCGTCTCAATAAAGTCGACACCAATATTGCCGTGAAATTAGACTTGCTTTACGCCCGCGAATACACCATGTTATTGGATGTGCAGATTATTCTTCGTTCCTGGAAAAAGCTAAGCAGAACCGTTTAGAAAACTTCACCACTAAGCCACAAAGCTTTCGCCGAAGCTTCAGCGAAGGAGCAAAGTTTTTTTGATGAACGTGACTTGTTAAGGTCACAAAGGTATTCTATCTAATTCCCTTTGTGTTCTTTTAGCGCGTCAAATATGTCCTTTTTCTTTGTGCCTTTGTGGTAAATGCTCATTCCTGAATCAGCTCAATAGTTTTCCGTCAACCACTAAATCATGGTAGTACTTAAATTTATAACACAATTAAACAAGATCTTAATACTTTCATACATTAAATTTTAGCTTATTTTTGTGCGAACTTTTAAGAGAACCGTTCGCGATTGATATGGCACAGATTGAGATTCGTCTTCCTAAAATGGGAGAAAGTGTAACAGAGGCAACCATTACAAATTGGTTAAAAAACATTGGTGATAGCGTTGCGCTTGATGAACCGTTGGTTGAAGTAGCTACTGACAAAGTAGACAATGAACTTCCTTCGGAGGTAGCAGGTGTACTTGTTCAGCAATTATTTGCAAAAGACCAGGTAGCTCAGGTGGGTGATGTAATTGCTATTATTTCTACCGATGGCGACAGTGCTCCGGTTAGCGCTCCAGTTACAACGCAGGCAACTCCTGTTGAAGTGGTAGCAGAAACTGTAACGGCAGCGCAAGTGTTGGCAAACGGTCAAGCTCCGGGTCTTGAGAAATCAGGTGATTCGGGTAAATTCTACTCTCCGCTTGTTCGCAGCATTGCAGAAAAAGAAGGTGTAAGCATGGCTGAATTGGAAACACTTGGCGGTTCCGGTTTGGGTGGTCGTGTTACCAAAAAAGATATTTTATCCTACATCGATACGCGTGTTGAAGGTGGTGGTGCAGCGGTAGCAACTCCGGTTGCAGCAACTCCTACTCAACAAGTTGTTTCAACTCCGGCTCCTGTGGTAACTCCAGCCGCAACAAGCGCAGGTTCTTCGTTCTTATCGAACATAAAAGAACCGGTAGTTACAGCCAATCCTGGTGATGAAATCATTGAGATGGACCGCATGCGTAAACTCATTGCCGATCACATGGTAATGTCTACGCACGTTTCTCCACACGTTACTTCTTATGTAGAAGCAGACGTGACCAATATTGTGAACTGGAGAAACAAAATGAAAAAGGATTTCGAAAAACGCGAAGGTGAAAACCTAACGTTTACGCCTATTTTCATGGAAGCAATCGTAAAAGCGATCAAAGATTTCCCAATGATCAATGTTTCCGTTTCTGGAACTAGCATCATCAAACGTAAAGACATCAACATCGGAATGGCAACCGCTCTTCCTTCAGGTAACCTTATTGTACCGGTAATCAAAAACGCCGACCGCATGAACCTTACCGGAATTGCGAAATCGGTGAATGAACTTGCACGTAACGCACGTGACGGTAAATTGAAACCGGAAGACATTCAAGGTGGCACTTATACCGTAACCAATGTAGGAACATTCGGAAACGTTATGGGAACGCCGATCATCAATCAACCGCAAGTAGCGATCATGGCATTAGGTGCTATTCGTAAAATGCCTGCAGTGATCGAAACGGCACATGGCGACTTCATCGGAATCAGACATAAAATGTTCCTTTCACACTCTTATGACCACCGTGTAGTGGACGGAGCGCTGGGTGGACAATTTGTGCGACGGGTGGCAGATTACCTCGAGCAATTTGACGTTAACCGCGAATTGTAACATATAATCATTAATTTCGTAAGACCCACACAATGAATAATGTGGGTCTTTTTAATTAACAACTCAATGAATCGAATTTTTACTACTGTAGCCTTATTATTGTTGCCTTTGTTAACGTTTGCTCAGTATTCTGACGAACAATTGCAGGATATCTTGAAAAACTCTTCGGAGCAAACATTGGTAACCGAAAATTCTCAAATGCTACAAGAGGGTTACCTCTATCAAGCCGGTTTAGTAGCCGATCGCTTGTTGGAACTCAACCCGAATAGCAGTAATTACAACTACCGTCGTGGTTTCATTTACCTTGAAATGTCACGCGATTTTGTAAAAGCATTGCCATTGTTGGAAAAAGCAGTTGTGAGTACTGATAAAAATTTCGATATGTACTCAGCAGGTGAAAAAAGTGCTCCTACAGATGCCATTTATCACTTGGCTCGTTGCTATCACTTGGCTGAAAACATCACCAAAGCAGAAGAATACTACAATAAATTCATTTCCGTTTCCAATCCGAAATCGGAATTTGTGTTTTTTGCCAAATTGAACTTGGAACAATGTGTCATTGCACGCAAGCAAATGGAAGTTCCTCGCAAAGTGAAATTGCAAAACATCGGTTCAGCAGTAAATACTTCAAAACCGGAATATTCTCCGGTCATTTCATTGGATGGATCAGCGTTGTACTTTACTTCCCGTCGTTCATGGCCGAATGGCGCAAGCAACACAGGAATGGATACACGCATTAACCAATTGCCGGAAGATATCTACGTGTCATACCGCGATTTTGACGGGTCTTGGACAGAACCGGCTCGTATGGAGTTTTGTGATTCGATTCAAAACGAAGCTACCATGGCTGTGAGTCCGGATGAGCGTCGTATTTACCTGTATCAAGATACTCAAGGAAATGGTGACGTTTTCTACTCCGATTTCTCTACCAACCGTTTTCAGGAAGTAACTCACTTCGAAAACCGCAATGTCAACACTTCCAGCTGGGAAACGCACTGTACGGTGACTCCTGACGGGCAAAACATGTACTTCGTTTCTGACCGAAAAGGCGGTTACGGTGGTCGTGATATCTATCGCATCGTAAAATTGCCTGATGGTGATTGGAGTAATCCTGTAAACATGGGACCAAGCATTAACGGACCATTTGATGAAGAATCTCCGTTTATTGCTGTGGATAACAAAACATTGTACTATTCAAGTAACGGTGCTAAAAGTATGGGCGGATTTGACGTGTTTGTAACCGTTCGCGATGAAAACAACGTTTGGTCAGACCCCATTAACTTAGGTTACCCGCTCAACTCTACCGGTGACGATTTGTTCTATACAACTACTGTTGACGGAATGACAGGTTACTTGACATCGTTCAGAGCTGACGGATTCGGTGAAAAAGACATTTACGAAGTACACAACGACTACCTAGGCATGAAAAACATTGCCGTTTTGAAAGGAAAAATCAATACTGTTGGTGGAAAACCACTTCCTGAAGATGTTTCAATCACATTGCGTTGCACCAATTGTGGCGATCCGTTCGACCGTAAAGTGTTTCCTCGTATGCGTGACGGAGTTTTCTTGAGCTCTTTGGAACCTTGTCGTGAATACGAAATGGTATTCTCTTATGAAGGAGGAAAACAAGAATTCTACAAAGAAGCCTTCGCTACAGATTGCGAAAAACAATACCAAGAAGTTTACCGCGAAGTATGGTTGGATACAGACTTGAAAGACATCGTAAACATTTACTATTTGGCAGGAACTGTTAAAGACAGTAAAACCAAAAAAGAATTGAGCGACGTAAAAGTTTCTATCGTGGATAAAAGCAACGGACAACCAATCCTGGATATGTCTACGTTAACCAACGGTTCGTTTGAAAGCGACACCTTAGTTGGTAAAAAACGCAACGATAAATTCAACATCGGAATTCGTTTGGAAAAAGAAGGATATGTTACAATGACCTACGATGTTCCACTAGAATTGGCAATGGAATCGCGCATTGACATCAACTCATTGATCAACCCGATGATGACGAAAGTAGAAGTTGGAGTGGATTTGGCAAAAGTAATCGATATCAAACCGATTTACTTTGACTACAACAAATCAGACATTCGTGCCGATGCGAAAGTGGAATTGGATAAGATTGTGAAAATCATGAAAGAAAATCCAACAATCAAAATCGAATTAGGATCACATACGGATAGCCGTGGTAATAACGAATACAACCGCTCACTTTCTGATCGTCGTGCTAAATCGTCAGCTGCTTACATTATTTCGCAAGGAGTTCCTGCCAACCGTATTACTGGAAAAGGATATGGAGAATCGAAATTAGTAGTGTCAGACGAAACCATTTCGGGAATGTCTACAGAAAGCGAAAAAGAAGCTGGTCACCAGAAAAACCGTCGTACGGAATTCTTGATCGTAAAGTAATTTTAAAGGCAAAAAATCGAAGACCGTTGTGAAAAACAGCGGTCTTTTTTTGTTCACTTTAGCGTTTTTTCACACCTAATTTATTAGGATAAACACCTGTGTTTAAAGGCTTCAAATGATTAAAAAATAGTTGTGAGTGTATATTCGTGGACAAAAAATGAATATTTCATTGCAACTAAACTTCCGGTTTTAGCTATATTCACAGCATTGATATTCACTAGATTAACTTAAAGAATGAAAATATTACTATTCTTTGTATTTGTTAGCACCTACTGCTCACTTAGTTTCGGCCAATATACGAATGCAAAATTGGACGATATTTTAGCCACTTATTCTGACGAAAAGCTCTTGGTTGAAAGCTCCAGACTTCTTGAAGAAGGTTATTATGCCGCCGCTGAAAAAATAATGGACAAACTTCTCGGCAAAAACCCTGAAAACAGTAATTACAATTATCGAAAGGGATTTTTGGTCTCGGAAGGTCGCGCATTACCTGGGGAAGCGATTCCTTATTTGGAAAAAGCCTCCAAAAACATCGATAAGAATTACGACATGTATTCCGGAACCGAAAGTCATGCTGCCGTTGATGTACTATACCGCTTGGCTAAATGTTACCACAAAACCGGAAATGTAGATAAAGCCGAAGAAAATTACAAAGCTTTCTTGGCTCAAGCACCGAAGAAAACGGACTTGACAGCTTCTGCACAATTAGGATTGGATCAATTGGTCAATGCCAAAAAATCGATGGAGTTCCCGAAGAAAAACGTTACCGTTATCAACTTGGGAAATACCATTAACACCAGTGCACCGGAATATTCACCTGTGATTTCATTTGACGGAAGCGCCATTTACTTTACTTCTCGCCGTGCATGGCCAGAAGGTCAAAGTGAAGATTCAAAAGATCCGCGTTATGATTTTTACCCAGAAGATATTTACGTTTCTTACAAAGACTTTGACGATTCATGGATGGAGCCCGCTCGTTTGGAATTCTGTAAAGCCGATCAAAACGAAGCTTCCATTTCCGTGAGTCAAGATGAACGTCGTATTTATGTTTACCAAGATATGGTCAACAATGGTGATATTTATTATTCTGATTTCTCAACCAATCGTTTCAAGGAAATTCAAGATTATAAAGTACCTGAAGTAAATACGGAATTCTGGGAAACCCACTGTGCCGTTACTCCTGACGGGCGCACAATGTACTTCACTTCCGACAGACCAGGCGGTTTCGGTGGTCGTGATATTTACCGTATTGTGAAATTGCCTGATGGTGAATGGAGCAAGCCTTTTAACCTCGGACCTACAATCAACAGTGCATTCGACGAAGATTCACCATTTATGGCAAGCGACAACAAAACCTTGTACTTTGCAAGTAATGGTCCTAGAAGTATGGGTGGTTTCGACATCATGGTTTCTGTAATCGATGGCGACAACAACTGGTCTACTCCTATCAACTTGGGTTATCCGCTCAATTCTACCAGTGATGATTTGTTCTACACCGAGACTATCGATGGTCGTCGTGGATACATTACTTCTACACGTGGTGATTCGAAAGGTGAAAAAGACATCTACGAAATTCAAAATGATTACCTGACACCGAATCGCGGTGCTATCTTGAAAGGAAAAATCATTACACTCAACGAGCGTCCAATGCCGGAAGACATGACGGTTTCGTTGAATTGTGTTGACTGTGGAGATCAAGTGGGTCGTACTGTTTACCCACGTGCACGTGACGGTGTGTTCATGATGAACCTTGAACCTTGTCATGAGTACGAAGTAGTATTCCACCACACCAACGGTGCAACGGAATTTTACAGAGAAACCTTGAAAACGGATTGTTCCAAAGAAAAAGAAGAAATCTACCGTGAAATCTTCTTGGATGCCGACAAGTGGGAGATCGTGAAACCACCGGTAGTAGATACTACGCCAGTTGTAGACACTGTAATTCCTGTGAAACCGACTTACTTGCCATTGGCTTATAAACGCAACTACGGTTACAACAAAAATGCTCCTGACGACGAAAACGGTTCTTTGAAACAATTCTTCGACGGAGTTGACGAACAGTTGAAAGCAGGTCGTGAGAAAATCGTGATCGAGATCTACTCTTCCGCATCATACGTGCCAACGGCAGCGTTTAAAGACAACCAGGAATTGAGTGAGAGTCGTGCACAGAAAATGCAACAAAAAGTAAACTGGCATTACCGCAACTCCAAATACAAAGATCGTGTAGAGGTGAAAGTGGTTTCTGCAGTGGTTTCAGGACCTGCATTTGGTGGAGACAGAGACAACACCGAAAAATACTGGCCATATCAGTTCGTTGAGCTGAAAGCCCAATAAAATAAGAAAACAATAAGAGTCCCGATTCAGTCGGGACTTTTTTTTATCCAATTGGAAACGTATATTTGGGCTAAAAACATGAATCTAGCTCTTCAACGTCCGTTCGCTGTATTTGATCTCGAAACCACCGGTGTAAATGTCACACAGGATCGCATTGTTGAAATTGCCATTATTAAGGTTCACCCCGACGGTACGGAAGAGGAATATTCCAAACGTGTTCACCCAACCATTCCGATTCCGAAAGAATCCAGTGAGATTCACGGCATCTGGGACAAAGATGTTGAAAACGCTCCGAAATTTGCCGAGATTGCCGATGAAGTTGCCGCATTTATCGGTGATGCCGATTTAGCAGGATATAACTCCAATAAATTTGATATTCCGGTATTGGCTGAAGAGTTTTTGCGCTGCAATCACTCGTTTGATGTACGCTCACGCAAGTTTGTAGACGTGCAAAACATCTTCCACAAGATGGAACAACGCACCTTGGCAGCCGCTTATCAATTCTACTGCCAACAGAGCATGGAGAATGCCCACAACGCCTTGTATGATACTCGCGTGACCTTGGACGTGTTTAAAGCACAATTAGCGCGTTACCAAGACTTATCGAAGAGCGTTGAAGGATTGGCCGAGTTCTCGCGTCAGGGCAATGTAGAATGGCACGATTTCGCCGGACGTTTGGCCGTGAATGCAAAAGGTCAGGTAATGTACAACTTCGGGAAACACAAAGGCAAAACCGTAGAAGAAATTGGTGAGTCGGAACCAGGTTACTACGGTTGGATTCTCGATGCAGATTTTCCGCTCTACACCAAACAATTGTTGCGCAATGAAATGGATCGCATCAAACAATCCAAACGCGCTTCAGTAGCAGTGAAACAAGAACCGCAAGACAATGCCAGCATCGAAGACAAACTGGCTGCGCTTAAAAATAAATTTTCCAAATAACCCATGAAGATTATTTGTATCGGTCGCAACTATGCTGACCATGCCAAAGAAATGAATGCTCCCCTGCCCTCTGCTCCGGTGTTTTTCATGAAACCCGACACAGCGATGCTTCCTGCGGGAAATCCTTTCTACATTCCTGATTTTACCAACGACCTTCACTACGAATGCGAGTTGGTGGTAAAGATCAAAAAAGCGGGAAAACACATTCCGGAGAACTTTGCCGGCGATTATTACGACGAAATCGGTTTGGGAATCGACTTCACCGCTCGTGATTTGCAAACAGCGTGTAAAGAAAAAGGCCTGCCTTGGGAAATCGGGAAAGCCTTTGACAACAGCGCCCCGATGGGAACGCATTTCTTGCCAAAAACCGCGCTCAACTTAGCCGATTTGACCTTCACACTCCACAAAAACGGTGAGTTGGTACAAACAGGTCATACAACCGACATGATTTTCTCCATCGACCAGCTGATAGCTTACGTTTCGCAATTCATCACCCTGAAAACCGGTGATTTACTGTTTACAGGCACACCTGCTGGTGTTGGTCCGGTAGCGATCGGCGACCGATTAGAAGGATTTATTGGCGAAGAAAAATTACTCGATTTACAGATCAAGTAGTTGAAAAGCGGTGCAAATGCGTATATTTGTCACCGTCTTAAAATCACGCGCACGTGGTGAAATTGGTAGACATGCCATCTTGAGGGGGTGGTGCCGTATGGTGTGCTGGTTCGAATCCAGTCGTGCGCACAAAAGGAAGTCTGACACGTAGTGTCGGACTTTTTTATTTCATACCATTCCAAGCTTGCTTGAAGAATGGTGGAAATGAAAAAGTTCGAGGAAATGTGAAACATTTTCAGACTTCTATGCTTGGGTAAAAGCGCATATTGTTGGATATGTAATCCAGTCATTTGATGCAGATAAAAGGAAAAATTCTTAGCTGCACCCGCCCTTTTTCTATATTTAGAGCACAATTATTTGCACAGACAAGATGAATCAAAAATCAATTCCGGGTTGGACAACGAATATTGATGAAATATCAAATGGAGTGTTTAAGGTGATTCTAACTGATGCTTATGGACGTAAAGCCGAAATAGTCGATAATGCAACAGACGAAACAATTGAAAGAACGATTGCTAACGCATTTGACATTGAAAAACAAATCTCAAAAAACTGGAGTTTATTTCTTTACGAACTATGTGTTCAAAAATTAGGTGGTACAGAAATTAAGATAAAAGAGTACAGTGATAAAGGGTTCGGTTCTTGGTTTGTCCAGAAGGTAGACAAACGTTTGATTTACGATAACAAGGAAAGTTGGTTAACATTTCAGACAAAATCAAAGGATTACTGGACGGAACTTGAAATAATAAGAAAGGAAGAACTCAAATATTCGAGTTTCGTTCGCCTGATAAAGATGTTTATGGAAAACACCTGATGATTACAAATTATGAACTAAACTTCGCTTTTGGTTCGAATTCTGCACCGACTTGTGCACAAAAAAACAAGTAGAGTTAAGTTCTCCTATTTTCCCCACTCTTCTCTCACAATCATTTATCATACAAGTCAAATTGACTGCCGAGAGAACTAAAAACAAAATTATCTATCTTTGTTTGAATGCAAAAAAACGAGCTCTATGATATCATTTCAGGAAAGAACGAAGTTAGGTTTGGAGCAGTTATCCAAACAATCACCGGTTACCTTGGTCATGGCTCGCAAACAAGTGCAGAAACTCAAGACACAAAGCTCTTCAAAAAACAAGAAGCAGAGAGATTAGAACTTTTTATCTCTCAAAATGATCTTTGGTTAAACGATATTGATTTTACGCAATATGTAAGTGAAGGTGCAGAGCAAAAAGTTTATTTGAAAAGCTCTGATCACGTCATCAAACTAAACGATGCTATCTATTATAGTTCTTGGAGAGATTATTTCTATAATTTACTACTGCACAATTTTTTCTTTACAGATACTGCCTATCAGTTAATTGGCTTCACCAAAGAAAATAACGTGCTCTACGCAGTTGTTCAACAAGCATATGTTTCTATTACCCACCCTACAGATCTGAACAAGGTTAGAGATTTTCTTGAAGCAAACGGTTTTAAAAACACAAGAAACAATGATTACTCTAATACTGAGTTGGGAATTATTTTAGAGGATTTACATGACGAGAATGTTCTGACCAGAAATGAAATTCTCTATTTCATTGATACCGTATTTTATTTAACAGATACATTTTGGCCTGAAAAAAGTTCTTAGCAATTCTATTACTGAACTGGCTTGTGCACTATTAACAAATATTAAATCTAGGCAGTGTAATTTCTATCGAAATCTTGCGTTCAACGACTCATGAGAAAACCAATCTATATCATTCTGATCCTTTTTCTTCACACTAGTTGCAGTCTCTTTCCCGGGCCCAGAGAAATAGAATGGAAATCAGAATGGAGAAAGAATCATTTCCGACTCGAAAAGCTTAAAAACGATATTCTAAAAAAGGGTGACAAAAAATACAATCAAGGCAACAACGATTTTCCCGACGAGTTTGGATATCCATTTGATGACGGATTTTCAATAGATTGCTATAATGGGGACCAAGGAATTGACACAAAAAAGGTTACCATTAAATTCTACATGGATCGTGGTCTGTTAGATCATTATGTTGCAATTGTTTTCACAAATGATTCCACCGTTATAGCGGAGATGGATGAAAATGTAAAAAACGAAGGAAATGATTTCAACATAAAACAAAATTGGTACGTGATAAACGACTGACAAAATCTAACTGGTTCTATCTTTACGAGACTTCTGTACTCAAACTCCACTAAAATCCCTATATTCAAGTATTGAATACAATGAAGACATTCCTACGTATACTCATTTGTTGCTTCACTGCTGTGCATGCTTTCGCGCAATCGGACACCATCAATCAATTGGATGCGAATGGAAAGAAACACGGTTTTTGGCGAACCTACTACCCTGACAGCACAACCATTAAGCTCGAAGGTGAATATGTAAACGGAGTTCCGTGTGGGAATTACAAAAGATACTATCCGAATGGCAAGATTAAGGAGACAGGATTGTATAGAGACAATCATTATTACGGAGAACAACGCTACTATTACGAAAATGGGCAGGTGGAGAGAGTCAGATTTTACAGCGATACCGGGGAGAAAACGGATACTACTTGGTATTTCCATTCAAATGGAAAGCTCTTTTCAAAAGATATTGAACCTCTCCAAAGTCAGTTACGAACATCCATTAGGTACAAAGTAGGCGAATCCGTACCCGATACGATGATTACAGTTATTTCAGACAGTGCAAAATACTATACTTTAATTAAAGATTTCAAGCTAAGCGATACATCAAGCGTCAAGCAATTTCGCTATAAATTAACCTACGAAACCACCTATATCTATCAGGAGTATCTGCTAACTCTGTATGCGGATTCAACTTTTTGCGTAACGCGATATGTTTATGAGGGCTGCTATAATTACATTGACAAATCATACGGTAAATGGAAGAAGCGCGACAATGCAATTTACCTCAACACAACTGCAGGGTTTACCTTCAACCATCAATTGAAGGAAGAAGATTCGGAAAATCTGATCAGTGAAGACATCATCGCATCCGATAAAAAACATAGGCGCTACCATTTTCAGCGAGTGGAATAACAAGCTTTAAGTTTATGGAAATTGCTTCCTATTCTTCACTAATTCGAAGTATTTATAAGCACTCTGAACCCAGCTCACAACTTCACCACCACAAACTCAGTTCGTCTATTCAATTGGTGCATTTTCTCTTGTTCTACCCATAGATACACTGCTTTGATTTCCGCATCGGAGACTTTGAGCTGCGCTTCACCGTAACCTTTTCCGGTAATCCGTTTTCTAGAGATTCCTTTCGAAACGATGTAATCTACTGAAGATTTGGCACGACGTTCAGACAACAATTGATTGTCTTCGTCGGTTCCGCGTGAATCGGTATGCGAACCCAAGGCTATTTTCATTTTCGGATTGGCTTTTAGGATGGCCACAATTTTATCCAGTTCGTTCGCTGCATCTGGTCGAATGTTCCATTTGCGGTAATCAAAATAGATCGGATTGATCGACAAGCCCAAATCTGTTCCGATGGCAACTTCAGACAGCAATGGATTGATGACTTCGTTGAGGTGAACCACCGATTCATTCCCAAACGTAATCGTTGCATCAACAGAAGTCGGAGCATAGCCTTTTTTCGATACATCCAGATGTAAGGTCATTTGATCGTTCGGGAGTTTTCCAAAGATTGAATCTGAAGTAAAAAAGCCTTTCTCGTCTGTAGTAACATTCGCCAAGATAGTACCAGTGGCAGCATCTTTAAGTGTTACTTGTGCATTTATCACCACTTCATTGGTCTTGCTGTTGCGGATGATTCCGTCTACAAAATACAAGCGCGACAATTTCCCTTCCTTATCCAACCACAATTCGCGGTAAACCGTTTGCTGCATAAAATTGCAATTGGTTGATAATGTATCTGTATAAACCACCTCTTTTCCATCGTTGCGGGTGTACACTAGGTCGTATTGCGCGCACAAATTCAAGTCAGACAGAAAATAGCCATCGCGAAAACGTGGAAATAAGGTCTTATTGGAAGAGGTAGAACAGTTCTTGCACTTCAATTCAACCGCAAGATCAGCTGGCATTTTCGCACCGTTTCTTAGACGAATATTTCCGGTTAACATGGCAAGCGGATGAATTCCGAGATAATCGTTTTTGATCACATAAATGTCTTTTTCTCCATAACCGTCTGTGCGCAATGATGTAAAATAACCGGTCAACCCGTCGAAGGTTGTTGTGTAAAAAAGATCATCAGCAGTACTGTTGAACGGATGCCCCAGATTCATTGGAATGGACCATTTGCCAGTAGAATCAAGGATCGATTGAAAAATATCGAATCCGCCCATACTCTTTTCGCCGTTGTGGGAAAAGTAGAGCGTTTTATTGTCAATGGATATAAATGGTGATTCCTCGTCATAAGGCGTATTCAGAATCGGACCGCAGTTTACCGGGCTACTCCACTCTCCTTTTTCGTTCTTTACACAGTAGTAAATATCACGACCACCATAACCACCTTTCATGTTCGATACAAAATACATCGTACGTCCATCAGGTGTAACGGTGCAGTGAGTTTCCCAATTCGGTGTATTGATTTTGTTGTTATCGATATGTGTAATGGTTTTAAAGCGCTCATTTGTCACATTCGAATAGTAGATATCTCCATTGCCATCTATATCCTGATAGAGGTAAATGCGTCGTTCATCCGGGCTAACAGCCATGGTTGCTTCATTCTGAGTGGGATCGCAAAATGGGATACGCTCGGGACTCGTCCAAGAAGAATCAACATTTAAATACGAAACATAGATATCTTCCGGATACAGATACAAACGATCATCGCGGTTCTCTTCAGGCTTTTTGCCTTCCCATTGTCTTCTGGAAGTAAAAAAGAGTGCAGATCCGTCCAATGAAATCACCGGAGAATACTCCGGCTTTCGGGTATTTATTGTGTTCCCAACATTTTCCACAATAGCCGGTTTCGGATGAGCTAACTCATAAGCTGCTATTTCGCACTGTTTGAGACGCAACTTGGCTTGTACAATGTTGTACGACTTCGGATTGGATGCAGCAATGAAAGCGTTGTACTGTTCTTTCGCCTTATCAATTTCTTTATTCAGATGATAACATTGGGCCAGTACGTAAATCGCATCTGTCGGTGCTTTGGTTTCAGTGATACTGTATTGATCCCAGATTTTGGAAGTTTGTGTAATTGCTTTTTGCAGAAACGGAATAGCATGAACAAAATCAGTGCTCATCTCTAATAACACATAACCCTTTCTGAAATTGTAGTTGCAATTATCCGGTTGCCGTTCGAGCAATTTATCGCACAACAAATTTGCCGTATAAAAGTAACCATCATTCATGAGGTTAGAACATTCAAACAATTGCTCTTTTTCGTCAGCTTCATTTAGTAAATGATCTAGTTGAAGCGAATCGTATTGCGACAAAACGAAAAGAGGTGAAATGATAGTCAGAATTACTATAAACAACTTCATAGTTAAGCAATATTACAGGTATAAAATCTAGTTTTCGATGGCTCACGGTTAACATGGCGAATGCTACTAAACTGCTGTGAATCCAACGATTTCATCACTTCAATTGATGTAGTGTAAGCCATGTAGTCATAAATTTGTTTCACATAAAAATAAACATAATTATCTCCCGTAACTAGATATTTAATTTCTGAAAAACCAACCGTTATTTGTTCACAATCTTTGAAGTCAGCTCAGTTGCTGTGAATGGCGTTACAATTTTGATCAAACCGATCTTCTTTTTGCCCAGCCTCAGGACTCACTCTTTGGTTACAAACCCTCTTTTTTTTCAGCGTAAAAACAAGACATGATCGTGAATGACACCATTTTACCTTGTGTCTTTCTACCACCTGGAAAGTAGTCTGTGTCTCATGTCTTAAAAACAAATAACTTTAGAGTATGGAAATCGGAATAGACAGTTTCGCAGCAGCAGACAGCACCGCGAAAAACAGCGCAGACGCACTTGCGCGCTTATTAGATCGTATTGAGCACGCCGACCGTTCGGGGCTGGATGTTTTCGGGATCGGCGAGCATCATAGAAAAGAATTTCTCGATGCTGCAACGGCGGTCATTCTTTCGGCTGCCGCGGCACGCACAAAGCGGATTAAGCTCACAAGCGCCGTTGCGGTGATCAGCGCTGCCGATCCTGTGCGTGTTTTCCAAGAATTTGCCACGCTCGACCTCATTTCTTACGGTCGCGCCGAACTGGTTGTAGGCCGTGGTTCTTCCATCGAGGCCTTCCCGCTTTTTGGCTTCGACCTAGACGATTACGATGCTCTTTTCGCAGAAAAACTCCAACTTTTACTACAGATTCGCGAAGAAGAAGTGGTAAGCTGGTCGGGAAAATTCCGTCCGCCATTGCACAGCCAATCCATTTATCCGCGACCTTATCAGAAAAAGCTTCCGGTATGGCTTGGTGTTGGTGGCACACCCGCTTCTTTTGTTCGCGCCGGAGAACTTGGACTCCCATTGATGGTTGCCGTAATTGGTGGCGAAACGCACCGTTTCCGTCCGCTGGTGGATATGTACCGCGAAGCTGGAAAGCGCGCTGGATTTTCTCCCGATGAACTGAAAGTAGGCCTGCACTCTTTTGGCTACGTGGCCGAAACAACCGAAAAAGCTGTGGAAGAATTTTATCCGGGACACGCGGAGAAAATGACAGCACTTGGTCGCGAGCGCGGATGGCCGCCGGTAACACGTGAACGCTTCAACGCACAGGCAGGGCCACTTGGGGCTTACGTAATAGGCGGACCTGAAGAAGTCGCTGAAAAAATACTTCGCCATTCGGAAGCACTTGGCGGTATTTCGCGTTTTACATTTCAGATGGACAATGCTGGCTTATCACACGAACAGCTTATGAATGCTATCGGGCTGATCGGATCGAAGGTTTCTCCGTTGGTGAATAACCAGTAAGACGCCAAACTGCGGGACAAATTTTAATCGCTGATTGGATGAAGATCTTTGAGCCTGCAATCTTAATTTGAACATGCGTTTCGCCCACTCCATTCAAATACCTATATTCAACTAATGAATCACATGAAAACGGTTTTACAGATCATTTGCTGCCTCAGCTGCGCGCTTGCTTTCGGTCAATCGGATACGATCAATCAATTGGATGAGCATGGAAAGAAACACGGACTTTGGCTTACTTATTACCCCAACAGCACAACCGTAAAGCTCGAAGGACAATATGTAAACGGCGTGCCCAGTGGGAATTACAAACGATACTACGAAAACGGGAAAGTGAAGGAAACCGGATCGTTTAAAGACAATCATTATTGTGGTACACTGCATTGTTTTTACGAAAACGGACAGTTAAAAAGAACCAGTCACTTTAACGATACCGGTGAGGAATCTGATACTTCATGGTATTTTCATGCCGATGGAAAACTCTTTTCAAAAGAGATCTTCCATTCCAACAGGCAACTACAAACATCTATCGTTTACAAACAAGACGGATCGGTACCTGACACCATGATCACCGTAATTTCGGATAGTAATTTCCGGTATACCTTGCTCAACGATTTCAAGCTTTTTAATGCACCAAATGCCAAACAATTCAGCTATCAATTAACGTTTGAAACAACTCCCATTTACCGTGAGTTTCTATTAACACTTTATGCAGATTCTACTTATTGCGTAGCTCGTTATGTCTACGAAGGCTGTTATAATTACATCGACAAATCTTATGGTTCATGGAAGAAGGTCGACAATACGATTCATCTCAATTCGACAACCGGATTTACCTTCAATCATCAATTGAATGACAGCGATCCGCAACGTCTCACAACGGAAGAGATCCTGGAAACTGACGGAAAGTTGAGGCGTTATCAATTTCAGCAAGTGCAATGAATAATCCAACTAGAAGAAATCGATCTATTGGTACTTCCAAACAAGGACACGGGCAAAATAATAAACTTACAATTCCAAGGCCTTGTGTGACATCTAAAACATTTTATGAACGGTTGGTAGATTATGAAAAAACAACCCGATTGATAAACGGCCATGAATTCATATTTGTGATTGAAAAAACGCGAGACTATTGCCAACACGCTTGCACGGTTGAAGATGTTGAACGAATTATTTCCACAATTCCCGTCGATGATTATGGTGATCTACGCTTGATCATTTTCCGGCAACCGAAGAGAAAGGAAGTAGTGCTCTCTTCAGTTTGGGGACGATTAATTTATTACTATGAATTTGAAAACAATTTTCATCCGGCTATTATAATTGAAGCTGTTGATTATAGTAAAAAATTGATTTGGTCTACAAAGCTATCTGTTGAATCACAAAAGGAATTAGAACGTTTGAAATTAGATGGGCATCCATTTGTTAACGACTCTCGCAATTTTGTTGCTGAATACAAACCTGAACATGTAAGAAATACTCAACTTTACAGAACATTGCCTCATGAGTTTGGTCATTATGTGCATTATTTGGAAATTGTAGAAAGGCCTTCAAGTGATGAAGAAGATTTTGAAGATTGGGAAAAACGTTACGACTTATATTTTTCTATTCCTTCTGCAGAAAAAGAGAATTTTGCGCATCGATATGCAGATAAACTCAACCAACGATTGGTCGAATTATCCATTATTCCATTTGATCGGATAGAATAATGGTGTTGTCTTTCACCTCATGCTAATGTTCATTCTTTTTCCGACAGCCATAACCGTTCGTTTTCCCCCTCTCACTCAACCGAAACACCCTTTCACTAAATGCCGTGACCTTTTCAGATGAGTAACATAATTAAACCCTCCATTCATCGTTCCTGAGTTACGGAATAGAAAACTACTTTTACCATTTTGTTCCGAAATTTCAGGTTCAATAAACTACTTTTAAAATAAAACCAATTGACTATGAATTGGGAAACCTACCTCGCCCTTGGCGATAGTATCACTATTGGCGCCAGAAGCTATTCAGGCTATCCGGAATTGACGGGGCGACTGCTTGAACAGCGTCTTGCAAAACAATGGAATGTGATCAATCATTCGGTAAGCGGATTTAAAGCGATCGATCTGGCCCGCTATATTGATCTGCATTTTTCGACCTTGAAAGCTCACCAAGCAAGTATTTCTACGATCCTTATTGGAACCAATGACATAAAGGAAAATACGGATCCTGACGATTTTAAAATGGCGCTCAACCTGGTTGTTCTGAAAGCAAAACTGCTTACGGTTAATAGCAATGTGGTATTGTTGTCCATCCCCGAATTTCAGAATGGCATTATGTATCCGTATGCTATCTCCATGAATGCGCAGGTGACAGCGTTTAACCAAATTATCGCTCAAATGGCAGAACATCATTCAATCCGCCTATTGAAACTGGAATATGAAGCTTCGCATTTTTTTGACGGCGTGCATCTGAATAGAGCGGGTAATGATCATTTTGCCGAACAAATTTGCCGGTTTATGCTGAACGATAAGGAAGCCCCGAATGACTGATCTTGTTTTCATAACTCCACGATTTCCTTATCCACTCACTAAAGGTGACAAGCTTCGTGCATTCCACCAATTGGAAGGATTGTCGGAGCAGTTTCGTGTGCATCTTATTGCAATCGATGAAAATACTGTTGCTGAATCGGATATGGAAGTCGTTAAGGCGTTTTGTGCATCAGTCAACGTTTTTGTGGTGCCGAAGTATAAACGGATTTTTCAAGTACTGTTGAGTCCGTTGACCAAACTTCCGCTACAAGTTGCCTACTTTCATAACCGGAGAACGGCGAAGAAAATCAATTACTTGATCAGTCAGATTGCTCCCGCAGCAGTTCATTGTCACACGATTCGCGTTGCCGGGTATTGTCACAAAATAAAAGGTCCTTCACTTTCATTGGATTTTATGGATGCTTTTGGAAAAGGCATGGAACGGCGAGAAAGCGCGGAATCGAACCTTTTAAAACGACTGCTATTTCGCTATGAAAAAAATCAACTTTATCGTTACGAAACAGCAGTCTTCAGTTGCTTTGATCGTTTCTGTATTATTTCAGAACAGGATAAACTGGAAATAACCTCATCTCGGAAAGGTGAAATAGAAGTCATTCCGAACGGAGTAGATTTCAGAACATTCTACCCGAAAAACGAACAAAAATTATACGACCTCGTTTTTATGGGAAATATGAGCTATCCGCCAAATATCGATGCCGTTATTTACCTCTGTACTGAAATTTTACCCTTGATCAGACAAACCTTTCCTGAAGTGAGGTTACTCATTGCCGGTATTGGTGCAGGAGCCGCTATTGAATCTCTCCGATCTGCCTACGTTGATGTGCGGTCAGATTTTGAGCACATCAGCGATTCCATGGCTCTATCAAAAATTATGATTGCACCCATGAGGCTCAGTATTGGACTCCAGAATAAGATTCTTCAGTCGATGGCGATGGAAGTGCCCTGTGTGATTAGTAAATTATCGAATAATGCCATTGGAGCTCCCCATCCTGAAACGATAAGGGAATGCGAAATACCGGAAGAGTTCGCTGCTCAGGTGAAGGAACTTCTGTTGAATCCGGAAACCTCCCACAACATAGCCAAATCGGCAAGCAACTTTGTGCGGGAGCAGTATTCATGGCAACAAAAAAACGAACAACTGGCAAACTTGATTTTATAGTATGAAAACACTTATAATAAAACTCTTGCACCGTATTTTGGGATATCAACGTTACCTGAAGGTATTCAGTATTTGGAAAATCCGTACACTTTTCATGGATAGCCGGAAGTCTGATTTTTTATACTTCAACAACGTGTTACCTGCAGACGCAACCATCGCTGTAATCGGTGCCTGCACGGGTATTACGACTATTCCACTTGCTAAAAAATTTCCCAAACGGAAAATAATTGCTTTTGAACCCGAAGCCTCCAGTTTTGAAGCCTTAAATGCGGTTGTGAAAAAGTTCAGGCTAAACAATGTTGAAACGTTTTGTATGGCTATCGGTAACGAAACCGGCAGTAAGGAATTTGTGTTGCCCGTTGTGCAAGGTGTCAGGAAACAAGGAATTGCTCATGTAGTAGATGCATCAATAACACAATTCAACGAAGGAATTTTAGAGCAGGTACAAATCTGCCGTGTGGATGATCTCGCGGAACTACAAGCAATTAAACTAACCGGCATCAAGGTTGTGGCGGAAAATTTTGAATACGAAATTTTTACAGGAGCAAAAGAGAAGATCAAAAAAGACCAGCCTCTGATTTACTGTGAATTATGGGATAATGAGAAACGGCAAACGGTTCACGATTTGATCAGATCTTACGGCTACGAAATATTCTATCGCAGTGGAACTACGCTTCTGTCATACCATCCTTCATCCTATTCCGGAAAAAACTTCTTTTTCAAATATGTCCAAAAATAAAATCATCATTGCTTTTGGCACCAGGCCCGAACTGATTAAACTGGCTCCTGTAATTGATCAGTTCAAGAAACATGGTCAGCGCAATAAACTATTTCTGGTACATACCGCGCAGCACCACCAATTATCAAAACCCGATTTGGATTATTTCGGAATTGACATCGACTATCAGTTCAAACTTGAACGTGAAAACGATAGCTTATCGCTTCTGAACGGTTTACTGCTGTTAGCATTTCACAAGCTACTGGTATATTTGAAAGAAAACGAGATCCATCCCAGCGCATTGATTGCCTTGGGTGACACCTGCTCTGCATTCGTTTCGGGGCAATTTGCGTTCTACGAAAAAATTCCGTTTTTGCACATCGAAGCGGGGTTGCGCACAGGAGATTTCAGTGAGCCTTTTCCCGAGGAATATTTTCGCAAATCAATGGCATCAATGGCTTCGCTGCATTTTGCACCAACAACTTCAGCAGCACAGAATCTGTTATCAGAACAAATCTCTCCCGACACAATACTGATTACAGGTAATACGGTGATCGACCATCTGCGTGAAATTTCAGAAAACATGGATATAGAAAGAGACAACGCGGGCAAAAAGATCGTACTCATCACCATTCACCGTAGGGAGAATATTCTGTATAAACTGGATTTTATCCGGCAGAAAATCGTGAATTATTGCCTTATTCACCCTGAAAAACAGTTCTTATGGATTGATAATCCGGGATACAAAATCACATCCGGAATCGCTCCCCGACCAGCTAATCTTGAGGTCATTAATGCCGTTTGTTTCACCGAAATGCTTACTTACTACCGCAGCGCCGAGTTAATTATTACAGATTCGGGAGGAATGCAGGAAGAAGCCTGCTATTTGAATATTCCGGCATTGATCTTTCGTGCAAAAACAGAACGAATGGAAAGTATTGATTCAGGTCCGGCGAAATATTTCGAAGATGACCCCGATCTGAATACCGTGATCGCCAAACTGAAGCAGCAAACAAACGAAGCGTCGAAAGTGCTTTTTGGAGAGGGAACCGCATCGAAGAAAATCTATGACGCGATTATAGATTGGGAGCTAACAAACAATTCTTCAACCAATATATAACGTAAGGTCGGCTTGCAGATGATGGGTAGCTACTTTGTGGAATAGCCGTTATTATTGACGTAAAATCATCCGTTTGTACATCACTTCTTAAATCACTAAGTTTGATCTTTGAATAAACCATTATTCTATTCGCTGATCATGATGAAAATACGCAAACTACGCTCAAAAATCACCACAAAGACTTCCATTCTCTGCTCTATTTTGTTTATCGGTTTACTCGGTACAAACTATGCGCAAGACCTTCCGGAAAATGCCACCATTCCCGATATCAATAGCCTCAAAGACGACATCGCACATCGAACGAAACAAGACATCGAATCGTCTAATGCCTTGGAGGAGAAGCGCTGGATTCTTACACTCAAAACCAATGTAACGGAACGGGTCAATGCGTTATCTGTGCCGGGAAAACCAGTTGACTTTGATAAATACAAAACCGATGTGCTTGCCCTAATAGAACGGGCTATTAACCTGGATTGCAACGATGGACCACGATTTCGGCAAGAAACCACTGATATCTACAACTTATACTGGAATATGACCAGCGATCTTCCTGTTTTTGACGATGAAGATATAAAAGCCAAGCAGAAACGCATCGACGACAAGTTTCAAACCCTGCCTTACGAAGAAGAATGCCAGCAGCGAATCGCGCTTTTCAAAAATTCGGATGTTAAAGACGACCTTGACCAACTTGTAGAAGCTCAAAAGAAGGAACTGGAACGTCTTTCCAATGAAAAAGCGATGAAACTCGATGCATTGCTGTCTCTCAAAAGAGAGATTGAGATTTACGATCGGCAACTGGATGAAGCGGCACAAACGGCCAACACGAAAATGTCGCTACAGGCAAATCTTTATGTGATGATCCTGATCATTGGATTGCTGAGCATTGCTACAATCGGCATCATCAGATGGTTCCCGAAAGATGTCATGAAAGAATGGGTAGAATCCGGACAGGTAATCCAGTTCGTAACGGTCATGATTCTGTTAAGCGTAATCATGGCATTAGGCCTTGCCGGTCTGCTCACCGAAAATACGCTCGGAACCTTACTTGGAGGAATCGGCGGATATGTCTTGTCGCAAGGAGTCGGAAGATCGGCCGCAAGAGCTGCCATGAAACAAATGAATGAGCGAGATAATGATAAACACGAAGATGGAAATTCGGCAGTGTAAAAACGCTAAGTTTTATATGGCTTGAATAAACACGGCAAAAACAACATTGATCCAAAACGAATGAGTCCGATTCACTCCGCGGCTTCTTTGATCAACACATCATGCAATGTTTGGGCATTCACCGCATAAAACCGTCCGTTGCCTTTTTTCGCCAGCTTGTCGAGTTCTTCTGATAACGAAGGATTTTCGGTTGAACCAAGTAATAGAATCACCAGTTCCACCTGTTTCTGTTGAAAGCGTTTCAGCAATTTAAGGGTTTTGCCATCTAAATCGAACTTACCGTCGGTTACCAAAATGATCTTGTTTTTGCCGGAAACGATCAGGTTGCTATCGGCAATGGCAAACGCAGCTCTGATACCTTCACCGGCATTGGTGGAACCGTGCGTATGCAGTTTATCGATTTGGTGATTGATCGCCTCTTTCTCGTCGCAGGGAACATTGTGAAGCAAGGTGCGGCTGTGTTCTGAAAATGTCAGTAGCGAAATATGATCACTGCTTCGTTGCAATTTTACCAGGTATTTGGCTCCGTCTTTTAACAAATCGAGTTTTCCGGGTTCGTTCATCGATGCGGAAACATCCAGTAAAAACACCAAATGGTGCGGTACCGCATTGTTGATGAGCTGCTGATGGTCGGTAACAACGGTATCTTTCACCACCTCAACGATTGTATCCGGCTGCGGCAGTTTTTCTTCCTGAACGAAATGAAACAAGTAGCTTTTACGTGGCCATTTCAACTGCACATTCTGGTTGGTATCCACACCGATTTTTGCCGCCATTTTCATCGAATAATCCATGTTCTCGGATAACTGCTTGCCGTCTGCACATTCCATAAAATCGTTGTAATCTTCCACATCCTGGTGAATGCGGTCGATGAACTCGTTGTAATCGATATCGCGCTTGGTCATGTATGCCGGATAATACAATTTATCTTTTGCATACCAGTACAAAGTCGACTTCATCATGCCGTAAAAAGTAGTATAACGCGTATGTGGCATTGCACCATTGTAACGCACACCGTATCCGTAAGTCGTGTAAAAAAGAACCGAATCTTTTGACAGCGATGCATCGTTCAACTGACGCAGAATCCGATCGTTTTCGGGAGTATTATTCACATTGTTATAAAGCTCATCTGCCCATTTGTTGATATGATTTTTACACAAATCCAACTCCCCTTTCGCCGCAATCATCTTTTGCTGTTTCTTTAAAACCGGGAGCGTGTTGTAATAGGCTTCAATCGAGGCAGTCAATGCGTTGGCGCGAACATAATAGCTATCGAGAATCCGAGAAGCTTGTTCAATAATTGTGTGCGCTGTCTTCAATTCGGGGTCGGTTTTATAGGATTTAGCCTCAACATAATCGTAAAGCGTCCGATGCAGTACAATCAAACTATCCATGGTCGATTTAAAGTCAGTCAGTGCCAGTTTGACAGCTGGTTTATCACTGAAAAATTTCCCAGCAAGTAGTTTGTTGACGTTTTCTCGCTCCACCAACACCGGGTACAATTCATACTCGAAATCGGAAACCATTCCTTTGTCGTCAACATGAAATTCCGGAAATCGCCCTTTGTCTTCGGTAAAAGGACCGATCTTTCCACCGGGTTGCGAATGCGTCCACCAGTAATTGTCGTTGCGCTTCGGAGCCGAACTACGAACATATCCTTCCGCAAACTGCTTGGTATCCCAATAAAACAACAAATTAACCCTACTGCTCGCATCCATGTAATCGATGATGGCATTCAACTGTCTCACAGTGGTATTGCGCGATTGTGCCTGCATGCTTACGGGAGCGCACAACAAGAAAAGAAACAAAAGCGTTTGAAGAACATGCGCCAGTGTTGAGATCGGTTTTTGCATGGTGTAAATGTAGAAATTGTGTGGTAAAGTCTTTGGATAGGTTGGTATGACATAAATGTGTGGTGTTTTTTTGATTTGAACCATGAAAAAACAAAAGAGAAGCACTATTTTGCTGTTGTCATTTATCAAAATTCAAAACCTCTAAATTCAATACTGATCTAACATTCATGGAAAACCAAACTAAAAAGGAAGCATTCAAAAAACTCAGAGATGAGAATCTTGACCTTGCAATTGTGGCAAAAGGTGGAATCAGCTTGTACCATAATTTAAACCTGATTAATAGTGATATTCAACTACTCGCTTCAAAAGGATATAAGATCATCGAATTTGATGATCGCGTAATGACAACTGAAACAGAATTGCATTGGGATCTGCAAGTAAAACTCGGATTCAGAAATTATGGTAAAGGCTTTGATGCACTGAATGATTGCCTGAGAGATTACGAAGTTACTTCACCCGGACATGTTTTGGTATTAAAAAAACTGGATCATCTCGATCATCAATCTATCTACCATTTGCTAGACGTTTTCGCGCTTCATTGCAGAAGAAATTGTGCAATCGGAAGGAAGTTGTTGCTTCTTGTACAAGTCGATAATCGGAAATTCAGTATTAATGAACCGATCGGGTCACTAAACTTCTGGCTCTGGAATGATCAAGAATGGTCTGTATCAAACCGACATGAACACGATCCGAATTCTAAATAGATTAAATCCTCGTTTCAATTCATCCAATAAAAGAATCCAGATTGTTTGAACCAGTAATTCCCCGATTCTTATCGATTCACTAATTTTATCAATTATGACTGAACAACTAGCTCATACAATAGCCTTCATTCCATTAATCAGCGCTATTGCTGTCATGCGTATCAGTCGTAATCCACGCTACTTATTATTGTGCGTTGGTCTTTTTGGACTTTCAAGCATTCTAATTTTGATCCTCTCGCCTAATTACAAGTATCTGTGCCTTGTGCCACTTGCACTCATGTTTTTCATATTGTTTGTGAAATGGGTTCGTGATAAATGGTACCGAAAACATCGGTAACTGTTTTCAACTGATCAAATTGATTTTTTATATTTATCATCATCAACCAATCATTAAATCTAAAATCATGAAAATCTTAATCGCAATAGCATGTTTATTCTTATTAGCTTGTAGCAATCAACAATCGAAATCTGAAACACGAATTTCCATTAACAACCCGAAAATCACAACAGAGAACCAATCAAAAGTCTCAGAATCACTTATTTCGCAAATAGACAGTTTAATCTATATAAGTGGAGATCCTTTAGATTGTTCTGCTTTGACTTGGCGCATTATTGCCGCTAAACAAAATGCTATTCCTTTATTGATCAATAAACTAGATGATACGCGAATAACAGCCAATGCTCAGTATTGCGTTGGTGATATCGCTTTATTGGTGCTTAGTAGAATTTTGGAGTTACCTTATTTCGCTGTTACCGGTATTCAATGCTGTACACTCGACTGTGATTTGTTAAGTGATTTAAGATCAAATCGTGCTAAAGTGAAAGAGCAGATCAACGATTTTTACTTTTCAAATAGAGCCAATTTAAAATGGGAGAAAATTGATGAATCTATTCTAGATCCTTGTGAGAAGGAACATCAAATACTAGAGCGATATTCACTTTCATACTAGTTAAACCTTCTAACACCTTTTCCCTAATTCTCAAACAAAACGAATTCCCCTACCTTTACCCAAAAACCCCGTCC
>Ga0302293_10000309_pt1 | contig 26992 bp, 22 predicted proteins | sample III_Fen_N2_2_FD_198758 | JGI IMG/M metagenome (GOLD analysis project Ga0302293, IMG submission 198758) | Peat permafrost microbial communities from Stordalen Mire near Abisko, Sweden - III_Fen_N2_2 | ecosystem: Environmental > Terrestrial > Soil > Wetlands > Permafrost | place: Sweden: Abisko...
TCGTTATTGAACTTATTCGGTTCAAGAGACTAAATCGTATTAAAACAGCTCATTAAAAGCCCCTGATTACTTCTTGTTTTCAGGGGCTTTTTCCGTTTAAAAAGTTCATTCATTATTGATAGAGTCATTCCCGAAAAAATAGTACATTTGAAAAAAAATTAACGATTATGTCAAGCGAGCACGATCATCACGACGAGCACAAGAACAACACCGATACTTTTTTTGAAGAATCGACGATTGCTATTGGCTTTGTCTACACCATTTTTGCGTTAGCGATCATCGTATCGATCTACGCATTCGGCTAGAAAAAGGAGGATTCAGTTTCCTCCTTTTTTAATAACCGCAATTCCTCATTCTTTTTTCTTGCATTATGCCGTTCAATTCGATTTTTGCTTGGGTAATGAAAAAGCGTCTGCATCAAATAGACCTTTTTAGAAAATACCCCCTAGAAGTACAGCAAGAATTATTTGAGCGAATGCTCCAAAACGCAGCTAAAACCGTCTTTGCCCAACAATTTCCATTGGCGCAAATCACCGACTACAATTCTTTTCGATCAGCTGTTCCGCTACAGGATTACGACACCATGAAACCGTGGATCGATCGATTAATGGCCGGCGAACAAAACCTGCTTTGGCCACAAGACACCAAATGGTTTGCAAAATCTTCGGGCACCACTTCCGACCGCAGTAAATTCATTCCCGTTACCCGCGAATCGCTTGAAGAATGTCATTACAAAGGTGGAAAAGACCTGTTGGCACTCTATTACGAGAATTACCCCAATCGCAAATTGTACAAAGGCAAACACCTGATTGTAGGTGGAAGCGCACAAGTATTGCCGCTCACCCACGACGCGTACCAAGGTGATTTATCAGCCATCATTGTAAAAAACTTGCCGTGGTGGGCCGAAATCAGACGCACACCTTCGCGGGAAATCGCATTAATGAGTGAATGGGAATCGAAGATTGAAAAAATGGCGCTGAGCACGATGCATGAAGATGTATACATCATTGCAGGTGTTCCCAGCTGGACCATGGTACTCGCCAATAAAATACTGGAACTTTCCGGCAAAAAAAACCTGCGCGAAGTTTGGCCCAATCTGGAACTGTTTATGCATGGCGGTGTGAGTTTTGAACCGTATCGCGACGCATTCAGGCAATTGGTTCCATTCGACGACATGCATTACGTAGAAACCTACAATGCCTCCGAAGGATTTTTCGGAATTCAAGATGTGGGCGGTTCCAACGAGTTGCTCTTGATGCTCGATTACGGTATTTACTACGAGTTTATTCCAATGGAATCATTCAACGGTCTCGAATCTGAAACGGTTATCAATCTGAGCGAAGTAGAAACAGACGTTGAATATGCTTTGGTCATTTCAACCAACGGTGGACTTTGGCGCTACATTTTGGGGGATACGATTCGCTTTACATCTACCCTTCCCTTTCGGTTTGTGATTACTGGCCGCACCAAAAGTTTCATCAACGCTTTTGGCGAAGAAGTGATTGTCAACAATACCGACAAAGCCATTGCCGAAGCATGCCTAAAAACCAATTCACAGATTCGGGAATACTCGGTTGCACCTGTTTACATGCAGGGAATAGAAAAAGGCAAACACGAATGGGTGATTGAGTTTGTGCGCGAGCCCGAAGATCGAAAACGTTTCGAATTAGTGTTGGATGAAACACTTAGAAGCATCAATTCGGACTACGACGCCAAACGCACCAACGACATGGCACTTGAGTTTCCGCTGATTCGTTATGTAGAAAGCGGTACTTTTGATGAGTGGTTGCGTACCAAAGGCAAATTGGGTGGACAGCACAAAGTACCGCGTTTATCCAACAACCGCGAAATTGTGGAACAACTATTGCAACAAACGGTGCATCATACCAATAACAATGCGTAAACTGACGTTATTTCTGGCGCTGTGCTTGTCCTTTTCGTTGAAGGCGCAACAGTCATGGAAACAAGTTTGGTTAACCGACATCGACGTAGATGCTGTTTGGGATGCAGATCAAGCCGGTAATGTTTACCTCGTAAATAAACAAACCATCACCAAGCTTGATACGGTTGGAAAACGCTTGCTCACCCAAAGCACCAAATCGATGGGAACGATCGCAAAAATCGACGCTTCCAACTGGCTTAAAATCGCTATTTTTTCAGAAGAACAACAGCGCGTTTGTTACCTCGATAATGCCTTGGCGATTCAACCGGGCTGCATTGATTTAACGGAATTGGGCGTTAATCTGGCTCAACACTTCAGCACCTCTGCTCAAACCGATCGCATTTGGATTTACGACCAACTCAACAGTGAATTGCAGTTGATTACCATTCGCAACAGCCAGCGCCAAATCATTCAAAACCTAGCCGCATTGGTTGATTTGGGAACCGTACTTCAATTGACCGAATTTCAAAACAAATTGTATCTATTTGACAATCGTGCGCAGGTAATAACGTTGGATAATTTCGGGAGTTTCCTTGGCGCAAGTACTGTAGTTGGCACACATATCCAACCTTTCTCCACCGGATTTTTAGCATCAGACCAACAGTTTATTCGCTTCTCGGACGAGGAAACCGAACAATTGACTCCTTTTTTCGAACTCACATCAGGCGAAGCAATCAAATGGTTTAGTTTTGTGGGAAAACGGTTATTTGTGAGCACAGAAACACAATTGATCGGATTTGAAATCATCGACTGAGTTTCGATTCACTGCAGAAGTTACCTTATTCATTAGTTGATTTTTCCTTTTTTATCCCGTTAGTCCGCGGAAACGTCTTTTATTTTTCCACATTTCAGCACCATGTGGCTAGAATTTGTAATTTAGTCAGTCGCAAAATAATGGTAAGATGCATATCGCAGTAGCAGGGAATATCGGTTCAGGAAAAACAACGCTAACAAAGATGTTGGCAAAGCATTACGGTTGGGAAACGCATTTCGAAGATGTGGAGCAAAATCCGTACTTGAATGACTTCTATGAGGATATGCAACGCTGGTCGTTTAACCTTCAGATTTATTACTTGAATAGTCGTTTTACGCAGATTCAGGAAATCCAAAGTACCAAAAATGCGGTTATTCAAGATCGTACCATTTACGAAGATGCCTTCATTTTTGCGCCGAATTTACATTCAATGGGATTGATGACAACCCGTGACTTTGAAAACTACTTTTCGTTGTTCAATCTCATGGATTCATTTGTTTCCGCTCCAGATTTATTGATTTATTTGCGTGCTAGCGTACCTACATTGGTAAACCAGATTCAGCAACGCGGACGAGAATACGAAGAAAGCATCCGCTTGGATTACTTGAAACGCCTGAACGAACGTTACGAAGCCTGGATTTCGACCTATGATAATGGAAAATTATTGATCATCGACGTAGACAACAATCGTTTCCCGGAAAACCAAGAAGATTTGGGTAAAATCATCACTTCGATCGATGCGGAGATCAACGGGTTGTTTTAAACACCAACGTTTCCCAAAAATATAAGTTTTTTATACCCCACAGATACATCAGCCTCAGGCTGACGTTACTAACGGCAACGCATATTTATTGTGCTTCCTAATTAATATCTCGGCGAGTCAGCCTCAAGATGAACTGTGGGAGAGAAAACAAGGTGTCGTCTGGCCAATACGGAAAAAATTGTACAATTAATCCAAATACAAATCTTCCGAATCCGATTCATCATCGAATTGTTTCACCATCAACGCAATGTCACCAATGATCGTGTCTTTTTGTTCATTGCGTTTATCAGTGCCCCCAAAATATTCTTTCAATAACAATTGTGATTCCATGATAGCCGATTCGGGAACCAACGTTTCGAATTGTTCAATCAAGGTAATGGCTTCAAAAGCATCTAGGAAATCACCTTCTATGGCAAAGAGCACGAAATCGGCTAAATAAGCACTAAAATCGAGTTTACTATTCCAAAACGCGCTCAACAATTGTCGTTTGATCGGCGCATTGATTTCATCACGAAAAGCTTCAATCAACGGTTCAACGGTAGTGCTATCTTTCAGACCTTCAAAAAGCTCCATCATAGCAGCCGTATTTTCGGTACTTAATCCACCACGCCACACTTCAACCAACGGAGCAATCACATCTTCGTCACCGTGTACGTGAAACGATTTGATTGCTGCTCCTATTTTTAGCTCATCTGCACTTCTTAGATCGGTTAACAATTGCGCAACCTTCAATTGGTGCTGTTTGCTTTTTGAATTTCCTGACACGTTATCTGATTTTCATGCAAAAGTATAAAACATCCCTATCTTTGCCCTATGAACGTACGGTTGATTTTCATTGTTTGTTTGCTTGGAGTTAGCTTCTCGGGTTGTTGGATCGATGAAGTGCAAACTCCTACCAAAAAATCGTTGTGTATTGTTGCCGACCATTTATCAAAAGAAGATAGTTTGGTCATCAATCAATTCGGGTACAATTTCAAAGTGAGCATCAAAAAAGAAGTATTGAAACCTGATGCTATTTTGCAACGTGTGCGTTCTCAAAAATACAATGCAGAAATCGACATTCTGATCATCGAAAGCGCCTCCTTACGCAAGGAACTTTCAAACATGAATGCCTACAAAAGTATTCGATCTACGGAGCTTTTCGGTCAATTGGAACGTCAATTCAACAATACGCATCACCGTTGGATCCCGGTTAGCCATGATCCGTTAATTGTTTGCAAACCGAAAGATTCGTTGCGAAATTGCGGTCCGCTGGATCTAAAAAAAACAGCGTTGTTTCCCAAACTGGTGTTGCGTCCTAAACAGGAAGAATACAATGATTTGCTGTCGGTCACCAAATTCAATTGGCTGAATGCACCAACCAACGCTACCACACAATTCGGTAAAGAACGGATTTTTGCACTCTCCGATTTTGTAGAACGCACTTTTTATGCCACTGATAGTACCGCCGGAATCATTCCCGACGAATGCAGGTATTACCTCGTCGACAAAAAAAGAACCATTTCACGTATGTGCACATTGAGCATTTACCGTTACGGTCGCAATAATGCAGTAGCTGAAAGTTTTCTTTCCTTTTACATGGCAAATTCCTATTCTATCGCCAACGGAAGAAACCAATTACCTGTTAAAAAGCATGTTACCCCCAATTGGTACATTCGCTCACTATCTATTCAGTAGGAACGTTAAAATAGTCGATGGAAATCTTGAAATTTTCATTAGTCGAAACTTTTTTTGTTACATTCGCGTATATATAACCGGTATTACACTGAAAATAAGGTATTTTTATCTTTTACTATATCGATTTTGGTTGCATCATTCACACCGATAAACCCTAAGATACTATGAAAACGATTACTACTACACTACAAGAAAAAATCACTCTTCGCGAACCCATTGAACTCTGTAGGCAAACGAGCACTCGCATACCGCTTGCGTTGTTTTTCGTCTTTTTTGCACTCAGTATTGTTACTGGATATACTATTTTGGCTTCACAAGGAGCTACACCTTTGTTTTTTACGGTATCCTCCTTTTTCCTTTGCGGAATGATTTATTTTCTATCCTTGATCTGGCGAATCATCGGATCGGCCTACATCAAGAATGATATGTTGATCGTAAAATACCTTTTCGGGAAGTTTAAGGTAACGGAATTACGTTCCATACGAGGCGTTAAAACAGTTAAATTTCTTGGATTGCGACTTACATCTATTCGCTTCAAAGTAGACGGTACAATCTACAAAGTCATCATGTTTGGTCGTGCAAGTTATTTGCAAGATCCGAAAACGATTATCAACACTCTTCGTAAAGCGGCTTAAAAAAAAGAAGCAAGCCATAAGCCGGGTTCTGTACATTCCTTCAGCATTAAGCTGAGTGGAACTGACTGTCATTTATCTAGTTCCGACCTCACGATCGGAATCCATCGACCTACCCTCCAAGATCGGGCGAGTAGCCCTCAAGCCTTGGTATACATGGTCTTTCAGTCCGTAAGGTTTACCTTGCACTTTATGTCGCCATAAAGACGGTGAGCTCTTACCTCACCTTTTCACCTTTTCCACTCCTGAAGCGATTCAAAGAATCCACTTCAAGCGAGGTAGTTTTCCTTTCTGCGGCACTTTCTGTTCGTATTCTGTCTCCGGAATACGACCTTCCCGTTAGGAAGTACGGTTACTCTATACTGCCCGGACTTTCCTCTCGCCAAAGACGAGTGACAGTCGGCTTGCTTCTACGCAAAGATACACAAAGCCTTTGGCATTAAACTACCCCACTTTTTTCTTGATAAAAAAGTGGGCAAAAAATCAAGGCCGTAAGTCCCGATCTTGAGAACTACGGATTGTTAAACTATCTCACCCCAACTCGCAAACGTCATTAACGATTATCCATTTCACGGATAACCGATGACTGAGCTCATCCGCCTCAGGCGGACGGTTACGTTTAACGCACCTTGTTCTCTTGCGATCGTTACTTAATGCCATTTAGAGAGATTCTATAAAGCAAAAACTCCGCTCAAAGAACGGAGTTTCAACTATAATGAGGGTAAACTATTGTTTTACAAACAAACGCGTGGCTTTACCACTTGCAGTAGTAACAACCAAGTGATAGATTCCAGCATCCAGATCATTCACCTGGATTATCGGTTGAGCACCATTCAACTCTATTGTTTTCACCACTTGCCCTTGTTGATTCAAGATTGCCAAGTGTTGTACCGTTTCTGTAGAAAGTACCGTTAATTCATCCGTTGCAGGATTCGGGAATACGGAGAAAGCCAATTCAGCTTCGTTTAGACCCAAACCGTTTAAGGTATCACGGTATTCGATAGATGTAATGGTTTCCGTTCCTAAAACCACTGATGTTTTCACGCGCAAAATTGCTTCTTTTTCTTCTGCAGCACGCCATTCGTATTCGTGGGCTTCAGGAATTGGCAATCCTACCCAAAAACCGATAGTGTCAAGACTTACATAAATAGAATCGTTTTCCAATACACGGTGATGAATGCGCAATGCATCAAAAGTTCCGTAAGGAGTAGTAATCACACCCCAACCGTCTACTGTAGATTCTTTGTAGCGGTGTTGAATCCATTTTGCATTGTAGATCGGGTTTAGATCCAAATCGGTGTAACCTCTAGATGTATAAGCATCACCGTAATTCAATGGGAATTCATAACGTGTTTCGATGGTATCCGATTTGGCAGGAACTCCTTGTCCGCTAATCACAAACTCGTAACCGACCATTGTAAGGGCAGATGGAGTAGATTTTGAAAACAGTGAAATGTTGTCGATTGTAATTGGCAATACCGAAGTAATCTGATCCAACGGTAAATCGGTAGTCGGTGCGAAATAACTTGCTCGATAAGGCGTTGCTCCTAATGGTCCGAAAAACAGATTGGCCAGAAAAGAGGCATCTGCAATAGGTTGGTAATTGGTAAAACGTTGTCCGGTTGGCGTTAAACCTGAAAAATCCCAGGTATAATTGGCGCCTGTAGACATATAATCTAACGTAGGATCCAATGTAGTACTCATGACCAATTGATCACCGGCTACCGGAAAATGTGTATCGTTAAGGGTAATTTGTCCGAAAGAAACAACAGGAATCAGTCCGACAGCTAGTAATAGTTTTTTCATGGTTTTCTAAAATTACAGTTCAAATATACGGAATAATCCATGCCAACGAACTGTAAATCACGTTCACGCAACCTTGAACGAACCTAAAAAGTACGACGCAAGCTCAATTGCCCATTGAATGGCAATAAACGCTGTTCACCAGCATACATTGTTGAATTGAACGGTTTCAAAATATCAACGTTCATTCCCAATCCTGCATACCAATTCGGAGCAAGAGAACGCCAATAAGTCGCTCCGATTTCCATCGTCAATGTTTTAGCATTGCTGATCTTACCGAACGTTTGTTCCGACCGTACCACAACATTGCTCTGCGTTTCTTGCTGATTACCCGAAAAAGCCGTTTGAAAACCTGGAGTTAAGGTTGCAACGATGGAATTTCTTCCTGCTTCATACCCCATGGAAACGGGCATTTCAAACGAATACAATTGACTATATTTTGTATCAACGCGCGTATTACTTGAAGGATAAGTGGTGTAAAGAATATTTTTCGTGAAATCAACACGCACATTGGCTCCAAACGTAAACACCATCCGGTCTAACTTTTTGTACAAACCGCCTCCAACAGTATAGAAATGCACCAAATCCGATTGACCAACAACATGTTGCGCTGATTGACCGATACCAGCCGAAGCTTGAACGTAGAAACGAGGCGCTTTCGGGAATGTGGTTGCTTCTAACATACACGAATGAAGGTTTTTACAATCGGTTGGAATAGAACTATTTTTTTCTGGGAAACGAGAAGTTCTATTGAATTCTAAGCCATATGGAGGAAGTCGATCAACAATCACCAATTCTTCTGCTTGTGGAGCTACAGGAGTAGTTGAACGAAAAGGAGTATTATCCGTTAGATCATCATTCGGCATCAAGTGATCGGAAGGAGTTGTTTTAATAGCACCATTCTTGGTATGCTTTGCGTTTCCGCAACTTGCTTCATCTGTTCCTGTAAATCTACCCTTAGTAGAAATGGTTTCGTTTGCAGAAGGTGTCTCAGCAACCGGTTGTGTTGCAGTTGATTTGTTATCAACTGAAGGTGTGTTCGCATGAGATGTTGATTTAGCAGCCAATGTATGGGTAGTTTGACCAGATTGGTTCACATATAAAAACGTTCCACCAACCAACAACGCCAGTGTAGCCGCTCCGCTTATAATCCACCAAAAGCCAACTTTCTTGCGCTTTTGAGCGGGCAACATCGCCTCCATTTCAGACCAAAATGATTCTTGGAAAGGCGCAGGCTCGGGTGCTTGAGCTCCTTTGAATAATTGGTCAATATCTTGATCGTTCCAACTCATATGGCACAACGTTTTTCATTCAACAATTCTATTTCTCCCAATCGATCACGCAACTGTTTGCGTGCAGTAGACAAGTGCCACTTTGATGTTCCTTCGGTAATTTCCAGTAAATCACCAATTTCTTTGTGATTGTATCCGTCGATTACGTATAAGGTAAATACATGGGCACTAATGGGTGGAATGGTATTCAACAACTGCATTATCGCTTGGTAATTCATGCTTTCTTCGCCGGCATTTGAAGCGTTGGAAGCATACAATTCCAATTCGCGATCGGTGTCTTTCGCAAAAATAAATGTGTGATGGTTTTTGTTTTTGCGGTATTCGTCGATCAATACATTTACCATGACGCGTTTTGACCAAGCTGCATAGTTGATCTCTTCCAAATTAATGGCAGTCAAACCGTTGATGATTTTTAAAAATCCGTTGTTAAATGCGAAACGGGCATCTTCCTCGTTGGAATAATAACGCATACAAACACCCATCAGCATCCGATACGTATGCTCGTAGAGTTGTTTCTGTGCGCGACGATCGTTCTTTGCACATGCTTCCAGAATTTCAGATGTTATGTGCATGTAATTTCCAATCGTTCTTATTTGACTTTTCTTTTGCAATTTAATGAATATTTATAGCTTCATCATTGGCGACTATGAACAATAACGTGCTATCTTTGGAAAGGGTTGGAAAAACGATTAAAATGCTTACACTACATATTATACGGCACGCCAAAACACACCAACAATCAGAATCGGGCAAAGATAAAGACCGCGCATTGCTTGAAAAAGGCATTGCTCAATCCAATTTATTGGGGAATTATCTGCAATCGCATCACATTGAATTGGGAAAAATGCTGTGTTCTTCCGCCAAACGAACCCGTCAAACCAAGTCCATCATTTGTCAGCACTTGGCTGAACAATGTTGTGTGGAATACCGCGATAGCTTGTACATGGCTTCTAAAACCGATTTATTGGCGGAACTTGCGTCGGAAACAGATTCGATTGTTACCATTATAGGTCACAATGACGGTTTATCCGATCTGGCCAGTTATTGTGCTGATGAGTACATCGGATTAGGCACTTGTGAGTTCATCACATTGACCTTTCCTTTCGAAGATTGGTCGCACATTGTAAAAGGAACGGGAACTATTCTATTGCGCTATCGCCCGGAGGTTTTCCTTCCTCAGTAGGTTGCTCTGGTGTTTTAGGACGAATGTGGTAAACGACCTGATAACCTTCAGTTTGTTGCCTGAAATGTTCTTCCATAGCCAAGCGTTGCGCTTCTATAGCGGCCACTCGCGCGTGATAGATTCCTTCTAGATCAGGTGGTTCTATTCCTAATTCTTGTTCTATTTCATATTGGTATTTCGGACCTTGAGGACCTCTCTTGCGGTACAAAATGGCCAGCATTATCCCAATAAACAAGCCACTGAGATGTCCTTCCCAGGAAACGGCTGCTTTTTGCGGGAAAATTCCCCACACCATACTTCCGTACATCAACACTACAAAAAGTGAAATTGCCTGAAGCGGGCGGTAATGGCGAAAAAATCCGGAGATAAACAGAAAGCCAAACAACGCATAAATCACTCCACTCATGCCGATGTGATAGGCACTTCCGGTAGCAAATACCCATACGCCCAAGCCAGTCACCAACCACGAGATAAAAAAGACTTTGAAAGCTATTTCTCGGTAATAATAAATGAGTGTGGCAAAAAGCAGGAAGATCGGGAAGGAATTATTGACGATGTGTGAGAAATCGTTCGGAGCATGTAATAATGGCATGAAAAGAACTCCTTTCCAGCTTCCCCATACTTGCGGACGAAGACCGAAACGGACCAAATCATAGCCCGAAACGCGTTCCGCCCAAAAAATCACCCACATCAGTATCACCAGCAATGCCGGATAAAGTATGGCTTCTAGCGGAGAACCGAAATGATTGTTTTCTTTTTTCACGGTGAACTTTTGTCAAGAATCAAACCGAAGAAGAAAAGGTGACAAAATGGCGCAAAACAATAGTTGCCCCCTGATTATTTCATCAGCCAAGACTAATGATTTGTTTGTTCCCCACAGATCCACAGATTTTTACTCGGCTAACGCCCTCGCTTAACTTTCTCTAAATGCAAAACGGTTTTAGCCTCATACTGAGGCGCGAAAAGTCTATGGAGAAACGTGTAAAAACAAAAGGAGCCTCATTGAAGCTCCTTTTTATGCGATTAAATCAGTTTATTCTCAATCGGTATACAACTGCAAGAATCCTTCTTTCTCTAATTGTGTTCCGTCTAATAACGTTGCGTTGAGTTTGTAGAAATAAACACCCTCTGTACATTTCTCACCACCATTATTGGTTCCGTCCCAGAAAACAGTTCCTGTAAGGTTGGCTTTGTTTTGCACCACATTGCCCCAACGGTTCAAAATGACAATATCAAACGATTCGAAAATATCGAATGGAAACTCGAACAAATCGTTGACACCATCACCGTTTGCTGTAAGTACATTCGGCATGGAGAAATTATCATCTACCGTTATGGTCAATTGATATTGATCAATACAACCAAGTGCATTCACAATGGTAAGCGTTATCACTTGTTCACCCGGACTTACGTAATAACTCGATACCGAACTTCCGTTTGAATTCGTAAATGGAGGTGTATTGGATAAATCCCATGTCCAGCTCACAATCGGTGCTTGCGTAGATGTTGATTGGTCATCGTAATAAACAGTTGTTCCCAACTGCACATCCGTTAAACTTGCGGTAAAGAAAGCATTGAGTCCGTTATCAGGAATCGTAACCGGATTGAGCGGGTAGATCACCTGACAGTTATTGGAATCGTAAATTGAAACCGATGGATTATAGGTTGTCACATCCTGATAAACATGTGTAAACAAGGTAGAATCATTGACAATTGTTCCATCGTTCAAATCCCATACAATCTGCGTCACATTGTTAGTAGCACCAATATCGAATACCACATTCTGCCCGCAACCGTTTAGATCTTGTGTCCAGCTAGGAGTAGCTGTTGGACCGAAAATTGTCAAGAAATCAACCAATGTAGTATCGCTGGTACAACCGTACTCATCTGTAATAACCAATCCTGCACTGTATGTTCCTGGGAATACATAGGTATTATTCGGTGAAGCAAGCGTAGATGTTTTCCCGTCACCAAACACCCAATTCCATGAAACAATGTTTCCAAGGGTCAATGACTGATCCGTGAAATCGGCAAATACAGGCGGGCATGTAAAGTCTCCATTTGCATTAGTAGATGCACCACTCAATTGGTAGGTCACAATAGCTACAGGAGTAGAAACCACAACAGGCGTCAGCAAGGTATCTTTACAGCCATTCACATCTGTTGTGATCAAAGTAATGCCATGCGACGTACTTGAAGATGCCGGATTGGACGGTTCATTGAACGAGGTAGTGAAATTAGTCGCCGTAGATTGCGGATTGTTATCCGTAAACCATTCAAACGAAAGTGGCGCAGAACCAGTAGAACCGTTATTTGCGGTGAATACTTCTTCGTCACACACCACTGCGTCAACTGTAAAGGCCGCCACCGGTTTGGTAATCGTAATCAAAGTGGTAGCCGGAGCTGAGACACAACCGAATTCATCCGTTGCAATCAAAGAGACAGAAAACGAGCCTTCGGTATTGAACGTGTGATTGACCGTTGTTGCCACATTGGTCGTATTTTGTGTTGTATTATTATCAGGGAAACCGAACGTGAAGCTTTCCAACGGAACACCATTTCCGGCCACGGAAGATCCGTTTGTAAACGTGACTAAGAACGGAGCACAACCTGCATTATCACTTGCCGTAATGAGAGCAACCGGAGTTTCCAAAGCTGTCATTGGCGTGTATGTTTGGTTATCGGCACAACCAACGCTATTAGTAGCAGTTAAGGTAATGGTAAACGTTCCTGAATTGGGATAACTGTAGCTTGGGTTTTGTCCTGAAGTTGATTGACCATTACCCATATCCCACGAATACGTTCCGAATGGATGTGTGGAAGTAGATGTAGAAAGCAAAGTCATTGCCGAATTTTCGCAAACACTGTCATTGGAAATCGTGAATGAAGCAATGGTTTGTGAAATATGAATGACCGCTGTAGTACTGTCTTCACAGCCTGTGGTGTAATTGTGAATGACTTGTGTAATGGTGTATGAACCGTAAGCACCGTAATTATGACTGGTAGTACCAAGATTGGCATCGTCAAAATCAGGATCATCAAAGTTGGTTTGTGTTCCATCGCCCCAACGCCAGATCATATCGGCATCGTCTGGTAAAGCTCCGATAATAGCTTGGTCGTTTACCACCACATTTACAGGGAAACTGGCCGGATTACAATACAATGTTTGAGCCGGTTGGAATCGGGAAATCGGTGCTTTGATGTAAACGGCATTCGGTTGAATGAGCGTATCTAAACAGCCTCTGAAGTTCACAATCAACTGCACATCAAAATAGCCCGTATCGTTCGGATAGGAATAAGTCGGGTTTTCGGTTGAAGCCGTTCCACCGTCGCCAAAATCCCAAGCATAGGTTACTTCGTTTGGATTGTGTGGTGCGTTGATCACACTTAAGTTGGTGAAATCAATTGATTTTTTGGCACATTCAGGACTTTGATCGATGCTAAAGTTCACCGCATCAATGTGTCCTACTTGGATATAATCGACAATTGTGTCACTTCCTACACAACCGCTTTGTGTTGTGATTACCAATGAAACATCATACACTCCAACCGCGTAATTGTGAACCGGCGGATTTTGACCATTGAACGTTGTTCCATCACCGAAAGTCCAAACCCAACTTACAATAGGATTGGAAGATGTGGATGTTGAAGTCAATTGCACTGCTAATGGATCACAGCCATTCACCACGTTTGCAGTAAAAGAAGCTGTTGGTGGCGTAAGATTGATGTAACTGTTTTGTGTAACTGTTCCTGTACAACCATTGGCACCTGTCATGCTCAATGTGACGCTATACGAACCGTTTGCTGCATACACATGTGCAGGAGGATTTTGTCCGTTAAACGTACCACCGTCACCGAAGGTCCACACAAAGTTGGAACCCGCCGGACTATTATTGGTAAACACCACCGATTGTGGGGCGCAGCCTGTTGTTGGTACTCCTGTAAACGCCGGAACCGGACTTGGTAAAATTGTGATTTGCTGTGAAGTAGTTCCTGAACAGCCCGAACCTGTATTCTGAGCTGTAAGCGAAATCGTATACGTTCCAGCCGTAGCATACGTCACCGAGTTGTTTTGATTGGAAGAACTTCCCGGAGAGCCACCGGCATAGGTCCAGCTCCAAGCATTCACTCCAACAGTAGAGTTATCATTAATGGTTACAGGAACGCCAACACATGCTGTTGCAGGTGCAGTAATTCCCGCTTGAAAATTCGAAACGACCAAGGATTGCGTTACGGTGTCTTTACACCCAAAGCTATTGGTCACAATCAATGAAACGTTGTAAGTACCTGCCGTGGCATAATTTACAGTAGCCGGATTTTGCAAAGTTGATGTTTGTCCGTTACCGAAATTCCAAGCATAAGTTGCGCCACCTGAAGATGTGTTATTAAAGGTAACGCCAACAGGCAAAACACATCCGTTGGTAGATGTGGTAAACGATGCGGTAGGCGTTGGATTTACAGTCACGTAATTCACTTTTACCTCGGCATCTGCCTGACCATTACTTGCCGTAACAACCAATGTAACCGTATACGTACCCGGCGATGTATACACATGTGATGGGTTGGTTTGAGTTGATGAATTTCCATCACCAAAATCCCAGCCCCAATTCGTTATTGGCGAACCACCATTTACCGATTGATTGATAAATGATGTCGGCGAACCGAGACAAACAGCCGTAGGTGTCCCTGTAAATTGGGCTGTTGGAGGTTGTGCTAAACAGAATAGTGGGGTTAGTAGAAGGTAGAGGAGTAAATGCTTCATGTTTTGTCGCGTTAATTCAATTACAGCTTTCCAATAATAAGAAAAGAAAAGCACTTTTCTCGTTAATCATCCAAATTTAACTCACAGCAAACCTGAGTTAATGTTTAAAATTTAACGCTGCAATACTTAATAAACGCTCTTTTAATCATTTAGGTTGCTTCCCAACCAGCGTCTCATATCGGCTAAATCGATAACTTTTCGACGAGCAATATCTTCTACCTGTTCATTCGTGATTTTACCTAGACCAAAATACTTGGAATCGGGATGCGCAAAATACCAGCCGGAAACGGAAGAAGCCGGCCACATTGCCAAGGTTTCAGTTAAAGAAACACCACTTACCTCGGTTGCATTTAAGAGTTTGAACAAGCCCGGTTTTTCAGTATGATCAGGACAAGCCGGATAACCCGGAGCCGGTCTGATTCCGCGGTATTTCTCTTGGATCAATTCTACGTTATCCAATGATTCATTTGATGCATACCCCCATTTTTCCTTTCTCACGAAAGCGTGCATATACTCGGCAAAGGCTTCTGCCAATCGGTCGGCAAGTGCTTTTAGGAGAATGGATGAATAATCATCGTGATCGTCTTCGAATCGTTTGATGTGTTCATCGATTCCATGACCGGTTGTCACCACAAATCCACCGATGTAATCTTTTACACCACTTTCTTTCGGAGCAATAAAATCGGACAAAGCCAAGTTGGGTTGCCCAGAAACCTTGGTGGTTTGTTGACGCAAGGTATGTTGGATATTGATGACCTCCGAACGGGTTTCATCAGTGTAGATTTCGATATCGTCACCAACGCTATTAGCAGGGAAAATCCCCACAACGGCTTTGGCTACCAACCATTTCTCTTCGATGAGTTTTTTTAGCATGGCCTGTGCATCGGCAAAGAGTTCGGTGGCTTGCGATCCAACCACCTCATCCGTTAGAATATTCGGGTAACGACCATGTAGTTCCCAAGTTTGGAAGAAAGGCGTCCAATCGATGTAATCGACCAATTTTTCCAACGGGAAGTTGTCGAAGGTTTGTGTACCCAATTCTTTTGGAGCAGTAACCGTGGTTTCATCGAAAGTTAACTGCAATTTATTGGCTTGAGCAGCGGCTAACGATAACAATTGTTTGGCTCCGCGGTGTTTTTCGTGGTGTTCACGCAAACGGGTGTATTCCAGTTTAAGATCTTCTACAAACTGCGTTTTTTTGTGTCCAAGCAATTGCTCTACTACCGTTACCGAACGCGAAGCATCCAAGACATGAACTGTTTGTCCGCGCTCATAACTTTGCTCAATTTTCACGGCAGTATGCACTTTTGACGTTGTAGCTCCACCGATCAACAAGGGAATATCGAGTTGTGCACGTTCCATTTCTTTGGCTACGTAAACCATTTCGTCGAGCGAAGGCGTGATTAATCCACTAAGACCAATAACGTGCGCTTTGTGTTCGATTGCCGCTTGAATAATCTTATCGGCAGGAACCATTACGCCTAAATCAATGACTTCATAATTGTTGCAACCCAGTACCACGCCAACGATATTCTTACCGATATCGTGTACGTCTCCTTTTACAGTTGCCATGATGATGCGACCGGCAGTTTCGCTTTTACCACCTTTTTCTTCTTCAATAAACGGCAACAAATAGGCCACGGCTTTTTTCATCACACGTGCCGATTTCACTACTTGCGGCAAGAACATTTTTCCGCTTCCGAACAAATCACCCACCACGTTCATTCCGGCCATCAACGGACCTTCGATCACTTCTATAGGACGTTTGAACTGGTGGCGACATTCTTCCACATCTTCATCGATGAAATCTACAATTCCTTTTACCAAGGCATGCGAAAGTCGATCGTTTACAGGAGCGCTTCGCCATTCCAGTTCCACTTCTTTTTTCTTTTCTTCACCTTTGAAACTTTCGGCAAAATCAAGTAAGCGTTCGGTAGCATCGGGGCGGCGGTTGAGCACCACATCTTCTACAAACACCAATAATTCTTTATCGATATCGTCGTAGATTTCAAGCATAGACGGGTTCACAATTCCCATGTCCATACCATGCTGAATACCGTAATACAAGAAAACGGAATGCATGGCTTCGCGCACCGCATTGTTTCCGCGGAACGAGAACGACACATTGGAAACACCACCACTTACGTGTGCACCTTTAAGGTTTTCGCGAATCCATTTGGTGGCTTTGAAAAAGTCGAGCGCATTGTTGTTGTGCTCTTCCATTCCGGTAGCAACCGGGAAAATATTCGGGTCGAAAATAATATCCTGAGGTGGAAATTTCACCTTGTTGACCAACACATCGTGTGATCGCTGGCAAATTTCAATCCGTCGTTCGTAGCTATCCGCCTGACCGTTTTCATCAAACGCCATCACCACTACCGCAGCACCGAAACGTTTGATTTTCTTGGCTTGCGCGATGAAGTTCTCTTCGCCTTCTTTGAGTGAAATGGAGTTTACAATTCCTTTTCCCTGAATGCATTTAAGTCCTGCTTCAATGATCTCCCATTTTGAGCTATCGATCATCACAGGAACTCTTGCAATATCAGGTTCGGCAGCGATCAGATTTAGAAATTTCACCATGGCTTCTTTGCCATCGATCATTCCTTCGTCCATATTGATATCGATGATTTGCGCTCCTCCTTCAACCTGTTCACGGGCCACGGAAAGTGCTGCTTCAAAATCATTTTCGCGGATCATGCGCAAAAAAGCGCGCGAACCGGTAACATTTGTCCGTTCACCGATGTTGACAAAGTTACTTTCAGGGGTTACTGTAATGGCTTCTAAGCCGGATAATCTCAACAAATTACTCATACTGTTTCAGCAAGTGTTCTCGGTGCGTATTTAGGTGCCAGTTCGGCCATTTTACGAATGTGAGCCGGAGTTGTTCCGCAACATCCACCAATGATATTGATGATGCCTTCGCGGAGGAATTCTTCTATTTGTTCGCCCATCATGTCGGCCGTTTCATCGTACTGACCGAATTCATTCGGTAAACCAGCATTGGGGTGAGCGCTTACGGCAAAAGGTGCCTGATTGGCCAAAATCTGTAAATAAGGCCGCATCATTGAAGCTCCCAAGGCACAATTCAAACCGATACTGAGCAACGGCATGTGCTGCACTGAAACTAGAAACGCATCGGTGGTTTGACCGGTAAGTGTTCGTCCCGATTGGTCGGTAATGGTTCCCGAAACCATGATCGGTAAACGCACGCCACGTGCTTCGTACACTTCATCAATGGCATACAGGGCGGCTTTCGCGTTGAGCGTATCAAAAACGGTTTCAACCAGTAAGATATCACAACCGCCATCCATCAAAGCATTGGTTTGTTCGGTGTATGCTTCTACCAACTGATCGAAGGTGATTCCACGAAATCCGGGGTCGTTTACATCCGGAGAAATAGACGCCGTACGGTTTGTCGGACCAATAGATCCGGCAACAAAACGCGGTTTATCCGGATTGAGCGCCGTAAACTCTTCGCACACTGCTTTGGCAATTTTGGCACTGTGGAAGTTGATATCGTACACGTATTTTTCGAGGTGATAATCGGCTTGTGCGACAGTTGTTCCCGAAAAGGTATTGGTTTCAATAATGTCTGCTCCGGCTTCGAGGTATTCGCGGTGAATTTGCGATATAATATCAGGGCGCGTCAATGACAACAAATCGTTGTTTCCTTTTAACGGATGCGGGTGATCTTCGAACCAACCTTTGCGAAAATCTTCTTCTTCGAGCGGATAACGCTGAATCATGGTGCCCATTGCCCCGTCGAGGATGAGAATGCGTTTTTTAAGAATGTCTGTAATATGTTCCATAGTCAAATACGTAAATCGGATTGCAACTATGAAGGAGCGGAAGTGAAATACTTCAGTAACTTATCTTTTCAGCCTGAGCTAATTGGATTTGGCACCTATTCCGCGGACGGAGGTTGCCAAGGTTTCACAGGGCCTATCCCTCCACCTTTCTTCATAAGTTGTCAAAACAAAGAACTGGTTGCAAATATAAGTAGTTTGGATGAGAAACTAAATAGATTTTGCGTTTTATAAGTTTGTTAGCTGTTTGGTTTCTCTTTGCCACTGGAAATTAAATACGCCCAGGCGTCCCGTAGGGACGAAATATGGCAGAAGAAATATAATGCCATGAACATCCATGCCGTAGGTATGGGACATAGCAAACCATATAATGAAATATCTCACCCCTACAGGGTGAAAATGGACATTTAAAATCTTTTATCTAAGATATTTCGTCCCTATGGGACATTGGAAATCAAGTTGATCTTAAAAATTCCACTTCATATTCCGGTCGTCGAGTACCGCGAATGAAATTTTCCAGGCAGTTCTGGGGTTGATGTGATTGCCATCGGAAGCAACGCCATAGATTCCAATGCGAAGGCGGCGTTTCGAGAATTTAAAACTACGCTCCAAACCGGTAAAGATCTCGTAATGCTGCCAATTGTATTCGGCTACGTAAAGTGCCCCCACTCCTACTACCAATCCGATTCCGGTTTTTTTCATAAACGGAATTTTGTTGATGATGGCACCATTGTCGTGATGCACAAAATGCGCTTCGAGGTAGTATTCTTTTGAAGGCAATGAACTGTCTTGATCTTGGAACGAATACAACGGATTGGCAAACCACAGAGGCGTACTGCGTCGTTGGTATTTAAAGTCGGCATCTTTGAGGCTTTTTGAACTCAGGAATTTTCCAGCTTTGATGTGGTAATTAGACGTTCCGATAGTGCCGAGCTGAAAACTTTGCTGTATACCCAAAATGGCATATTCATGATCGACATCACTACCAAAAAGTTTGGGAATTCCGCGTTGGTAATAGGCATAGAACGTTGGCCATTTCGACCCTAGGATCACTTTGCGAAACGGTTCGCGCATGTATTTCTGCTTGGGCGTATAACTCACCGTGATTTCACCCAACAATGCCTGATACCCTTGAAATTCCTTAAATTGATCATTCGGAATCAAGCTATCGAAAGTACCTAGGTTTTGGTACTTTGATAAGGAGCGACGTTCGGCCAATTCTAGTTCTGCATTGATATAAAAGCCGTTGAAATATTCGTAATCGTGGCCTACACGCAATTTGGTGACTTCAATAAAGTTACTGCGCTTGTACACCTGCGTAATGGCATCAAATGGCACAATAGCATCAAATTCGTGCGAACCGCGAATGTAGAGCTTGCCTTGATGAAACGGATCATAGAGGTAACGCCACCAAGACGATCCTTTCAAATCGCCGTTGAGTATGCCTACCGATAATTCGGAGTAACTATCAATGGTGCGCTGATCTTCCCATTTACGGAAGAAATTGAATCCGGGTGCTACACGCGGACCTGCAGGATAAAGCGGACGCGCCATCGCGGCAATCGAGTTGAAGCTCCATTGTGTGCGTTGAGGTCTATTGCGGTGATCGATACCAAACCACAATACTTTCCAGATGGTGACTTTATTGAAAACGGCATCGATGGAATCGAGGTATTCTTTACGGGTGAAGGCATCGCGCAGACTGTCTTTCACAATGATATAACGTTGCTCTTCGGGTGTAAGGGAAACTACCCGTTCTTCTTTCCAGAAAGCGGAATCGCGCTCGTAAGCTTCTTTGCTGGTGATGGCAACCTCATCGCTAAAGAATTTTTTTGCGTACTCCGGATTGAAGTCGTAGTTTGAAAACTTAGCCAGCGTGGTGCATTTGGAAGTTTGCTCTTTGTATTTCACACCGTAAGTGAGCAATTGTTCGCGCAATACACACAGCGTATCGCCAACGTTGTCGAATTGCTGTTCGATGGTGAAATAATCGTACGTGAGCAAGTTTCCTTTCTCCATGGTCAATTCGAGCTTCTGCACCATCCATAACGAATCAATGATGTAGATGTAACCCGAAAGCGTAGATGTAGAGCTTGACCGTGGAATGATTTTGATTTTATCGATGAGTTGACCGTTTTCTTCGTACTGAGCTTCGAGGCGGTATTTGTAGGATAAAATACCCGGTCCGGAAATAGGACTGCTCACCGGCGAAGCGTGCAAATCATCCAGGTGCATCAGGTTTTCGAAGAAATTGAAGTTTGATTTTACAGTTGTAGTGTAATACAACAAACGTCCATCACCGCGTTGGGTAAAGGCATTCCGGATTTCTTTCACCTTATTTTGGGGCGCATAATACCGAGTAGCCTGCACTTCGGCGAGGTTCATGTTTCCGGCCAGCATTTGCGTTTTGCGACGTTCTTCTTCAAACGGATCATCGGAAGGTTTTTGTTCGTCGTTTTGTTTGCCTTGCTTGCGCTCTATTTTTTCGGTGGCTTTGATGTACACTTCGGTTGAATGCGGGTAATTCCACTGATTCATCCGATCGCGCTGTTTCACCACTTTCAGCATGATTTCGCGCCCGGGATTGGATTTCTTAGAAACCACTTCCACTTCTTCGATATCGGACACTTTACTCGGAAAGAGTTGAATATCGCGGGTAACGCTGGTAAACTGAACCGTCACATACGATTCGCGTTCATCATAACCCGTTGCTGTAAAAATGAGGTAATATTCGCCTTCAAAGAGCTGAAGGGAATAATTCCCGTTGATATCGGTTTGCGTGCGGAGCTCGGCGTTGTTTTTAACGTAGATATCGGCAAAGGGAATGGGAAGGTTATTTTCATCGGTTACCAAACCTGTAAGCTTGCGCTGAGCCATTCCGGCAAAGGCAATCGTTACAAGGAAAAGAAGCAGTAAGCCGTTTCGCATAATTTGGTTAATGCCCGAATAACAATTAGTAACAGTTTAATCGGGAAAAAGTTGTTGAAAGTTAGGTCATTAAACACCATAACCTCTTGAATTAATGTTAAAATCGAGTTTTCAATTCACATTAAAATCAAAATCGATGATGAGCGGTCGATAACTAGGATTGTTGTTTTTTCTGTTCTTCCATCCACTGCAGGTGTTTTTCCATACGGCGGCGCATCCAACGACGTAATAAATACGTTCCGAACGCAAAAACGGACAAACCGTAGTAATACACCCATCTGTCGAAGCCTTCCATAAAGCCGAAAATTGTCACCACCACGATGATCAATATACCGACTGAAAGCCAGAACCATTCCATTATTTTGTTATACGTGTTCATTACTTATTTTTTATCGTTGATATCTAATTTCCCTTGTGGTTTCAAAAACACATAATTCGAAAAGTCTTGTTTGGTGCGGATTCCCGTTCCATACAACAAGGCTTTCTGCGTGCGAATACTCACCATTTTGTCTGTAAAAATAGTGCTATCCGCTCTATTCCAAAATAATGCTTCGGTTTCCATGCGCTGATTTTTCTCCGGATTGAACAATTGCACCGAATCGCGCACCATCATGGTTCCCATTTCTTCGTTGATTTCGCCATACAAGGCTGTGAGAATAGAAGCCAAGGTTCCATCTTCGTTGTAAAACTCTACTTTGATTCCTTCTCTGAACTTTACCACCTTGGTAGGTTTGGTAAACGATTCGGCCAGTTTAGCGTATAAGCGCACTTTAGCGTAGCCCGAATCGGTGTAGGTTAAGTAAAGTTCCGTTGTTTTTTCATCGGGATCATTGGGTTTGAACGTTACCCGTTTGATAGAATCCAAATCATTGACGCATGAAACAAACATTCCTGCCATCAACACGAAAGCAGGAATGAAAATAAGATATCGTTCTTTGCGAGACAGCGTCATAGCGTCTGTTTAATCGAGCTTGTATTTCTTGAACCAACGATCATAATTGGCTGGAGCAAGAATCACACCGAAGTTCACGCCCAAGTAGTTTTCCTGGATGCCATCGGGTAAATTGTTGCTACGCGTTCCGTATTGAAAGCTGAAGTTAAACGAAGAGTTGGTTTTCTGACTGAAGATCGGTAACCCTAAACCGGCAGTAACCCCCATTTCGTTGAGCTGTGTTCCGTTTTGCAAGTTGGGAAGCGTACCGATGTAACCACCTAAGCGGTAACGCACACGACCGAAATAATCCGATCCGCCTGTTACTTTTGAACCGACTGAATAATTCGGCACAAACTGCAATCCGAGTGAAAAACGGCGTGCATCTTTGAAGGCATTTGCTTCGTGAACTTCGTTGAAATCGGCACGGTAATTACTCCACATCGTAGAAGAGTAATCTCCCATGATATTGATCTGGTAAACGTTTTTGTGTTTGTAATTCTCGGTCATTTTAGGTCGGAACGAGTAATTGAAACCGAGTGTCAACGAACTTGGATACACCAATTTTCCTTTATCATCGATGGTGTACATCAAGGTGTCGTATTTATTGGGATTGCCCAAATCGGTAGTTGCGAAAAGGAAATAATCACGGTGAGCCGACAATTGTTGTTGCGGTGAATAAACGGCACCGATTTTCAGGTACTGGTTTTTCAGCGTATCGAGCATGAATGAGTAATTCAACCCAACGGTGTAATGCAAGGCGTGCAAACGGTAAGTTGTTTGATCCACTCCACCGGTAGGCTCATAATCAATGAACGAACTTTGGCGCTCGTCGATTACTGAACCGAATACGTAAGAATAATTCATTCCCAACGAAAATGTATGGCGTTTGGTATTGATGAATTTGTAAGCTAATCCACCCAACACTTCCTGCGTACTGCCCGAACCTTTGTAGGTGTAGCGAATACTATCAGTGCCGTTGAATTCTTTTTGTTCTATGCTATATCCTTTGCGGCTAAACGGTTGCAATCCAATTGCCATTCCGAAGCGTTTCCCCAACGGAAGCACCATGGTAATCTGATTGAGGTTGACGATCTTGGCATTGGTTGAAGCATCACCTTGCGTATAGGTCGAAAAACGACTGGACAAACCGATGGTAAACAAAGGTTGATCTTTGGCCAGCGCCGTATAACTCGCAGGATTGAACAGGTTTACCGTAGATGAATCGAAAATAGCAGCGCGGCAATTTCCATAAGCCCCGAATTGTGAATCTTCCAATCCGCCTGACTCACCGATACCTTGTGTGCTGAAAGGTGAAGTTGAAATAGGTTGAGCATAACTAACACCAGCGAAACCGATAGTAAAGATGAAACAAAGCTTATATATCATAATGTGCCAATGTTAATTGCAAACCTTTAAGTGTTAAATTTTCGTCGGCAAAGATGCCATTTTTCAAACCCAAATCAAAGTAGTTCGCCCCGCCACCTGTTAGAAAAATTGTTAATTCAGGCATTTGTTCCCTGTAATGGGCGATAAAACCCAATATTTCGTTGCGAATTCCGTGCATTACTCCACTTCTCATCGCGTCGAAGGTGTTCTTTCCGGTCACCGGCGGGATCACTACATCTTGTATCAACGGTAATTTTCCTGTAAACGTATGCATGGCACGATAACGTAGTTCAATTCCCGGACTGATACTTCCACCCTGATACGTTCCATCGGCGGTAACCAGATCGTATTTAATGCAGGTTCCTACATCGATGGTGAGGCAAGCTCCTTTAGCAATATGGAATCCGGCAACAGCATTACAAATGCGATCTACTCCCAACGTTTGAGGTGTTTCGTAGCCCATTTTGAGTGGCAATTTCATGGAAGTTGTGAAGACAACAGCGTTATTGAGCCATTGTTTGATCCATTTTGTGTCTTTATCTGCTTTTACCGACGCAATAATTGCGGACCACTCGCGGTGTTCTTGCAAGAAGGATTTGAGGGCTGAAAGTTGATCGGTTGTATAGGTGCGAACTTCTTCCAAATCAGCATGATGAAATACCCCAACTTTGATGCGGGTGTTTCCGGCGTCGATAACAAGTGTGTGCGAATTGGGAATCATGCGACACAAAGATACACTGCATTTCACAGTGATTCAGAAAAAAATTGAAGATTTTTTAGGCGTTTCCAAATGTATTACTATCTTTGCACCCGCCTACCAAACAAAGGTAAGCGACCGAACGGTTAGGTGATGTAGCTCAGTCGGTAGAGCAATAGACTGAAAATCTATGTGTCGGCGGTTCGATTCCGTCCATCACCACTCCCACAGAAGCAGAAAAAGCCCAGACGATAAATGTCTGGGCTTTTTCTTTTTCCCTCTAAGAGCCGCGGCGGATCGCTCTCTCACTTTTTTGTCCTCTGCTTTTCTTTCAGGGGCGAGCGTGAGTATATAGAGTGGCGATAGTGGTTTGTTCGATTTCAAGCCGGATTAAAAACAATTAGGTTCAAGAATTTATTTGTTTTATAAAATACTTTCTTGGGCTAATCCAACCATTCGCTGGTTGTTGTATCTACTAATTTAGATATTAAAATCATAGAAATGTTCCAATTACCTGCTACTTTTTTACTATTCATTATATATATTAATATTGGTTTTTCTCAACAGAATTTGGTTCCAAATCCAAGTTTTGAAGTGCATGATTCCTGTCCATATATTTATTACGGTCAAGTAAATTTATCGGAAGAATGGAGTTCTTTTAGGGAGTCTCCGGATTACGGGAACACGTGTGCAGGTACAGTTCCAACAAGTCCGATTGGAAGTACACAAAACCCAGTGACGGGCAACGCTTATTGCGGTTTTATTGCTTATGGAGCAAGTCAGAATGGTAATTACAGAGAACATCTAGGAGCACAATTATGTCAAAACCTGGTAATTGGGCAACAATATTTCGTTTCTATGAATATTATCCGTTCGAGTGGATATCCCGGAGCCTGTAATAATATTGGAATTAAATTCTCAACGGTTCCTTTTACGTCAGTAAATTTTCCTCCTCTGTCAAATAATGCACATGTTTTTTCAAACACTGTGATTTCAAATGACTCAATCTGGACTTATATCTCAGGAACATTTGTTCCTGATTCGTCATATAGCTATATCATGATCGGAAATTTTTTTGATAGTACCAATACTGTTCAATACGGAAGCGGTGCATATTATTTTGTAGATGATATTTGTGTTTCTACCGATCCATTGGGATGTGGAATGCAGTCATGCGCTAGTTTAGACATAACGCCCACTAAGTTCCTAAATTCGATGACTATTTCTCCCAATCCGGTAATTGATAAAATGAATATTAACTTCAATAATGCCCCCAATGAAATTATAACTTTAATTATTTATGATTCTTTTGGGCGTTTTCAAAAATCGATTGATAACATTTCTACAACGGAAACTATTGATGTTGAACTGGGGAGCAATCTATCCAAAGGTGTTTATTTTGTTCAATTACTAAAAAATGATCAGATTATTGCCACCAGTAAATTTTTAAAGAATTAAGAAATCAACTCGAAAAGGATAAGTTTTCTTACTATCATTCTCGGTTCCATTTCCGTCCACTCTTCTCCACTCCAACAGAAGCAGAAAAAGCCATCCCTAACCGGGTGGCTTTTTCTTTCAGCGTGAGTGTGAGGACTGATTGTGTGAATCACAGTTCGAGTTTATCAACATACTTTTTCTTTTACAGTAAGAGTATGAATATTTAACAAAAGGTGGGGTATCTACCTGTTATCTATTACGCATTTAAGGAGTATCATACTCGTATCTAATGGGTTGCCGCGTCCTAAAAAGTGTTTGAAGAAATGCGCATCAAACCTATTTGGTATACGGACCACCCTGAAATTCATGATTTTGTGAAAGCAATTCGGGAGCAGGCAAAATCATTGATATTGAATGGTTTGTGATCATAAAAAAGTGGTATTATTGACGAGATAACAATTGAATTGGAAACGATTACTACTTTTAATAATTAGTAACGAATCCGAGACATCCTAATCTGAATGAAAGACGAGCTTTACATATTATTTTGCGAAAGTCCATTTCAAGCCAACAACGTTGACGAAGATTTTGAAGACCAATACACTGCTGCAATTGCAAACGGTTTTAAGACTCTATTTTTCAGCTTTGATGATTTGGTAAGCACAGATAGATTTTCTCTTGCAACTAAGCGAATAAAATCTAATGATAGCCTAGTAACTATCATTTATAGAGGCTGGATGCTAACACCAAAGCAGTATTCTATTCTATACAACGACTTATTAGCGAAAAACTACAAACTCATCAATACAGTTAACGAATACCAAAATTGTCATTACCTGCCCGACAGCTTGAAATTCATTGTAAGCAAAACTCCGAAAACTGTTTTTGAAAAATATGAAAACGAAAACAGCATTGAACAACTCATTGAAAAATCAACGATTTTCGGACATCAACCTGTAATTCTAAAAGACTTTGTAAAGTCTGAAAAACACCATT
>Ga0302293_10000312_pt1 | contig 26875 bp, 28 predicted proteins | sample III_Fen_N2_2_FD_198758 | JGI IMG/M metagenome (GOLD analysis project Ga0302293, IMG submission 198758) | Peat permafrost microbial communities from Stordalen Mire near Abisko, Sweden - III_Fen_N2_2 | ecosystem: Environmental > Terrestrial > Soil > Wetlands > Permafrost | place: Sweden: Abisko...
CTGCTTCAATGTATAGCCGATCGCGTTTCCAGTCAGTGAAGAGGGAAGAACGATCAAGCTTTGCTCCTCAAGCCACTTTCTGAATGCCGCGAGAACCGGCGCGCACTGTTCTTTTCTTCTTTCGACAAAAACGTCATCTTCCAGATTCCCGGCTCGAAGCTCTGCCTCAATTCGGTAGAGTGATTTGATAAACTTGATGCCGGCTTCTGCCGTGACCGCTTTTTTTGAGACTTTTGATGCCTCGAAGAATTTCCTTCTCGCGTGGGCAAAGCATCCAACATGAGTAATTGCCGGATGCGATTTCAATGCGCAGGAGTATCCTTCATAACCGTCGGTCTGAAGAAAGCCGGTGAACCCTTCGAGAAAACTGTGTATGTGAGATGCAGCTCTCGTTTCCCGATATTCATAGAGGATCACCGGTTTACCGGGAGGACCGCCACGCGCAAGCCACATATAGGATTTTTGCGTAATTTTTACGATCGGTTTCGTTCATCACCTGGACAGGGGTTTCGTCCATCTGTATTACCGGGCCCGCTCTCAGTTGCTTCTTCAACAGGCTGAATAACGGAAGAAGCTTCGAGTATACCTGTTGTTGCCAGTTGCTCATGTTCTGACGGCTGATGTGAATGCCTATCCGCTCGAAACTTTTTTCCTGCCGGTAAAAGGGAAGATGATCGGCATACTTGTTCAGTATAATGAAGCTGAGCAAACCCGGCGTCGTAATGCTACCCGGAATCAATGAGGCAGGAGCGCTCGCTGTTCGAACTGCATGCTTATCTTCGTCGCCTGAACCTTCGCATTTTCTACAGGCATATTTTGGGCGAATGATTCGCTCAACCCACATCCGTGCAGGAACGACTTGCAGGCGTTCTGAAACTTCCTCGCCGATGCGGACAAGCGTTCCGCCGCATGCGCATTGTTTTTCCGATTCAGGAATATCAACGACAACGTCTTTGCGCGGAAGGGACTCGTCGATCGGTTTTCTGCCGGGCTTTTTCCTATCATAGGATTTGATCTGTTCTCTTTCTTCCGGTTCGACGTCCGGCAAGGATTCTGTATCAGGATCTTCAATATCAAACAGAAGCCCCTGGTTCTTGTCGACGGTCTCCGCAGCGCGGCAAAATCGTTTATACAGTAGCAACTGATATCGCTCTTCGAGCGCGCTGTAGCGGACTTCCAGTGATTTGATATATTGCTGCACATCTTTGGGTAAGTCCGCCAAGTTCGTCATGCCGTGAATTTTATCAGATCATGAAATTTTGGTAAATTCCTTTCAGCTTATTTTTGAATAAAAAACCGGTTTATGCGCTTTCCAGAAATCAATCCCGCGCAGAAGCAAGCGAAACTCATCGGCACTCAGTTCCTGCACTGCTTCTTCCGTCTCTGGCCAGGGGAATCGGTCCTTCTCTAGTTTTTTCTGACAGAGCCAGAATCCATTCCGATCCCACAACAAACCCTTGAGCACCTTCCGCTGCTTGTTGCAGAACAGAAAAACGAATCCCGAAAAAGGATCATGCATCATTTCATCCTGCACCAGAACAGAAAGCCCGTTCGCTGCTTTGCGCATATCGGTATATCCGGGCCGGATAAAAATTCGCGTCGGTAGCGGATCAATCAACATGCGATGTTCCAGATCGTTCTTATAATCGCTTCGATTCCTGCCTGTCCAATACTTGCAGGAAGCGTAATGCGTAAGGTTCCTGCTTCGATGAGAATGCTTGCGTTCTCGCAAATTATGTCATTGACCGGGCGAGTTATTTCAACCATGTTCATATTTCGCAGCGCTTTTTTTTCGCGCTCTTTCCAATACTGAAAAGTATACTTGTTGATTTCATTTTCCGTACAAAACGCGGAACTGCTCTTGCCGCTAGCTTTCCATTTTTGAATCAGTTCAGAACATTTTTCATTACTGTATTTCTGCATCCTGTGCACCTCTTCCTGAGGATTGTACAGCAATTATTCTGATATCAGGAATGTGGGGGAGAATTGACGGTTACATTGCTTCCATGGAACGTAAAGCTGTTTTGAACCTTTTTTTGTGCAGGGTGGTAACCGTCAAATCTCCCCCACATTACGCGCGAATCTAAAAAGCATTAAGATCGCCCTCAATGGAGGACGAGATGAAAAAATACAGCAAAGAGCAACGGAAAGAGCTTCTCGAACAAAAGAAAACAAGCGGCTTGTCGGTGAGTGCATTCTGCAAAGAGAAAAACATCAAGGACAATACATTCAATTATTGGCGCAAACGAGAAAGACAAAAAGAAAAGCCCGTCGGCTTCATTCAAGTTCCACGGAAATTGTACGGCGAAACAAAATCAACCGCCGAATACACCATTTCCGTCGGCGCGATGAAGGTACAAGTTCCGGCAAACACGGCAATAAGCGAAATAAAAGCGCTGGTCGATATCATCTGGAAGTTATCATGCTGATTGATCTGACAGCATGTCGAATTTTTATAAGGCCAGGATATACCGATATGCGTAACGCGATTAACGGACTTTCGTCTCTGGTACAGGACAGTATGCAGGAAGATCCTTTTTCGGGAAGTATTTTTCTTTTCTGTAATAAGCAGCGAAAAATTTTGAAATCGGTGTGGTGGGACAGAAACGGATTTTGTCTTGCGCAAAAACGACTCGAGAAAGACAAGTTTCCCTGGCCTGATACGGAAGAGGCGGTTCAGGAGCTCACGCGAGAGGAACTCGAGATGCTTTTGAAAGGAATTGATTTCTGGAAAGCGCATAAATCACTTTTTTTTACGAAAGTTTCCTGAAAGGAATTTACCAGAAATTTAAAATCTGATAAAATTCAGACTATGGATCTGGATACGCTTGCACCGGAAGTACAACGCCTTATAAAAGACATCTCAGAAGAAAACAAGCTTTGGGAAATAAAATATACTGAACTCAAAGAAAAATACGACCTCGTGGTTTTTCGCAAGTTCGGCCGTTCGTCGGAGTCCCTGGAAGCAAGCAACGGCCAGCCGTCCCTGTTCTCTGAAGAGAGCGAGCCTTCAGCCGTGCAGAATACTGGCGATGAGCAGTCCTTCGAATCTGTGCATGAAGCACAAAAGATCGGCTCATATAACCGCGCCAAACCCGACAGAAAGCCGCTTGACGAGAAGCTTCCGAAAACGGAAGTTATCATTGACATTCCGGAAGAAGATAAGATTTGCGCCTGCGGAACGGAACTCGTGCGTATCGGAGAGGAAGTGTCAGAACGACTTCAGGTGGTCCCTCCGAAAATCTATGTCGAGAGGATTATCAGACCGAAATATGCCTGCCGCAACTGCGAGGGCTCAAGTGATGAAGACAAGCCGGCGGTTCGGGTCTCTCCTTCCCCCGCGTCAATAATACCCGGAAGCATCGTCACGCCGGGATTGCTTGCCTTTATCATCACGAACAAGTACGTTGACCATCTACCCTTTTACCGACAAGAGAAAAAGTTTGAGCGAATCGATATTTCTATAAGCCGCCAAAACATGAGCAACTGGCAACAGCAGGCGTACAAGAAACTTGAGACGCTGTTCGACCTGCTTAAAAATCGGGACCGGTGATGCAGATGGACGAAACGCCGGTGCAGGTAATGGGCGAAAGCGAACGTGAAGACACGCAACAGTCGTATATATGGCTCACGCGCGGAGGGCCGCCGGAAAAACCGGCCGTCATGTACGAATACCGCGAGACGCGCGCTGCAAAACACATTCATGATTTTCTTACCGGATTTACCGGATATCTTCAGACTGACGGGTATGAAGGATACAACAGCGCGCTCAAATCATATTCCGGAATAATCCACGTCGGTTGCTTCGCCCATGCGCGCCGCAAATTCTTTGAGGCATCAAAAGTCAGCAAGAAAGCGGGAAGCGCCGAAGAAGGAATAAAATACATTCGCAAACTGTATGAGGTTGAATCCGATCTGAGAAAAAAGAAATTGTCTCCCGATGAGTTCCTCGCGGAACGTAAAGGCCTGAGTGCTCCCATTCTTGAAAAGTTCCGCGCATGGCTTGATAACCGGGCTCTTCAAGTTCCGCCATCGCTCGCTCTGGGAAAAGCGATACACTACACACTTGGCCAGTGGGATAAATTGACAGCATATCTTGAAAGTCCGTATCTGACGCCGGATAATAATGCTTGCGAGAATGCGATACGTCCCTTCGTGCTGGGCAGAAAAAATTGGCTCTTCGCTGGCAGTCCCGACGGAGCTAAAAGTTCTTGCGGTATGTACTCGCTTGTAGAGACCGCACGACAAAACGCTCTTGATCCTGAAAAATATCTTACGCACATTTTTGATCGTTGTCCGCATGCAAAGAACAAAGCTGATTGGGAAGCATTGCTTCCATGGAACGTAAAGTTGTTTTGAACCTTTTTTTGTGCAGGGTGCGGGAGAATTGACGGTTACTGTTGTAATAGATCATCACATACCTGAAGACGACAGTCTTCACTTCTTCCATCGTCATTTTCAGTGTATCAATTCTGTACAGTTTTTCCTTCTTCAATGTAGCAAAAAAACTTTCCATACGCGAATTGTCGTAGCATTTTCCGACGTCGCTCATGCTCTGAAGACCGTGGTAACGTGTAATCGTTTCCTTATATTTCATACTTGTATACTGGCTTCCACTATCACTATGATTGATTACGCCCGCAGGTTTTCCTCTGGCAATGTATGCGTCTTCCGTTGCTTTTATGCAGAGATCCTTCTTCATGTTGTCCTCCATTGCAAGACTTACAATTTCGCCGCCATAGCAATCCATGACCGGCGCTATGTATAATTTCCCGTCACTGCATGCGATTTGTGTAATATCGGATAGCCATTTCTGGTTCGGCCTTTCCGCCGTAAAATTTCGTTTGAGGAGATTTGCCGGTTTCAGCGCATTCTTTTGTGCCTTTGTCAGTCCATCAGGTCTGTAGCCCCCTTTGTGTAATAGGCCTCCGCGCTTCATCGCCCGACGAACCGTACTCCAGCTGACGTTTTCCCCTTTGTTTCTCAATGACAGATGCATCCGGTTTACTCCGTAATTATCGTTGTCAGGATGCTCATCCAGGATCGCGTATATTTTGACCAGATGCTTCTGAAACGGTTTTTCCTTGTACCTACCTTTCAGCCATCGGTAATATCCCGACTCGCTTATGGCAAGCACCGCACACATCTGAAAGACGGAATATTTCCCGCTCTCCTTCCTTTCCATGATGTATGCGTAGATCCGCTCAGTTTTTACCGCTTCCGGTCTTCGGCGAAAAAACCGAGCGCATCCTTCAGGATTTCGTTCGCCTGTTTCAACCTCATGTTCTCTGCGAAAAGCTGTCGTTCTCGTTCTGTCATGTCTCCGCTTTCTACGTTATCTTTTTTCAGATTCTCGCTGCGTTTCTTCCGCCATTCTGCAATCGTGTAGTACGGCAGCCCCAATTGTTCTGCCGCTTTCTTCGTTCCGATTTCGTCGGACAGCTTAACCGCTTCCTTTTTGAACTGGTTGTCGTAATGTTTCATTCGATCTCCCCTTATATTATCGGGGGTTTTAACTCTGCACTTTTATGATATCCTTCCACTTTGGACTAAAGTAGAACTTGACAAAGTATTCAAACGTATTAATAATAGACTAAGGAATTTACTTAGCTACTAAAATCCGCAAGAATTTTTTTATCTAAAAATTTTTCCCACTTCAAACTTGAATGAACCATTGTTAAATTTATTCAACGTTCATTTTTTTAATCATATCCAAAGCCTTATTTAAGGTGACATTGTCTCTGCCGAAAGGCGACAGCGAAGGCTGTAACACAGAGCCGGATGTGGGTTTCAGATTCTGGCGGATTAAATTCACAATCGTCCCGGAAGGGCCGAGATCAACATAAAGATATGGACTGGTGGTTTCCATTTTTTCAATTGTATCTTTAAGTTGTATTACTCCGTGTCCTACATTCCAGAAAAAATCGGCGCTAATATCAGCGGTATTTACTTCGGCGGTTTTCCAGCTTGAAATATAAGGAATAGTAGGGTTATTAAATTGATATGACCCTAATATCTCTTTAAACCTTGGCGCTGCTTCATCTATATAGTGGGAGTGAAATGCGTAGGATACAGGAAGAATTTGACTTACAATATTCTGGGTCTTTAATTCTCTGTCAATGCTTTGTAAAGAATTCATCTTCCCGGAAATAACAAAATGCCCGCCGGAGTTGATTGACGCCATTTCGATATCAGGACAAGAGACTTTAATTTCATCAAACATGGGTAAATTGCTTAAAATAGCCAGCATTCCGCCTTTCGTACACTTCTCTTCAATTACTTGAGCATGCAGGACCACTAATTTCAAAGCGTCTTCATAGGAGAGTATCCCGGCAATCGCCGCCGAAGTGAATTCCCCTAAACTGACACCTAATAAAAGGTCGGGATAATAACCTTTCTCAATAAATACCTGATAAAGCGAATACTCGAACATAAATATAGCCGGATGTGTAATAAGTGTGCGGTCAAATAGATCGCTAATTTTACTTCGCTCATGGTAGAGTGTCGCTAAAACAGACTCATGGATGAGAGATTGAACCATTTCATCTAAATGGTCCATCCAGAATCTGAAATGTGAGTTTTCTGTGTAGAGCTCCTTTCCCATTTGATAATATTGAGAGCCTTGACCAGAAAAACAGTAAACTATTTTATGCAACATAAAGACAACCTTTTCAATTTGATAACAGATGTGATTTTAATCTTAAAATATTTGATAAGAAAGAATTTGTTGAAAAATATAATATAGTGTTAACTGGATTTGTTTGTCAATATTTTATTTCTTCTTGGGTATTTGGAGGGATACAATAAGAGTTCAGTACCAAAACGTCCGAAAATACACATAACGAGGTATCAGGATGAAAAAGGTATGACAAAGAATTTAGGGAACAGGCACTGAAATTGTCAGACGAACTGGGTATAGTAAGGATTCGGTGTAGCTGGGTGTTGTCTGTCCCTATTGAGTTCCAGACATGGGAACAAAAAGCCTGTAATGTTCTTGACATAGGAACATATGGTCCCTAACATACCAGATATGGATGTGCGAACTATCTCAGAAATTGAGACGGCTATGAGCCGCCGGATTGCTTCTTTACCTGCCCGGATCAGACCTTTTACGCGGGAATACGGCGCGCTTTCTTCGGGAAGCGCATTGCCGCGAACTCTCTTTATAACGGGTTCACGGGGAGTCGGAAAGACGACTTTTCTCCTGCACCATGCGCGGGAAAGCCGGATGCTTTATTTTTCGGCGGACAATCCGATGCTCGCAGGCGAACCGCTCTATGATGATTTTCCCGCGCACCGGCTTTGGGTGAGCGATTCCTCGGCGCTAGTCCTGCGCTCCGGGCGTGGCGATACCTCGCGACGCTTTGTGCAAATCCGCCTGCTTTCCGTTCTCGATAAAACCCTGTACTCCGACGTTCTCTTTTTTCTCCCGAACATTACGGACGGAAATATCGGGCTCATGAAGGCGATAACCGGCACGCTTGCGGCATCGCTCTGCGCGGACGCAAGCGTGGACCGTGGAAACGACAAGGGACGACATCGATTATCCCGCATCGAACGCGATACCGATGTGGCTGCTTGGGATGGGGTGGTGAATGGCGCTTGATTACGACACTCTCGTGCATCACAGAAAAAATCATCCCTCCTGGCGGCTTTTCATGGCGGACAATGCAGCCATGGTGGCGTCCTTTCTGGATCGAACCTTTCGGGAAAATAACGTCCGTATGGTGAGCGAGACCGAATTGATTCTCGCGCTGGACAACTATCAGCGCTCGCTCGCGGAACGCATGGAAGGGGATCCTTTCCCCCGTACGGCGGCGGAATATCTTGCCGAATGGACAGGGGAATCACGGGGGTGGCTCCGCAAGTTTTATCCCCAAGGATCAGATATACCCCACTATGATCTCACTCCCGAGGCCGAAAAAGCGCTCTCCTGGATGGAGCAACTTTCCGGTTCCGGATTTCTCGGAACCGAGGGGCGTCTCAATCTTTGTTTTGACCTGCTGCGTCAAATGGTTCATGGTACCGAGGAGAATCGTGAGCTGAGGCTTATGGATCTCGAGAAGCGCAGGAAAGAGATAAAGGATGAAATCGCGCGGCTGAAAAAGGGTGATTTTACGGGACTTAGCGATCGGGAGCTTCGAGAAAGGTTTATGCAATTCCGGCAAACAGCCAGGGAGCTTCTGGGCGATTTTCGAGCCGTGGAACGCAATTTTATGGATCTGGATTCCTCGATCCGCGCTGAAATAACTCTCTGGGAAGGCGAGAAGAGCGAGCTGCTCCGGCGCATCCTCGATCGGCATGACGAAATAACCGAATCTGACGAAGGTCAGAGTTTTAACGCATTTTGGGATTTTATCATGCATCCTGCGAGCAGGGACGAGCTGGAGGAACTTTTGGACCGGGTGTGGAACATACGCGAACTGGGCGATCTTCGCGATGACCGCAGGCTTCGGCGGGTTCATTACGACTGGATTTCAGCAGGTGAGCAAACCCAGCGCAGGGTCGCGCAGCTTTCAAGTCAATTGCGCCGTTACCTCGACGATAAGGCTTTTTTGGAAAATCGGCGAATCATGGACCTTTTACGAAATATTGAACACAAAGCCGTGAGCTGTGCGGGGAGTCCTCCCTTGGCCGCGGCCTTTATGAAAATTTCCGGCAACAAATGCGATCTTCTCCTCCCTATGGATTATCCCCTTTTCTCGCCGCCCCTGACCATAACACTGGACAGCATTCGTCCTGAAACAGGTTCCGGGGAACTGGATATGGCGCTTCTTCTGGATCAATCGTTCGTGGATCGGGTACGGCTTGAGTCGAATATCGATACTTGTCTTGCGAATTCTTCACAGTCCAGTCTTGCGACGGTTCTTTCCCGCTTTCCTTTGGAACAGGGGCTTCTGGAATTGGTCGCCTATTTGCACATCGCATCCGAACATACGGAATGCATTATCGACGAAACGGTTCGGGAACAGGTATCCTGGGAGGATAAAAACGCGATTCGTCGGGACGCCCAAATCCCTCTTATTTTATTCAGCCGGAGCGCAAGATGAAAGAACAGGATGTTGAGTATGCGAAAGTACTCGTAAGGCTCTTTAAGGGCATTATATATCGCGAGGATGATGAAGGGTTGTGGCAGGAACTTCTAAAACGACAGGGTGCGGTGATGGACTATTTTGCCTTGATCGGTCTGGATCTTATAGTGTCCGAAGAAGAAGGATATGGATTTCTCAAGACCAGGTCCGATGAGGAATCTGCCGACATCCCGAAGCTCATTCCGCGTCGTCAGTTGAGTTATCCCGTGAGCCTTATCCTCGCTTTGCTCAGGCGGAAGTTTGCCGAGCATGACGCATCCGGCTCGGATCCACGGCTTATCATGGACCGGGAGGAACTGGTCAAACTGGTTGAAACATTTCTTCAAAAAGGTAATAACGAGGTCCAATGGCTTGCCCGGTTTGACGGCTACCTTAACCGCGTGCAGGATTTGGGGTTCATCCGCTACCTCGGGGAGAACGCTCAGAAACTGGAAGTGCGCCGTATCCTGAAAGTATTCATTGATGCCCAATGGCTCTCGGAATTCGATCAAAGGCTCGCGGAGTACGGAACGTTCGACTATGGCGGGAAGGGAGGATCTGACAGTGACAGGAGTGAATGACAGTTTCCTTGATTTCGCCGAGAACGATGCCCTTGCGGGTTTTCGCCTTGATCGCCTTGAAGTCTACAATTGGGGTACCTTCAATGGCCGGGTGTGGACGTTCCCCCTCAACGGGAAGAATGCCCTGCTTACTGGAGATATCGGCTCGGGAAAATCCACCCTGGTGGATGCCCTGACGACTCTGCTCATACCGGCTAACCGGATCGCTTACAATAAAGCCGCCGGTGCGGGAACCCGCGAGAGGGATCTTCGTTCGTATGTTTTGGGATATTATAAATCGGAACGAAGCGATGAAGGACTTTCATCCCGCTCGGTAGCGCTTCGGGGAGCTCAGGATTATTCGGTAATTCTCGGTTTCTTCCGGAACGAGGGCTATTCGCAAACCGTAACGCTTGCCCAGGTGTTTTGGCAGAAGGACGTGAAAGGGCAACCGGCGCGCTTTTACGTGGTCTCCGAATTTGATTTAAATATACGAGACCTCTTCACAGGATTTGGAAGCGATATTTCCGCGCTCAAGAAAAACCTCAAAGCCCTTTCTTCTACGGAGCTTTTCGACGACTTTCGCAGTTACTCCCTTTCCTGGCGCCGTCTTTTCGGCATTCAGAACGAGCAGGCCCTGGAACTTTTTCATCAAACCGTATCCATGAAATCCGTGGGAGACCTCACCGACTTCGTCCAGCGCCACATGCTTGAAGCCTTTGACAGCACGCCGAAGATAGATGCGCTCATCCATCACTTTGACGATCTCGACCGTGCGCACGAGGCTATTCTCCGCGCGCGGGACCAGATAGACCGGCTGAAACCCCTGATCGCGGACCTTGGTTCCCATGCCGAAGAAAATGCGCTAAGGGATGGATTCACGGTGTGCCGAAACGGACTGCATCTCCATTATGAGTTTATTCGCAAAGACTTGCTTGAAAACAAAATCGCGCAACTCGACAAAGAAATAGGATCGGGAAAAAACGTTCTTGCGACTGTTGTCGCGGAACGGGACGAATCCCGGCGCGAGCGGGAATGCCTCAAGGAATCCATCGCTGCCCAGGGCGGAAACGAAATCGAGCGTCTGCGCGCGCAAAAGGGACAGCTCGAGTCCGGCCGCGATAAATTGAGGGAAAATTGGGAACGGTATGAGGTATTGCGCAAGATTGCGGAACTTCCCGCATCTCCGGATGCGGAAACCTTTGCCCGTAATCTTGTCCTTGTTCGGGATAAAAACGTTGCGCTTGCCGAAAGGGAAACAGAAAGTCAGAACGCCCTTTCAGAAATTGACGTGGGCATTCATTCTGCCCGGGAAAGGCAGCAGTCATTGGCTACGGAAATTGCTTCGCTAAAAAAGCGGGTAACCAATATACCCGCAAAGCAGGTAGAGATTCGCGACACACTGTGCCGTGCACTCGATCTTCCAGCGGAAGCCTTGCCGTTTTGCGGCGAACTTTTACGGATTAAAGATGGCGAAGAAGAGTGGGAAGGAGCCGCGGAACGTGTTTTGTACAACTTTGCCCTTTCCCTGCTTGTCGGCGAAGAACGCTATCAGCGCGTTTCCGAATACGTGGACGCCACGAATCTGCGGGGACGCCTCGTTTACTTCCGCGTGCGCGATGACTCGCTCCCTTTCGGCGCTTCAGGCACCTCTGCCGCAACCGCGAGCGAAGACTCTCTTGCCTTGAAGCTGGAGGTAAAGCGCGATCCGACATTCGCCCCCTGGGTTACCGCACAGCTTGAGCGCCGCTTTGATCATGCCTGCTGCCGAACCATGGCCGACTTCAGACGGAACGATAAGGCCGTTACTCCGTCGGGCCAAATAAAAGACGGTGGTTCCCGGCATGAAAAGGACGATCGCTACGACCTTCGCGATCGAAGCCGCTACGTCCTCGGCTGGGTTAACCGCGAAAAGATCCGGGTACTCGAAAAGACCGCCGCCAGTCTTTCTGCCGAAATGGAAGGTCTTGCGGAAAGGCGAAACGGTGTCCTGAATGAACTGGATGACCTGCGTTCCAAACGGGACGCATTCGTCGCTCTGGAAAATTTTCTCCGCTTCGAGGATATCGACTGGCAGGGGACTGCTATAAAAATCGCCGCTCTCGATAAGGATCTCCGCTCCCTCGAAAACTCATCCAACATTCTCAAGGATCTTTCGCGTCGCCTCAACGAAACCGAGCGCCGTCTGGACGAACAGGAAACCCGGGTGAACGACCGGCGGGATGCGCTTTCCCGTCTGGAACAGCAAGCCGAAGATCAGCGAGAAGCCCTTGGTTCCTGCGATGGAAAAATCGCGGATGAGCTGAAAGCGCATGTCCTCCGCGATTCTTCACTTCCGGTTCGCGATGACCTTCGGCGTATTGTCGAAGCCAATCGTCCGGAATCCCCCGTCGAACAGGAACCCACCCTGAAAAATCTCGACGCGCAGGAAAAGACTTTTCGCGAATACATTCAGGCGAAAATTGACGCCGGGGCAAAACGCCTTGAAAACCTCACGGGGCGTATCGTCGGGCGCATGAAAGATTACCGTCTCGCGTATCCGCTGGAAACCCGGGAGCTGGACGAATCGGTCGCCGCAGGCGAGGAATACCGCATGCTCCTTTCAAAGCTTCTCGCCGACGATCTTCCCGCTTTTGAGGAGCGTTTTAAAATCCTTCTCAACGAGAACACCATCCGGGAAGTGGCAAACTTCCGGGCCCAGTTAGACTCGGAAGGAAGCCTTATTCGGGAACGAATCGACCGCATCAACAAATCTCTTACTGCCATCGACTATAACCCGGGTCGCTATATCCTTCTTGAGCATCAGCCGTCAGGCGACTCCGAGATACGGGAATTTCGCGCACAGCTGCGCTCGTGTACCGAAGGAACCATCGGCCAAAGTCAGGACGAATTGTACGGGGAACGGAAATTTTTGCAAGTAAAGGAAATTATCCAGCGTTTCCGGGGCAGGGAAGGGTACGCCGAACTGGACCGCCGCTGGACTGAAAAGGTCACTGATGTTCGCAGCTGGTTTTCCTTCGCCGCCTCGGAACGGTGGCGGGAAGACGACACCGAATTTGAGCATTACGCCGATTCCGGCGGAAAATCGGGAGGGCAAAAAGAAAAACTCGCGTACACGATTCTCGCCGCGAGCCTCGCCTATCAGTTCGGACTCGAACGCGGCGAAACTAAATCACGAAGCTTCCGCTTTGTCATGATCGACGAAGCCTTCGGCCGGGGTTCCGACGAATCGAGCCGTTACGGCCTCAGGCTATTCAAGGAACTCAACCTCCAGTTGCTCATCGTTACGCCCTTGCAGAAAATTCATATCATAGAGCCGTACGTGTCAACAGTCGGTTTTGTTTACAATGAGGAGGGCCGGGATTCGAGGCTTCAAACCCTCACCATTGAGGCGTATCGCGCCAAAAAAGCGGAACGTTCCGCATCCGGGGCATCCGGCTATTCGGAATGAGTTCTGTGAACCTTACGCACCCTGATCAATTTAAATCCCGCCTGCTTGAGGCCTGGCTCAAAGGGCGCTATTTCGGCGACCCGGAAACTGACGCCTTTCGCTTCCCCCTCAAGGGTCCTACCGCCGCAGAATCCCTGCATGACTTTGATACCGTCCGGCGATGGACGGAAGAATGGGCGGCCCATGCGGAAAGGGAAGCCGGGACAGGAGCGGTGCTTGAATGGAAAGAATGGGATCATCGCCAACTCGGCAAAAACAGAATACCAGTCGCGCTTTCTTTTTCAAGCCTCGATAATCTTGCCCGGTATCTGAAAAGGCATAAAGAACTTGACGCCTGGCGCACAGGCCGATCGCTAATCCTTACGCGCTTCCCATCGCTCGAACCGTGGGTTCGCAAACAACCGCTCGCGATTCTTGAAAATGCGAATAACCTAGATCTGCTCCTTGCGTTAACGGACTGGTATCTCGCTAACCAAAACTCCGGAATGTACCTGCGTCAGGTTCCCGTTCGCAGGGTGGACACGAAATTTATCGAACAAAACCGGGCAGTCCTTCGCCAATGGTGGAGCCTTCTTGTTCCGGAAATCGCCATGCCGCCCTCATACTCTTTCGAAGAGCGTTTTGGATTTCTCTCCAAACCGGAACTTATTCGTTTTCGCATTCTCGACGCCAATTCAGTCCTGTCTCCATACACCGACCTCACTGTTCCGGCGGAAGAATTCGCCCGTGCTCCGCTCCCGTTCTCCCGCATTCTCATCGTGGAAAATGACATAACCGCCCTCTCTCTCCCTTCAATCCCCGACGCTGCCGTAATCTTCGGCCGGGGTTACGGTTTTACCGGCCTCGCGAAAAGCGCATGGCTTCACGAGAAAAAAATATGGTACTGGGGTGACCTTGATACCAATGGCTTTTGCATCCTCGATCAGCTGCGAGCCTCATTTCCCTCCGCCCGTTCCTTCCTGATGGATCGTGATACATTCATCGATAACCGGGATAAATGGGTCACGGAAATAAAACCGGCGATCCGCGGCCTGCCCCGGCTTACCGAATCCGAAAGCTCCCTGTATCGCGACCTCCATGAAAACCGTTTTGACTTCAGCCTCGACGGATTTCCGCGTCTCGAACAGGAATTGATCCCGTGGAAATCAGTCATCTCGGCTCTGGAGACGATTACCGGCAACGGATGACCTAAAGCTTCCATCTTGGGCTTTTGGATCGGTGAAAGTCAGATAATTCACCGTGCGTATCTTTCCCTTAATACTATGGCTTCTCAGTTCCTTGAACGTGCTAAGCAAAGTTGCGAGTCCGCTTGATGTATGAAAGCCACCCGGAATCGATGTGCCCCGAGAGCGTCGGCGTTTCATCGAGGATCGAACATCGGTACGCTTGCACGGTAATCGCAAATGTATCGTACTGATGATTAACGGTAGTGATAAAATTACCGCTGCGGGTAAAAGACTCGGTTGTCCTTTACGAAGACCGATGCTACTACTTCAAATTGTTTCATTTATAAATACCTTGAATGCAGCATGTCAGGCATCAATAATCATTTCTATCCGGGTTTAACTCTTTTCTCTGCGAGTTCACAGAGTTCATTATTGGACCTGATGGAAATTACGATGACATTCATTTCGAGTTCTGTTCATATCAGGCGATATAGAACGCGGAAGCTTAATTTTTGTAGTTTTATTTTTATACAGCCAGCAAGATTTGTATTTTCTTTATTAACCAGGTGTTTTCCGTATCCACCTTCCTTGGAAGGCAGAAGTTTTGGGAAACTTTTTGAATTGCTTTACTAATATGAACTTTGCATGACCTGGCTAATTTTGCTATGTCTTTCATTTCGATAAGCCGGGTGTATTCTTCGGTACTAAAAATCACGGCAACGGGGACGTTGTTTTTGATCACAATTTTAGTTTTATTATGTGTAAGTTCATCGAACATTCGGCCTTTTTTGCGTCGAGATTGGTTTTTTCCATCAGGTGGGTAAGGCCTGCGATCGCGTTGAGAGGTGTCCCGATCTCGTGGCTCATGTGCGCGAGGCCATCGAGGCCGCTTTGGAAACGAAGCAGCTCTCTGTTTGCGTTTTTGAGCGCGGGATCCTTCACGAAAATGTTGACGACGAGATCGGAAAGCAATATCCAGAGAGCGCCGATCATGAAGAAATAGATCTCGGGGCTCGCGCCCATACGCTATCTTATTATGTCCTGCCGGTTTAACGCCCCGCAGCTTTCTGCGGAATATCAGGCAAGCCGGAGTGGCGCGCGAACCGTTAAATCGCAAATAATCGTGATAATCACTTGACATTCGGTGCAATGTTTCCAATAATAGAAACATAGGACTGACTTCGGGAGGTGATAGTATGGGTGTTTTTGGTTTGATTCTGACCGTGCCGGCGCAAATGCTTGAGCGCGGAACGACTTCAGTTCTCTCATTTGCTTTTTCATGGCTGCGTGGGGCCCCGGATTTTTTTGGGTCGAAGGAATGGCATGCAAGCGCCAATTTCTTTTTTTACGATACGATGAAGATATTCATCCTTCTTGCGGTGATTATCTTCGTCGTATCTTTTATACGCGGCTTTTTTCCGCCTGAAAAGACAAAGCGCTTTTTGGGCGAGGGTAAGGCGCGCGGATTTGTCGGTAATATACTCGCCGCCCTCTTGGGAATCGTCACGCCTTTTTGCTCCTGTTCGGCCGTTCCCCTTTTTATCGGGTTCGTGGAAGCGGGGATTCCGCTCGGCATTACTTTTTCGTTTTTGATTTCGTCTCCGATGGTGAACGAGGTCGCGCTTATCATGCTTTGGGGATTGTTCGGCTGGAAAATCGCCCTTCTCTATATCGCGACAGGCGTCATCGCCGCTATAGTTGCCGGCGTCGTTATCGGACGTCTCAAGATGGAAAAATACGTCGAGGATTACGTTTATAAAATAAAGATGGCAAATATTGGCATGGCCGAGCCTGACTTGCGGGAACGTCTCGTCGATGCGTATCGGTACGTCGGCGAGATTATCGCCAGGGTATGGCTTTATGTCGTGATCGGAATCGCCATCGGCGCGGCGATGCACGGTTGGGCGCCTGCGGGATTTCTCGCGAAATACGCGGGAGAGGGGAATCCTTTCGCTGTCGTAATCGCGGTAATCATCGGGGTTCCGCTCTATTCGAACGCGGCGGGAGTCATTCCGGTCGTCAAGGAACTTACCCGGCTCGGAATGCAGATGGGCACGGCGCTTTCGTTCATGATGGCCGTGACCGCGCTGAGTCTGCCGGAGATGATCTTGCTCCGCAAGGTTTTGAAACCTCGGCTTCTCGCCGCGTTCATAGCGATAATGACGATTACGATTATCGCGATAGGTTATCTATTTAACGCTGTTCTTCCCGGAGGTGCTTGATATGGATACGTTGATTCTCTATGTCGCTGTCGTCGTGCTTTTTGGCGTCTCGCTCGCGAAAGATCGGGTAAAAACGAAGAAAGCGCTGGTAAAGGGCTTCAAGTCGCTTGAAAATATCATGCCTCAATTTATAACGGTGCTGATTTTGATCTCGATCATGCTTACCGTTCTTGACGCGAAAACCATTTCGCAATTTCTCGGCGCGGGTACCGGATGGATCGGCGTGGCAATCGCGGCCGCACTCGGCTCCATCACTCTTATTCCCGGTTTCGTGGCGTTTCCCCTCGCGGGCGAACTCCTTCGGAACGGGGCGGGCGTGATGCAGATCGCGACGTTCGTCTCGTCGCTCATGATGGTCGGCATTGTCACGCTTCCGATGGAAATAACTTATTTTGGAAAACGGACGGCCGTTTTGAGAAATGCGTTCGCCCTTATTTTTTCCGTTGTCGCTGCGGTTTTCGTGACATGGGCGGTATCGCTATGAAATTGACTGAACTATTAAAACGCTATCGCGCGGCTCTTGTCGCGCTTCTCTGCTTGATCGTTTTTATGATTGCGGTCCCCGATCTTGCGCCGAAAGCGGGCGCATCGCTTCTTGATCAGGTGAAGATGATGCTGCTCGTCATCCCGCCGATTTTCCTGCTCCTCGGGCTTCTTGACGTGTGGGTTCCCCGCGAGATGATGATGAAGTACATGGGGCCGGGGTCGGGGATCAAGGGGCCATTGCTTGGCTTTCTCTTGGGCTCCGCGGCCGCGGGTCCTCTCTATGGCGCGTTTCCCGTCGCGGCCGTGCTGATGAAAAAGGGCGCAAGCTTTGCGAATATCCTGATATTTATCGGCGCGTGGTCAACGACCAAAATTCCGATGCTGCTCTTCGAGATTCACGCGCTCGGCTATCGGTTTGCGCTCTCACGGCTGGGCATTGATATTTTCGGTATCGTTTTCATAGCGCTTGCGCTGAAAGCCGCTGTGCCGAAAAAAGAAGTCGATGGATTATACGCGCTTTCAAGGGGAGAAGGATGATGAAAAAGCACCAAACCTTTCTTAAAAAGCCTGAAAACCTTGTTCCCGGTATCCTGCTTTGTTTGGGACTCGCCATACCCGCATGGATCGCGGGAAAATTTTTTCCTGTAATCGGAGGGGCGGTTTTCGCGATTCTTTTCGCTCTGATCATCGGTCAGTTTTTCAGGCCAGAGCGGTGCATGTCGGGAATCAAATTTACCGGAAAAAAAATACTGCAGTATTCGATCATATTGCTTGGCTTTGAAATGCAGATAAAAAACGTCCTCGCCGTGGGAAGCCAATCGCTTCTGATCATGCTTTTTACGCTGACGGCCGCTTTCGTTACCGCTGCCGTCATGTATCGCATGATTCGCGTGCCGGGAAAACAAGCCGTCCTGATCGGCGTCGGTACTTGCATTTGCGGAGGCTCGGCCATTGCCGCGACGGCTCCGGTTATTAACGCGGATGATCATGATATCGCACAGTCGATTTCTACCATCTTTCTTTTTAACATTATTGCGGTATTTATCTTTCCCGCGATCGGGCGGCTTCTGGGCTTAAGCGATTCCGGCTTCGGGTTGTGGGCCGGAACGGCAGTCAACGATACCTCTTCGGTCGTGGCGACCGCCGCCGCCTGGAGCGAAGCTGCGGGGAACAATACGGCGCTTGCGCTTGCGACTATCGTCAAACTGACGCGTACTCTTCTCATTATCCCGGTGACGCTCGTTCTGGCAATAGCTATGGCGCGCGCGGCGAAGAAGGCGCACTCGACCGGCGCGGGCACTGGCTCGTTCAATATCATCAAAATATTTCCGTGGTTCGTTATCGGCTTTGTGGTCGCCGCGCTGATTAATTCTTTCGGATTTTTGCCTCCCGCCGTGCCGCCGTTTCTGTCGCAGTGCGGAAAGTTTATGATCGTAATTGCGATGGCGGCGATCGGACTTTCGACCGACGTACGCAAACTGGTTTCGGGAGGCTGGCGGCCAATCCTCCTCGGCTTCGCGTGCTGGGTCGCGGTCGCCGCAGTCTCATTGGCCGTTCAGCATTTCTCGGGGTTACTGTAGGATTTTCTCCGTGAACCGGTCACGGAAAAGAAACTCATATTCGATTAGATTTGGCATTACGAAAGAAATAGTCCAACGAGAGATAGCATGAATGCACTGAAAATTACCATGGCAAACTTCGATGCTGACGTCATGAAATCCGATAAACCGGTGCTGCTGGATTTCCGGGCGCCCTGGTGCGGTCCCAGCAAAATGCCTGGGCCCGTTATCGAAGAAGTCGCGGGCGAAACGGCAGGGCGCGCTAAAGTCGGCAAGATCAACGTAGACGAAGAAAGTGAGCTCGCGAAGCGCTATGGCGTCTCGGGCATTCCGACGCTTGCATTGATTAAAAACGGAAAGGTCGCGACCACGTCAGTCGGATTCAAGCAGAAAGCCGCTGTGCTTTCCATGATTCAATAAAGTCTGATTTATAGAATCAGTTGTTTTAATTTTGCCTTGTCCGCAATGAGTATCGAGCCGCGCGAAAGTTTGACTATTCCCTGCGTCTCGAAACTTTTGAGCATGCGGGAAACGACTTCGCGCGCGCTTCCCACGTATTTCGCGATCTCTTCGTGCGTTGCCGTCACCTCATCGGATTTGCCTGCGGCGGATTCGTCGAGAAGGAATATTGACAGGCGCTTGTCGAAGCGCATGAAGAGAACCTGTTCCATCGCCCACATTACGTCGGAGAAACGCTCGACCGCGCTTTTGTAGGAAAAGTTTTCGACCCATACGTTATGCCTCACGAGATCGTCGAACGCTCCAAGGTTGATTTTGAAAACCTCCGTGTCCTTGTCGGAGTCGATGGAGACGTCGAAAGAAAGGCTGTTTAGAACGCAGGAAGCGGAAAGAACGCACAGTTCGCCGGGGCCAATCCTGTACAGCGTCACTTCGCGACCGTCTTCCCCCTGGATGTATGACCGAAGCGATCCTGAGCGAACGAGCAGAACGCCGAGGCATTCGCTGTCCTTGCTGCGGAGACTCGCGCCCTTTTTAAACTGTGCTTTCGAAACCGCGCGATCGAGGGTTTTCTTTTCTGTTTCGTTCAGTTTTTCGTAAAAGTCGAGATGGTCCCGTACGAAGGAAAGTTCTGATTCTGTCAGCATTCGTGCCCGTCTTCGCCATGGGCGGCGCAGCCAAGGCCCGAGTCGGAGAGCGTTCCGTCGACGAATGCCTGTACTGCTTTTTTCGCGTCGCCCGAGGCTCCGCGGATTACCGCGATTCCATGCGAGCCGAGAACGCGTACCGCGCCTTCTCCCATGTTTCCCGCAACCATGTGCGTGACCCCGGCCGCTGCAAGGTCAACCGCGACGCCCGACTTGCAACCGCATCCCTCGGGCGAGGGAATGTTTGCCTCGCTGATCAGTTTTTTTCCGTCCGCGCTAAACACAAGGTATTCCTTGCAGTGTCCAAAATGCTCGTCGATCTGTCCGTTGCGCGAAGGCGCTGCGATTTTCATACGCGTTTTTCCCTTTGGTATAATTGATACCTCTCCGCCATCAATGCGGAGCGCTTTTCCGTTTAACAACGCGTCGGCGACTTTTCGATGCGCCGACTCGATTATCCTGCCAAACGTCGGACGGGATATTCCCATGCGCCGCGCCGCGGCTTCCTGATAGAGGCCTTCAAGATCCGCGAGCCTGAGGGCTTCCGCCTCGTCAAAACCCAAAATCACCTCTTTCAGATCGCGCGCGGGAACACCCACCGGCTTCAGAACGCGGGACGGAATGGCCGCGCGCAGGCGGCGCTCATTTACCGGGCGCGGCATAGCGTGCCATATGTTATGAACATATGCTCATAATACTTATTGTTTTCGCAGAAGTCAATCGAATTTAAATTTTTAACTTGCAGGTAAACTCCACTCTGATCGATCTGGTCGGTATCGCATAACCGAAGTTTTTCGGGATTGGTCTGCCAAATATTTGTCGATATCGACGGCGAACAACTCTTTCCCTTATCAGTGAGTATATCGGTAAGCGTAGCCGTGGGCGCTTTCGCCGGAGTGGTTTCCGCAAAATCCGGAGCCGCTGCCAAAATCAGCGCGCATAAGGCGGTTATTGCGTTTTTCGCTTTATGCTCCTTTGGGAAAATCGCATAGTCATTATATATCGCTTTTTTGCTCTTGCCGAAAAATCTTTTATTCTGTATAGTTCGCCTTAATGAAACAATTTATGGTCAAGAATTATTATTACCGCTCGTACTCATCGTATCTCCCTGGCGGAGGCATACGGGACTAGCGGTATATATGCTGCCAGAGGCCCGCGGCCGGTTCCCCAATGGGAAATCGGTCGCGGGCTTTTTTTTTTGGTTTTTTTACGCAACTTATCAACCTTGAGGAGGTTATGTATGGACGCGAGAAAAGAGGCACAGCGGCAACTATCGCTGCTCGAACGCGGTTGCGAGGAAGTGATTCCCCGCGAGGGTTTACTCGGCAAGCTTGAGCGAAGCATAGGGACGAATACGCCTCTCCGGGTGAAACTGGGTATCGATCCGACTTCGAGCAACGTGCATATCGGGCACATGGTTCCGTACGGGAAGCTTCGCCAGTTTCAGGATCTGGGCCATCAGGCCGTGCTGATAATCGGCGACTATACAGCCTCGATCGGCGATCCCACGGGGCGAAATACCGAACGGCCTCCATTGACGCTCGAACAGGTTAAGGCGAACGCAGAACGCTACGCCGAGCAGATATTCCGCGTCGTCGACGAAACGCGCGCGGAGGTTCGCCGCCAAAGCGAGTGGTACGGAAATCTGTCGCTTGCGGAAATTTTAAAGCTCGCCGGGACTTTTAGCCTCGCGCAGTTGCTCGCCCACGAGACTTTCAGGGATCGATACGAAAAAGGAACGAGAGTGGGCGTTCACGAACTCTTGTATCCGATACTGCAGGCATACGATTCCGTCGTGATCCATGCCGACGTCGAACTCGGCGGCACCGACCAAAAATTCAACATTCTCGCCGGACGCGATCTGATGCGCGACCAGGGTATCGAGCCGCAGTGCGCAATGCTTCTGCCCTTGCTTCCCGGTCTGGACGGCCGCAAAATGTCGAAATCGTTCGGTAATGACATACCGGTTACGATCGGACCGGACGAGCAGTTCGCGCGCGTCATGGCGATAGCCGACGAATATATCGTAACGTACCAAAAACTCATTTTTCTCGAATCGGCAGAAACATGCGAGGCGACCGCGCGCAGAATCGAATCGGGCGAGAATCCCATGCAAATGAAATTGGAACTCGCCTCGCGCATCGCCGAAAGGTTTAACCCATCGGGTTCGGGAGAACTCGCGAGAACCGAATGGGAACGTCGCTTTTCGAAAAAAGGGAATCCTGCGGACATTCCCTCGTTCGCGTGCGAAAGCGCGATGGACGTGTGCCGCTTGCTTCGCGAGGCCGGACTTACCGCGTCGTCGAGCGAGGCGCGGCGTCTTGTCGCCGAAGGCGCCGTGTTCGCGAATGACGTACGCCTCGACGATCCTTGCTATGCGATCGACCCGGCTGCTATTCCGGCCGGGGGATTGTGCGTGAGGATCGGGAGGAGGAGGTATGTGCGGGTGGTGTGTCTTTGAAAGGATTTGACATGCGAGCTCTGTGGCTCGCATGCCGAGTTGATTTTCAGATTTTTAAATTGCAGAAATGCTTGCACTGCTTTGCATAAATGCTTTCTTATCGGATAATGCTTATGTCGATAAATGGATCGAAACAACTTATTTTATACAAGCCGTTATAAATATATAAAAAGGCGAGCTGTAAATGCCATAAAGGAAAGTAACGCGAATGGAATTCAAGGACTTCGCAGAAGATCTTTATCATAAATGGCTAATGGATCCTGGCTTGCTTAAGGGTTTGACGGAACATTTCAAATTGAATGTCTTCCAGAACCTAATTACTCTTTTGAGGATAATAAATCACCCTTGTATGTGCCATGCAACAATCCTGGAATCGGGCAGATATATCAGGAACGTACTGCGATAATAGATACATTTCGAAAGAATTCCACATACCTGGAAGTATCAAGAACAATAGCGCTGGAAAATTACCGAACAGCTACGAATATCAACCAAACCGCCCATAATCGGAATGATAGGGCAAACGAAGTAGCAAAAGCCTTGAGACGTTCTGCTTGCATAGTGGAACACTGAATAAAAAGAGATTTTTTTAGTCATTACGGCGAAAATGATTTTGTCAAAACTTATATCGAGTCCATTTCAACGTACCTTCAGGATAAAAACAAGTGTGTTTTGGCAGTTTGCGCCATAGGTACTCGACCCTCAATAGATTTAACTCTGGTAAAAGCGAACCCCTTGATTGCCTTGAAAGCTAAAATCATCGGTCTTGAACTTGAGAGTGATACGACAATTTTTACGCCAATCACCGTAAAAATCCAGAACGACAAGGCGAAAAAAGTCACAAGTTGCGTTGTTTGGAATGGCAACAAGTATCTTGTATGTATGCAAAGTGGTTACTCAATTCCCAAAGATCTCTCTGCCGTCATATCCGAATTACTACAGAATAATGTAGTTCCGGAATTCAAATAATTCGCCTCTTCTCTGCATAAACCATGACATGAATTGTCACAACTCCCTTTTATAATTCAAAACGTGGAAGGGAGGCCTTATGCAATCGGATGATATTCTCTGGATAAAAAATGTAAAATCAAGTTCTGCCGCACTTTCGTATAACGATGTCAAAGAACGCTCTGTTTTTAGCCTTCATTGGCCGGCATTGCCCGATTGCCTGATCTCCCGAATCAAGATTGGCGATATCATTTTGCTGGAACAATGCGGATATATAACTCATATCGTGACGCCGATTTCCCGGGAAATCGCAAAAAATAACGATACCCAAGAGTTTAAAAATTATCACAAATGCCAAAAGGTATATTGCCTCAAACAGCTAAACTCTTCCGTAGCCGATTTGTTCGGAAAAAAAAGCTGCGATTATGGCGGAGGGAGCAGAATACAAACGTGCCTGCGCGCATCCGATTCTGATTTGAAGAAGTGGCAGCAAAAAACGTTTGCAATGTTACGGCTCGATGAGTGTTTTGGTGTTTCCGGCCAATATCTTTCAGGAGGCTCAGAGTGATTTTCGTTTCACGGGAGATGCTGTATTGTGCCTGCCGCCTTCAAAGAATTTTTACGCTTGATAAAAATAAACCGGGCTTTCCCCTGGGTCCGGAGTTTTTTGGTATGCAGGTTAACGGAAGAATCAGGAAAAAGGCAGTGATGTATTTTGAGCGAATGATGGAGGCGGAGAACGATCAAATTCCGTATATTGCGTTTGATATGAACCGGTTTGTCGATTTTCTTGAAAACAAGTATGGAACGTTCACTGATCTTGAAGAGTTTCTGCATATGGATCCGTTGGACAGATTTTACATCGATGATTATTTTTGATTTGTTTTGAGCAGGAGTAAGGATATGGAAAACGAAAGCAATTATTTGGATGATATACGGCGCACTCTATCAAATGAAGTCATGGCGGATATAAATCGCATTTGCGCATGCGGGATATCTGCGGATCATGTCGATTACGGGATTCCTTTCCTGTATGCCCTTATTCCCGGTTTTCGGAATGGAAGCCTTACCGTATTCGCGACGGGAAAAAACGACCTTTCAAGATTTCTTGTCTACTCGATGCTTTGTAGCATAACGGCGGGTAATACCCCCGCAGTCATGATTTCACTGGCGCAAAGCGGATTCAGCGCTTTGACGTTCTGTCTTTCGATTCAATGTCATATTCCCATTGGAAAGATAAACGCCGGATTTTTGGCAAATACCGATCTTGATTTACTCGAACAGGAACGCGTGGCAATCAATGAGAGACGAAACTTGAATATCGTTTCGATCGCAGATGAGGATATTGTATTGATCAGTTCGATTATCGAAGATATGGTTGCGAGCTGTGGTGTCCGCATTGTCTTTCTTGACGACGTTCTTGGGATACAGCGTCCCGATGGTTGCGTTTCCGACAGGGAAGCGGTCGCATCCGTATTGCATGAACTAAAAAGCCTTGCCCTCCGCTATAACGTCCCAATCGTAACGACTGCGCCCATTTCTTTCTTTGATAAAGCATCGCGGATGGATCCGGGTGAGCCATTCAGATACCCCGATGCGATTATCAAACTTGCCAGGAGAAAAAATGGCGTAGATGAGCGCGTGCATGCGGCTGAATATAATGCGCGTCGGATGAAGGCGAAAATAATAAAAAACCGGAATGGATCATGCGGCTGTTTTTCCTGGATTGAAGATTATCAGAAGGTGACTCTTGTTGATACGGCAAGAATCGAATCGGAACCGTTTTTCAAAGGAAGCGAAAATGAATAGTCTGAGGCATTCGAAGAAACGATTTAATGCGCCGCTTCCCTCCGTCGGCGGAAGTTTTGCGGGAAGAAAGTCAGGCGAATGGAATGATCGCGCGTATGTATGCGGGTATATCAGTTTGCTTTGCGGGTTTCATGAACTGAACGATGTTTTCATCGAAGCGATTGTTTCTATACTTGACGGCGATAAGAAAAACTTTTTAGTGCGTGAACTGCATGGACTTTGCGAAGGCGTTTTTTTTAACGCGGTTCTCAAGGATGAACTCGATGACTATTTCGAAAATTCCGCTGGATGCGACAAACCATCGGAATCTCTCGTATATTCGCTTATTCGCACCGCATCCAACGCGGTGAACGCGAGCCAATTACGCGCTATTTTAGGAAAAACGATTATTTCAAATTATTCTGAGTCATTTTCTTCGGGTAAGGTTTTAAATAGTCCGGTATTTATGCAACTGCAACGCATATTTTCGCTGCAGAACGAAGATCTTTTGCTTATGGCGTTTTTTCAATGTATGCGAAATTGCGATGAGCTTGCTACTGTCGTGGCCTCGTGGACTGTCGATGAATTATATTACGGCATTTCCATATGCACCGGTATTTCCGAGAATATATGCCAGGAAAGGCTGCTGTCTCAGAGTCCTCTTCTAAAAAAAGGAATAGTCCTTCCCTGTGAGTCCAGAAATTCGCAGGTAAAAACATATCTGTGCAAAACGGTATACGAGTTTCTTTCTGCCGGTGGGCGCGATACTCTTGGAGGGACTTTGGTGGATCTTGCCGATGGTCCCGTTTATTCGCTTGATTCTTTTCAGATCGACAAGACGTCCCAAAACTCGGTTATAGACCTGCTTTCGAATACGACGGGTTTCTCGCGAATAAATATTCTTTTTTACGGTAAGGAAGGAAGCGGAAAGACTCAGTTTGCCAAAGCGGTTGCGTCCGCCGCAGGGAAAAAATTATATATGTACCATCAGGAGGGAAATTCCGAACGTACGAACGGCGATGATCTATTCAAACTTTCGATGGTGTGCGGTACGTTGGATGGTAATTCCGATATACTGTTGGTCGACGAAGCCGAGGACTTGCTTGCGACGGGTACCGCCGGAGGATTTTTTTCCATGCCTGCTCCGGCATCCGTAAAGGGACGCGTCCATGACATTCTTGATAGTATTCACGTACCGATAATCTGGATCGTCAACCATATCAATCGGATGGATGCGTCCACTCGCCGCCGTTTTACTTTTTCGATCGAGTTTCAGCAGCTTTCGGCATCGTCAATTCGCTCTTTCGCGCGCTCATGGATACAAGACTTGCCTATCAGCGAGAATGTGCGTGAAAAGATCGTAAACCTTTCCGGTAATTATGGACTGACGGCTGCCTCGTTAAAATATCTTCGGGATACCGTCTCGGCGGTCATTAATTCGGAAACAGACCCTGAAGTGATTATGAAACGGGTACAGTGCTTGTTCGAATCGAACATCAGGCTTCTTTCCGGAAAAACACCGCTTCGCCCTGAAACTGGTTCCTCCTATTCTCTCGAAGTCCTTAATACTTCAGTCAGCGCAGAATCTTTGCTGGATCTTGCGATGCGAGCGTTGGCGAAAATTGAGAGAGATTCGTCCGGGCAAAAAACCGTACGGTGCGGTTTGCGTTTGCTTTTTCAGGGAGCGAGCGGCACGGGCAAGACGGAGTTTGCCCGATACCTTTCGGAGAAACTTGAGCGGCCTTTAACGGTAAAACGGGCATCGGATATTCTCGGAATGTATGTGGGAGAGTCCGAGAAGAATGTTTCTAAAATGTTCGGCGATGCGTCTGCGTCAAGATCGATTTTATTAATTGACGAGGCCGACAGTTTTTTCTACGATCGAACGACGGCCGCGCACTCGTGGGAAAGAACGCTGGTAAATGAGTTTTTGGTCGCAATGGAAGAATTTTCCGGCGTACTTATTTGCACGACAAATCTTTCCGCTATACTCGATGTCGCCTTATCCCGGCGTTTTCATGAAATCGTTGAATTCTACCCGCTCATTCCCGAGTCGA
>Ga0302293_10000316_pt1 | contig 26747 bp, 20 predicted proteins | sample III_Fen_N2_2_FD_198758 | JGI IMG/M metagenome (GOLD analysis project Ga0302293, IMG submission 198758) | Peat permafrost microbial communities from Stordalen Mire near Abisko, Sweden - III_Fen_N2_2 | ecosystem: Environmental > Terrestrial > Soil > Wetlands > Permafrost | place: Sweden: Abisko...
CATTTGTCCACACAATGGCGGTTAAAGGGTGGCGATGAGGTATGTTTTGAATCGCGATGGTTTCCAATGCTTCCATCGCGGATAACACGCCCAACACGCCATCGAAGTTTCCACCTTGCTTTACGGAATCAAGATGCGATCCCGAAACGATGGCGGGAAGGACTTCTGATCCCGGTAAAGTGGCATACATGTTAGCCATATCATCCGTCACAACAGTTGCGCTAATTGCTTCCATCCTTTTCTTGAACTCTGTACGGGCAGCCAGTGCTTCCGGTGAAAGCGAAAAGCGAGTCACACCGCCTTTTCCAGTATCACCAAAGGTGCTGAATGTTTTAATTTTGTCATCCAATCGTTCAAGGCTACAGAATACCACGTTGCTTACCCCCTTCAAACTTGCTCGGGTGTACAGATGTTAGATCTGCGCTCTCGGCTTTTTTGCTACTCGTATGCCCTGGGAAATGGACTCGGTAGGGCATACGGTCACGCATAAATGACAACCTACACACTTGCTCCCGTCCAGGATAGGATGGTTTCCCTCACCAGCTCTAATAGCCTGATGCCCCGCATCATCGCAGGAGATGTGGCAGCGCCCACAACCCACGCACTTTTCACGGTTAAAACGCGGATAGCAAATGGTATCGCGATCCAGCTCCTCCGCGGAAACAATGTGGGGGAGAGCACGGCCCACAATCTGGGTGATACTGTCCAAACCCATGGTGTTCAGGTACTGGCGCATTCCCTCTATCAGATCCTCGATGATGCGGTAACCGTATTGCATAACAGCGGTAGTAATCTGTATGGTTTCACAGCCCATGGAGATGAACTCTGCCGCGTCGCGCCACGTTTCGATGCCGCCCATACCGCTTATAGGAACATGGGCAAGCTTCGGATTTTGTTTCATGGTTTGAATAAAGCGAAGTGCAATGGGTTTGACAGCTTTGCCGGAATAGCCGCCTACACTGGTGCGACCAGCCACGTCAGGCCCGGAGGAGTAGGTGAAAAGGTTCACATTCATCACACTCTTAATGGTGTTGATAGCCGCGATGCCTTTTGCTCCTGCTTCTATGGCGGCGATAGCCGGGATTTCCATGTGTCCCAGATTAGGCGTCATTTTGGCTAGAACAGGGACATTGGTTCCACGCAGTACCGCTTGGGTGTATGCGGTCACTAGTTCAGGGTTTTGACCAACATCCGAGCCAAGCCCATCCGCCGCCATGTGTGGGCAGCTGAAGTTACACTCAATCATGTCCGCGCCTGCATCCGTCACCTTTCGAGCAAGCATAGTCCACTCGGCTTCATCACGACCCATGATGGAGGCAATGATGATCTTTGTGGGGAATTCCGCTTTCAGTCGTTGGATAAATGCGAGGTTTTCTTCCAACGTGTGCTCGGATATCTGTTCAATGTTCTTAAAACCGAGAAACGGCGTGGCTTCTTTGCGGATGGCATCAAAACGGGGAGAAACTTCCTTGGGCACAAACGCACCGATCGTTTTGAACGCTGCGCCTGCCCAGCCCATACGAAAAGCACGTGCGATCATTTCATAATTATTTGCGACAATAGAGGAAGACAGGAAGAACGGATTCTCGCATGAGATACCGCAAAAGTCAATCGCAAGGCTGGCTTTGGAACGTTCAGTACGGTAATCCGAGATGCTGCGCAATACGGTATCAACGGCCACACCACGACCGGTACGTGCTTTCAAACACGCGGAGAGGCAGGGCTTTTCGGCACAGGTATTGCAGGGGAGAGGAGTTGGCAGATGGATGGCCGCACCGCTCAGGTTTTCAAAACGGATGGAGCGGATTGCGCGCGCGGCATCTACCCCATAGGGGCAAGCCTCAGTGCATGGCGCGCTGTCGCAAAGAAAACACCCACCCGTCTCTTCCCGAAGCACCAGAGCGCTGTTGTAGTTCTCCATGCCATCATCTCCTTTGGATTATTTCGAACGTACACGCTTCACGAATTGGCCGTAGCCGGGTTCGCCGACGAAATCGCCGTCTTTATAGACAAGCTTGCCCCGCACATAAGTTTGGACAGGGTAACCTTTGAAAGTTTTTCCTTCCCAGATCGTGTGATCATAATCAGAGTGCATATTTTTGATCGAGACGGTTACGGTCTTTTCGGGATCATACACCACGATGTCGGCATCCTTGCCCACGGTAAGCGAGCCCTTCTGTGCGCAGCCAAAGATGTGGGCGGGGTTTGTGGAGCATAGTTGCACCGCGCGCGGAAAACTGATTTTACCCTCGTTCGCAGCTGCTAACATATAGGGGTAAAGGTTCTCGATGCCTGCGCAACCATTGGGGATTTTGGTGAAATCATCCTTGCCCCAATCTTTTTCATAACTCTGGAACGGGCAATGATCGGTAGCGATTGTATCAATGCTGCCATCAGCAACTGCTTTCCAGAGTGCTTCGCGGCTCTCCTCACCCTTGATAGGCGGGGAACAAACAAAGTTTCGCCCATCGGGTCGTTTATATACATCGCAGGTAAACTCAAGGTATTGTGGGCAGGTTTCAATAAAGATGGGTGCGCCTTTACGCTTGGCTTCGATTGCGGCTTCCAATCCTTCTTTATCAGCCATATGCACGATGTATAATGGCGCGTCCACTGATTTTGCCCAGTGTACGGCACGTTTATCCGCTTCCGCCTCCACAAACTCGGGACGGGAGAGGTAATGGTACCACGCGGACAGTTTGCCTTCTTTTTTAAACTGCTCAATGTTCATATCAATGACATCTGGATTTTCCGCGTGCAGGTTTGTGATCGCCCCAACTTCGCGAGCTTTCAGCAACACTTTGATGAACGTTGCATCGTCCACCATCATGCCTTCTTTTTTATATACCATAAAACACTTAAAGCTGGTTACGCCATAATCGACAGAAGCCTGAAACTCGTCCAACAACTCGCCGCCGTTTAAATCGGTCACAATGCAATGAAACGCATAATCGACACAGGCTTCAGGATCGCACATCGCTCGTCTTGTTTCCACCGTTTCCAAGATGCCTTTGCCCTTGCGTTGCATAGGATAGTCAAATACCGTAGTAACGCCGCCACAGGCCGCGGCGCGCGTACCGGAGAGATAACCATCGGCTGAGATGGTTCCGCCAAAGGGCATCGCCAGATGGGTATGCGCATCAATCCCGCCCGGCAGAACATACTTGCCAGCGGCATCCACTACCGTAGTCGCCGGCACATCCAAAGAAGCGCCAATCAGCGCAATTTTTCCATCCTGAACACCGATGTCGCCGCGGAACACCTCGTTCGCCGTAACGATCAAGCCGTTTTTAATGAGCAGATCCATGGAGAAACCTCCTTAACGGGTGCCCGCGGGATCGCGCACAGGCGTCCCGCGGGCCTATACATTTGTTGATGAGGTGGTTTAGTAGTTACTCGCTTATCTTGTACACGAGCACCAAGCCGGAACGTTGGAAGATCTGCGCGACTTCGGTCAAACCCATACCCGCAGCATTCGCGGCGATCAGGTTGGACACCCAGGTGACACCGAAGTCAACCTGACCGGAGTATACGGCGGTGGTCTCACTGATGTCGCCGCCACCGGGCACGATGGTTACGTTCAGGCCCATATCTTTGTAATAGCCCTTGTCAAGCGCAACATAGTAACCCATGAACTGTGCCTGCGGCAGCCACTTGAGCTGAATGGTCACATCGGCTTTTTCGGGAGCTTCAAGCACGACGCCTTCGGCGGTGGCGGCATCAAAGTAAGAAGAATCCCGGATGTCGTCTAGCGTCAAAGAGGCGAGTTTGTCGGCGGCTACAGAATCGGTAAGCTTGATGTAGGTCTTGGCGAGATCGAGCGTCTGCTGCATGGCGGCATCATCAATCTTGCCATACGCGGTCACAGGGTTACCCTTGGTATCGGTTTCCACAAGCTTTTTGACTTCATCAGCCATGTATGCCTGATGTTCGCTGGATACGGAAGAACCGTATTTATATACGATTTCAGCGGCTTCGGCGGGGTTTGCGCAAGCATATGCCCAGCCCTTGACGGATGCGGCGATGAAAGCTTTCACGGTGTTGGGGTTGGCAGCGGCAAATGCGGCGGTGGTGAAGATGTTATCTTCCAGCATCGCAACGCCTTCTTCGTTCATGTCAATGAACTTGACTTTGTCACCGTAATTGTAGCCACCCTGATAGGCGTTTTTCACAAGGCCCAGTTCGTTGTAGGTCATCGCGGAGGCCAACAGGATGGAGTCGTCGTCAAAGCCATCCATGTCGAAGGCCTGGCTCAGATAGGTGGTGGGCTGGCCGTACTTGGACAAAAGTGCCTGAATCTCATACTCGTTGCCCAGACCCCAGTTGCCCACTTTACCCTTGGCAGCTGCGTCTTTTACGACTTCTTCCGCAGTGGCGGTGGGGCTGTAGTACGTTTCGGCCATGGCGGGCATCGCGGTCACCATCATCACCAGTGCCATGATCAATGCGAGCACAACGGCAAGATTCCCTTTGTTTCCATTCCTCATACTTGTTTCCTCCTTAGCAAACTGTGGTTTTATTCAAACTGAGGAGCGCTATTTACGCCCTTTCAGTAGAATACTCTCAGATATCAGCAGCACCACATACATCACGATGCCCATCAGGCAGGCGACCGTGATATAAGCCCAGGCGGTGGCATACTGCGCCAGCACAATATTTTCGCGAATCTGGCGGCCAACACCGATGATGTATTCCGCAAAATACTCGCTAACCAATGCGCTGATGACGCATCCTGGGACGCTGACCCGAAGCGCCGTGAAGATGAAGGGGACGCTGTTGGGCAGGCGAAGTTTAAAAAAAATCTGTTTCTCTGTGGCGGCGTAAGAATGCATCAAGTCCAGTGAAAAGGGCTTGAGTTCGGTGAGCCCCCGATAAGCGTTCACACTCATCGCTACTGTAGAGGTGATAGTCACCACCAGTATCTTGGCAAACATGCTTCGGATGTTTGCATCCGAACTGAAATCCTTGGTCAGGTTGTTGAGAATCGGTGCGATGGCGATAATGGGGATGGCATTAAACGCTGAGGCCAGCGTAAGCCCGCCCTTGCCCCATTTGGTGAAGATCGCCGCAAGCACGCCCAACAGATAGCCCAGCAATGAACCGAGGAGTAAACCGCTCAGTGCAACGATCAGAGTCGACAACACATTGGTCATAATGAGTGGGAAGTTCTCATGGATGATGTTGTAGATTCGCCCCGGCAAAGGAAGCGTGAAGGTGTCAGCACCCAGAATTTTGTGCAGAATCTCCGTTTGCCAGAGCACAATGATCAACACGCCGAACGCGACCGGATAAACAAATGTAGAGATCTGATCCCAAGCTGTTTTATTCTTATTCATGGCTCTAGCTCCTTTGCTTTTTCGGAGCCGGATGCTTTCCGGTTGCGCGAGTAGGGCGAAACCAGTTTTTCAAGCCAGGCCATGAGCTGATAGCTCAAAATACCGATGATTGCACTCAGGAAAACGATCTGCCAGAACACATAGATGGTCATCGCATGCTTGAGGGATTGGCTCATCATACAGCCAAGACCACCGCCGCCTTGCAGGGTATCCACCAGAATGGATGCCGTAATCGCCATAGGAGCCGCGATTTTCAGACCTGTGAACAGGTAGGGGAGGCAAGAAGGGATCAGCAGTTTGCGGTAAATTTCAAAACGATTGGCGGCATAGGAGTACATTAACTCCCGCTTTTCCTTCTCGACGGCTTTAAAACCGGAGAGGGTGTTGGTCGCCACTGGATAGAACGTGAGGATGGCAGCAATCACGATGCGGCTTTTGTCAATATCCTTGGTAATCGCCAACACGATAGGCGCCATACCAAGGATCGGGATCATCTGAATAATCATGAGATAGGGGAATATCATTTTCTCAACCGCAGAAAATAGGCTCATGAGTAAAGCGAGAAGGAAACCGACCAGTGCGCCCAGCAGAAAGCCGATGCCTGCGCGTTCCAGCGTGAGCCAGGCATTGGAAAGCACGATTTGCAGCGCTGTTTGCGTGCTGTTTGCTTTCTGACTGCTGAAAATGGAGCCGATGATCTGGTACAGGTGAGGCAATACGTTTTCAGGCGTACGCTTCACACCGGCAACAATGGTAGCGCCGATCTCCCAAACGATGATCAGTCCCACTACCCACGCCACCGTAACCCATTTGGGGGAAGAAAAAAACTTCTTCCAGTTGATGGCTTTCAAACGATCACACTCCCTCGAAGCTATTGCGAACCTTGGCTACCAATGCGCTGAACTCAGGCGTATCCTTGATAGCCAGATGGCGGGGACGTGGAAGATTGATATCCACCACTGCGGAAACGCGGCCAGGGTGAGGCGAGAGCACCACAACACGGTCTGAAAGAAACACGGATTCCGATATATTATGGGTTACAAAGACGATTGTTTTCTTAGCTTTGCTCCATATGGCAAGCAATTCCTCGTTCAGCTTTTCCTTCGTAAATTCATCCAGCGCCGAAAAAGGCTCATCCATTAGCAGGATTTCCGGCTTGATGGCTAGCGCCCTTGCAATGCCAACGCGCTGCTGCATCCCACCGGAGAGTTGACTGGGGTACTTTCGGCCAAAATCCAAAAGATTCACCATATCCAGCATTTCATTTACCGTAGCCGTGCGCTCCTGTTTGGGGATGCCCATCAGTTCCATGGGCATACATACATTGCGGCGAGCGGTGCGCCAATCATAAAGCACGGGGCTTTGGAACACGATACCGAACTTCTTTTGCAAACGGATTTCACGTGGAGTTTGTCCACGTACTGTAATGCTGCCACTCGATGGTTGCTGTAAATCGGCAATTGCACGCAACAGCGTCGTTTTGCCACAACCGGAAGGGCCGACCAGCGAAATGAATTCGCCCTGCCTGATTTCCAGATTCACATTGGTTAGCGCGTCTACCGTATACTTTCCATTTCTTTCCGGAAAGCGTACGGACATATTTTCGATCTTGATTTCTACCCCGTCATTAACCTCTGTGATGGCTTCGGGAAGCTTTCTGGCAATTTGCATGCGGTTCCCTCCGTTGTGTTGTTTGGGAATATACAAAGGCGCAAGGTGTTATAAACGCCTTACGCCTTTGTAATGCGGTATATTGGTTTGTGGGAAGGGCTTGCGTGAGCGCTGTTGGAGAATCATGTCATAGAATGCAAATAGGGTCATAACCGATTTACTCTGGGAATGCAGAAAGGCGCAAGGTTTTCTTACGCCTTACGCCTTTGTAATGCGGATATTCGGTTGCATTCAGGTTTCTAGTAGAGGCTGCTGTACAGGTCGATGATATCGGCTTCGGTTACGTCGCGCAGCGTATTTCCGGGACTGCCGCTCTGCAACGCTTCTTTTGCCATTGGGCGGATTGATTCGCGAAAAGTCGATTCCGGTATGCCATACTTGAGAAGCGTCGGAATTTCAAGCTCTTCGGTCAACTCGAGGAGTTTGGCAATCAGTGCTTCCGATGCATGGGTATAGCTGTCGCTCTTATCTGCAAAGCCAATTTCCCGCGAGAGCTTTGCGAAGCGCTCAGGAGCCCCCTTGGCTGCAAACCGCAAACAGGGAACGAGCAGCATTGCGTTGGATAGACCATGCGGCACATGAAACCGTGCACCGATGGGACGGCTCATTCCGTGTACCAATGTAACAGAAGCATTGCAGATGCTTACACCGGCTTCATACGCGGCAATCGACATTGATTCCCGTTCTTTGGCCGCCGTACCGTCCTGATATACCACTGGTAAACTGTGAAATATCCGCTTTGCCGCATCAACGGCATAAGGGTCAGTGAGAGGAGTCGCCTTGCGAGAGGTATAGGCTTCAATCGCATGAGTGAGCGCATCCATGCCGGTCGCAGCAGTAAGCGATGCAGGTGCAGAAAAGGTAAACGTATAGTCCACAATAGCGAGTTTGGGTAAGAGTGAGTCTCCCTTCAAGAGCAGCTTTGCCCCACTCAGATGGTCGGTAATCACGGTAAATTTGGTAGCTTCCGAACCTGTGCCTGCCGTTGTGGGAATTAACGCAAACGGGGCTACCTCGGTAACAATTTCCTTACCCGCGTATGCGCATACGCTGCCAGGCAGCACGAGCTTGACTGCGATAGCCTTGGCACAATCCAAAGGGCTTCCGCCACCGATGCCGATCAGGTGATCGCAATGGGCGGCTTCAAATGCTGCTACACCTGCATCTACCATCAAATCATCTGGCTCGGCGGGGATATCGGAAAACACCGCGAATTCGATGCCGATTTTCGTGAGCAAGGCAGTCAACTTCTGAAAAGCTTCTCCCTTTTTGACGATATTGCCGGTCACGATTAACGCTTTTTTACCCAGTGCGGCAAAATCTTTTTCCGAAGCCTCAAGCGCGCCTTCGCCAAAAACCGAACGCTTTGGAGTGAGGAGTGTATACGGCATGGTATTCCTCCGTTATAACGTAGTGTCGACTTCGGTAAGCACCTCGTTGAGTTTTTGAAGTTCTTCCTCAAGCTGCTCGGCGGTGATGATAAGCGGTGGTGCTACGATGATCACATTCTCGTGTGTATAGGTCATGAAGCCTTTGGCAGCAAGCTTTTTGTTGATGCCGCCCATGATGCCATCGGGATCCTTGCCATAGGGTACCAGCGGTTCGCGGGTTGCTTTATCCTTGACTAGTTCCACGGCCGCAAACAAACCGATGGAACGCACGTCGCCGACGCTGAGGTGGGCATTTTTGATGGCTTCCAGCTTTGCCTTGAGCACTTCGCCGACCTCGACCACATGCTCCATAATGTGCTCCTGCTCGTAGAAATGAACGCAGGCAACTCCGGCGGCACAGCCCAGCGGATGACCGCTGTACGTGAGTCCACAAGAGAGAAGGTGGTCATCAAAATACTCAGCAATCTGTTTACTGACAACCACGCCGCCCAGCGGAACGTAACCACAGGTGACACCTTTGGCGAAAGTGACCATATCCGGCTTAAGATCAAAATGTTCAAACGCGAACATCTTGCCGGTACGGCACCATCCGGTCATAACCTCGTCACAGATGAGCATAATGCCATACTTGTCGCACAGGGCGCGAACCCCTGGCAGATAACCGTTTGGAGGAATGATGACGCCGTTGGAACCGGTAATGGTTTCCAGCACGATGGCGGCGATAGCCGAGGGGTTTTCATATTGCAACTGCTCGTCCAACTTGGCGAGGTAATACTTGGTGGCATCTTCCTCTGTGGCGAAGGGGATGGCTTCCCGGTAAAGATAGGGGTCAAAGAATTTTACAAATCCGGGGATACCCGGTTCTAAGGGATAACGGCGGGGTTCGCCGGTCAGGTTGCCGGCACCAAAGGAAGAACCATGGTAACTGCGATAGCGACTGAACACCTTGTTACGCCCGGTAACCATACGTGCCATTTTCACGGCATTTTCATTGGCATCCGCACCGGCATTGGTAAAGAACACTTTGGCCATGTTGTCGGGCATCAGGCTGATGATCTTCTCCGCCAGCAGCGCACGGGATTCGACACCATAGGCCGGGGATACGAAGCAGTATTGATCCACCTGCGCCTTGATAGCATCTCCGATGGCTTTGTTGCCAAAGCCCAAGTTCATGTTCACAAGCTGGGAGGACATATCGGTATAGCGCCTGCCGTTGGTATCCCAAAAGTAGATACCTTCCCCCTTTTCCACAGGGATGGGATTCAGGTTGCGCTGCTTGCTCCAAGATTGCAGGTTGTATTTCTTCAGGGTGCTCTGGATCGTTTCTCCGGTCATGTGCAATCATCTCCTAAAAAGGAACACGCCGCAACAAAGCTTTGCGCTTCATTGCGGCGTGTTCCCTGATGTGAACTTGACACCGATTATAATTCATGATTGGTGGACTGTCAACACCCCTTCAGGAAAACATCCGCAGGAATATCGACGCTGATGAACGCTTGAAAGGCAGTACCGGACAAGCGTTGTATCGTATTGTATCAATTGTGCAGAACGAAGACGATATAAAAATACAGAATAGAAACTTCACAACAGGATCACATCACGATCATATGAAACCGCCGCCTCCGGTGATGATTAGGATGCAACCCAAACTGCGCTTAAAGATTGACTAAGCGAGCTATCCAATGCCAAGGTGCAGGTAGAAGGCAACAACGGTTAACCATCGAATGGCATGGTGACCAGATTGATACTGACAAGATTACGAAGCTATTGCTGTTGCTCAGACTGTCAAAAAAGCGGGACAAAGGATGAAATCCTTTGGCAGGTTTGGGTAAAGCCCAACGCCTTAAACCGCAGCGTTTTGCTAAAGCGAGCGAACAGCCCGAAAGCTATGAAGCGAGTGACTACAACGTTTTGCAGAGGTTTTTTGACAACCTGGGCAACAGTAAATGCTGTCGCTTTTCTTTGCGGGGAAGTAATGATATACTGTTAACACAATACTATTGATGGATAACAACACCGTATCATGCCCCCCAATAACGCGATGTTTGCCGAATTGTAATATATTCTAAGTAAGCATCCTGACAAAAATCGCATGAAATTGGGAACTGAGAGTATCACGAATAAATGAATTCAGAAGGAGACCTACATGGATACGACACACCTGAAAAGGGAACTACAACCCATGCCTGATGAGATTTCGGAACGGTTACACCATGAAAACCTGATGGAAGCCTATCTGTTGAGGCCACCCTATCAGCAAAATGATTATCTGGGCTGGATCGCCCGAGCCAAACGGCCTGAAACGCGTCAGAAACGGATCGAGCAGATGGTCGATGAACTGCGCGGCGGGAAGTACTATATGAATATGAAATACAATGCACGAACCTGAATGTTGCACACCGGTTCATATCCAAAATGCAACACCACATCTTGTGACAGTTTAAAAAAGAATGCAGATGTCGAAATCCTGTACAGGCATTATAAAACCTTTATTACAATTCTGGCGTAAGGTAGATCAAATCCATTCGATTTCAACGCATACTGTTGATTCATGACAGATGCAAGACAGTTGGTTGGGATTTTTCATAGAGCCCGTGTTTAGTGGCATTCAACGGGCTTGTATCTGACTGGAAATTGCAATGCCAAATTTGTACAATAACATGCTGAAAACGATGCTTGAATATTCTGATCCTGCAATTTTTGTAAAGCCCATTAAAGCTCTAGGATTTTAGAGAATACAAGGAAAGAACAATCTGCAATCGTTTGACCCATAGACAATCAAACGGTTTAGTATTATCATGAATTTATCTTCCGAGATGCATATTCAAATTCATAACACTTTGGAAGAAATATTGGAAAAGGAGATACACACACAATGAGAAACCCGGCCAACAAGCTTGTCGCTCTTGTGCTGTGCCTCACCCTCGTGCTTACCGTTGGCAGTTTCGCTGCCGCAGAAGGCCAGAAGGTGCTCAAGGTACATATCGAGACCGAAGTTCAGTCCCTGGATCCCCAGGTTGCGACGGATGGCACCTCCTTCGAGGTAATCGCTGATTTTACCGATGGTCTCTATCAGATGGATGCCAGCGGCGCGTCAGTTCCTGCCTTAGCGGCTGAAACCACCATCAGCGCTGATGGCTTGACCTACACCTTCAAAATCCGCGACGACGCCTTCTGGTCCAACGGTGATCCCGTGACCGCGGACGATTTCGTCTACGGCTGGCAGCGCGCGGTTGATCCCGCGTTTGCAAGCGAGTATGCGTATATGCTCTATGACATCGCGCTTATTAAAAACAGCGTCGCTGTGAATAAGGGTGAAATGCCCGTTGATCAGTTGGGCGTAAAAGCGATTGATGCAAAAACTCTGCAGGTGGAATTGGAAAGCCCTGTGAGTTATTTCACCGGTCTGCTCTACTTCCCAACCTTCTATCCCGTCAATCGCGCGTTTGTTGAAAAGTGCGGCGATACCTTCGCCACCAGCCCTGAGACCGTGCTGTCCAACGGCGCGTTCATCTTGGCGACCTATGAACCCGCGGCCACAAGCTTTACCCTTACCAAGAATCCCAATTACTACAATGCCGCCAATGTCAAGCTGGATGGCCTGAGCTATCAGGTGATCAAGGACAGCCAAACCGCACTTCTGAGCTATCAGAACGGCGATTTGGACATCGTGACCCTTGCTGGCGATCAGGTTGAGCTTGTGCAGGATGATCCGGAATTCTCCACTGTGAACGCCGGCTACCTCTGGTACATCACCGTCAATCAGGCAAAATTCCCCGAGCTTGCGAATGTCAACTTCCGCAAAGCTTTGAGTGCCGCCTTTGATCGTGATGCCATCTGCACCAGCATCATTAAAGATGGCTCGACGCCCGCTACTTTCGCAGTACCCACGAACTTTGCCACCGGCCCTGACGGCAAAGACTTCCGCGCGACTGCTCCGACTTTCGAAGGTTCCGACAAAGCAAAGGCTGTAGAGTACTACGATGCGGCCAAGAAAGAGCTTGGACAGGATACCTTCTCCCTGACCCTGTTGGTGGAAGACAACCCCACCGCGCAGGACATCGCCGCTTTCATCCAGCAGGAATGGCAGAACACCTTGCCCGGCTTGACCGTCGAGCTGAAGGTGGAAACCAAGAAGCAGCGCGTTCAAGACATCCAGAATGGCGAATATAATGTGTGCCTCACCCGCTGGGGTCCGGACTATGCCGATCCGATGACCTACCTGAATATGTGGATCACCGGCAACAGCAACAACTATGGCCTGTGGAGCAATGCGGATTACGATGCCATCATCAAGAGTGCCATCAGCGGCGAATTGGCTTTGGATCCTGTTGCACGTTGGGCTGGCCTGCATGACGCTGAGAAGATCATCATGGACAACGCGGTCATCCTGCCCGTGTACCAGAAGAATAATGCTCAGTTGATTAAGGCAAACGTGGTTGGTATTGAAAGCCACCCCATCGCACTCAACCGTGTGTTTAAGAATACGGACATCAAGTAAATCGACTTGATGGAGTCTTCGCCGCGCAGCGTCCGTCTGTGGCCGCTGCGCGGTTTTTTCCCTGCTTTGGAATAGATTGAACGATTTCCAACCCTTAGCGCATCTATGGTTCGCGGATGCCAAATGCCTCATCGACGAGAAAACCAATGCGCAGAAAAGCTTTCATTATAACACAACATAACACAACGCATTGAAATAGCTGGCAGTGAATCTCCCGGCCAACACAATCGCTTGATCACAGGCAAAGCTGCAATGCTATGAGTATAAGCTGGATGCGCTAAGGTTTGGAAATAGTATTATGCACACGAGAGGAGCGCAGACTATGCGACGCTACATCGGAAAAAGACTGCTGATTTCGATCGGCACACTTTTTGTCGTTATCCTGCTCTTGTTTGTCCTACTGCAATATATGCCAGGCTCCCCATTCAACGATGAAAAACTTACCAAGGATCAACGCGTGCAGTTATACGAAAAGTATGGATTGGATCAGCCGATTGTTGTACAGTTTGGCAAGTATGTTTTTAATATGCTGAAAGGTGATTTTGGCGTAAGCTACACCATCAGTAAAAATACACCCATATCGCAGTTATTACAGTCTCGTGTGCCGATCAGTTTACGCATCGGCGGGCAGGCGGTGCTGCTTGGGTCATTGATAGGATTAATTCTAGGCATTATAGCTGCCATCTGGCATGGCACGATATGGGACACGCTGGCGACCGTCATATCCGTTATCGGCGTCAGTGTGCCATCCTATGTGTTTGCTCTGGCGCTTGCCTATTTATTCGGTTATGAGCTACGGTGGCTGCCGCTTTTGTATACGAATGATCTGCCTTTTGAGTCGTCCATTTTACCGAGTATTGCGCTTTGTATGTTTACGATCGCCTCCATCGCACGCTTTACCCGAAGCGAAATGCTGGAGGTATTGGGGAGCGACTATATTCTGCTTGCGGAAAGCAAAGGTGTGTATGGGCCGAAACTCATCTTCCGCCATGTGCTTCGCAACGCATTAATCCCGATTGTGACCGTGTTGGCTCCGCTGATTGTAGGTTTAATGACGGGCAGTCTGGTGGTGGAGAAGATTTTCTCCATTCCCGGCATCGGCAGTCTTCTGGTGACGGCGATTCAATCCAACGACTATAATGTAGTCATTGTGTTGAGCTTCATTTACAGCGCGATGTACATCGGTATCATGCTTGTAGTCGATATTCTGTATGGCGTGATCGATCCCCGCATTCGATTGAGCAAGGAGGGTCCGCATGATTGATGAAGGCACGCTCGCGACTATCGAGTTTCTTCCGGATGATTTTAAACTCAAAGGCGCGGATACCACAAAACTAGACATGAACTTTGCCAGCCAGCGTTTTTGGAAGGACGCATATTTGCGTTTTCGGAAAAACAAAAGCGCGGTGTTCAGCCTAATCACGATTTTGTTGTTGATTTTGCTGGCCGTTTTTGGCCCGATGATCTCCCCCTATACCTTTCAGGAGCAAAATATCAAGGAGACCAATATGGCGCCTCGCATACAGGGGCTCGAGAACCTTGGTATTTTCAACGGTAATGAAACATTGAAAACATCGACAGGCGCCAAACTGAAAAATGCATATGTTATCAACAAAGCAACCGGCGAGAAGAGCGATCATTACTATTGGTTCGGTTCGGACGCATTGGGTCGCGACATTTGGACACGCACATGGACGGGCACCCGCGTAAGTCTATATATCGCTTTCATCGCCGTGCTGATCGACATGCTCATCGGCATGAGCTATGGTTTGGTTTCCGGTTATTATGGCGGTAAAATTGACAGCGTATTGCAGCGTTTTGCAGAAATCATCAACAGCATTCCTACGCTGGTGATCGTAACGCTGCTGATGCTGATTCTCAAGCCGGGCCTTATGACCATCACGCTGGCTTTGATGTTGACTGGGTGGATAGGCATGAGTCGAATAGCACGCGCACAGATGCTTAAGCTCAAGGAACAAGAGTTTGTTTTGGCTAGTCATACGCTGGGCGCTTCCAACATTCGCGTGATTTTCAGCGAAATACTGCCAAATATTATCAGCCAACTGATTACCAATACCATGTTCTCCATCCCCAGCGCAATCTTTACCGAGGCATTTCTGAGCTTTGTGGGGTTAGGTATCCCCGAACCTATGTGTTCGCTCGGGTCGCTCATCAGCTATGCGTTCAAGAGTTTTACTACCCATCCCTTTCAGATTGTGCCACCGGTTATTGTGCTGGCATTGCTGATGCTGTGCTTTAATATGCTGGCGGACGGCCTGCGCGATGCCTTCGACCCCAAGATGAAGGAAATGTGAGGTGGCTGTGTGATGCAAAGCAGAGAATTGATTCTTTCCATCCGTGGCCTCGACATCAGCTTTCAAACCTCAGCAGGCGATGTACATGCCATCCGTGGTGTTGATCTGGATTTGTACAAAGGCGAAACCGTTGCGATTGTGGGAGAGAGCGGCTCGGGTAAAAGTGTTTCTATGAAAGCTGTCATGGGAATTCTTGATAAAAACAGCAAAGTGAACAGCGGAAGCATCCTGTTTACCTATCAGGAGCATGGTGTATCCAAAACAGTCGATATTTTGAAAATGGATCGTCGATCCATTCGCCATACCATCAATGGTCAGCATATCGCAATGGTTTTTCAGGATCCTATGACATCGCTGGACCCGACGATGACAGTCGGTAACCAAATCATCGAAGGGATGCTGTTGCACGAAGGGATTCGCAAAAAGGATGCATGGGAGCGCGCAATTTCACTTTTATCTGTGGTAGGGATTCCTGATCCGGAAAAAAGAATGAAAAACTATCCTCATCAGCTATCCGGCGGTATGAGGCAGCGTGTGGTCATTGCCATTGCATTGGCCTGCGACCCGGACGTGCTGATTTGCGACGAACCGACCACGGCGCTGGACGTGACCATACAGGCAAAAATACTGGAGCTTATCAAGAGTGTTCAGGAAACGCTCAAGATCAGCGTAATTTACATTACCCATGATTTAGGCGTAGTGGCAAAAGTCGCTGACTATGTGAATGTAATGTACGCTGGCAATATTGTCGAGCGCGGCTTGATTAATGAAGTCTTTTATGATCCGCGCCATCCGTACACGTGGGGGCTGCTATCGGCGATGCCGGATCTGGATACCAATGATGATCGGCTGTACGCCATCCCCGGTAGCCCACCTAACCTGATGCACGAAAGGCAAGGCGATGCGTTTGCACCGCGCAATATTTACGCACTGAATATTGATGACCGCCTGATGCCCCCGATGTTCAAAATCACCGATACGCACTCTGCTGCGACATGGCTTCTGCATGAGAATGCTCCAAAAGTGCAAATGCCGGAAGAGCTTCGCGCGCGCATTGAGCGTATGAAGAAGGAGGCGGGAAAATGAGCGCACCACTCCTGAAAGTTGATAACCTTAAGCAGTATTTCCGGATTAACCGACATTTTACCGTGAAGGCGGTCGATGGCGTCAGCTTTGAAATTTTCCCCGGCGAGACTTATGGACTGGTGGGGGAAAGCGGTTCCGGTAAAAGCACCATCGGGCGCAGCGTCATTCGTCTGTACGATCCAACGCAGGGTAAAATTACATTCGACGGCCTTGATGTGAGCGGAAAAATGGATAGCGAAGCGGAAAAGCACCTGCGCATCGGCATGCAGATGATTTTTCAGGATCCGATGGCCTGCCTGAACCCCCGAAAAAAGGTGAGCGACATCATTGCACAGGGGATGGATATCCACCATCTGTACGCAAACCTCAAAGAACGCAACGAAAAAATTTCAGAAATTCTGGAACAGGTTGGCCTTGCGCCTGAACATGCAACGCGCTATCCGCATCAGTTTTCGGGCGGTCAGCGCCAGCGTGTGGGCATCGCCCGTGCATTGATTATGCGACCCAAATTGATTATCGCAGATGAGTGCATCAGCGCTCTGGATGTGAGCATTCAGGCGCAGGTTGTAAACCTGATGAAGGATATACAGCAGCGTACAGGTTGTGCCTATCTGTTTATTGCGCATGATCTGTCGATGGTAAAGTATATCAGCGACCGTATCGGCGTTCTCCATATGGGGCATCTCGTGGAAACAGGTACCAAACAGGAAATATTCCAAAACCCCATGCACCCATATACGCAAAGCTTGCTTTCCGCCATCCCCCATCCCAACCCGGTCGTGGAAAAGAGTCGAAAGGCCATGAACTACGATTATCGTGAGTATGGCGTAGATTACACCCTCGGTACCGAGCATCTTGTGGATGGTACCCACCGGGTGCTGGCGACCGATGATGAATTTGAACGCTGGAAAAAGCAAGCTCAGGCTAACGCTGAGTATGGCGGGATTCAGGTATAAGAATTTAATTAAATGCATAGAGCAAAAAGGCAGGCTGAAAGAGGGTTTACTGCCTGACTTTGATATGCTCAAAAAGAATCAAAGATTTTGCCGCAAAACAAACTCCGATACAATTTCAAATCCATTATCCCTCGGAGAGAATCAGCGTTTTTATACTGTTTTGTATTGTAACGAGAAGCAAAGTCGAAGTGCAGGAATAGATCAAAACGACATAACGATTTCAACAGAGAAAAATCCCCCAAGGATTGGTTTGTTAAAGATGGCCTCACTGCCTGTGCAGTGAAGCCATCGATTAGTCTGTGAAATACATGATGCATTTGTTATATCGCAGTGATTGTCAAATCGGCGAAGAAAATGTGAACGAATTAGCCATACGCTATGCATGAATCGGCTTTTCAAACGATCTGAGGATGAACTGTGTTTTGTGTTCGATAGGGCATACCTTATCAACAGAATATACATCGATTATACAATTTCATCTTTCTCATGCACCACGACTGCATCGGGATCATATCGTTTGTTTAGGATATGGCTTGCTTTTCGGTTCGCAACCGTATCGAAAATGATGGAGAAGTCATAATCCGGTGGATATAATTCTGCAGCCGCAACCTTGAGTTGCAACCGAGTGTGTTTCACCAGTCGCTTTTGTCCCTTCACCTGCACGACCACATCACCAGTTTCATCCGCCGCTCGATATACGATGCCTAATTCTCTTTCCGGCAGAACAACCACGCTATCACCCATGCTGAATTTTGTTTTGGGATCGGAGCATTCTCTCGGAGGGATGGTTCGCACCAGCTTACTTTTGGGATTTTTCCCAGTCGAATACGGCGTGGAAGATGCATCCGCCTTGCGGCCATACACCTCCTGATGAGCGCGCTCCAACATATGCGGTGCCAATCCAAGCCTTTTTGCGATATGCAGCGCACAGCTCTCGCCAGACTTTCCCATTTCTAACTGGTAAAGCGGAGCAAGGCTTTCAGGATCAAATGCCATTCGTGCACTCTGGATACGGTCGCTGTTCTCGGCATAGGTTTTTACCTGAGGATAATGTGTGGTTACGAAGAACATACAGCCTCGCTGACGCAACTCTTCCAATACAGCAATAGCAATACCCATGCCTTCAGCCGGGTCGGTGCCACTACCCAATTCGTCGATAATGACAAGGCTGTCACGGCTTGCATTCTCTAGGATGTGAATGACATTGGTGATGTGCCCTGAAAAGGTAGAGAGATTTTGTGAAATGTTCTGGCTATCGCCGATATCACACCAATAACCATCCTGCATAGCGATATAGCTGCCCTCCGCACAGGGGATATGCAACCCGCATTGCGCCATGAGAGATAACAAACCAATCGTTTTTATGGCTACGGTTTTGCCTCCGGTATTGGGGCCGGTAATAATAACACCGCTGGTTTCCGCTTCCATCACAATATCAAGAGGAACACACGTATCGGACTTGAGCAATGGATGACGCCCCTGATGGATGGCAAGTCTCCTCTGGCCACCGATGTCTACCGCACGAGCCTTCATGGAAGCACTTAGTTTAGCTTTGGCAAATAGAATATCCAATGCCTCCATCCATGCTATGTTGCGGCGAATGGGGTCGATGAAGTGCTCCACCTCTGCTGTAAGGGTGTAAAGAATGCGACGAATCTCGGCATCTTCTTCAATTGCCAGCAGATTCAATTCCGATTGCATTTCAGCAACAGAATGGGGTTCCATAAAAACAGTGGAGCCTGTTGCGGAAGAATCGATCACACTGCCGCCAAACTGGTTTTGATAGCGCCGTTGCACTGGAAGCACGAAATGACCATTGCGGCTAGTAATGTAGCTGTCGGCAAGGAATTGTTTTCGGCTTTGAAGTAACTGGTTGAGTTTTTCTCGGATTTTGCTCTCTGTGTGCTCCTTTTTGCGACGCAGGTTGTGAAGCAATGAGCTGGCATTATCAAGCACTTTTTCCTCGTCTACGCAGGCTTCAATCGATGCTTGCAGATCCGAAAGGCTTTCAAAGCTTCGGCCATAAAAGCTCATCTCTGTGTTTTGGGAGCCGCTACGCATCAGGTAAGCTGCCATTCGCTTGCATGCGATGGAAAACAGCGCGATGCCATAAAGCTGTTCTGGCGTGAGCATCGCGCCAATATTACTGAGCGTGAGTGTCTCATCCAAATTCTTCATTCCGGCGAGCGGTGGAGAACCGCATGCATCAAGCACAGTTCTAGCAGCTGTGGTTTCCCCCATCTTTTGACGACAGAGATCTTCATGTAGAAATGGGCATAATTTGTCAATCGCATTCTTTGCGTTTTCAGATATGGCATGTTCCTTCAATTTTTCAAGTATAGAAGTGAACTCAAGAATTTCCATATAGGTGTTCAAAATTATCGCTCCTCATGTCAACCGTAATGATTTCTTTGAATGGTTGCATAAGCGAGAGTGAGGCACCTGTTTCAGGCAAAACAAAAGCATAGTACAAAACTATGCTGCAAGATGTTTCGGGTATCTTGTTCGTCACAGTTCTGCATAAAACAGTATTGCACAAACAAACAAGCGATCATGCTGTCGCTTATTTGATCCGATGCAATCAATGCCTCTTACAGAACCGATTCCAAAAAGACACCTCCAATAGTTAATAATACTATTATACATAGAACCCGTTTTACCGTCAAGCGATTGGATATGGAAAATGGATGAAACTAGTGCAAACTGATTGTAACCGTTAATCGCAGACAAATTAAGCCATGCTTTGATGGATAACGCCGAAAGATGTTTGGAATTTTGAAAGACTATGTATTCGGCTGTCTGAGGAATTAGGGTTCGAACGGACATTTCACAGAGATATGCTCCGCTATCTGATCAGATCAAATGAAAATCGCATGAAAATAGGCTAAACAAACAGAGGGGAATCCTTTGGAGGCAGAGACAAACTTAAGACAAGTTAAATTGAAACTCGGTACAAATTTCAATTATTGTCAACTGTAATGCAATGGAGAGAAAGCGACTATTCATGAGTACTCATGAATAGCACTTGATCATCGACACGCTGAGCCGTCAGTCAATATTAATCTGGACACAGCAAGTCCTCCGATATTTATCTTCCGATATCAGAATAACTCTGACGCGCAAAAAAATCTTAACCACCTTTCAAGAGCATCATATGAATCCAAAGGCTCTTAACCAGCCTTTCTAAGCCCAGTTGAGGTAAACGTTGGCATCTGCATACTTATTTCAATTTCGCATTATTTTACCTATCCACTTACTGCGTGCAGGGTTTGATTATCGGGTGTTTGCAAAATCATCCCAGACACCTATGGTTGTGCAATGATGACAATACTGAAATGCCGGCAATCGGCATGAAAACTCTTGCTAATGTTCGGTGATCATGTAGCGGAGCTCCACTTTCTGAGAAGGGTAACAAAATGGGTATTCTTTCTGTAATTGTCGAGCTGGAATGAGCTATTCTCTGTGCTCAAGAATCAACTATTACCAGTAGCATACTCCTCAACTTTTCTATTTTCAAAATTCGAATTCGATGTTTTCCCCTTGAAACACATTTGGCTCACTTTTTTGGATTGTGATGGATTAATGGTTTCATTTGGTTAATACTACGGGTATAATCGCGTCATATTTTGAACAAAATCCAGGAATTTGGTTTCTTGAATAAGAAGTCAGCTGAAACGTTTGTATCAGTTTAATTTTGACCTGTATGGTATGATTCGAACGCATGTTATTCTGATCGGTGCCCCGAGGTTATATTTGCAATCAATAGAAATGATTCATAATAATAATCTTGATTTCCATATTGGCTTGCTGTGAACTTTTTTTATCCGTGAAACGGTTATAAATCGATATACAAGACAGACACAAAAGACCTCGGAAACCTTATGTTTCCGAGGCCTTCACTGGTCTGGGTGACAAGATTCGAACTTGCGACCTCTTGAACCCCATTCAAGCACGCTACCAAACTGCGCCACACCCAGACAACTCATTTTGAGCACGTATTGGATAATACCATGGATTGAACGCAGTGTCAAGCAGCAATTTGCAGGCTTTTGCATCTTTTGCAGATGGTTCAAAACTGCTGAACAGGATATATACCAAGAATCGTAAGAGATTAGCGCTGTATTCGTCAAAGCCTATCTACGTATATATAACCATGATAACTCATAAACAGATGCAGCCTAAAGCACAATCATTGCCGTGATGAAGTAATTTGCGCATGGATCATCGAAACTATCGATTTAAATTTATGTGATCGCAAATATGATATACTATTACCTTGTTTAGCTGTTATGCTGTCATGTTTTTCAAAACAGCTTTCATTGACATTCAATTAATAAATACATGTATGTTGAACGTACTCAATCAATATGATATAGTTAGTCGTAGCACATGTGGTTTGCATATGCGTGCCTGTCAAAGGTAAGGTTCTCAACTTTCTATTAATCAAGTCAGTTCACTCATGTTGGAAATACGTTTCTTATAACAAACACGGAAAGGTTTGTGGAAAGTTATGAAGCGAATGGAACGCGTCGCTAGAAAAGAATCCATCTCTTTATTGAATATAAACTTGACGCAGCAAAAGCTTGCACGCTGGTGTGCAGTTATTTTTTTTTCATCCTTACTACCATTGATCGTGGTTGCTTTCTACAGCTATCCGGTAGATGATGATTTTGCATTCACATTACCAGCTGCTACAGCTTGGGTTAGTACACACTCGTTGATCGCAGTGTTGCAGGCTATTATTAACAATACGGTGAATACCTATATGACATGGCAGGGGGATTTTGTTTCCACCTTTCTTTTCTCGCTTAATCCATTGATTTTTAATTTAAAACTCTATTTCCTGGCTAACTGGTATATGCTGGCACTTCTATGCCTTTCAGTAGGATATCTATTTAAAGGCTTTGCGCAGCACTGGCTGAAAGCTTCACGTTCTGCCTTTTGGATCGCATATTCTGCAATCATGATTTTAGTTCTTCAATTTATGCCGAAGATTTCCGAGAGCATCTTCTGGTATAACGGCGGTCAGTACACGGCTGCAGCCTGTTTCCTGATGCTCACCCTGGGGCTGTTGCTTCGATGCAATCAGGAACAAAGTATACAGCGTAGCATTGTCCGTGGGATTTTGATTTCCTTTTGTGGGATAATGCTTGGGGGCAGTTTCTTCGGCCCTGCGCTGGGTGCTTTGGTGATTCTATTTCTGATTACCCTGACAGGTTTCATTACAAAAATGAAATTCCGTTGGCACAGTCTGATCGCACTGGTGTTTTTCTTTGCAGCGTTTATTCTCAGCATTATCGCCCCTGGCAATGCTTTGCGTCAAGAGAGAACAGGGGAAAGCCTCGGCATGGTTTCAGCAATCATCACATCCATTCTGGATTCATTTGATTTAACCGGAAAGTGGATTACCCCGCAACTGTTTGCTGTGATGATGCTGATTATACCGGTAATGTGGAAACCATTGAAGGATAGCACCTGTAGCTTCCGCAATCCACTTTTGCTTGCGCTGATGCTTTATGCCATGTACGCCGCATCCCTTACCCCAGGCGTATACACTGGGTTTGGGTATACCACGGAGCGATATTTAAATGCAATCTATTTTTACTATATCATCATGATAATCGGTAGCCTTGTTTATGCTGAAGGTTCATTGATCCGTTGGCTGGAACGCAGGCCGGATAGTGAGCCAGCAAAGCACCTGCTCCAAGCCAGTGAAAGTATGGGAACCCGATTTGGATGTGTCTACCTTGCTTTGTGCATTACACTAATCACACTGGGTGGATTTGCCAATACGATCATGAATACCCCTTCCATCAGCGCAACCAAAGTATTGATTACCGGAGAGGCAGCTCAATATAAAAAAGAGATGGAAGAGCGGCAGGAGTATATTCGCGTTACTGACAGCGATGTGGTAGCAGTGAAAACCCTATCCGTAAGCATCCCAGTTTTTAAGGCTGATAAACTAGCATTTCAAGGGATTTATGGTAGAGTGAGGTACATGAAGTGGTATTTTGAACTTTTTTATAATAGCCAGCAGCATTAATGTCATTGCCTATACATTTCAGCGACCTAGCACAACAGTAAATACACGCCAAAGGTTCGGATGGAGGGAATGACCCGTCATTCAATATAAAATCATGAAAAATCTGATGAGTATGACATTGAAACGTGGCATCACGAGTGGATGCACTTCCCTGCACGTGATTGACTTCTCAATCCCAATAGACTACAATCGATTGCGGCCATATGCAGGCTGATACTTTACACAGGAGTATTTCGATGATTTACTTGGATTATGCAGCAGATACACCGGTGTGTGAACCTGTGCTTTCCGCCTTTTCGCAATCTGCGCGGGAGCACGGTGCCAACCCCAATTCCACTCATAAGGCTGGATTAGCTGCAAAATGTAAGCTGGATGAAGCTACGGAGCATATCGCTGCCATGCTTGGCGCTCAACCCAATGAGGTTATTTTGACATCAGGCGCTACCGAAGCTAACAATATGGCAATTTTGGGATTGGCACACGCTTATCACAGCCGGGGTAATCATGTCATCACCAGCCTTATGGAGCATGCTTCGGTCACTGGCCCCATGTCTGCGCTCAAAGCAGAAGGGTTTGTACTGGATTTTTTGAAGATGTTGCCAGACGGTCGTGTAAACGTGGAACATCTGCGAAGCCTTTTGCGCTCAGACACAGTTCTTTTATCGCTTTGTGCAGTGGATAGTGAAGTTGGCGTTCAACAACCGATAGACGTAGTGGTTGATTTACTGAAAGACTTTCCAAACTGTAGGCTTCATGTGGATGCGACACAGGCAATCGGAAAACTGCCTGTGAACCTGACGGGGGTTGATCTGTTTACCCTTTCTCCTCACAAGTTCTATGGAATCACGGGTTGCGGTGTGTTGGTGGCACGCGGAGGCATTCGCCTGGTACCGCTGTGGCATGGAGGAACCGGAGCCACACCCTACCGTAGCGGAACACCGGCGCTGGCGCTCACTGTCAGTGCGGAGGTCGCGCTTCAAGAGGCATTTTCTCATCTCGAAGAGCGGATGAACAGCGTCTTTTTACTCAACCGTCACCTGAGGGAGTCTCTGGTTAAGCTGCCCTGGGTTACCATCAACAGCCCGGAGGGCGCATCGCCATTCATCCTCAATTTCAGCACCGTTGGCATTCGTGCTCTGGATGTGATTACATTTCTTTCTGAACAAGGTATTTGTGTATCGTCTAAATCTGCTTGCTGTGCGCCGGCAGCACCATCCCACCCCGTTATGGCGATGACGGGAGACCGTAAGCGGGCCATAAACACCATCCGCGTAAGCCTCAGTCATTTAACGACTGAAACCGAAATCAACGAGTTTTTGCGCACGCTTCGTCAATGCGCCAAAAGTTTGGAGGCTACCCATGGAAACCGCGCAGGCGATTGAACGCAGCATCATTACGAAATTCCGCAAGACTATATGGGGCGGCTTCATGCACTCGATAAAAGAGTATCGGCTCATCCAACCGGGCGACCACATCGCGGCGTGCATATCCGGCGGAAAAGATTCTTTTCTGATGGCGAAATGCCTACAGGAAGCACAACGCCATGGAAGCATCCCATTTGAACTTTCCTTTCTGGTGATGGACCCGGGCTATCATGCGCTCAATCGACGTTTAATTGAAGAAAACGCCGAACTTCTGGAGATACCTATCCGCATTTTCGAAACAGATGTTTTTGATGCAGTCGCGTCCATGGATCATGATCCCTGCTATATGTGTGCCCGTATGCGACGCGGTTACCTCTACAAGAACGCACAGGAGATTGGCGCGAATAAAATCGCTCTCGGTCACCATTTTGATGATGTGATTGAAACGGTACTCCTGAGTATGTTTTACGGCGGTGAAATGAAAACCATGATGCCGCATCTGCAAAGCAAGAATTATCCCGGCATGGAACTGATTCGCCCTATGTATAAGGTCAGGGAGAAAGATGTCGTCGCCTGGAAACAATATAACCATTTGACTTTTTTAAATTGCGCATGCCGGTTTACTGAAAACTGCGCACTGGGAGATGGCGGCGGGGGAAAACGCGCGGAAATTAAGGCGTTAATTGCTCAACTGGCGAAGACGAACCCATTAATTGAGTCCAACATTTTCCGCTCTTGCCATGATGTGAATCTGAAAACCGTGATCGGCTACATAAAGGATGGTGTAAATCATCCTTATGATGAAGATTTCGAACAGAAATGATGACTTGGCCAAGGATGACGGATGTTGCCAATTCGCATCCGCATCGTTGGGCAAATATCTTTGGCAGGAGGTGCAAGCATGTTCCGAAAGCGTATTTGTTTTCTGGAAGCGGGGCTAGCCAAAGCATCCTTTGCGCTTCCTTATCGAGGTGGCATGATATGGTGCGAGCATCTCGATTCACTGGGGGAACATACGGATGAGGCGCTTGATAAACTGGAAAGTGACCTTCTTCAATTTAAAAAGCCTTCCGCCACCTCACAACTGGTTGTGGTGCTGGATGAAACATTGGTGAATCAAGACCTATGCAACCGCTTGGTAGATGCGTTTACCGCGCCGGATAGTCATGCACAAAAACTAGCGTTTGTAGGATTGGACTGGGCTGAACGGAGAAGACTCGAAAAGGCAATGCAAGGTCGCAGCAAATCTTTTACTTTGCGATATTTTACTGATTTGGAAAAGGCTAAGGAGTGGCTTATGCCATTGTAAGGTACTATGCTTGGCTGACAGCCAGTAGGCGGGTTACATACACTCGGTGTATGTAACTATTCGGGATATCGTTTGCTGAGTTGTGATCTTCAGCAGGGCATTCTATGCAGCTGTGTAGTTTTCAAAGAAATGAGGGAGAGCATATGATTGTTTTTGACACACCAGGGAAAATGAATACCGATGTGACGGTGAAAACCGCGCTGGAAGAAGCCGCAAAGCGCGGCATTCGCCATATCGTGGTCGCATCCTACACTGGATTCACAGCGGAGTTCTTTATTGGACATTCTGAGTTAAACATTGTTGTTGTTCGTGGAACCTATGGTTTTAGTGCCAAAGATAGTAACGCCATTCGTATGCCCGAAGAGGTTTACCGAAAGCTAATCTCGCAGGGAATTCAAGTAGTTACTGCTGCACATGCGTTGAGCGGAGCAGAGCGCTCTCTGTCTACAGCGTTCAAAGGTGTATACCCAGTGGAAATCATTTCTCATACGCTGCGTATGTTTGGGCAAGGCACTAAGGTATGTGTGGAATGTGCTGCAATGGCATGCGACAGTGGCGCGATTCCGGCAGGCGAACCTGTGATTGCGATCGCGGGTACCGCTGAAGGGGCTGATACGGCCATGGTGTTAAAGGCAGCCAATTCGCATCGCATTCTGGAAACCAAAATTTGTGAATATCTTTGCAAACCAGCTCTCTAAAGCGTTTTCATTATGATATGCCATGGCTGATACGATCGTATAAAAACGTTTACGGCATGGGAAAGGGTGCCTGCTTG
>Ga0302293_10000320_pt1 | contig 26456 bp, 15 predicted proteins | sample III_Fen_N2_2_FD_198758 | JGI IMG/M metagenome (GOLD analysis project Ga0302293, IMG submission 198758) | Peat permafrost microbial communities from Stordalen Mire near Abisko, Sweden - III_Fen_N2_2 | ecosystem: Environmental > Terrestrial > Soil > Wetlands > Permafrost | place: Sweden: Abisko...
GACACAGACCGCCGAGCGTGGATTTGATCTGGAGGGTTTCCACGCGGTTATCTTTCCAGGTGATGCTGAACTCGAACCCTCCCCTCGCCTTGAGGCCGTGCACGCTTCCGTTTTTCCAGACGGAAGGCAGGGCAGGCAGCACGAAGATGAAGCCATCGTGGCTCTGGAGCAACATTTCGGCAATGGCTGCGGTGCAACCGAAGTTTCCGTCGATTTGGAAGGGCGGATGGGCACAGAACATATTGGTGTAGGTGCCGCCTTTTTTGGGTTCAGCCGAGACCAAATCGAGTTGGTTTTGGAGAATTTTATAGGCGTGGTTGCCGTCCAGCAGCCTGGACCAGAAGCAGATGCGCCAGGCCATGGCCCAGCCGGTGGAGATGTCGCCGCGGTACAGCAGGGAGGTGCGGGCGGCATCGAAGAGTTGGGGGGTGCGGTAGGGCGAGATCTGGTTGGCGGGATAGAGGCCGAACAGGTGGGAGACATGACGGTGCGTGTCTTTGGGGTCGTCCCAGTCTTGGAGCCACTCTTGGAGCTGGCTGTATTGGCCGACTTGCATGGGCGGCATTTGGGAAAGCGTGTTGCGCAGGGTGTCGGCAAAGGCTTTGGCGCTGTTGTTGAAGATGCCTTTGAGCCCGCCGTTGAGCACGTCGGTGGCGGCGATGACGTTGTTGAAGAGGTCGAAGACGATTTGGTTGTCCATGGTGCAGCCGGCTACGGTCGAGGCGTTGCCGCCGGTGGCCTTGGGGTTGTTCTCGGGCGAGCTGCCGGGGCAAACGACGAGCCATCCGTGGGTGGGTTCCTTGACGAGGAAGTCCACGAAGAAGCGGGCGGCGTCGGCCATGATGGGGTAATTTTGGAGCAGGAAGGCTTTGTCGCCGGTGAATTGGTAGTGTTCCCAGAGGTGGCGGCAGAGCCAGGCGCCGGCCATGGGCCACATGCCGGATTGGGCTCGGTCGATGCCGCCGGTGACGCGCCAGATGTCGGTGTTGTGGTGGGTCACCCAACCGCGGGCGTCGTACATTTGGCGGGCGGCTTCGCGGCCGGTCACGGAGAGGTCTTTGATCATGCCGAAGAGCGGCTTGCTCATTTCGCTGAGGTTGGTCACTTCGGAGGGCCAGTAATTCATCTCGGTATTGATGTTCACCGTGTATTTGCTGTCCCAGGAAGGAAGAATCTGTTCGTTCCAGAGGCCTTGCAGGGTGGCGGGTTGACCGCCGGGCTCGGAACAGGAAATAAGGAGGTAACGGCCGAACTGGAAGTAAAGGGCCGCCAGGGCTGGGTCGTTCACTTTGGCGAAATCGCGGATGCGAACGTCCGTGGGCTTCAGGGCTTGGGGCGTGGTGCCCAGGTCAAGGCTCACGCGGTTGAAGAGTTTCTGGTAGGCTGCCACATGCCTTGCCTTGAGTTTGTCGAACTCTTTGCCGTAGGCGCGGTTCAGGATGCGGGTGCATTTTTCGACTTCGTCCGCCGAGATGTCGTGGTAGTTGACAAAGTTCGTGGCCATGGAAATGTAGATGGTTGCCTCATCGGCTTTGTCGATAAAGAAGACGTTGTCCTTGACGAAACTGCGTCCGTTCTTGAGCAGGGGCTTCACTTGGGTGATGAAGCGTACTTTTCCGGTCTGGCGCTCATGGGTTTCGGTGGTTCCGGTCAACGTAAGCATGCCGTCGAGATCGGAAATTTGGTATTTTTGGTGCGGCGTGCTCATGTAGAGGTTGCAGCTGATACTCTTTGGTTTACTGGCTCTTAGACGTACGACGAGTACTGAATCGGTTAGCGAGGAGTAGTATTCGCGGGTGTAGGTCACGCCCTTGCAGGTGTATTTGACGGAAGCCGTGGCGTTGGCGATATTCAGGTCGCGAACATAGCCCGTGTAAGTATTGTGACCGGGAAAATTGATGTACAAATCGCCCATGGATTGGTAGGGCATGCCGAAATTCGTGTTGGACATGATCTTGGCTGAAGCCAGATTCATGGCATCCAGGTTCTTGTTGGCAAAGACCAGTTCGCGGACCTTGGGCAAGTTTTCGAGCGCTTCGGGGTTGATGTTGTTGTTGGGTGAACCTGCCCAAACGGTACCTTCGTTGAGCTGCAGACGTTCCACGGCGGGACCCCCGAAGACCATGGCGGCCAGGGTACCATTGCCGATGGGCAGGGCGGCGTTCCAGTCGGCGGCGGGTTTGTCGTACCAGAGTCGGAGGTTCTGTTGGGCGTTTGTGACGGTTGCCAGGCAGGCGAAAAGGAGGATCAGGGCTTTGCGAAGTCGGTTCATGGGTTGCTTTTTGCGGTTTCCAATTGGGTTTTGAGCGTTGCGAGGTCGTTGACTGCATTTTTGGGAAAGGATTCGCCGTTGGGTCCGAAGACGTAGAGGGCTTCTTTCTTTTCGATGGTTATTTTGGATTCGTCGAAACCACCGACGGGTTTGTTCAGTTTCAAGTGTTTGGCCAAAAAGGCATAGGCGGCTTGGCGCTTGCTGGGACCGTAATCGTGGCCTTCTTCCGGAAAATGGGCGTTTTCGACTAAGCTTTCCTTGCCGTAGAAGGCAAAGGTACGGCGGATGAAGGGAAATTCCAAGGTGGGCACGGCAGTGGTCCAGTCTTTTCCATCTGAAATGATGAGGAGGGACCGTGGCGCGCAAATGGCGGCGATTTCAGCATTGTTGGTGCCACCGCAGACCAGGTGCACGGGCAGGCCGCTCTCGCAGGGACAACCGCCGGAGAACCAGGAGGAAGTCATCACGACGGGGATGCTGCAGGTAATGCGGTCGTCGATGGCGGTGACGAGCATGGTCTGGCTGCCCCCACCCGATGCGCCGGTGATGGCGACTCGTGTAGGATCGGCTTGCTTGAGACTGGTCAGGTAATCGATCCAACGGATGGCGTTGAGCGTCTGGATGGTTTGGGCGATGCTGCTGCGGTGCCATTCGTACTTGAACTGGAGCATGGATTCGCCCCAGCCGAACAGGTTGTAGCTTACGGCGATGGCGCCCATCTTGGCCATCATGGCCAGACGGTACTGCATGTCGGGGCGGTAGCGTTCGTCCAAGAAGTGTCCGCAGGGGTTGATGATGACGGGGCAGTGCTTGGCTTTGAGGGGTTTGTAGACCGAACCCATGGTGTAGACGCCTGGAAGTACTTCCAAGGCGACGTTTTCCACCGAATAGCCGTCGAAGACGCGTTTGTTGGTGATGATGGGCTTGGCGCCGGTGGGTTTGGGCATGGGGTTCAGCCCTACGGCGTCTTTGATGGCTGCTTTGAGCTGTTGTTTGCGGGCTTCCCAAGTGGGCAGGTCGCTGTAAAGGGTTTGGAGGTAGTCTAGATAGTGCTTGCCGTCGGCTTCGGTGCGGCGGGCATAGTCGAAGGGTTTGATCTTGTAGACGCCTTCGAGTTCCTTGACGGCGATGAGGTCGAAGGGATTGAGGGCGTTGGCGAGGCTTTGCTCGAGACTCCAGGGGCGAAGGCGCCAGTCGGCATATTTCAGGATTTTGCCGTCAACCAGGTCGGCGGGGATTTTGAGGCGGACGTTGAACTGCTTCTGGATGTCCAACAGCACGTCGTTCAAGGGGCGTTGGTAGGCGCTGTCTGAATTCTGACTCGGAGCCAACTGGGTTTGAGCCTGGAGGTGGCAACAGAGTGGCATGAAGATAAATATGAATAGTATCTTTTTCATATATAGTATATTACATATTTAAAGTTAAAGTATTACTAAAGCATTAGGCTGCACATCGTCGCTTTTTAGAACGGGTGTTTCGAGCCGCTTCAGGTAATTGTTCTGCAGTACGATGCCCCGGGTGGTCTTGCCGGTCAAGTGGAGATAAGCTTGGCTGCCCGGCATCGGGAAGGCGTTTTGAAGGAGGATGTCCTTGCATTCCTTGAGGCTCACGACGGGTGCGTTCAGAAGGGGCTTGTTGGTGGCCAAGGCCGTGAGCTGTGCTTCGCCGACGTTTTCCAGAATGAAGGCCGGGCCGGTTTCAGCCGAGACGGTTACGTTGGTCATGCGGATGTTTGCGGCGTTGCTGATGGAGAAACCGGTTTTGGATTTGAGGTCGATATCGGTGAAGCTGAGGTCCGAGATGGGCATTTCGGGCAGTCCAAGGATGGCGGCGGCCACGTTGATGTCCACGCCGGTCATGTTGCTGATGTGGATGTTGCGGAATCGCGGGGTGCGCTCGGTAACGGGTTCAGCAGGGACTTTGGTGTAGAAGAGGTTCAGGTTGATGGCTTCGCGCAGGATGTTGCGCATGACGATGTTGCTCACGCGGATGTCTTCCACGATGCCTCCCCTGCCCCGGGTCGACTTGATGCGGATGCCGCGTTCAGTGCCGTCGAACACGCAGTTGGTGATGACGACCTTGCGGACGTCGCCGGACATCTCGCTGCCGATGACCACGCCGCCGTGGCCGGCCAGCATGGTGCAGTTGGTGATGGTGATGTTTTGGCAGGGCACGCCCAGGGTACGGGCCTGAAGGTCGCGGCCGGACTTGATGGTGATGCAGTCGTCGCCCACGGAGATGTGGCAGTTGGCGATGTGGACGTTGTCGCAGGATTCGGGGTTGATGCCGTCGGTGTTGGGCGAGATGGGGTTGTCGATGGTGACGCCGTCCACGGTGACGTTGCTGCAAAACTCTGGATTGATGGTCCAGAATGGGGAATTGGTGAATTTGACGCCTTCCACGCGGATGTTCTTGCTTTTGAAGGCTTGGAAGAAGGGCGGACGAAAGAAGCGGCGGTCCAGCGTGCCTTTCCAGTCGGATTCGGGTTCAAGCTTAAAATCGGGATTGGATTTGGTCCAGAGGTCCTGGTACTTGCTCAGGTCGGCTTTGACGCCGGCGCCGTCCATGCCCCAGGTGGCATTCCACCATTTCTTGCCGTTGCCGTTGAGCACGCCGCGACCGGTGATGGTGATGTTTTCGGCCTCGTAGGCGTAAAGGAGCGGGTGGAAGCTTTTCATGACCATGCCTTCGAAACGCGTTTCCACGAAGGGCAAGTATTGGTCGAAGTCGTCGGTGAAGCTGAGTACGGCACCCGATTCGAGGTCGAGGGTGATGTTGCTCTTGAGTTCGATGGGGCCGGTCAAATAAGTACCGGCGGGAAAAAAGAGGGTTCCACCGCCTTGGAGGGCGAGTTCAGCTATCGTTTTGGAAATGAGGGCAGTGTTCAGGGTCTTACCGTCGGTGACGGCTCCTGCTTCCTGCAGGTTTACGGTCTTGGCTGAAATCGATACGGAAAAGCCTGCGATTAGGAGGGACAGGGCAATTAATCGTTTGAGGTACATGGGTTATGCGTTTGAATCGTTGGTGTCGTTTTCCCAGGTTGGCCAGGGGTAACTGCCGGGCTTGAGGGTGATGAATAGGTTGGGTTTGCCTGCCACCGCCATGCGGACGATGCCGGGGCTGAATTCGAGGATGGGCTTCAGGGTGGTCCAGCCTTGCTTTTCGAGCAGTGCGAAGGAGGTGGCGCCGCCTTCGAGCAAGAGTTCGCCCACGGCGCATTGCTCGAGCATGCGGATGACGACTTCGGACAGACGTTTGCGAAGGGCTTCGGCGTGACCGGGGAAGGTCACGTTGCGGTGGCCTTGGGTCACAATCATTTGGCCGGTTCGACCCCAGAACTCGGCCTGGTTGTCGGCCCATTCGTAAAGGTGCTCTTCGGTGATGACTTCCTGCAAAAGTTCTTCGGGAAATTCGGCGACGGCCAGACCTTTCTTTTTGGAGTTGAGCAGGTATTTTTCGCTTTGGGTGTGCTTACTGCCGCAAACCATAAGGAATCTGCCCTGCAAGGGGTTGAACGCGTGCGGCTTGGGTTTTGGGATGTAATCGTGGACCACTTCGAGCCAAGTGGCGAAGAAGGCGGCGGAGCCTGCGTGAAGGACGTTTTTGAAGATGGAACGCTTCAATTCTTCTACGGTTTGACAATCGGGTACGTGGATGCCTTTTTTCAGGGGCAGGGCGTTGCCGGTGTAGACTTTGCGGGAGGCATGGCTGCCGTTGCGTTCCATGAGCAGACCTTCCACGGAGGAGGTCCAGGCTGGGAAATCGGAATCGTTCCGAAAATCGGTGTCGTGCAGCTCGATGCCGTCGATGTGGTACCGGCCATCTTGGATGGTGCGGCCGGCGACAGGATTGGCAGGTTGAAGCACGGCCTCATCGAGTCCGAGCACAGTCATCCATTCGTCGAGTTCGTCGATGATGTGGCCGCGAAGGACGGAATCGGTTTTTTTAAAGACGTTTTGGGGCAGGACTGAACCGATGGCTTCAGCCAACTCGCGGTGAAGCATGCGGGCCTCTTGGGCGCTCATGGAACGGCTGTCGGTGGCGATGACTCGGGCTTGCGTGGTTCCGGTTGGGATTTTGTTGATCCCGAACGAAACGGTGAGTCCGCAACGGAGGCATACGCCTGCGATTTCGGCGGCTCCGGTGATGTCGTCGGCCAGTATGGTGATCATTTTGCGCGGTTTTGGGCCATTCGGATGGCGTAATCGATGGAGACGAGCATGGCGTCGGCCGAGGCGATGCCTTTGCCGGCGATTTCGAAGGCGGTGCCGTGGTCCACGGAGGTGCGGATGATGGGCAAGCCTAGGGTGATGTTGACGCCTTTGACGCTTTTCATGGTTTGTTTCTCGTTGTCCCACTGAAAGCCTTCGAGCTTGAAGGGGATGTGGCCTTGGTCGTGATACATGGCCACGCAGCCGTCGTACTTGCCTTGGACGGCTTTGACGAACATGGTGTCGGGCGGAATGGGGCCTTCGACGGTGAAGCCGTTGAGGTTGGCTTCTTTTATGGCGGGAATGATCTCGAGGATTTCCTCGTCGCCGAACAGGCCGTTCTCGCCGGCATGGGGATTGAGGCCGGCAACGGCGATGCGGGGGTTGGCGATGCCGAATTGCTTGCAGGCGTCGTCGAGCAGTTTGATGACGTCCAGGATGCGGTCTTTTTTGCAGAGGTCGCAGGCTTTCCTTAATGAAACGTGCGTAGTGGCGTGGATGACGCGCAGGTTCTCGTCGGCCAGGAGCATGGCGAACTTCTCGGTGTGGGTGAAGTGGGCGTATATTTCGGTGTGGCCGGAGAAATGATGACCGGCTTGGTGGATGGACTCTTTGTTGATGGGCGCGGTGACGGTGGCGGCGATTTGGCCTTCCATGGCCAGTTCAATGAGTTTGCGAACGGCCTCGAAGGCGGCGTTTCCGGCCATGGCGGAGACTTCTCCCGGTTTGAGTTCAGCTATTAAAACGTTTTTAAGGTCGATCACGTTGAGGAATTGGGGGGCGAAGAGGGCCTCTTCGACTTGCTGGATGGAGATGACTTTGAGGTTGGCTTGCAGATTTTTGACGGCCTGGAGCATGACGCGGGCGTCGCCGACGACGATGGGCAGGCAGCGTTCGTGGACTTCCGGGTGGAGGAAGGCTTTGACGATGATTTCGGGGCCGATCCCGGCTGGGTCGCCCATGCTGATGCCGATGAGGGGTTTGGTTGCATTCATAATAGTGCGGTAAAGATACTCAAAGCATCGTCCATTCGCACCTCGCGGGGGTTGTTGTTGAGCAACCTTTTCACGTTTAGGGCGATGGCGGCGAGTTCGGGGAGGTCATTTTCCTGGATTCCTAGAGAGCTTAGATGCTGTGGAATGCCGCAGGCGATGCAGAGCTCGCGGATTTTGGTAATGCCTTGCAGGGCGGTGGTTTCGGGGTCGGGGCCTTTGGGGATGCCTAAGGCGAGGGCGATTTCAGCGGTTCGTTCTACACAGGCTGGCAGGTTGAAGAGCAGCACGTCCGGCAACAGGATGGCGTTGGCTAGGCCGTGGGAGATGTGGTATTTGCCGCCCAGGCCGTAGGAAAGGGCGTGCACGGCGGCGGTATTGACGGGGCCGAGGCAGAGGCCGCCGTACATGGAGCCGAGGGACAGGGCGGTGCGGGCTTCGAGGTCGTTGCCGTTTTGACAGGCTTTTTGGAGGTTGGCGCCGATGAGCTTGATGCCTTGCAAGGCATAGAGGTCCACCGTTGGATGCGCGAACTTGTTGGTATAGGCTTCGATGCAGTGGCAAAGGGCGTCGATGCCGGTTTCGGCCGTGAGCTTGGCGGGCAGGCTGAGGGTGAGCGCGGGATCGATGTAGACGGCGTCGGGCACTAAATCGGGGCTGATGATGCCTTTCTTTTCGTTGGTGGTTTCATCGAGCAGGATGGCGTTGGGCGACATTTCACTGCCGGTGCCTGAAGTCGTGGGCACACAGATGAGGGATAGTTTGCGGCCTCGAAGGATGTTGATGCCGGGCACGTCGTGGAGTTTTTGTTGGCTATTGCTCAGGGCAGCCAGGAGTTTGGCGCAGTCAAGTACGCTGCCGCCGCCGATGCCGATGACACAGTCGGGTTGGAACTCTTGGGTATGGGCTAGCATCTCGTCCATTTGGTGGAAGGTGGGCTCGCCAGGGAAGGTGTATTCGTAGACGTCGACCAGTTTGCCGATAGCACGGAGGGCTTCCACGGTGGGTTTGGCCGCATTATATATAGGTGTGGCAATCAATAGGAGGATTCGTTGGGAATCTTCCAGTATCCTGTCTTTAGCCAGGTCGTTGAGGCAGCCGGCACCAAAAATGGTGCGTTTGGGATGTTGCAGTTGGAGGGTTCTCATTTTTCGCGGGCTTCGAGGAAACTGTAGATGGTGAGTTGTTCGCCCAGAACGGGTTTCTTAAAGAAGAGGCTGGCTAAGTATCCCACTATGAGGACGATCAAATGGCTGTAAACCCCCAGCATGTATTTGTGTTGGGTGAAGTTCCAGTTGCCGAGGTCGAGCAGAAGGCGGTCCTGACCTTCGAATTTGGTGGAGGTGAGCATGGCGTAGGCGGTAAACAGCACGCAGGCGGCAATGCCGATGTAGAGGCCTTGTTTGTTGGCGCGGGTGGAAAACAGCCCGAGCAGGAAGATGCCCACGATGCCAGCGGAGAAGATGGCATAGAGTTCGAACACCATGCCGAGGACGCCTTCGCCTTGCCAAATGACGTACAGGCTGGCCACGCCCATCATGGCGATGCCGGAGACGCCGACGAGCCAGCGGCCCATGTTGAGGCGTTGCTTGTCCGTACAGTTCGGGTTCAGCCGTTGATAATAATCTTCGACACCGATGGCGGAGAGGCAGTTCATATCGGAGGCCAGGGTGGAGAAGGCGGCGGCGACGATGGCGGAAAGGACGAGGCCGACCACGCCGACGGGTAATTGCGTGCCCATGAAGAAGGGAAAGACTTCGTCGGCTTTCATGTTTGCGGGCAGGGTGGCGGTGCCATTGTGATAGAAAACGAAGAGCAGGGAGCCGATGAGCATGAAGAGCAGCCAGACGGGAACGGTGGCAAGGACGCCGATGTAGGAGGCTTTTTTGGCGTCGCTATCGGATTTGGCCACGATGTAGCGTTGGACGATGGTCTGGTCGGTACCGTATTTTTGAAGGGCGTAGAAGGCGCCATTGAGGGCCATCACCCAGAATGTGAGCTCCTTGAAATTAAAATCATAGGGGCCGAAACCGATTTTGTGCATGTCCCAGGCTTGTTGAAGGGTAGCCACGGGGCCGGCTTCGGGCTTGAAGAGCAGCAGGTCGAGGCAGAGCAGGCCGCCGCCGATGATCATGAAGCCTTGAATGACGTCCATCCAGATGACGGCTTCGATGCCGCCCACCAGGGTGAGGAAGACGATGCAGATTCCGATGCCTAGAATGAGGGTCATGATGGGGATGCCGCTCAAGGTGTTCAGCACCAAACAAACCAGGTAAAGTACGGTGCCCATTTTGGAGAAATGCGTGAGCATGAAGGCTAGGGAACTGTACACGCGGGCGCCAAAGCCGAAGCGGCGTTCGAAATATTCGTAGGCGCTCAGTCGGATGGCCTTGCGGTAGAGCGGCACGACGAGCCAGATGATGCAGACCAGCACGAGGGGCACCATGAGGCCTTGGACCAGCAAAATCCAGTTGGACTTGTAGGCGGCGGCGGGGTACGCCAGGAAAGTGACGCTGCTGATGAGGGTGGCGAAGATGGAGAGTCCGATGGCCCAGGCGGGGATGTTCTGGCCTCCGGAGAAGTAATGGTCGGAGCTTTTCTGCCGCTTGGCAAAATAAAGTCCGACGCCGATGGTGGCCAGCACGGACACAAAAACGATGAGGGTATCGACCCAGTGAATGGTATGTCCTTGCATGACAGTCGGTTATTTAGGAAATTGCTTCAATAGAACTTCGGTTTCCGACTCGGAAAGTTCTGTGAGGGGCGGCATCATGGTGGTGCCGCACAAACCGACGCTGTGCATCATCGTTTTTAGCGCCGCTAGGGATTGGCCCAACGTGCGGTCTTTTTGATAGAGTACGGCGATTTCATCGGTGAGCGTTTGTAGGCGGATGGCGGTTTCGAAATCGCCGTTGCGGGCGGCATGGTACAGTTTACGGTACCATTCGGGGACGATGTTGCCGGTGCTGGGCACGATGCCGTCGGCACCCAGGGTGAGGCTACCGGCGCTTTGGGCGCCCCAGCCGCAGAAATAAGAGAAATCGTTCCGCTTCCGATAGCATTCGATGCAGGCGTTCATGCGTTCGGAATCGCGTTCGGAATCCTTAAGGCCGAAGATGTTTGGATGGATGCTAAGCCTTTCCACGATTTCCAAGGGAATGCTCATCTGGGTGGTCGCCTTGATATTGTAAATGAGCAATGGGCCTTGAAGGCTGTCGGCCAAGCGTATATAATAGGTGTGCATCTGCTCGGGCGTCAGGGTGTAGTAGGATGGCAGGGTGGCCACTACGGCATCCGCGCCGATGGAGAGATACTGGTTCCCTCGTACAATGAGTTCTTCCACCTGATTGCCGACCAAGCCGGCATAGACCAATTGATCGGGGCCTTTGGTGCCAACGGTCGCCTTGACCATTTCCAGACTTGCTTCAATACCGATGGAGCTGGATTCACCGGTGGTACCAAGCACCAATGGATCTATGAAGTTGTCGGAAAAGGATTTCATGATCCTGCCGACGGCTTGCGTATCGATGGTCAAGTCGGGGTTCAGCGGCGTGACCATCGGGACGACAACCCCGGTGAACTTCTTGGTTTCCATCTTATTTGCAGAATTTCAGGGTAGTTTTGTTTCCAGATTCGGTTTCCAAGGAAAGCAGGTACATGCCTTTGCTGAGTTGATTCAAGGCAATGCTGGTCAGACCGCTTTCAGCCCCTTGTTGAAGGCATTTCCCATATAAATCGCGAATGGAGTACCTACTAACGGATTCCGGACTGATAATGTTGATCTGATTGTTGGTTGGGTTAGAGAAGATTGCTATTTGAAGCGTGCTGCTGTTGTTCTTTACACCAGTGACCAGCGGAATGGTTTCGCCCATCAAGCCGTCCAAATAGACTTCCAAAGCTGTATAGCCACTTGGCGCAAGCGCATTGCGGTCTGCAGGATCGGTGGGATTCAGCCCATTTTTCAGTTCCCAATTGTCGGCCATCCCATCGTGATCGGCGTCGAGAACCGAGTTGGTATAGACGGTGTCAGGATAAGCGATTTTACTCCCGAAAGCTAGGACCGGGTTGTCAATGATTCCCTTGGCCACATTGAAAAAGCTGTTTGCCGTCAAGGTGGTGGCAGTAGCTGATGCATAGTAAAAATCGGTAGTGCCCTTACCTGTTGCAGTACCTGTACGAACTTCATTGATTAGACGTCGCGTGGTGGTGTCCCTGGGCATCGAACCGGCTTTGGCCAATACGCTGACATAGGCATTGGCGGCCGTTTCCGTGGTGACCGGGCAGCTGACGGCAAAGGGTGTGGCTGAAATCAAGGCTGTCTTGGCTACGCTTTGGGCCACGTAGTAACTAGCATCGAGTCCAAGATAATTGTCAGCATTCTTCGTCGTATTGGCAGAACCCTCCATAAAGTTACCATTCATATAAAAGACCGGAATCTGGGTGGCACTTTGTGTGCCGAATGACGCTTGCGTGAAATAAGAGCTGCTGGTACCGGGTCTGGCCGGACCGGGCTTGTAGTAATTGTTGACCATATTGCAATGGTCGGACGCACCGTTGGTATCAAAGTCATTTCCATAGCAGGAATTCTCTTTGCCCCAGTTGTAATTCACGTTATTCACATAGTCAATCATCGAATTCCGGTCGTTGCTGCGGGCTCCGTTGAAGCGCGGAGAACGATTGTTGTTATGCGCCAATAAGTTGTGATGGAGTGTCACTCGTTGCCCACCCCACTGGTTGGCATAGCTGCGGGCACCCTTGGCATGACCACAGGCATACAGCCCTTCGTGCACCACCGACCATTGAACGGTGGCCATCGTATCGTCGTACATGGTCATGTTTTCTTCGCCTGACCAACCAAAATCGCAGTGGTCGAAGATGAAGTTACCGGCATTTTCGATGCCCACCGACCCACCAGCGGCAAAAGCCGTATCGCCCAACAAACCGATGCGGAAGCGCATGTTTCGCACAATCAGGTTTGTACAGCCACCCAAATTAACTTTGTGTTGACGGATCGTGATGCCACCGCCTGGTGCGGTCTGTCCGGCAATGGTGGTTCCAGCCGTGCGGGTGCTGCGCAAGTCGGCCACCAGCTTGATGATTCCGCCCACACGGAACACGATGGTGGCGGGTTCCGTCTTGTTTTGGTTCAGTGCCCAACGTAAGCTGCCGACGGTAGCACCGGTGGCATCGTCCTGTAGGTTGGTCACTTCGATGACTACCCCGCCCCTACCGCCAGTGGCCAAAGAGCCAAAACCTTCCGCTGTTGGGAAGGCTTTAGTTTGGGCTTGAACGTTTAATAAAGCAAAAAGTACTACGATAGAAATGGAAATAACATGCTTCATAATTCTTTCACTTTTCCTTATCAATTTTCAGTATAACAAACAAAAGAGGCGGATGTTGTAGACCGCCTCCTTTGTTAGTGAGATCTTTTTATTCTGCCAGCGGATCGAATGTGCCGTTTGCATTTCCGTTATTGACATCTGCCCAGCCAATCGTTTGTTTCAAGGTTATGTTGTTCGTTTGTGCACCACTTGTCAAGCCAATAAAATAATAGAGTGGCTTGAACGACACAACTTTACCAACTTCATCCCCCAACCGAGTCTTACGTTTCAAATAGGTGTCGTAGAACGTTCCTAGGGCTGTTATTTGGGTACTTAAACTCAATTTCAGATCAATCGGAGCGGGACGATTGGCTAGTATAGGATCACTACCCTGTGCTTCGGCAGCAGTAGCAATCGTAGCGAGTTCGACATTGTCGCGGCGTTTGCCGTTGAATGGTTCAACGCCAAGATAGGTGCAGGTATTTCCTCCAAAACCGGTTAGGTTCCAACTGGATGGTGCTCCATTCACATCACTGAAGGAAGCTCCACCATCCCATAGCAACCAGCGACGCATATCGTCGAAACGTTTACCTTCGTAAGCAAGTTCAATCTGGCGTTCGTAAAGGATCGCGCCAAAAAGTTTGCCGGGGTCGGTGAAATCTGCGACATTCAAACCGTAATTTTCGGATTCGTTTGTATAACCGGCGCGTTTACGAAGATCTTTCAAAACCTGTATGGCTTCGTCGGTATGCCCTATACCACAAGCAGCTTCGGCAAAGTTGAGCATCACTTCTGCATAACGCATTTCCATGTGTGGTATTGCACCTTCACCAAAAGCACCTTGGCGGTTTTCGGCAGAAGTGGCGGGCCAACGATACAGGCATGTAGGAGTAGGCGTTGTCATATCAAAATCGTCTGAACGTTTGCGAACATAGACTCCACGGTAGTTTTGTCCCAACATATCGGCGCCGTATCCAGCGATATTTGCATCTGCCTGTCTAGTAGCATCCGCATACCATGCATAATTCCATAAAACATAAAGCGAGCCGTTGTACACTGCATTCGAAGGTACGGGTGCCGTCCATGCCAATGGATTCCCTTCAAATCTCCAATATTCACCTGGGAAAGCAAAGGTACGATAGAAGCGCGGGTCTCTATTTTGAAAGAATTTCAATGGACTGTAGTTGTAGGTGCCAACTTCGGTTGGTTTCTTACCATCCGCCATCGGGAACAAATCCAACATCAGCGAAGTGGTGTTCATGCCTGTATTGCTTGTAGCACCAGAGGCATTCGAAGGACGCAACGTTTGTTCTCTGTGGTTGTTGCGATATATTTCGTGCGCTGCATTATCGTCGTGTACGCGGTTGTAAAGTGTTACAAACACGGCTTCCTTGCTGTTGAAGTCCGAAAACAGTTTTGAGAAACCGGCAGCATTGATGCCAGGAGCATCTTTGTAGGCCAAACCAAAACCGCCTGCTGTCAAACTATCAATGGCTGCTTTATTGGCATCATAAGCCGCTTGCCAACGTGTTGCATCATTTGCGCGATTGAAAAGCGGACTTGCGTAGAGCAGACGTGCTCTGCCTGCCAATGCCAACGCAGTACCTTTTGTAATACGCCCCCAATCGGTACTACCCCAACTTAAAGGCAACATGCCAGCAGCCGTTTCCAAATCTTGGCAAATGAAGTCGATGCATGCTTTGGAAGTGGAACGCGGTATGGAAAGATTTGCCGCTTCACTCACATCGGTTACCTGTACCTTGTCAATGATGGGCACACCGCCGTAGGTCTTAACTAACATGTAATACTGCCATGCACGGAAAAAATAAACCTGTCCGAGTAACTGGTGTTTTTGCGTTTCGGTCAACGTACTGCTTGAAACACCTTCGATTACATCATTACAATCGCGGATTTCCCCCCAAGGGCCTGCACTGGTTTGTTTGCTGACATGAAACCAATCGACAAGATTACTTGAAGTCGTTATGATCACATCGGGATTGACAAAATCCGAAAGACCTGAAAATTCTTCCGTACATTGAGATTGAATATCAGATTTACCAGCACTAGGGCTTCGATAGGTAAGTCCATCATTCGCGTTGGGCAACAGTCGAAGGTAAATATCTTGCACACGCATCGTCGCACCTGTGAAGTCATTGTATAAGTCGGGAGAAAGTTTGCTGTAATCTCTCTTCTCTTTCAGAAAATCGTCACTGCATCCTGTACTCAAACAAATACTTGCTGCCAGGACCGTGGTTAATACTAATTTGTTCATGTATTTTTTCATTGCTGCGTGTTATTATTAAAAGGTAACATTTAAGCCAAGAGTGAACTTTCGCAAAGTAGGATATACGCTATAGCTGGAATTCTGGCTCATAAACTTATCGGGGTACGGGTTGTAGAAGTCAAGCAGGTTTTGGCCTGTCAGATTGATTCTGCAACTTTCGATGCCAAGTTTTTGGACTAACGATTTTGATACCGCATAAGCGATTGTCAGGTTGCGCAACATCACGTTGGCATTGTTTACTTTCCAAAAAGTGGAAGCTACTGAATTGATGCCCGCAAAACGCAAGTTGGGATAGGTCGCATCGCGGTTCTGATAGGCTACAATTCTGCCCTGTGCATCATACACATTCTGGTACACATACATGTTTCCAGACCAGAACGACGGCAAATTAGTGTATTGCATCACATCGTAACCCGAAGCAGTTGAAACAACACTTTTGTTGGTGATCGCCTGTGTCGGCATCATGGTATAGCTGCCCCAGCTTGCACCTAGTTGTGCATTGATCGACAGACTCTTATATTCACAGCCTACGTTTGCCGTAAAACCATAGATGTTGTTGCTTCGATTCGATATTTTTATACGGTCGTTGGCATCAACCACGTTACCTTGCGGATCGAGGGGGTCGCCAGCGGCGTAGAAGGTACCGTCCGCCTTTTGCGAACCGCGAACATCTCTGTAAATCAATGTTCCCGGGTGAATGTCGGCCTGCGTATTACCCATGTAGGTTGTCAGATGATATTGGGAGAAGTATTCTGCAATGTCCTGATAGGAGCGGAACATGCCGATACACTCATATCCCCATAATCCGCGGTCGGAGCGTTCGTTAGGCACAGGGGCATCCAACGGACGAGTGGCTTGGGCTGCAAAAGGATACTTGATGAGTTTGTCATCGTTGTATCCTGTATTCAGTTTCAAATAGTATTTGAAATCCTTGCCGATGTTGTCGCGCCAGCCCAATGATACTTCCAAGCCGTAATTATCGGTCGAACCCCAGTTCGACGGTGAAGCTTGAGCGCCAACGGTAGTTGGGTATTCGGGAGCATTGCTTATGGACATGAATACTTCGCGATTCCGATCGTAATAGCCATCAATCGTAGTTGTCAGACGATTTTTAAAAAAGTTCATATCCAAACCAATATTGGACTTGTAACTCTTGTCCCAGTGCGAGTTGCGGTTTGGCACACTGTTTGGCAACTGAAAGTGCGCACCGGCATTTTGGTCGATGTTGTTACCAAATATCGGGCCTTTGACCACTTCGTTTCCATAGAACTGAGCCCAGGCCCAAGGATCGATGTTGTCTCGTCCAAGCAAACCGAACGAACCGCGAATTTTCAGGAAGTCAACAAAATGAACTTTTTCCTTAAACCAGTTTTCTTCCGAAATAATCCAACCGGCAGATAACGAAGGAAATGTTCCCCAATAATTTTCGGGAGCGAATTTAGTGCTTGCATCACTACGTATCAGGAACTCGGCCAAATATTTACCATCATAATTGTAATTCAAACGACCGACATACGACAAAACGCCTGATTCGGAACGGCTGAATTCGGTGGTCTGGTCGCCACTAGCTCCATTTGACTGATAATTGGTAAACGTATAGGGCAAATTCACATTACCCCAAACATATTCGTATTCGCGTTCCGATTTTTCGATGGTGAACAGACCGCTCACATCGTGTTTGCCAAAAACACGGGCATAAGAAGCAACAAAATTCAACTGATAGCTGTCGCTACGACCCATATTTCTTTTCAGGTAACTGCTGCTTCCATTGATAACACTAACCGTTGTAATATTTGAAAAATTGAGCGGATAACCTTCGGTACCGACATACAAGTGATTGCCACTTCCGCCTCTTCCGTTCAAGCCATCAGGAAAACGATACAGCGAGTATTCCGACCCAAATTCATTATCTTTTGTAGTACTGATGCTTTTTGAATAGACCGCTTTCAGCTTCAAGCCCTTCAGAATCTTGCTCCATCCGAATTCGTAGTCGAGCGACCCACTGATGGTCATATTTTGAGGCTTATTCTCGGCAAAATTGCCTAGATTTTCGATGACATCGTAATGGTAGTTTTGAGTTTGCTCCATCATACCGTTTGTAATACCGTAAGGTGCAATGGGTAACTGGTTGCCAGTTGTCGGGTCTGTAATGTATTCAGGAATATATCGCGGACGAGTCAGCAACATGACATAGTCCTTTTCTGAATTCGTACCACCTACTTTGTTGTTCGATTTCATGGTATGACCATAGTCGCCCGATACTGAAATCGACGCCTTTGTCCATTGGTTGATTTTTGCGTCCATTCCAGCGTTGTAGTTCCAACGGTCGTAGTCCAACTTACCCATATTGCCGCCCTGAGTGATGTACGAAACACCAGCAAAATAGGTAGCAGCTTCGGTACCTCCGCTTACATTGACGCCATGTTTCTGGGTTAATGCCGAACTCCAGTATTTATCCAACAAATCGTAATTGAGCGATTTCATGGCCTCCAATTCGTCGGCCTGGTAAAGGTGTTTCAATGGGTCGAAACCACTTTGAGTCGGGTCGGCTACACGTATGGCATTCCATGTCAGGCCATAGTTGTACGAATCCATCATTTTGGAGCGATAAAATTCATCGGTCAACCCAAATTGTCCGTTGTATGAAATTTTCGGCTTGCTTATCTGACCGCGTTTTGTTTTGACCAGAACAACACCTTGTGCCGATCGTGCTCCATAAATTGCCGCCGATGCATCCTTAAGTATGGAAATACCTTCAATCATCGTGGGGTCTAGGTTGTTGAACATACGTTCGCCATCTTCAGCCGGACAGACATAGTCGTCAATTACATAAAGCGGAGTTGACTGTCCTCGAATCGAAATTCGTGCGGGTTCACCGGGACGATTGCTCGCCTGGCTTACGCTGACGCCTGCCATCAATCCTTCCAAGGAGGCGGACAGGCTGGTGGCGGACAAATCAAGAATTTCAGCTGGCGACGTTGTAGTGACTGAACCGGTAAGATGCGCTTTTTTCTGCGTACCGTAACCAACGACCACAACCTCGTCCAAATCGGTAGCGATGGAAGATACCAGCGTCACCTTGATTTCAGTTTTGCCTAAAATGTCAACGGTTTGGCTTTTGTGACCAATATAGGAGATCAGTATCGTTTTGCTTCCTGCAGGTAAGTTGGACAATGTGAATTTCCCGTTTGCATCGGTAATCGTACCGACGTTTGTACCAGGAACAGCCACACTCGCCCCAATAACGGCTTCGGCATTTTCGTAAAGCACCGTTCCTTTGATTGAACGTGTTTGTTGAGCCATTGCTGGTATTGAAAGCGCAAACAACAACAAGCAAATTATGTTTTTAAACTGTTTCATGTTTCTCTTTATTAATGTTCATGCATGGTAATCTATTATTGTGCGGGCAACCAGCGTGGGTCTCCTGTTCTAGCGGATAGTTGAGAGGCGCCTTCGAGTTTAAATTGCGCATTGCCCAAATAGGTCAGTTGTGGATCGGTTTTAATAATCGTACCGCTATTGTCGCCTTGTGCATGCGTCTCTTCATTGGTTGGAAAGACACCATCAAACCAATATGAATTGTAACCGCCAGTGAATGTAGGCGTGAAGTTGGAGGAACGGAAACGGCGAATGGCTGCCTGATTGAAGGAATTGACAAAAATACTGTTCATGATGGTAATCTTGTCGCCTGCCTGCCTCATAGCTCCGTTGGAATTGAATGAATCAGACGTTTTGTTTGACTGATAAAACGTACAGTTTGTAACAGTGAGGCTTCCGTTCGCCCATGTTTCGGTTGCCGGTTTAACGAGGCTGACATTTCCTGCCGAAATCTGGATAAACCGATTGCTTCCAGCAGCCACTTCGCTGTAAATCGTACTTTTTGTGATGGTGAGGTCTTTTACGATACCAGCTCCAAAACGTATTTCTGCCGCATTTTGATTCACACTCCTGCCAATGATGCAGTCCTTGATCAGGAAGTTGCCAATGGCATACTTTTTACTGTTATCATAAAACAAATAATACTTTAATCCAGTAATTTTACAGGATTGGATGGCAATGGGCTTTGTCGTGGGCACAACCATATATCCTCCAGTTGATAATCCCGTTGTTGGAATATTCACATCCATCTGTATGACGGCATTCGTTGCAGTACCTACAAAACCCGAATAATCCATATCAATGAATTTCAGTTTAAAACCGGCTCCCCTATTTACAAATGAACCATCGGTCACCGCAATATAGGGATGTGCCACTTTGTCTCCGCGTATGGTAACTGTTGTCAACCCTGTTGACACGTTGCCGTTCATCGTATAATGACCGTTGGGAACCAGTTCGTAGCACAGTTCGGTAGTACTGTCTGGTATGGGGTTGGCTGTGAAATAACTGTTTAAATTGGTTGAGTCAGGTATGATTGCCGTAACAGCCAACATATTGTCGTATGCTTTTTCGGTTGCTGATTGGGCTTCCGCATTGTTATTTTTAGGATTGCCCATTGTCTTGATCACCACCTTGTATCGTGTATCTTCGGTGGCAGGACGTTTGGTTGAGATACCATCAATCAGTTCGTTTTCTTGGCCAATGACAAACAAGCTGTCGGGGTTGTCTGCGTTGTAAACTGTAACCTGATAGCCGCCTGCACCTGGTACAAGAGGCCATTGAATGGTCTGACTCGTTCCGTCAGCGCTAAACTGAATGGAAATTTGATTGGCGGCAGGCGATTCAAGTGTGGCATTATGTACACTCGATGACCATTGTACATCGTCATGGTAGCCATCAACGCACGAAAGAGCGATAAGACATAGGACCGCTCCAAAAAACAGGTGGTACTTTTTCTTTGATTTGGTTGGTTTCATGGTGATAAGATTTAAAAAATATGGAAAATAAGGTGAGACTTGTCTTTTATCTTACAAGTACTTTGACTGTCGGTTGACTTCGTTCAACAACACTATAAATGCCAGACTTAAGGTTAATCGTTTCAATTTCCAATTGCTTGAAAATTCTGTGCTGTGCTGTCCTGTTCTTAAACTACAAAATTAGGAAAAGTTTTTAGGAGCAATGTGTTGTTTCATATGTTTAAAAACATTTTTATTAGAGATTTTTATCATCTTTTACAAAATCGACCTAAGGTATGTTAAAAAAAACAATTCGATGCTGTCCTGGTTCACAAACCAACTGGCCCCTGTCATTTAGTTGACCTTTACCAATCTGGTGTTGCATACTCCCTTTTCCCCACATCTCCACCTTCGCCGTCGAATTGACGGGGACAGTCAGATCAAGGGTCAACGTTTCACCGACTTTTTTCCAATCAACACGGATGGTGCCATACAGCGTTTTATACGTGGCAGAAACAGAAGTCAAGTCTCCAACAGGAGTTGGTTTTACAATGAAATGCTGATAGCCAGGCTGTTCCGGGTCAGCCTGGATACCTGCCAAGGTCTTGAAGAACCATTCGTCGATCTGCCCCATCATGAAATGGTTCCAGGAGGAGCCGCGACGAGGATCCCACTGCTCGGTCAGCGTGGTGACGCCGAACTGGAGTTGGTAACCATAGCCGGGCACGTCGTAATGGTTGGTCATCTGATACATCACTTCATTTTTATCGTTGTCGGCCAACGACTGGAACAAATACCGGTTGCCGATGTCACCCGTGGTCAGACGGTTTCCATGCGCCTGAATATCTTTGACCAGGTTGTTCAACACCGCATCCTTGTTTTCGGGTGCCACCAGCCCCATATACAACGAAACCGCGTTGCAGAACTGGCTGGCAGAACCGTATTGGTTGGTGTCCGGATGGTAGAATTTACGGTTATACGCTTTCCTGACATACGTTTGCAAACTGTCGTATCGCGCCACATCCGTTTCCTTTCCAAGCAACTTGGCCGAACGTACCAAATAATCGATGGCGTAATAATAATGAGCGGTGGCTGAAATGTTTACGGGAGAGTTTTTCGCATAGCCGGCCGGGTGCGTGCCATAATCGTACCAGTCGCCCAAACCATGGGAGACGATACCGCTGTCGGAACGCGTGGTCAAGTAGTCCACATACCCTTTCATCATACCGTACGATTTGGCTATCAGCACTTTATCCCCATACGCCTCATAATACAACCAAGGCACAATGATACCGGCCACGCCCCATTCGGGCGAGTCGATGAAGTCACCCCCGAAATCGACGTATTCAGGTGCGATGGAGGGAATGAGTCCGTTTGGATTCTGGGCATCCAGCAGGTCCTGCACCATCTTGGGCAAGAATGTGGTCAAATCGTAGTTGTAGAGCAAACCGGGACCGTTCAGGTAGCTTTCTTCCAGCCAACCCAGCTTCTCGCGGTGCGGGCAGTCGGTGAACACCGCCTGGAAGTTGCTCTTCACGGCATTCTGGATGAGCACGTGCGTGCGGTTGTACAACTCATTGGAACAAGTGAACGTACCTGTTTCCGGAGTAGAGTTATGGACAAACTGCGACTTTACATCCAGCACGACAGGCCTTTTGCTGCCTTTCTCACTTTTATACAAATCGGCATCCTCAATCTGCAAATATTGAAAACCGTAATAGCTGAACCGGGGGGACCAGGTTTCCACGCCTGTCCCCTTCAGCGTGTATTCGAAATAGTACGGGCCGCCACTACGCTTTTGCGAGACACGGTCGTTTTCGACGAGTTCGCCAGGTATGATCTTGATTTTGGAGCCTTTTGGACCCTTCACTTTGATGAGTGGGTAACCGGATAAATTTTGGCCCATGTTCAGCACATACGAACCCGGAGCCAACTTCTTGACGGATTTGACCGGATACGATTTCATGACCTCGACATCGGGAGCGGTCTGCGGCCGGAGTTGACCAAGCGGCGCATCCTGCACGACCACCTGTTTCCAATTGGCGTCGCCAAAGTTCGGCAAGTCCCAACCAGGCTGTTCGAGGGTTGCGTCGTAGCTTTCGCCGCCGTAGATGTTGTTGAAGGTGATGGGGCTTTCGTGGTATTTCCAGCTGGCGTCCGAAAGGATGGACCGGGTGGTACCGTCCATAAAAGTCACATCCATGCGGAGCAACAGCGTCGGCGGGCCGAAACTGATCCAAATCTTGTTGTAGCGGTCGCCCACGGCATTGTAGAAACCGTTGCCGAGCAGCACGCCGATGACGTTCTCACCCTTGAGCAACTCGTTGCGGACGTCGTAGGCCGTATAATAAACCGTCTTGTCGTAATCGCTCCACAAGGGATCGAACTGGCTTTTGCCGATGCGGTTGCCGTTGATGCTCAACTCGTAATGCCCCAAACCACTGATGTACAGCTTGGCCTCCTTGACCGGTTTTTCCAGCACATAGTCCTTGCGGAGTTCGATGCTTCGCAGGGCGAGTTGGTTGATGGCGCTCCAGGCATATCGAACCTTGTCGCTATTGGGCGAAGGCACGTGCCAGTCTTTCCGGCCCTGCGGCAAGTGGCTGTCCACTTTGGTGATGGCGCCTATCCACCTGGCCACGGAGATTTCCTCGTTGGAGGGAGCCAAGGTGAAGGTCTGTGTCGAACTCATGGACGGTTGGTCCTTCTCATCCCAAACTTGAACCGTCCAAAAATAGGTTTTCCCGGGATACAGTCTAGCCCCATCGTACGTGACGAGTTGGCTCCTGTCGGAGGAAACCTTGCCGGAATTCCAGCAATCACCCATGAGATCCGAACTGCTGCTCACCGTGATTTGATAAGCCGTTTGACAGGCTCCATTATTGGCCGAACTCAATTCCCAGCCGAAACGGGGCTGTAAGGAAGCCAACAACAACGGGTTCACCCGATAATCACACGTGGCGGTACGCACCGTCAACCCCGCGGACAGCATGGACGACAGGCAACAGAAAATCAGCAGCAACCTTAACTTTTTCATTTTTTGAGCGTTATGCGTAATCGACCAATATGTGCGGCAGCCGCAACGGGCTGTTTGTTTACAAAAACCAGGAAACCTTTGCCCTTGTTATATTTCAGGCCGGTTTTGTCCCAAAGGACGGATATTTTTTGGCCGTGATAGCTTACGCCGTCCAGGCAGAACCAATCCCAGGTTTTCTCGGGAATGATCGGGTTTATTTCCAATTGGTTGCCCGTCGAAGGCCTCAACCCAAGCAAGCCACTGATGATCAAATCATTGAATGTGGAGTGATTGTAGTAGCGGCTCCGTTCCTGGTCACCCTTGAGCCAGTAACCGGTGGTTTCATCCAAGTACTCACCCACATAGGGCCTTCCGCGGTGGTACATGGATTCCACATAAGTCTGCAGCAATTTGAAATAAAGCGTGTCGGGCACACTGACCGCATTGTAATTGTTGAACACGTTGGCCATGGCCGTGAGGGTCTGAGACGTGGCGAAGGGCCAAACGGCACCATCCCACTCGCACTTCCCTATTCCATGAGTTCGGAAGGCCGGGTTTCTGCGTTCAGCCGTGGTGATGCCGTAGGGGGCATTGAAACCTTGCTCGTCGCCCAATTGCTTCCAGGCGTCCTCACTGCCGGCGTCGGGCAGGTTGAAGTACCAAGGCAGGAAACCGATTTCCTCGCGGATGTTGCAGATGGTGTCGTTGGCCCAACGGGTTTCAAAGAAGCGTTGGTTGTCGTTCCAAAGCAAGCGCTCGGTCAAGTTCTTGATTTCAAAGGCCTTATTTGCGTAGAGTTTTTCTTTTTCAGCGTTTCCAGCCAGTTTGGCCATGTTTTCGAGGGCCTTGGCGTTGCCGTACATGTAGCTGTTGATCGTCGGTCTGGCGTTCTGTTTGTTGCGGCCGCCGCTCAGGGATTCCTCCATGCCGTCCTGCACGTCACCCTGCCAGTAGAGGCCGTTGGCCAGGCGGTGACTGCTTTCCCACCAGGCGTAGTCGGCTTCCAAATCGGGCATCAAATCCAAAACGAACGCCGTGTCGGCATCCACCAGAAACTTATTCCAAACGGCATCGGCCGCCCAGCTGCTGAACTTGTGTAGTTTGTTCATCGGCTTTCCAGCATTGCCTCGGTACCAAGCCTTGAGGTCTTCGTTGACGTATTTCTTGTCGTTCAGCCAGCGGCCTTCATAAAGGTGATGGCCAAGCGCGCAGGCAATCATGTTGTACTTGTCGGCGTAGGTTCGGGGTACCAGAAATTCGGTGATGACAAAGCCGATGGGCGTCTGTTTGATGCTCTTGCGGTAGGTCCACCAGCGGTAATAGTACATTTCGGTGAAGTTGTCCTGCGGGCAGTCGAAGAACGGAATGTTGGCCTGCATCCAGTTCCAGGCGGAATCGTTGGGTATGGCCTGAACCACGTTTTCGTCCTCCATGCGGTTGAAATAATCCACCAGATGCTTGTAATCGGCCTTTTTCAAAAGGTCGGGCAGCGTCTTGACGGGTTTCTTGGCGGCCATGCTGAGGCTGGTCAAGAGCAGCAATATGGTGAGTATCCGTTTCATTCGTTGATGGTTTCTGTTTTGAGCGACTTGAGGTAAAAGTTCGCTTCGGGAATCAACTTGCCGGTTTCGGGCAGATCAATGTAATTGTCGGCCGGGGTGTCGGCCGTGGGAACTTGACGCGGTTCGCCCGTGCGGAAGGCGATGCGGGATATTTCAGCCGCTGGCATGAAAAAGATGTTGGTTTCCAACTTCTTGCCGTCCACCCAGACTTCGTAGGTGCGGATTTTGGTGTTCACGCGCACCTCGATTTGGTAGTATTTGCCGGCTTCGTAGGGGCAAACGCCGGAGAGCCGGGCGCCGGCCTTGGCCACGAAGTTGCCATCGGGCATCAGGCTGAGGCGGATGGAAGGCAGACCTTGAGCATTGAGGAACTCGATGTCGAGGCGTTGGTCGGTTTGGGCGGCTTTCAGCGTGAAAACGGCCTTGAAATGGGTGGAAGCTGGGATGACGCGTTCAGCCTTGGCATAATCAAAGGCGTCCTTATCGCTCAGGGTGAGGCATTTGACACCGTCCTGCCTGGTGATGGACACGGGTGCCCAAGCGGGGCTGCTGGTGTTCCAAAGGTCCAACTCGTGGTTGTCGGCGAGGCGGTCGAACACGTCGTCGGCTTGGTCCGTAACGTCGGAACGGATGGGTACCGGCACGGAGGCCGCCCAAATGTCTTCCTTGTTCATGCTGTAGGTCACCCAGAGCTTGCCGTCCGGCGGTGTGCCGTCGCCCTCCTGAATGCCGCGCACGTACTGGGGTCCGTACGATTTGTAGTTGCCACCGTAGCGCATCGGGCTGATTTCACCTTGCACCAAGAGCAGGTTTTTGTAGTCCAACCCGTCCTCGCTCACGGAAAGGGCCAGCGGCCAGCGGAACTCGGAGGGGTTGTACACCGTGGCGTACCGGCCGTCGGAGGTGCGTTGTCCCCAAATCTTGGCGTTGCTGTTGACGAACCCGAGGGCACGCAGCACCGGTTCCTTCCAAGTGAAACCGCCGTCGGTGCTCACCGAGGTCAGGGCATGTTTCCACAAACCGACCACATTTCCGTTGGGCAAATGATAATAGCTGAACGCTTTGTATTGCTTCAGCAATGGAATTTTCGGGTCGTTACGGTCGCCTTCCTCCACGGTCTGCATCATGTAGAGGGGATTGTTCAGGAAGTCCGTGCAGGCTTGTACAAAGTCTTTGTCCTTGCTGGCGGTATAGAACGGGTAATTCGTAGTTGCCGCGGAGAATCCGTGGTTGTAGCGCAGGAAGTAGATGGGGCCGTAACTTCCGTCCTTCAAAACCTCACGCACTACCCTTCCGATACCGTTTCCGTCGTTTGGATCATCCTTGGCGTTCAGGCAAACGCCGTAAAAGGCCAGGGCCAGCAGGCGGTTCGACCGGGACACGCAGAAGCCCACGCGTTGGTGCATCACCGCCATCAGGTTGCTGGCAGCGGTATCGTTGCCGGGCTTGCGGTAGCCGTCGGGCACTTTATACGGTGGGAACAACAGGTCTGGTTTCGACCATGTTTTGCCCAAATCGGTGGATTTCATCAGCAGGGTTTGACCCGGAGGAATGTTTTCGCCCGTCGGGTCGCTCAGATATTCAATATATAAGGTGTTGTTCCAATTCGCCATCATCGGCGCATGGTTGTAGGTAAAGCCTTGACCGTCGGTCAGTTCCGGGTGCTCGCGGGATGCGCGCATCACCTGCACGTTGTGCACGCCCACCGCCGGGGTCAGCATGCCGTGGTGGTAATCCACGTTGGAAAGCGTGGTTCCCGTGTAGTGCACCAGTTTGGAAGGGTCGGTGGTCACCTGCAGCTTATTCAGCAGGCTTTCGTCGCCCAAGAAGATGGTGCCGTGCTTGTGGCCTTGAGGAATGGCGATTTCAGCAGTGGCATCTTGGAAAGTCTGGAAGTCGCTGGTTTTGAGGGCTTCGTAGGTTTTTTTCTGATAGGCGTCCATATAGATGAGCCAGTCCGCGCCCA
>Ga0302293_10000324_pt1 | contig 26316 bp, 23 predicted proteins | sample III_Fen_N2_2_FD_198758 | JGI IMG/M metagenome (GOLD analysis project Ga0302293, IMG submission 198758) | Peat permafrost microbial communities from Stordalen Mire near Abisko, Sweden - III_Fen_N2_2 | ecosystem: Environmental > Terrestrial > Soil > Wetlands > Permafrost | place: Sweden: Abisko...
ATGCCATGGCGTTCTTCGGTGTTGCCACAAACCGCGACTGCCTTTCCGCGAAGGCTGGGGTCCAGCATGAGCTCCACACTGGCATAGACGGCATTGAGGTCACTGTGCAGTATTGCGCGAGTCATTTTTCCGGGATTCTTGATGGTTGTCATCTGCTCAACATTATCCCAGTATATTGTGTTATACTGTGTGCGACCAAACAACACGAGGTGTAAATTGATCCTACTATCTGCAGAGAAAATCAGTAAAAGCTTTCCCGACAAGGTGCTCCTTGACAAGGTTTCACTGTACATAAACGACAACGATAAGGTCGGCATCATCGGTATCAACGGCACGGGCAAGACAACACTGCTCAACATCATAGCAGGGCAGACAACGCCAGACGAGGGAACGATCAACAAGTCCTCCGGCATGCGCTTTGCCTATCTGCATCAAAATTCGGTGCTTGACAAGGACCTGTCCTTGCTGTCGATTGTACTGCAAAACACTGACCCGCATGCGCGCGACACCTTGGCCCATGAGGCAAAAACCATCCTGACGAAGCTTGGATTTTTCGATTTCGACATCAACACCTCCGCCATGTCCGAGGGCGAGAAGAAGCGCGTGGCGATCGCGCAGGCTTTGATGAGCCCTTGTGAGCTGATGATCTTGGATGAGCCTACCAACCACCTTGACAGCGACATGGTGCAGTGGCTGGAGACCTTTTTGCAGCACTATCGAGGCGCCATCGTGATGGTGACCCATGACCGTTACTTTTTAGAGCGTGTAACCAACCGCATTGCAGAAATCGACGCAGGTGCGCTATTTGCTTATGACGGCAACTACTCACAGTTTTTAGCAAGAAAGGCGCAGCGCGAGGTAGATGAGCAAGCCGTGCAGCGTAAAAACCGCAGCCTTTACAAGCTCGAGCTGGAATGGATGCAGCGTGGCGCGCGGGCGCGCAGCACCAAGAGCAAGGCCCGCATTGAGCGCTTTAGTGCCTTGCAGGATGGCACAGCGGCAGCGGCCGAGACGCTGGCAATGGACTCCGTCTCCTCCCGGCTTGGCAAAAAGATCATCGAAATCAACCATATCAGCAAATCTTATGACGAGCGTTGCCTGGTCAAAGACTTTTCGCATATACTGCTTCGTGACGAACGGGTGGGCATCATTGGCGCAAACGGTAGCGGAAAATCTACCCTGATCAAGATGATCTCGGGTATCCTCAGACCGGATTCGGGCGGTGTAGAGCACGGCGCGACGGTAAAAATCGGCTATCTGTCACAGATATGGGATACACCGCACGATGATATGCGCGTGATTGACTACATCAAAGAGGTCGCGGGCGAAGTGGTAACCAACGAGAGTACCCTCACCGCCTCCAAGATGTTGGAGCGGTTCTTGTTCCCCTCCAATGTGCAGTGGACTCCTGTCAACAGACTCTCCGGCGGCGAAAAGCGGCGACTGTATATGCTGCGCATCCTGATGAGCGCGCCTAATGTGCTTCTGTTGGATGAGCCCACCAATGATCTGGATACAGACACCCTGACGGTACTGGAAGAGTATCTAGAGGGCTTCAGTGGCGCCGTGGTCACCATCTCTCACGACCGCTACTTCCTTGATAAGATTGTGGACACAATCTTCGAGTTCCGGGATGGCGGCGAGATCCGCCGGTACACAGGCAACTTTTCCGATTATCTCGCCAAGCGCGAGCCAGAGGCAGGTGCAGTTGAAGCCACACTCACTGCCAAAACGGACAAGCCCACATCTGCGGAGCCTTCCCACTCGCCTTCAAGGCCCATAAAGCTTAAGTTAACCTTTGCGCAGCAGCGCGAGCTTAATTCCATAGATGAAGATATTTCAGGTTTGGAAGATCAGCTGCGCCGGGCCGAAAAGGATATGCAGAGCTACGCCAGCGACTATGAAAAGTTGATGCCCGTCATAGCAGAAAAAGAGCGGCTTGAGTTAGCGCTTGCCGACAAGATGAACCGCTGGGTGTACCTAAATGAGATAGCGGAGCAGATCAACAGCGAGCAACCTGGGTCGGTTTAAGGGATTTACTGACTACCGTGAGTAAGTGTCAAACCCAACCATATGGACAGTCTCAAGGAAAGCGAGAAAGTATCTCTATAGAACTCCAGGGATATGTTTGCCGAAGGCACGGAGCGGTATCTTTGTGGACCTTATGCAACAACAACGGCCAAGCACGTTGAGGCGCGGGGCAACCTATCCGAAGCGAGGAGCGCGCTTACACGGTTCGCCGCTTCAGTGTGCACCCAACCCTCAATGCAACGACATACAAGTGTCAAACAAAGGACCCAAGTGCGTGTAATTCGGTAGTGAACTGCAAACCTTGCCACAGGGATGATGCAAAACGACCGTGATTGCCCCTGTTTGCATATCCGTCCTGCATACCCCGAACAGACAACGCCGTATAAAGGCTTCAACATTCCATTGCGAGGCTATACATCGCTTGCTATGGGTGTTTTCATTCCGATTGTATTAATAGCAGAAGCTCTTGCAGGTGTTGTCGTTCTAGTATGTGGGAACTATCTGCCAAAGTGCAAAAGGAATTATACCATCGGCATCAAACTGCCGTGGACGCTGGATAACGAAGATAATTGGAACAAAACACACCGATTTGCTGGATTTGTATGGGTAATCGGCGGGATCGTTATTACACTCGATGCTTTTTTGAGCATATCCTTGTTTATCATTCTCGATGTCATTGTGTTACTTATTATACTACCCGTTGTCTATTCCTATCTGCTTTACCAAAAACAAATGAAGGACATGAAGTAATATGGGCATCGCCAGCAGTTTGTTCACTGTTTTTTGCGCACTTGTTTTTCCAATAGGTGCATCCGTATATCTGTGCAGACTTAAAAAGAGACGCTGGAAGCGATATTCGTCGATGCGGCGACTTTTTTTGTGTTTCAAATGCTGGTTCGGTTTCCTATCCTTCAACGCGTTTTGTACATAACAGATTTGCAAACGTCGCGTTATAAAGGATTTCTTGTTTACAGCAGCTTCTGTGATCATCAGTTCTGCACTTTCGTTACGATGGGTTAATCATCTTTGCGTGGTTTGCGAAATTGCGTTTCATACAATTTGCGGTACAAACCGCTGTGTGTAAGCAATTGTTCGTGTGTGCCTTCCTCAATGATGCTGCCGTTATGCATGACTAGAATACGGTCGGCAGCCAAGATGGTAGAAAGGCGATGCGCGATCACGATGCTGGTGCGACCATGCATAAGGGTTGCCAATGCATTTTGGATGGCATTTTCGAGGATGGAATCCAGCGAGGAGGTTGCCTCATCCAATATCAATATTTTCGGGTCTTTCAAGATCACACGTGCGATGGATACGCGCTGCTTCTCGCCACCGCTTAGTTTGAGCCCCCGATTGCCAACCATGGTATCGTAACTTCGAGGCTGGTTCAGGATAAAATCATGGATATTCGAAATTTTACATGCAGCTTCTAGCTCTTGTTGGGTGGCGTTTGGTTTAGCTAGCAGCAGGTTTTCTCGAATGGTTCCATTAAACAGGTAAGTATCCTGCGTAACCATCCCCACATGCCGCCGCAAGTAGGGAAGGTCGATATCACGTATATCTACACCTGCCAGCGTAATGCTTCCACTATCCACATCATACAAACGAGGGATCAGGCTCGCCGTTGTGGACTTGCCTGAGCCGGACGGGCCTACGATGGCGTACATCTTGCCAGCCGGCACTTCAAAGCGCAAGCCATTTAAAATTGAATGCCCTGCATCGTACCCAAAGCGCACATTGGAAAACCGTATGGCCGCAGTGTTTAAATCAGGCTTGGTGGCATCTGGCTTGCTTGCGATGGTCTTAGGCCGATCAAGATAGTCGAAGATACGCGTAAACAGCGCCAGTGATCGCGTGGTATCTACCTGTAGGTTTAAAAGCGCCTGCACAGGCCTGTACATACGTCCGATGAGCGCTACTGTAGCGGTGATCACGCCCACGGTGAGCGCTGAATCTGTTTGTGTGATGATCAGGTAACCGCCTGCAAAGTAAATGAGAAGAGGGCCAATCTGCGTAAACATACCCATGATCACACGGAAAAATTTTCCGCTGCGTTGCTCCCGCAGCGCGTTTTTCATCACCTCGCTGTTTACATCCTTAAACCGATCCATTTCGGCGTTTTCCAAGGTGAACAGCTTAACCAGCAATGAGCCCGATACACTTAACGATTCGGTGACTAGGGAGTTCATTTCATCATGCTTTTGCTGCCCTTCTGTGAGCAGTTTCCAGCGAGTGCGCCCCACCTGCCGTGTCGGCAGAATAAAAAGCGGAATGACCAGCACACCTGCGATCGCTAGCTGCCAATTCATGCCAAACAGCGCCACAGTGGTGGTTAAAACAATAGCAACATTACTCACGATGCTCGTAAGCGTGCCGGAGATGACCGCGCTGACACCGTCGATATCGCTGTTCATGCGGGTGATGATATATCCCTGTGGCTCGGTGGTAAAAAAGGTGTGCGGCATGTACTGCAAATGACCGTACATCTCATTTTTCATGTCAAAGATGATACGTTGGGATATCCATGCGCTAATGTAACTTTCCAACACGCCGATAACTTCAGCACCCAGCAGTGTGACAAAAGCCAAAAGTAAAAGTTTCACAAGCAGTGCCATATCGCGCCCGATGAGTGCTTCATCCACGATGCGGCCAGTGATGATGCTGGGAAACAACCCAACGGCTGAAGAAAGCAAAATCGCCACAAATACCAGCAAAAGTTGCATTCTATAAGGTTTCAAATAGCCCGCTATGCGTTTGAGCAGGGGGCTTGTTACCTTAGGCATATTCAGCTTCTCTTCCTCGGTTAAAAAATCGCGCGCGCCACGAGGGCCACGAGGGCCTCGAACACCGCCGGGCATACTGTTCATAAACATTCCTTTCTATGGGGCTAATGTTAACCCCTGAATGTTCAATAGTTCATGGCGTCGACGTTACAGTGATAGGATGTAAGTTGTGTTTCAATACAGTATAACAAAGCACATGCGAAAATGTCCACTGATTCATCAAAGCAGTGGTGATGTTTTCGTATAAGTAGTTGTATGCTTTTCGCTGGCATGGCATCCAATCAACAGAAGTGTTGTCTATCGAGTTTGAATGTCTATTCAAACTCATAACTGGCTATATTGCACAGTCGGTCTTGGTATTGAACCATCAAAAGATTGACACGACTTATTATTGGCACATCACACACTGAACGCCGATAAAATCAAAGCTTTCCGACGTAAATCAGTAGAACAAACCAACCGAATGAGAGAAGCAGTTTTTTTGACAGGGGTACCAAAGAATTTACGGCATTACATAATGTCAACTGAACAGAGCCATCATTTCCGCCGCGCAAACCTCTCGCCAGGGAAAGTGCAAAAAGCGCAATAAAATGGCTCCCAGTTTTCGAAGGTTGAGCACCACGATCGACATAGCACTGCTGTGACCAATGATGCCTTCCAGCTTGGTCATGATCAAGCCCAGACCGCACTTGCGCTTGGCCAGGCTGAACTTTCGCTCTACTTCGATGCGGTTGCATTCGTCAATGTAGTTCTGCTTTTTTTGCTCAGCGCCCTGGGCAAACGGTCTGTCGAGCTTCGGCCCTGACATGTGGATGCCATGTTCCTTGCAGTATTGAAGGTTGACGCGATTGCGGTAGATTTTGTCCGCCAGCACCTTTTGCGGATAACGTCCCGTCCGCTGCCTGTACCGCTCAATGGTGGAGACCATGCAAACTTGGTTTGACTACTGTTTACTGGGCATGAGACAATCTCACCATGGAAACTTGGAAAACTTCACTGCCTTGGAAAACTCGAAAAACTTGGTAGAAGTGAATGAAGTTTACAAAGGCGGAATTATTGTGTCTTGCTTGGCTCTTATCAATGGAGCTAGACTGGTCAAAGCGGATACTATGGCGAGTTCCTTGGGGTGTGCAAAACCTTAAATCGTTAAAAGTGCAACCCCTTCACATCATTGACGGTGTATTTTATCAATAGATAGTACCTACGCCAGATAAAGCTGTCAATCTCAATACGAGGTTGGCGGCTTTTTTATAAGGTTAGTTAAAATCCTCCTTAAAATAAAAATACACACATAGTTATAAACATAGGTGTGTTTAATTAGTATTTTTTTTGATTTATCTGTTTCTACAGATAATGCTTATTCGGCATAGTGACCACGTTGAAAGCCGGATATTACTAAAATTTTAACATGAGTGAGTCACAAATGGGTACATATCCTATTTTTTGATAAATCCTATTCGATGTTGGGTTTAACAAATCCGTGTATAATACGCACTTAGTAAATCCTTTATCTAAAGCAATTTGACTGATTTGAGCCACGCATGAGGAGGCGTATCCCTTTCCGCGATAATAAGGAGGGGTATATACAAATGCCATGCCGATAGCTGTTTGCATTTCCCTTGTATATCCTGCCATAGAGACAGGTATCCCATTGTCTTCTAAAACATAGAGTTTTTTTGGCGATAGTCGGTAGGTATATGATTTTGCATCTTGCGGAATAGACATTTCTGTTTTTCCATAACTATTTGCTGCGTTAAATACTTCAGCCCTGTAAGGGAAAAAATACATATCTTTTTCATCCAGCAAACGAACGACACCAAATTGTTTAATATCCGGGTTTACTGCCTTAAGCTCATATATCCGCTGGCTCATGGTTGTTTTAAAGGTTAATCTCTTTCGAGTGGTATATTTTTTGGCAAAATACTCCGCTAAGGTTTTTTCGGTTGTCACGCCGGGAATTTCATGGTCTTTCAGCCCATCTATCAGACAGTTAATAGCTTTTGGATTAATTATATTGTCTGTTGCATAAAGTGTGATATTATGCGGCGGTGTCATAATGGCGGTAAGCTGTATACCGTTTGCATCCGAAATAGTTGCCATGAGCCAATTTACAGGGTCACGCCAGTCTGTTTTATCTTTCCCTTCATGTCCAATTATGATATTTCCAAGGGGAATCATATTCTGTGCCTCGTGACGCATTAACACATCATAGGTATCATTGTAAAACTCATGCACATCCGTATACAACTTGAATTGCATTGATATATCACCCTTTCATCATGGCCTGCCCCGATTGTTGTTCCAAAAATCAAGTTAGGAAATGCCGATTTTCGGCATGAAAAACCTTGTCACTGCTTGGCAGTATGTAACGGATTCGGGATTGGATGTCAAGGGTGAACCCTTACACGATTCACCGTTTCAGAGTGCAAACACAAACGATGTATCGATAGTATCAGCATTTCCCAGATAAGGCTGTCAATCTCGATACGAGGTTGACGGCATTTTTCTCGGATGGAAATTGCACATTCTATCAAACTTTATATAAATGCGGTCTATAACCACAAAGAGAAATGGTCATTAACGCGGGTCATTCGTTGTTATCCATGCTACACTCATGCAGGATCGATTGGAGCAGTATCATATAATACATCATGAAATGAATCCAGTAAGGAACAGGTGCAAATGAATAATGCGGGGAAATTAGCCAAGTACCAAAGGGATCCTATGAATTAAAATGCAATAGTAGAGATGAAATCACAACTGCCAAAGGGTCGATAGCGCGAAAAAAAATCAAACAGAAGATAATGTTTCAAAGACATTACCTGCTGAAAAATGTATTCTGATGAGGAACGCTTTACACGAGGTGGCGGAAGTGGTGGAGATTCATTGCCTGGCTACTTTTTCAAATCGACAATCGAATCAGCTATGTACAATAAAAAACCGGCCACTCTTACGTGGTCGGTTTTATGGCATACAACTTTACTGTTTGCATGGATGTACCTTCAGTACACCTAAACCTTTATCGTTTGATGATAACGGAAGGATCAGGCGAGCATCTTGCGGATTGCGTCCTTGCCGCGAGCACCGACGGCCTGCTGGGAAACTTTGCCCTCTTTGAGCACAATCAACGTAGGAATACTCATTACGCCATACTTTGCAGCAAGATCGGGAGATTCATCCACGTTCACCTTGCCAACCTTGTACGCATCGCTCTCTTCAGCTAGTTCATCCACAAGGGGACTCACCATCTTGCAGGGGCCGCACCAATCTGCATAAAAATCTACAAGTACGGGTTTCGTACTTTGAAGCGCCTCAGCATCGAAATTATCTTTCGTGAATTTTATGACTGCCATCATTCATTCCTCCTTTAGTTTTAGGGACAATTCAAATATACCCCCGACTGGGTAAGGTGAAACACCTCTGCAACTATGCTTTATTCATTTTCGTCAGCAGGTTTGGATACTTTTTTCTCCATGGCACTCAGGCGTGCAACATTTTTAGCACTGTCAGATTCTATCTGGTGTTTCATTGTGTTCATGTTGGAACTGAGCGGGCCAATGCGGTAGCTGAACATCACATTGGAGTTGGGGAACTTCTGGTAGAAGAATCGCTTGATACGCTCCATCACCATGCGGCCGCTGTCCATATTAACGGTAGGCAACAACAGCGCATACTGTGAGGGGCTAAAATGCGTGATGGTATCGCCTTTGCGTAGGTGTGCCTTCAAAACATCGCTCAGGCCTTTCATAATGTCGTCCAGTTTGAGCGGAGAGAGAGGTTCACCGTCCATGCTGGTGATCATGATCATGGCGATATACATGCTGGAGCCAAGGCGCTCAAGATTGCGCATCTGCATATTATAGATTTCGCGAAAAACAGCGTACTCGCATTCAAAGGCACCGTGCACATCGCCAAATTCCTGAAGCTCGTCACGAATGCTGTCGATGTTCATATCCAGCGTGTCACCAGCCTGGATAATCTGCTTGTAGAACTCCTGAATGCCTTCCGGTGGTTTCACGCCAAGGTAGCGGAAGTGCATATTGGTCACATGCTTGTACTGCATAAGGGCTTCGTTGTTGCGGCTGGTTTTTACCAAGGCTTGCATTAACTCCAGATGCAGCCTCTCGTCAAAGGGGTCAGTTTCCAGTGCGAAGCGACAGTTCTGGATAATCTCTTCATAACGTTCTGATTTTTTTAAAAGGCCCAGATAGGCATATACAATTTTGATGTATTGGCTATGCAAGCCTACGCTGCGACTGATGGCCCAATCGTCTTGATCATTTCCGGCCAGCAAGTCGCCGGTATAGAGTGTGAGTACTTTCTGATACAATTCATTTGTTTTATCGGTTAGCTCAGTTTGGCCTTCCAGCCGATCGGCAAGGCTTTCGAACTCAAACAAATCTACCGTCATGTTTTCCAATAGCATAAAACGGTAGCCCCCGCGGCTGGCGGCGATACAGTTACCCAACCCTTCGCTGCAACTATTGAGGATTGCGCGGAAGCGGCTGATGAGCGTTTTGAGAGCATTTTCAGGATTGGTGCTTTCCTCGTTAGGCCATAGCACCTCAATCAATTTATAATTCAGAATGACCGAATCTTCCTTGAGAATCAGATATTGCAGCAGGGACATGCCCTTTTTGGACTTGGCGATCACCTGATCGAAGCATTCATTATTGACGAACAGGCTGAAACCGCCGAACATGCGGATGCGAATCTGGTCGGACATAGGACTCTCCTTGCTGATAACCGATCCTTCGGCATCAATTAAATTATACCACGCTCAGTATAACAATATCCTGTAAAAAGTTCAAGGGATGCAGGATACAAACCATGCAATATTTGACAAATTGGGGCAAGATTCAGACAAATCTGTTACAAAACACAAAATTCTCTCCGGTGAATGCATGATATGGCAAGATGCAAATGAAAGGACATTGAATGCGGATGACCGACATTGCAACAGCTGTGGGAGGAATTGGAACAAAAACCAGTAGCAATTTGAGGTTTGATGGCGTATAATATTTACGTAATCATTTGATACAAGGAGGAAAGGGTCATGCAGCAACCCAATCAGCCCTATGATAAGCCACCAATACCTCCCATGCCAGAGGGGCCAAGGCACAAGCACCATGGCAGGGTCGGTCGTTTCTTTCGCGGTTACCTGATGATTGCCGGTGCGCTGGCGACCGCTTTTGTACTTGAAAGATTGCTGGTAATGCTCTTTTTGGAAATTGGTAAATGGGTTTGAACCTTGAAAGATAGGAGGTCATGATTTGATGAACGGATATCCACCAAACCCCGATTTTGAGGAAGCGAACCGCCCAAGGCAGCGCAGACATGGCCTCAAACGCTTCTTCCGCAATCTGTTTTTACTGATCCTTTTTGTTGCACTTGCGTTTGTGGCTGTGCGCTTCGGACCGAATCTTTACAAACGCTTTTTTGGCGATGGCAACACTACGTGGATCAGCGAACGCTTCGGGGAAGTGCTTAAAGAGAAGAATGAGCTGGTTGTGTTTGAAACAACCCTCACAGGGCAAGAGACAGTTTCTCAGAACGCCTGGCTTATTGGCAAGGTGCAGGAAGTGCTGGTACCCTATTCTTTCTCCATCAGCTTTGTGATAGATTTGAGCCCAGCTAAAGTGAGCGTGGATCTGGCTTCAGACACGATTAACGTACGCATACCTTCGCCTGTGGCCAAATACCAGAAACTGACAGTGGATGAATCGAAAATGAAGAAGTATGATTGGCTTTATCCGCTGACACCGGAGCGCTATGCTGAGATCAAGAGCAATATTGAACAGAAGCTTTATGACGAATGTGCCACAAAGCAGGACTACCTTGACGCGGCATGGAATACGGCTGTAAAGAATATGGAGAGCCTGTTTAAAAGCGTCGCTGAAAACAGCACAGATGGGGTTACCTGCAAAATACAAGTCATCCGTGACGATACACTCACCCAACCTGCTACAACATTGGAGGAGTCCATCGCACCAACTGCCACGCCCAAAGCCGCATAACGGAATTTTAACCGCCAAAGACCCGTGCCCAATGAGGCACGGGTCTTTGGGTATATTCTCTTGCGCGTAATGATGCACCCTGTTATCCGGCGATAGCATTTACTATTCCGCCAGTTTGTAGATTTCAACCATATCCTGACGGTGCAGCTTAATGTATTCGCCAACGACGCTCTCCTCGGTGGGGAGAGCGCGATTTACTAGAGCAGTATAATCGCAATCCACAATATCGGCTTCGCTCAACCGGATTGGCATCCCTAAGGACTGATAGAATGTTTCCAGTCTGCGGATACCCTCAAGCGCAATCTCGGTTTTACTGCCAAAATCCAGTGGCACGTCGAATATATCCACTGCAAATTGGACGATCTTTTTAGGGTGTTGATTCGTGGCATATTTCATCCATGCCGGGAAAATGATAGCGAGACCTGCACCATGTGCGATATCATAAGTGGCACTCAGTTCATGCTCCAGTTTATGGCTGCCCCAATCGCCCAAGCGGCCGGTGTTCAATAGTGTGTTGTGAGCTAAAGCGCCTGCCCACATTATTTCAGCACGCGCATCATAATCATCCGGTTTTTCCATCACAGTGGGGGAGTTGTTCAGTACGGTTTTTATACCTGCGGTAATCAGTCGATCGGTCAACTCAACATGTTCTACATGAGTAAAATAGCGTTCCATCATGTGCGCTATGATATCCACGCACCCGCAGGCTGTCTGGTATGGCGGCAGAGAGAAGGACCATTCCGGATTCAGGATGGAAAACTTGGGCACATGAGTAATGGAGTTATAGCCACGTTTGAGCATGCCATTTTCGTTAGTGATCACGCACGAATAGCTCATTTCGCTGCCGGCGGCAGGTATGGTTAGGATGGTACCCAATGGTAGCACTTCTTTTGGTTGTGCCTTGCCGCAATAAAAATCCCACACATCGCCAGCGTAGGGCACACCGTTTACAATAGCCTTGGCCGTATCAATGGCACTTCCCCCGCCAAGTGCCAACACCAATCCGATTTCGTTGCGTCGGCAGATATCAATGCCCTCATATACACGGGACAGGCGCGGATTGGGCACAATGCCGGATAGTTCCCATACTGTAACATGATGACTGTTCAGAATTTCCATCACTTGGGTAAAAAGGCCGTTGCGCTTTACACTGCCACCACCGTAAACCAGCAACACCTTATTGCTGTAGTGGAGAACTTCCTCTCCCAAATGAGAGAGTGCATCTCTTCCGAAGATGATTTTTGCCGGGTTTTGGAAGACAAAATCTATCATTCCATACCACTCCTTTGCTTCCATGCTTGGGGTTATGGATATTATACATAGCCTGCTGGTGATCGTAAAGTATAGTGAGTTGTGGAAATAGGCATGAACGGGAACTGAGCATTGTAGATCAACCGCATAAAGGGCTGAAATGGCATGGACCCATTCCTGCAATGGCATACAAGATTAATGCTTACCTGAATACATATGAAAGTGGAGAGCGCCTATCGACGCTCCCCATTTAGGTACGTTATACGCTTTCGTCTACAATCATTACCTGTACGCCGGGCAACATTTCCGAGAGCGTTTCGGCAATGCCACAAGCCTGTTCTCCACCACCCATAATCACCTTTTTAACGCCCTGTCGACTGGCATACTCTGCGATAGCCGTTATCGCGACATCGGCGGTCAGTACGATCATTTGAGCGCCTGCTTCTCCAGCCAGCGCATACAGATAATCAAGCACCTGCGCATCAATCGCATTTTCTGGGTTGGCAGCCGCAGTTTTCACTACCACATGCAACGCATGTAGCGAACAGTGATCCCTGAGTGCCATGTCAGCACCACGTCGAATCAAACGGGCGCAGGCACGTTGTAAGGTGACAAGTACCAATATAGGTGGGCATTGTTCCATCCTCAGGTCTCCTTCAGGGCGGGTTCGAGGCTGGCGACCATCCGATCATTGCTCAGCACCTTGATACGAGTGCCAACTGGTATTTCGGGAATCGCTTTGAGCGCGTCCACATAGAAGAGACGATCATCCTCCGGACTGTCCTTCTCACCAACATTGAGCGTAAAGGATAGACAATCCAACCCATCCTTGTCCAATGCTGTAAGATCGATTGATTTAAGCAACCCGAATGTCTCTCGTTTGCGACCGTCAAGCATATAGCCGACATGCTTATGGTACTGGCTTACGGGGCGCAGATATACCTCATAGAAGAAGATGAAATACGAGCCGCTCAGTACCGTGATGAGTGCTGTCCACCCCCAGCCATTTTCATTCCGATGAAGCCGGAACCACACGAAAGTAGCAATGGCGAGCGCCAGTAACAGCAACGAGGGCAAAATAACCAGCCAGCGGCGCTTTTTTAACTCGGCGGTAACCTGTGCACGGTCGATTTCTGAATATAACATGCGTTACTCCTGCGTTTCTTCCTTTTCTTTGAAGTTCTGCATCAGCTTGATGGCGAAGAAAAACAGAAGCAGAACCAGAAACACGCCCAGCAAGCCCATCACAGTGGTAATCAGGCCCTTGGTAACTAGATCCAACGATTGAAAATTCGTTCCAGAAACGCTCGACGCGGTCGTTGAGGCGGCCGTGGTCAGCGTAGAAAGCCATGCGCCAAACATAGTAATCCTTCTTTCTGTATTATGACTACCAGCCGATCATCATGCCGACCAGCGTGATCACAAGACCGCCCGCGATAACAGAACCGAGCTGACCGGACACGTTGGCGCTGATGGACTGCATCAGGATGAAATTGTAGGGATCATCGGCTTTTGCCATTTTCTGAACGACACGGGCACTCATGGGGAAAGCAGAGATACCAGCCGCACCGATCATGGGGTTAACTTTGTTCTTGCGGAAAAGGTTGATGAATTTGGCGAAGAGAACGCCGCCGGCCGTGTCAAACACGAAGGCGAACAGACCCAAACCAAGGATGAGCAGCGTATCCCAACGCAGGAAATTGGAGGCTACCATTGTGGAACCGATGGCAAGACCAAGCAGAATGGTGACTAAGTTTGCCAACTCGTTTTGGGCGGTCTTGCTCAAACGCTCAAGCACGCCACACTCGCGAAGCAGGTTGCCAAACATCAGGCTGCCGATCAGCGGAACGCTCATGGGCACAATGATGCCGGACAGCACAGTTACAGCGATCGGGAATATGACCAACGCTGTGCGCGGGGCACGTTCTTCGTTGTAATTCATATGGATCGTGCGCTCTTTCTTGGTGGTGAGTGCACGGATGACCGGCGGCTGGATGACGGGTACAAGAGACATGTAGCTGTAAGCCGCCACAGAGAGAGGCGCCATATAGTCTGTGAGTTTGAAATGGCCTGCAACGTAAAGTGTCGTGGGTCCGTCTGCGGCGCCGATGATGCCGATGGCAGAAGCCAAGCGCAGGATGATGCTGTCCTTGTCTGGGCCAGCAGCCATAGCGGCGATGCCGGGCACCACAACGGGGATCAGGAAGATAGCGACCAGGAACGTTGCAAAAATACCGAATTGGGCAGCCGCGCCGAAAAAGATCATGGAAGGATCCTTCAAAAGAGGAGAGAAGTCGATCATCGCGCCAACCGCGATGAAGATCAGAAGAGGGAACATTTCGTTTTGTATGCCGTATTTAAAGAGAAGATGCAGGAAACCCTGTTCGCCCAGAATGGTGGGGAGAACGGTTCCAAGCATAGGAGGCATGTTTGCCAGAATGGCACCGAAGCCGATGGGTAGCAATAGAGCCGGTTCATAGTCCTTTTTGACGGCCAGATAGATCAGAACGCCGGAGATGATAAGCATGATAAGTGCTTTTAAGCCATCCGCCGTACCCATGTAGACCACGCCGGAGAATAGCTCTTTGAAGAGAACGTTCACAGGTGTTCCTCCTTAGTATAATGGATTGAAAATTCTAGAGTGCATTATAACATTACAACATGCCTGTGTCAAAAGGTTTTGAGGTTCGCGGAGCAGTTTCAGGCTTGAAAACAAAGCACTCCATTACATCCCGGAAGGTGTGGATTAAGTGCTAAACGCTTGCATGTTGGGATTTTGCAACTGATTTGGAAATGCTCTGAAAGCCCTGTAACAGCGGGAATCCTTCCACAGAGCAGTGTTCTCCGTTGTTAGGCAGAAGGCTGTTGTCAACACGCAGAAACACTTTTATCGGTTCACAGGCGATATTCGCCAAACGATGTCTCGGCATCAGAGAAAACAAAGGGGAGATCATTCGGAAAAACATCCTTTGAACAACATAAACGTCATCGTAGCAAAGCGGTGCTGATAAAGGGTTTGTGATGAAAAGAAGAGAGAAAAGATAAACTGAAATGATAGAATTATGTATTGGCTGTGCACTCAGGCTATAATGGCAACAAGATGGAAGAAGTGATAGCACAGAAGGCTTTAATATGTCTATATTGATGCACGACGACCAGCTTCCCGGCGGGCTTTGCCTTTGGCGTATTCTATACGCTCCTCATCGGTTTCCAGTGTAAGGCCCGGCACATTGGCAGGCTGCCTATCCTTGCCTAGAGCAACCATGGTTACATAGGCTTGGTTTACCTGCGTGCGGGTCACGGTATCGCAATCGGAATCCTCCACATAGGTATCCACGCAGATCAACATACTGGTGTGCCCTACATAAACCAGCCGACCCTGCAGCACGACGATATCGTTGAGCTTGGCAGGAGCCAAAAAGTCCAACCGATCAATGGCAGCGGTTGTAACTTCACAGGCGGAATGTCGGCGCGCGACGACGGCGGCAACGATATCCACCCACTCCATCAGTTTGCCGCCGAAAAGACGGAAGCTTTGATTGCAGTCCGAAGGCATGATAATGTGAACCTGCTCGGCACGGCTATAGGCAATGGTGCGGCTGAGAGTGCGATTGACAGGGCATGGATCAGTCATGAAGGTACCTCTCTTTCGATGGGGGCGTAACAGGTGGCACACAGATCGGTTCAGCCTGATTCTGGATAGCCATTGCAAGCGGAATGGACAGCAGATGTGGATCCATAACGGTAAAAAACAGAAGTCCTTTTTGGGGCATGGGGTGGAGTGCAAACAGATCGGGAAACTTGTCCATCAGCCGTCGAATCAGCTCCCGTTCGGCATAGCTGCGCTTCAAATCCGTATCGAGTTGAGTAACGGATTGCACTTCGCGAACGATTAGTTTGATGTGCCGACGGGGCACGATCATCATGGATGTGTCCGGTTCACCGTTTACCCAAGCGAGGTGGATTCGACTATCCATCAGCTTTGAAAAATCAAGTGACGCATTTGGGCAGATCGGATGGGGCAGAACGTCAATATCCAGCCATGCAATGTGAGAAAAGGAAGGATAGGCGCGTACGGTGCGCTGCATCAGCAACAGTTTGTTGCGCCGGAACAACTGCATCGGGGTGATCCCATCAGCCAACAGCGTTCTTGGCAACAGGGAGTTATCCGGGTAGGCCAGTGTGTTGGGAAAAGCCGCACGCAGGTGGCGTTCCATTTCACCGCCTGCATAGAGTGTAAGCGGCAGGTGCCGAAGGGCTTTCAAATAGGAAAAACGCAGCATGTAGCTTTGAGGTGGATGAAGCGCTTCCGGCAGATCAATAAACGCAGTCACGACCAATGGCATGGGAAGAGACGCTCTGCGGAGAAATGCATTGGTGTGATGCGCTACGGCAAGTCTGGGGGGTAAACGTTGCGGGTAGCCATCCTCTACATTGAATATACCCTGCATGGCTCGCACAGAGGCTGTAGCCAAGGCAAAGGAGATGCCCGCCAATTGCTCATAGCGAGCGAGGCTTGTCGGGGGAAGCGATTCGGGGCCGGGTTTTCGAAGCCATGCATCCGGTTGGCACCCCCCTAACGGCCACAACGGCGCCTTGTCCAGCGCATAACCTGTATAGCCAGCTGCATACGCCGCAATGGAGAGCGTATCAAATGATGTGTCTGTATGACGTAAAAATTCAAGTCGTCCAAACACAAAAGCGGGATGGATAATCAGCGTTTTAACCGGTGCACAACTGCAAACCAGTGCCAGCCCTGTGTGAAGCAGCGTTTCTTCTTCCTCGAATGTGCCGCTGAATGCGGGTTGGTATGCCTGTGCCGTTTTGTCCTCTCCTTCGATTCGAGCGGTCAATACTGCACGTTGAGCGGGAACTTTTCCGAAGCGTGACAGCAGAACGGTTTCCCACCGCTCAGTGAACCCGTATAAACCTTTGAGTGACAGAAAATGCGTCTCATCGGCAATGATCGGTATTACACCGGCAAGACCTTCTGCCTCTGAATAGAACTTCAAGTCGCCCGGATTCAGCGTTCCCTTTGGCAGCACGGTTGCCTCAAAGGTAAGCGCAAAGTGCTCAGGCACTGCAAAACGAAGGCAATACGGCCTTCCAGCATGACTAAGCATTTCCAGCATCATGTCCAGCATGGAATCGGCATCCGGCATATCGGAAAGAATGACCAAAATCCGGGGATTGAGCATGCAAAACTCCTTAAGATTTGTATAAATTCGAAGTGTTAGCAGTAGAAACCAAGCGGATCAAGGGTATGGGAGGTTAGTATCCCTCCAATGGTGTGGAGGGTGGGATGTCCACATATTAATGATACGCTTGAAACGCTTGACGCGTCAAGAGGCAAGGCATTGATAACCTGTATTGTAGGTCAACAATGACACAAAGTGAAAGCGCTAGCCCTATACTTGCATGTTTTTGGGATTCTGTTATAATACAAGGGTTGTGACAGAGATGCTCGCGTCATTGCACCTTGGTTTATAGAAGAAAGGATGATTCTTTTGGCGAATCCGGTATTTGAAATTGTAATGAAAAACGGCGGAGTCATGAAGGGCGAATTGTACCCTGAAACTGCGCCGCAATCGGTTGGCAATTTTATCGCGCTGGCAAACAGCGGATTTTACGATGGGCTGACCTTTCACCGTTGCATCCCTGGGTTTATGATCCAGGGCGGCTGCCCCAAAGGTACGGGTACTGGTGGCCCCGGTTACAGCATCAAGGGGGAGTTTGCCCAGAACGGTCATCCTAACCCGATCAAACATACCCTTGGCGTGTTGAGTATGGCGCGAAGCATGATGAAGGATAGCGGGGGCTCGCAATTTTTTGTGATGACCAGCGACAGCCCGCATCTGGACGGTGCATACGCCGCGTTTGGCAAAGTATTGGAAGGCTTGGAAGTGGCCGAGGCGATTGTCTCCGTGCCTACGGATCGAAGCGACCGACCCACAGTACCGCAGGTGATTAAATCCATCCGCGTGGAAACGAACGGGCAGGTATATCCCTTCGACCAGATGTGATGCCCGAGCATGAATTAAACGACTGGCCGCGTAAAGCGGATCAGCGTTTGATCCATGACAGGCATTGGGCAGGGAATGGACGCGCAAGGCGTATGCCCCGCGTCGGTTTTGCCTCGGGGGAAGGGCGCAGCGATGCTGCGCAATGAAAAGATGAACGACGCGATAGAGCTTCTAGCGCCTGCGGGCGATGAGGCGGCGTTGCGTGCGGCGGTTTGTGCCGGCGCAAACGCCGTCTATTTGGGTTATTCGCAATTTGGCGCACGCGCGGCAGCGGCGAATTTTGATGCGGAAGCGCTTGAGAGAGCCGTTGCCTATGCGCATCTGTATCATGTGCGTGTGCATGTGACAGTGAATACGCTTGTGAAGCAAGACGAAATAGCGGATGTAATCCAAGCGCTTTCAACCATTGTTGCCTGCCGTGCGGATGCTGTGATTGTTCAGGACATGGGTGTGGCACGCCTTGTGCGGGAACACTTCCCTACACTGGAACTGCACGCCAGCACGCAAATGGCTTTACATACAGCGGCAGGAGCGCGTTTTGCCATAGCGCATGGATTTAAACGTATGGTGTTGGCGCGCGAGTGTACGATGAAGGCGATTGCTGAAGTGGCGGCTACGGGCATCGATACCGAGGTGTTTGTACATGGCGCGCTATGCGCTGGCGTCAGCGGACAATGTTTGCTTTCCAGCATGGCGGGCGGACGCAGTGGCAACCGTGGCCGATGCGCCCAACCTTGCAGACAATCCGTTACGCTGGGAGATACCACCGCCGCGCTCCTTTCGATGCGAGACCTGTGCCTGCGTGATCATTTACCTGAGCTGCGTGATGCAGGGGTCAGCGCTTTAAAAATTGAAGGTCGATTGAAACGTCCGGAATATGTCGCCGTAGTAACCGATGGTTACCGCCGGGCGCTGGACGCGCTTGCCCGTGGCGAGTTCCAACCCATGGATACGAAAGAACGCAACAGCCTGTTGCAAATTTTCCATCGCGGCGGCTTCACGGTAGGGCATGCGATGGGCGCTGAAGATGCGGACCTTTGCTCCATCGAACGGGTGAATCATGGAGGAGTGAACATTGGTAAAATCCTCTTCGTGCAAAATGGATTAGCGACAACCACCCTGAAAACCGCTTTGCAAGACGGAGACAGCTTGCGCATTGATGGCACGGAAGATGTGGAACTACGCTATTCTGGACACGGCGAAGACTCGCGTGCGACGTTGCGCCTACGCCCCGGCGAACATGTGGCAGTGGGTGACCCGGTGGTACGCACGACGGATGCGGAACAGTTGCAATGGGCGCAGAGCCTGAGAGAAAAACCCATTCCGATACAGATACGTGCAAAAGTTGTCATAGGCGAGCCTATCCATCTATGGGTAAGCGATGGGGAGTGCATAGTGCAAGCCTATGGAGAAATTGCACAAACGCCGCTCAAACACTCTGTGACGCAAGATGATATTGCCCGTTCTCTCTCCAAACTGGGGGATACGCCTTTTGTGCTGCAAGAAGAGATTTCTGTGGAAACAGATGAGGCATTTGTCCCAGTATCAGCGTTGAATGCCCTTCGCAGAACTGCATTGGAACAACTGACGCAATCGCGGTGTGCGGCGTTTTTTGGCGCTGCCAAAGAGGCAGAATTAGTTCAGGAACAAAGACTGCGCGAAAAATCTACTTGTGTTGAAAACCGGAAGGAATGGGAAACAGAGATGCCGTCGGTACAGTCAGTTTTGTTAGAAGACAGACAAAACAAACCTGATACTGCAATATCAACAGATGCGCCAAAATGCGCATCGAGTATAGGCAACCTGAAGGATATACTTGCTGTAAGCTTTAATGACGCATCGGCCGGCGAAATGTTTCTGCGCGCGGGGGCGAACCTTTTACTATATACGCCGAAAGATATGCGCGCTGAGACGCTGCAAATCGAATTGCCCAAGTTGCCGCATGGAACCTGGTTATCATTGCCACCGCAGTGGAGCGATGAAGCATTCCGGCAAACCTGGCCAACGCTGCAGGAGAATGCCCAGCGACTGGGGGGCGTGGTATTGGGTAGCGTGGGGCAGTTGGGTTTTCCGATTACCCTGCCTGTTGCATTGGGTGATGGAGTTCCGATTACTAACCGGGAAGCTGCCAACGAATTGCTCACGGAGCGAATTGTGTTTTATACGATGTGGCCGGAGCTTTCGAGAAAGGAACTGGATGCCATCGCATGGAATAAATACCCATGCCTGCTTCATGTATATGGCCGCGAACGGGTCATGCTGCTCAACCACTGCCCCGAACGGGTTGCGCGTGGCTTGAAAACGGGACGCGTAAACTGTGGGCTGTGCAAACCAGGTGATCGTGCCTGTGCCAGCCCTGACGCGATGTTTACCGACCGCAAGGGATATAGATTTCCTGTCATGAAAGTGCGTATGCCTGAGGGATGTGTCATTGAGGTTTACAATGTTCTCCCGACTGATCTGTCCAAACAGGATCAAAGCCGGAAAGCGCTCGGCGCTGGGATGTTGTTGTCCTTCAGTGTGGAATCAATTACGGAGCAAATCGCCATTGTTGAGCGCTTTTCTATGCTTAAGTGCGGGGGTAATCCTTCGGCATCGGATCGATCAACGACTGGCGGACACTTTCTACGTGGTGTGGAGTAAAAAGGCTCATCGCATTGACGATGGATTCATAGGTTGTCACTGTCACAAGGCGGTGAAGAGGTTGTGCAGTTACGCCGGTCAAGACGATATATGCATTTTCATCGCTGTATATAAACAATTAACGCCGCATTGCGGCTCAAGCAAGTGCTTACCACCGAAACGCTCGCGATATTGCCAGGTGGAGATGAAGGAGGAAGCTACGCATGGAACTCAATCGTGAATTGCGTGTGCTGGAATTTACCAAGATGCGGGAGCAACTCGCATCCTTTTGTGTTACACCCATGGGTGCAGAACTATGTATGCAACTGGTGCCCTATCACGACTTTTCGCAGGTGAGCCGCTCGCTGGACGAGACGGAGGAAGCCACCGTGCTCATCGCATACATGGGCGGACAACCGCTTGTATGGTTTGGCGATGTGCGTGAACAACTCGCTTTGGCGGAAAAAGGAGCGGCTTTGTCGCCTAAAGCGCTCTTGGATATTGCGGGCTGCCTGCGGGCATCGCGTGCCGCGCGCACCGCATTGGTGAAGGAGCGGGAAGATACCCCTATCCTGACAGGACTGGCCAGCCGATTGACAACGCTGCCCAGTGTGGAGCAGGAGATTACCGATGCGATCCTCAGTGAAGATGAGATTGCCGATCGGGCATCGGCGGAACTGAGCGCCATTCGACGGCAAATGCGTGCAGCAAACGAGCGGATGCGAGATAAACTCAACTCCATGATCCACAGTTCCAGCTTTTCAAAGTATTTACAGGATTCAATCATCACCATGCGCGGCGATCGTTACTGTATCCCCGTGAAATCGGAATGCCGGTCGAATGTTCCGGGACTGGTGCATGATCAGAGTTCATCGGGGGCGACGCTGTTCATAGAACCGATCGCCGTCGTGGAAATGGGCAACGATTTAAAACAGCTCCGTGCCAAGGAAAAGCAGGAGATCACCCGTATTTTGCAAGCGCTTTCCGACCAGATCGCCCCGCGCGCGGGCGAACTGCGCAACAACATTGATATTTTAAACCACCTCGATTTCGCTTTTGCTAAAGGGTTGCTCGCCAAAGACATGAGCGCTGTGCTTCCTAAGCTCAACCGACGGGGATTCATCAAGATTATTCGCGGGCGGCATCCTTTGATTGACCGCGAAACGGTTGTGCCTACCAACCTATGGCTGGGCGAGGATTTCACGACGCTTATCATCACCGGGCCTAACACGGGCGGTAAAACGGTTACACTTAAAACGGTAGGGCTTTTAACACTTATGGCGCAGGCTGGGTTGCACGTGCCTGCGGAACTTGGTACCGAGTTAGCCGTTTTTGACCATGTATATGCCGATATCGGCGATGAGCAGTCCATAGAACAGAGCCTGTCTACATTCTCCAGCCACATGAAAAATATCGTGTATATTACGCAGCATGTTACCGGAAATGACCTAGCGCTTTTTGATGAACTCGGCGCCGGAACTGACCCTACCGAAGGCGCGGCGCTGGCACAGACGATTCTGGCAAGCTTACTATCGCGAAAAGTGCGTACCATGGCAACCACACATTATAGCGAACTGAAGGCGTTTGCGCTTACAACCCCAGGAATAGAAAACGCCAGTGTGGAATTCGATGTGGCGACACTCCGACCCACGTATCGGCTTTCCATTGGCATTCCGGGCAAGAGTAACGCGTTTGAAATTAGCCGCAAGCTGGGACTCAGCGAAGAACTGATTGAGAACGCCAGACAACTGTTATCTCAAAACGATGTGCGCTTTGAAGACGTCATTGCCAATGCAGAGTATCATCGGCAGATTGCCGAACGGGAAAGGCAGATGGCCGAGGATACCCGACAGGAAACGGTACATCTGCGGGACGAGGCGGAAAAGCTGCGTCGCGAAATGGAACAAAGCCGTGATAAAAACATGAAAAAGGCCAAGGAGGATGCCAAGCGCGTGATGGAAAACGCGCGCCGTGAAGCAGATGCTATCATTGCCGAACTCAAGGCGATCAAGAAACAGGCCGCTACGCCGGAACATGAGGTTCAAGCGCTGAAAAAGCGTATGGAAAAAGGAATTGATGAACTGAGTGAGGGCCTTTCTCAGCCCAGCGATGTACACTTTATCTCCCCCAAGAACGTGCGCATTGGTGAACAGGTGGAAATTGTCAACCTGAAAACGCGCGGCACCGTCCTTACCTTGCCAGATAACAAAGGGGAGGTACAGATTCAGGCAGGCATCATGAAATTGAAAGCTCACCTGACCCAGCTCAGGCTGGTGGAGCCAGCCAAGGAAAAGAAATCCATGGTACTGACCAAGACGGGTGCAGCCACCCGTAGCGTACCGCTGGAACTGGATGTGCGTGGTATGGCGCAGGATGAGGCATTGCCCGAAGTGGATCGCTATCTGGATGAGGCGACACTGGCTGGTTTGCACGAGGTGAGTATCATCCACGGCAAAGGGACAGGCGTGCTACGTATGGGCATCCAAAGGCACCTCAAGGGGCATATGGATGTGAAGAGTTTCCGCCTTGGTGTGTATGGCGAAGGGGAAGACGGAGTAACGGTTGTAACGCTCAAATAGGAATGATGGCGAAAGTATGACCTTCAGCAATGCAGCCTAGAATGAAGGTTTGTAACATCACCAGAGAAAAAGCACGGTCGGAATGCGATATAAGGTATACGCGGTTTTGAACAGAGTATGGCAAAACTGTAAAATTGCTGAAATTGCCTTCATTTCGACTCATTCCGGTTCATCGCAGGCACGCAGAAGATGTTTTTTATGATACACTACAAAGGTGGCGATTTGCCGCCGTACAGAACGCAGGAACACTCAGGCCAAGTAAGGTTAATCAGCACAGGAGGAATGCACCGTGTCGGATAAACAACGCATTTTGTTAGTGGACGATGATCGTAACATCAGCCATCTGATTCGACTTTACCTTGAAAAGGAAGGCTTTGAGGTATGCGAAGCAGCGCGCGGTGACGATGGGCTTGCCGCGTTCAAACGTCAGATGCCTGCCCTGGTGTTGCTGGATGTGATGCTCCCCGGCGTGGATGGCCTTGAGGTGTTGCGTGAAATTCGCAAAACCAGCAAAGTGCCTGTAATCATGCTCACAGCGAAGGATGAAACTTTCGATAAGGTGCTGGGGCTGGAGCTTGGCGCGGATGATTACATCACCAAACCCTTTGAAAACAAGGAGCTTGTGGCGCGTGTCAAGGCAGTATTACGCCGCAGCAATACCGACAATGCAAACGCGGATACCGATGATATGTTGAGTTTCTCCCAGCTTACGGTGAGCCTTGCGCGCTATGAAGTCACATTCGAGGGCAAACCTGTGGATATGCCTCCTAAGGAACTGGAAGTGCTTTATTTCCTCGCCTCCCACCCCAACATGGTGTTTACACGCGAACAACTTTTGGAACGTGTATGGGGATTTGACTTCTTTGGGGATAGCCGTACCGTGGATGTGCACATCAAGCGCCTTCGCGAAAAACTGGTGGGTTGCGAACAACACGGTTGGGAAATCCACACCGTGTGGCGTGTGGGGTACAAATTTGAAACCAAGTAAGCCGGTTAGGCGCTTGTAACGAGGTAGTTCCATGTTTCACAGCATGTTTTCCCGACTGTTTTCGCTACTGCTGCTGATTATTTTAGTGGTGGTTTTCGTCGGCGCGGGCTTTTCTATTATTACCATCCGCAACAACATGATCGCCAGCCGGATGGAAAGTCTGTTGGTGCAGGCGCGAGAGATTGCGTTCCTCGCCAGCCGTGTGGAAGATTCTACTCTGAGCGATTATTTGGGGTTGGATACGCCTACGGAAAGCTACCTTCAATGGAAAGCTGCCAGCGTGTATCAGGACTTCGGGGCGTTTATCCTGATTATGGATCGCAATGGCCGAGTAAAGATGAACCTGTTTACTGCTATTCAAAACAACCCCGATACTGTGGAGAGCCTGTCCTCTTCCGATCTATCGGACGCTCTGCATGAGGTGCTGACCGGCAAAGAGGTTCAGGCGAAGATCACCAGCGCCGCGAATGGCACGGTGTTTACGGTTGCTGTGCCATGGGTACAAAACGGCGATGTGCTGGGTGCAGTGTTTATCCATACCAGCGCGCAGGTGATAGAAACGGAATACCGCGGCATCGTATTTCAGATAGTTGTAGGTTTCGCCATCGCGGCGCTTGTCGCGGCAGCGTGCGCGTTGATGTACACCCGCAGTATCGTAAAACCGCTTACGATGATCACCCGTGCAGCGGAAGACATGAGCCGTGGACGTTTCAGTATGCGCGCAGCTGTGACGGGAGTAGACGAGGTTCGCCAGCTTGCCGGAGCGTTTAACGTGATGGCTGATAAACTTGCGCTGGTAGAGGACAACCGACGAGAATTTGTGGCAAACGTTAGCCATGAACTGCGTTCGCCTGTCACCAGCATCCACAGTTTTGTGGAAGGGATGCTCGATGGCACCATCCCTTCGGAGGAGTACCATCACTATCTGCAAGTGGTTAGCGATGAAACAAATCGCATGAAAAAACTGATTGCCGATCTTTTGGAATTAAGCCGTATTGAAAAAGGCATCATCAAGCTTAACATCAGCAATTTCGATATCAACGAATCCATACGGAGAGTGCTTGCCGGGCGCGCGAGTGATATTGAGCAGCTTGGCATTGAGCCACATATGGATTTTCAACTGGAGCCCTGTGTGGTGCGTGCGGATCAGGATCGTATTACCCAGGTGATTTACAATCTGGTGGACAACGCCTTAAAATTCATAAATGATCATGGGAACTTGACAATCCATACCTCTTTGGTGCATGATAAGGTATCGGTAGTTGTCTCAAACGACGGGGCACCCATCCTGCCGGAAGATCGTCCGCATATTTTTGAACGCTTTTACAAGGCGGATAAAGCGCATACCGTCGGTAAAGGTTCGGGTACGGGCCTTGGATTGAGCATTTGCCAGCGCATTATTCAGGAGCATGGACAAACCATCCGGCTGCTGCCTGTCGAAAATGGCGCAGCGTTTGAGTTTACCCTGGATGTGGGCAACAGACCCATGCCGCTTGGCGAAGGCGGCGATAAGCGCGAAAAGGACGCGATGGAAAGGGAGTAACGCCATGGAACGGCACATCTTTTTGGTAGGCATGCCAGGGAGCGGAAAGAGCGCTCTGGGACGGCGTGTTGCACTTAAGTTGCAAACGCCGTATCTGGATACGGATGCTTACCTTACAGAGATTACCGGCATGAATACCGCCCAAATCTATGAAACCTTTGGCGAAGCAGCATTTCGGGATGGAGAGACGCGATTGCTGCAAGAATTGATCAATGCAACGCCAGGCATAATTTCCACCGGCGGCGGAACGGCTTTGCGGGAGGAAAATCGCAGGCTGATGCGTGCACATGGCTATGTAGTGCTGATTGATCGCCCCATAGATGACATCCTGATGGATATTCGCGCCGAGAAACGTCCATTGCTGGCTCAAAAGGGTCGGGATGAAATCGAGCGTATTTATGAAGAACGCATGCCAATTTACCGTAGCGTCGCAGATGTGGTGTTGGATAACGGAAACGGCTTCCATAATGGGCTAGCTT
>Ga0302293_10000325_pt1 | contig 26256 bp, 27 predicted proteins | sample III_Fen_N2_2_FD_198758 | JGI IMG/M metagenome (GOLD analysis project Ga0302293, IMG submission 198758) | Peat permafrost microbial communities from Stordalen Mire near Abisko, Sweden - III_Fen_N2_2 | ecosystem: Environmental > Terrestrial > Soil > Wetlands > Permafrost | place: Sweden: Abisko...
CGCCTGCTCCGGCTTATCATACTAACATCTCCCGATGCAACACGGCATATTGCATTTGCCCTTTCACACTGGAGCTTTCATACAGCACGACCGCGTTAGCGGTAAACGCCACTTTTTGCGGCGGAAGCGCGAAGCCATCGTCTCCCTCTATCTTTCGACCAAGGGTGACATGCGGCGTGAGCCTGCCGCGATTTTTGGAAAAGCCCCGCTCCCAGAGCGCGGACTCGAGCGATTCGTAGAGGCGGTTGAGTTCCTCGCTGTCGCAGGTGATGTTGACAAAACCTGTATGCGAACCGTCTGTTTTAAAAGAGCCATATTCTTTTAGCCGAAGAACAAATGGCCTGATATCGCGAACCGCCTCGCGCATCGCGTCCGTAATGTCCTTGAGCGCGTCCGTATCGCCTAAAAAGTGCAGCGTGATGTGGTAGTTTTCGCGCGGAACAAACCGCCCGACGGCACCGTACGTTTCCAACCCGACGCGGGCGGAAGAGAGTGCGCGCGTGATATCCGGCGGCAGGGGAATGGCGATAAAGAGGCGCATAGGGTATGGTTCCTTTCCTGCCGCAGGGTTTTTGCGTTGCGGCGTTGGCATTACTAGTAGTATAGCCAAAATTCGCAATTTTTGCCAGTAGAGGCGGGGGAAAGTCGTGGGGTGATTTTTGATTACCGTACGGTCGATGTGGTCAAAAAACGGCATTCTGGTGCCTTTGGTTGTATGTACATCATCAAAATTCGCTTCTCTGCTTTTTTATCAATTGAAGCCGTTCCTGCAAAAAAACGGCGAAAAAATCGCGTTTACCATGTGTGAAAGGCAATCATGCATACCCCTTATTCACAAAAACTGTATGAGTTATCCACAGGGGGTTATCCACATTGTCCACCGTGTTATCCACAAAACGAGGATATTTCACGTTTTGGTATGTGTATAAGTCAAATAATCATGTGGAATGCAATGAATATACACGTTTATCATGCGTTTTGTAAAAAATAGTATACAATTATCAGTACCATATAGGGTGATGTTCGGTTTTTTCTTTCCTGCAATTCAAAAGTTGCTCCTTCAATCAAAAAAGCTCTCCTGTTCGGAAAGCCATCATAAAACCAAAATGCAATATAATTCTCTTTTTTAACTTGAAACCAGCAATAGATCAGATAAAGTTCTTTTGCTTACTTTTCTTTCAAGAAAAGTAAGTCAAAATAGCAAGTTACTTCACTTTTCTCTCTATCTGTGCGCCGATGGCGGTTAGCTTTTTATCGAGGAACTCATAACCGCGATCGATGAAATGGATGTTGTGCACATTGGTTGTTCCGCTCGCCGCAAGCCCCGCGACAATCAGTGACGCGCCGGCACGCAGGTCGGTTGCGTAAATATCGGTCCCGCGCAAGGAGGGTATTCCCTTCACCTTTGCGGTGTTGCTGTCTTTTAAGCTGATGGAGGCGCCCATGCGGCGTAACTCTTTGACATGGTTGAAGCGGTTTTCGAAGATCGTTTCGTTGATATTGGAGACGCCCGCGCAGGAGCAAAGGTAAGCCATCATCGGCTGCTGCAGGTCGGTGGGGAAGCCGGGATACGGCAGCGTTTTTACATTGATGGGGCGGGGGCGTTCGTTCATGATCACACGCAGGTAAAAGTCCCGCCCGTCGTCTCCCTCGATCACGCGCGCGCCGCTCTCCATGAGTTTTGCGGAGATGGATTCCATATGCGTGGGAATCACGTTTTTAATGATCACATCGCCCATCGTTGCGGCGGCGGCAATCATAAACGTGCCGGTTTCGATTTGATCCGGAATGATGGCGTAACCACAGCCGTGCAGGCGCGGCCTACCGCTGATGCGAATCATATCCGTGCCGGCGCCTTTGACCGACGCGCCCATCATATTGAGAAAGTTTGCGACGTCGACAACGTGCGGCTCTTTTGCAACGTTGCTCAACACGGTGTTACCCTCCGCCATGCACGCGGCGAGCATGACGTTAATGGTCGCGCCCACGCTGACCACGTCAAAATAAATCTCCGCACCGATGAGGCGATCCGCCTTTGCGCGGACGATATTGCGTTCGCAGTCGATCTCTACCTCCGCGCCAAGTGCGCGCATGCCTTTGAGGTGCTGGTCGATGGGGCGCGCGCCGATGACGCAGCCACCGGGAAGCGCAACCTCCGCCTCGTGAAAGCGGCCGAGCAGTGCGCCAAGCAGATAGTACGAAGCGCGCATGCTGCTGACAGCCTCGCTGAGCGCTTTGGTGTTCTTGAGCGTGCGCGAATCGATGCGCATGCAGTCGCCTTCGGTATAATCGACGCTAACGCCCAATTCCTCCAAGATTTCCTTGAGGCACTGGACGTCCTGTATATGCGGCAGATTCTCGAGAACGCAGGTTTCGCCTGCGAGAACTGCGGCGGGTATAATGGCGACGGCGGCGTTTTTCGCGCCGCTGATGGTCACGGTTCCTTCGAGCCGTTGACCGCCTTTGATCTCGTACCATTCCTTTTGCATACGCTAGTAAGTCTATCGGAATCACAAAAATAAGTCAAGCGGCACGCCCGACTTGTGCTTGTAATCTTACAACCACGAAATCACGCAATTATACGGCGCGCTTGTTTTTATTCAAACGCGCATAGACGCCTCAGTCCATACACGTCTTTTACGATCAAAAATTGTTATGCAATTTAAAATAGAGAACGCTGCAAATTTGCGCGGGAAGTTCAAGAGATTCGAGCGCTTTTTTGATCCATAATAACCAAAATACGCGCTAAAATCTGGCAAAGTCGGTCATTTTTGCACACATCCATCGTTCTTATGATAATGCAATCGAAAATATTGCAACTTTCATTTCAAATATATTTTTCGGAATCCCGATATAATTATAAGGATTGAATTGACAAGCGCATAATCACATGCTAAAGTAATTTTAGTATTTCTCTATTTTTTTGAGACTTCGGAGGAATCCCATGGAAAAATTAGTGATCGCTCTGGGCGGCAACGCGCTGCAAGAAGGCAAAGGCCCGGCAACCGCCGAGGCGCAGCTTGAGGTCGTTGAACGGACTTCCGTCTATATTGCGGACATCATCGAAAAAGGGTATCAGGTCATCCTGGCGCACGGCAACGGCCCGCAGGTTGGCCGCATTGTGTTACAGAACGAAAACTCCGTCAACGTGACCCCCGCCATGCCGTTTGACGTTTGCGGCGCAATGAGCCAGGGCATGATTGGCTACCACATGCAGCAGGGTCTGACCAAGGCGCTGCGCGCGCGTGGCAATCACACCGGAGCCGCCACCGTGGTCACGCAAGTTGTCGTCGACAAAAACGACAAAGCGTTCCTCGCGCCCTCCAAACCCATTGGTCCTTTCTATAGCGAAGAAGAAGCCAAGAAGCTTCAGTCGGAAAAGGGCTACTCGGTCAAGGAAGATTCCGGCCGTGGCTGGCGCCGCGTGGTCGCCTCCCCGATGCCGGTTGAAATCGTCGAACTGCCGGAGGTCAAGTGCCTCATCGAAGGCGGCTTCGTCGTCATCACCGTTGGCGGCGGCGGCATCCCCGTCATCCGCGAAGAAAACGGCGACCTGGTCGGTACCGCTGCGGTCATCGACAAAGATCTCGCTAGCGAACGCCTCGCAGAGGATCTCGACGCGGATGCGCTATTGGTGCTCACCGCCGTGGAGCAGGTTTGCCTCAACTACGGTAAGCCGAATGAAAAGCGGCTCTCAACCATCTCGGTTGCCGAGGCGGAGCAGTACATCAGCGAAGGCCACTTTGCGCCGGGCTCGATGCTGCCAAAGATTCAGGCCGCAGTCATGTTCGCAAACAGCAAAGCAGGCCGCAGAGCCATCATCACCTCGCTCGACAAAGCGGTCGACGCGTTGACCGGCAAAGCCGGAACGGTGATCGTGAAATAAGACTTCTACTTTTTTTCTAAACAGAAAGTATTCTTAACGCTAAAGAGCTTCTCACGCGAGAAGCTCTTTTTGTTTCTTTTTCTCTCGAGAAAAAGAAATCACGGCGTCAATCGATTTGGCCCGCGGAAGAGGAACATCGCCTCTTTAATGCCGGTGCCGAGCAGTAGCATCGTGAGTCGGTCAACGCCGAGACCGAATCCGCCATGTGGCGGACAGCCATAGCGGAAGAACTCGGTGTAGAACTTTACGTCCTCACCCAAGCCACGCTCGTTTGCCTGACGAAAGAGCACATCATAGCGGTGCTCCCGCTGCGCGCCGGTGGTGATCTCCACCCCGCGCCAGACGAGGTCGTAACCCTGCGGTACGCCGTCTTTCTGCATGTGGTAAAACGCGCGCTTGTCCGCCGCGAAGTCGGTGATCAGCAAAAACTCGTGTCCGAATTCTTCCATCGAAAATCGATAGCTCAGCTGCTCCGCCTCGGTGGTCGTGTCTCCTCGCTCGTTTTCCGGCAAATGGTAGCCATACCTTTTTTCCAGCTCGCGATATAGTTCCGGCAGATCGATGACGGGGAAGGGCAACTTCGGCACGACGACCTCGATGCCGTAGAGCCGCAGGATCGCCTCGCCGTACTGCTCCTTCACGCGCTCCAGCGCATAGGTGAGTAACTCCGCTTCGAGATTCATCACATCGTGAAACGACTCGATGTAGGAAAACTCCAGATCGAATCCCGTAAACTCCGTCGTGTGACGGTTGGTATAGGATTTTTCCGCGCGAAACACGGGACCCGTCTCAAAGATGCGCTCGAAGCCCGCCGCCATCGCCATCTGCTTGTAAAACTGCGGACTCTGCGCCAGATACGCCTTGCGGTCAAAGTAGCCTACCTCAAAGACATCCGCGCCGCTCTCACTCGCGGCGGCGATCAACTTCGGCGTGTGGATTTCCAAAAAGTCACACTGTAACAAATACTCCCGCATAGCAGAGACGAGGCATGTCTGCACCTGAAAGAGCAATCTTTCCTTCTCGCCGCGCAGATCAAGCCAGCGGTAATCCATCCGTGTATCGATATTTGCATCCTTCGTCAGCGGCAGCGGTGCGGCAAGAGATTCGATCTCAATTGAGGTCGGTATCAGTTCCCGTCCACCCAGCTTGACCTGCGGATTTTCCGAAATGACGCCTTCCAGCGAGACGACGGACTCCACTGTCAGTGTATCCAGCAGTTCTGTCCATTCGGGGTGCTGTTGCTTTTCGATGGTTACCTGCATCCTTCCGCTGATGTCCCGCACGACGAGAAACGCCATGTTCCGCGTGTTGCGGATGTGTTCGACAAATCCTTGTATCTTGACCTGCTCGTTTAAGGGAGCCTTTGCAATCTGTGTTCGTTTCATTGATTTCTCCTTATCTGTTTTGGTTCCGGGTACGGCAACGCGACTTCGCCGCATCCAGACCGGCATCATCAAACTGCCGCATAGGATCACCACCTTTCGAATTAAAAAACAAAAGCCGCCGGGCAAACGCCGGCGGCAGATCAAACGATAGGCATCTATTCTGTGAGCGTAAGACGCTCTATGGATAGAAGAATCCCGCGAAACTCCGGCCAGTGCAGAAAAGTTGCACGCAAGCCGGAAGAAGATTATTCTTCAACTCACGTGCGGTCGGTCGCTATCCAACTGGACAACGGACTTACGCACGGCGGATTCTCCTTTGAATGATTTGAACCTAGTTTAGTGCGATTGATTCGGATTGTCAACGATTTACCTGTATATTTTCGTTTACAGTGCTTGTTGCAGTGCGGGCGTTGACTTATCACGTTTCACCCGCAGCAGAATCATCACGGCGATTGCAATCAGCACCGGCGGGCAAATCTGCACGTGCGTGGCGAGCACCAGCGGCCAGTTGATCAGCGGCAGCAGCCAGAGCAGAGCTGTCAACCCGATTTCTGTTTTGCTGCATCCGTTTTCAAAAAAATCATAGACGAGCAATACCAGCGGCAGCGCAAGGATCATCAGATCGTACTGCATGAAATACGGAATCGAGAGCGGAATGCCGAGCACCATCATCGCGCCCTTTAGCGGCAAGCGTTTTGTGTGTTTCCAAACCCAGAGCGTTGCAAGGATGACCGAAACAGTGATGATCCCCTGAATGGCAATGCTGACGCGCGAATCGACCCCGAGATTGAGAAGAGTGGTATAGGGAGCCATCTGAATCGAGAAAACAGACAGTTGTTCGGTTCCGCCCAGGGAAGCGAAGGCGTGAAAAAACGATCCGAAAAACTGCACCCAAACATCCGACCCAAAGGCCAGAAGGCTCAAGAGAGAGACGGCAACCGCCGAACCAACCGCAGAAAGAACCGCCTTCCATTTTCTGGAAAAGAGCAGAATCACGAATGGAAAAAATGCAAACTGCGGTTTATAGGCAAGCAGGCCGATCATAACACCGGAGAGAACAGGATTGCTTTCTAGATAGCAAATGGAGATGGCAAGCAACGCCGTGTTGAGAAAACCGTTTTGCCCCCAGCGCATGTTCATGAGCACTCCTGGAAATCCCAGCATGAATAACGCCAATTCTTTTCTCTTGGGGAGCATCCGATAGACGGCAAAGAGCGCAAGCGCAAGCGTGATGATGAGCCAAAGTACCATCGCAAGATGATACGGCAAAAATGCAAACGGCACGATGGCAAGCAGAAAGATCGGCGGATAAAGCCAAGGGAGATAAAACGGCAGATCTGTATTCAAAATCCGCTCCAGCAATGCATGGTGCGCCGGAATATTAAAAATCTGCGCCGCATTGCCGGATAGCGTCATCTTTCCCGCCGCATAAAAGAGGCCAAAGTCTACGCAAAACGGAAACAACACTTCTTGACTCCACTTACCATTTGAATAAAAATAGCAAAAAGAAAGTATGACATATAGTATAAAAATCACCAGCGCGTAACGGATCATCCGTTTTTCAACGCTGACCTGTTCCTTCTTTTTTTTGTTTTTCATGCTTGTCCTTTTCCGCTCATCAAACGGGCACACTCGCAATCTATCGATTTTTCCCGAAAAAGAGCTTCTTTTCAGAAGCTCGTTCATGTGATTCTATTTTAAGGACGATTCGAAAAAAAACAGGTTTCCCTTATTCTTTTCCCGAAATCTTTTCGTATACCCGCTCTAAATCTTCGCGAGAGAAGTACTCAATCGTGATTTTTCCGCGCGTGTTGCTGCCAGAAAGAGAAACCTTCGTTCCCAGCGATTCACGGAAAGATTCTTCCAGATTCGCCAACTCGGTAGGCAAATGCTGCTTATCCTTCTTTGCGATAGGGGAAGCCTTCTTTTTTTCGGAGAGCGCTTTGATTTTTTCTTCGAGCGTGCGGACGGAATATGCGCGCTCGACAGATTCTTTCGCAAACTGCTCAATTTGTGCGCGATCGGTCAAGCCAGCAAGCGCTCTGCCGTGTCCGGCTGAAAGCACGCCGCTCTTGAGCAGCTCGATCACGTCTTCCGGCAGCTGCAACAAGCGAAGGGCATTGGCGATGGCAGGACGGCTCTTGCCGAGGCGGCCGGAGACTTCTTCCTGCGTCATGTCGTGCTGCTTCATCAAAAATCGGATGGCTGCAGCTTCTTCAATAGGGTTTAAATCTTCACGCTGAATGTTCTCGATGAGGGAAACCTCGTGGATTTGCGCCTCGTCATAATCGGTCACCAATACGGGCACTTCGGATAATCCCGCCAGACGCGCGGCGCGAAACCGGCGCTCACCAGCGATGATCATATAGCGATTGCCTTTTTGTTTGACGATCAGTGGCTGAACGATGCCGTGTACACGGATGGACTCCGCGAGCTCTTGCAAGGAAGTTTCTTCAAATTGCTTGCGCGGCTGCAGTGCGTTGGTGTCGATCTCCCGCACATTCACGGTGAGCATGCCCGCGCCGGATTTTACCTGTTCCTCAGTGGAAATAGAATATGGATCGAGCAGCGCATCCAGTCCGCGCCCGAGTCCTTTTTTTTGAGCGGCCATTACTTGCCCTCCTTTGAGATCATCTCGCTGGCGAGGGAAGTATAGGCGGTCGACCCCGCGCTGTTTGGCGCATAGCGGGAGATCGGCAATCCGAACGACGGCGCCTCGCCGAGGCGGACGCTGCGCGGGATGATGGTGTCATAAACCTTATTTTTAAAGAATTTTTTGACTTCCTCAACCACCTGCATGGAAAGATTGGTGCGGGAGTCAAACATTGTCAACACGACGCCTTCTACATCCAGATCGGGATTCAGGCTCTTTCGTACCAGCTTTACTGTATTCATCAGCTGGCTGAGACCCTCCAGCGCGTAAAATTCACACTGAATCGGAACCAGCAACGTGTTTGCTGCGGTCAGCGCATTTAGGGTTAAGAGACCAAGGGAAGGGGGACAGTCGATAAAAACATAGTCGTATTCAACCTGCGTCGCGTTCAGCGCGCGCTTGAGTACCTGCTCACGCGCCAGCATATTCACCAGTTCTACTTCTGCGCCAGCGAGGGAAATATGCGCGGGCAGAAGTTTGAGCGAATCGATCATGGTATCTTTGGTCGCTTCATCAACAGATACATCATTGATCAACACGTCGTAGATGGATTTGACGTCTCCTTCTTTTTTCACGCCGAGTCCGCTGGTGCTATTGCCTTGCGGATCCGCGTCCACGAGTAAAACGCGCTTGCCCTGCTCCGCGAGGCATGCGCTTAAATTGACGGCAGTGGTCGTTTTGCCTACACCGCCCTTTTGATTGGCTATTGCAACAATTTTCATAACAGAGATTTTCCTCCGATATTCACTTTCTATTATATAAAGAAATATTTGTAATAATTTCGGCAACCAAGCCGCTAACGACATTCTAACAGAATTAAAAGTGGTATTCAATGTTTCACGTGAAACAAGTACAGATCGACAAATGATCATCTGCTTTGGTTTCATTTTTGTCTCTTGATAATATTTCAGCTATTGTATTTTATCTCAAATGTTTCACGTGGAACAATTATGTAACGCTGATTGGTTTTTATCATTAGAATGTTTCACGTGGAACAATTAGACACTTTTATACTGATTAAAAAAGAGACGCTTTTACGCCTCTTTGTTTTTTTATAATCTTCTAAAATACGTTTTAATAATCTAAATACTTTTTAGAAATTAGAGTAAATTCTCACAGGTACTATTAAATAATAGTACCCTTCCGTTTTTGCAGGGCGAATGACGCAGGGGCTGATGCTGGTCGTAAAATCCATATAGATTTTATCATCCGGCACGTTTTTGAGCACATTGATGCAAAAACGCGGGTTAAACGCAATATCGATGTCTTCGCCGTTGATCTGCACATCCATCTCTTCATTAATGCGTCCGGCAAAGCTGTTTGCGGAGATGGTCAATTTATTGTCGTGAAACTTCATGACAATATTATTATTTCCTTCTCTCGCCATCAGCTGCGCGCGGTCAATACTCTCCATGAGTTCGCCTTTATCGATCATAACGCGCGTCGTGTGGTCCTTTGGAAGAATGTTTTTGTATTTGATATAGTCGCCGTCGAGTAACCGCGCAACCAGACGCGAATGTTTGATATTGACGCATACATGCGTCTTGGTAAACGTCAGTTCGACGTCAGCTTCCGTTTCATCCATCATGCGCGAAATTTCGACCATCGACTTACCGGGGATCACGACATTGCGCTCGGGTACCGCACTCTTGAGTGGCATGGAACGCTTGGCAAACTGAAACGCGTCGGTAGCGACAATCGTAATCTCATCTCCAAGCTCCATCAAAACACCGGTGAGAATGGGTTTACTGTCATCCTGCGCGGTGGCAAAGACCGTGGTATTGATCATATCGCGGCAATCCGCTCGATCCATCTTTACGGTGAAGGTTTCTCCCGTAAACCGCATGTCGGGGAACTCTTCTGTCGTCTCGACACATTGCAGACTGCTTTTCGCTCTGCCGCAGGAAATTTCGAGTGATTTTCCGTTGAGCGTGACTTCTGCAATCGATTCGGGTAGCTTGCGAACAACCTCGGAAAATAATTTGCCGGGAACGATTGCAAAACCCTCTTCTTCAATCGTTGCGGGTAATATACATTCTTTTTGCAGCATCAGATCCGAACACTTTAATTTTACGCCTTCAGCCGTCGCTTCCACATAAATGCCTTCTAAAATCGGCATCGTGGTGCGAACGGGAAGCGCTTTGATGACGGAAAGAACGCCTTCTGTTAATTCTTTTGAGTCAATGTAAAAATGCATGGTACTAATTCCTTTCTCAGCGTTCAGATTGATCTAAAGTATTTTCATATGATGCAAGGTTCATCTTTTTTTAAACTTAGCGCCATGCAGATTGAATTAAAGTTTCTGGCTTGAATATTAGAACCAGTGGACTATTTCAATCATCGCCGGGCAACCAGCAAAAGCACCTTCATAAAAACTCAATTCTTAAGCGGTTATCCACACTCTGTGGCGTGAAAGTGTGTTTCTTATAACTAGTAATATAGAAGTAGTAGCAGTAGTATAGTGTGCGAAGTGTGGAGAACATTCGTTTCATGCAGACTGACGCGGTTTTGGCTGTGGAGTGACTCGTGGATAACGGTGTGGTTTCATCCTGACTTATCCACACTCTCCATACTCTCCACACTACTCGCATTGCGTCCACAATGCGTGTCCACAAATTGTGGATAAAGACGAATGCCTTTTCGAACGTTCTTTTCGATGGTTGAAAGAGAATTTTAAGACAATCTTTGTTGAATTAGTCTTCTTGATGGTTGAAAAAGATCGTTAAGACATTCTCTTTTTCACATCTTCAAGAACGGAGGAAAAAGAACTATCGTTTAAAATCATCTCTTCCACGCGTTTGCAGGCATTGATTGCCGTCGTGTGGTCGTTTTTATCAAACAATGTGCTGATGCGTTTATACGGAATACCCAGCATATCATGGCAAAGGTACATCGCAACCTGACGCGGAAGCACGATTTCGCGATCCCTGCGCTCGGAAAGCAAACTTTCGACGGGAATAGAGTAATATTCGGCAACCGTGTTTTTGATGATTTGTGGCGTGATCTCTTTTTTCTTAACGTCCGGTAAAAGGTCTCGCAGCGCCTCAATGGTTAGCTCCAGCGTCAGCGGGCGGCGGCGCAGCTGCGAATAGGCCACCACGCGGGTTAAGGAGCCTTCCAGCTCACGAATGTTGCTCACCACGTGCTCGGCGATGAACTGTATGATTTCGTCGTCTACGTCGAGGTTGTCGAGCCTGGCGCGATTGCGCAAAATGGCGATTCGCGTCTCCACATCCGGCGGTTGAATATCCGCAATCAAGCCCCACTCAAAACGGGAGCGTAAACGCTCTTCCAAACTGCTGATTTCTTTCGGTGGACGATCAGAACTGATGATGATCTGTTTATTTGCGTTATGCAGCGTGTTGAAGGTGTTGAAAAACTCCTCCTGCACGGATTGCTTTTTCGCGATGAACTGCACGTCATCGATCAGCAACACGTCAACATTGCGATAGCGCTTGCGAAACTCCAGCCGCTTATCCAACTGGATAGCGGTGATGAGCTCGTTGGTGAATGTTTCGCTGGTGACATACATGACGCGCGCAGAGGGGTCGTTTCCCTTGACCGAGTGACCGATTGCATGCATCAAATGCGTCTTGCCCAAACCAACGCCGCCGTACAGGAACAGCGGGTTATAGGCAGCCGCGGGGTTTTGCGCAACCGCGAGCGCTGCCGCGTGGGCAAAGTGATTGGATCCGCCGACCACAAACGTTTCAAAGGTATATTTCGGATTCAGCGCAAAGACATTGATCGGCTCCGCGCTGATGGGATTGATATAGATATCCCGATCTTCCGGCAGTATGACTTTGATGTCGGAGATGGTTTCGTTGGCGGCTTTGACCGCGTCACGCAGATTCTCAAAATAGAAGTCCTCTAGGGTCTTCTGAATATCCGGCGTGGGTACTTCAAGAATCAAAATATCTTTCTGGAGCGTGAGGGGTACGATCACGTCGATCCAGGCGTGAAAAGAAAGTCCCGTCATTTGAGGACGGATATTCTCTCTCGCGGCCGCCCAAATCGATTGCAGTTGGTCCATAGTGATATACCCCCTATATTAAAGACCATCATAGCAAAAATTGAACCGTTTTACAAGCCGCCCTTAGAGCCGCTTCTGAAACGCGATCGCGTTTGCCGGATTCGATCTCACGCGTTTTCCTCGTATCGAACAGCGTAAAAAAAACAGTATAAAAAGTTGCAATATTCAGACGATTTACGGGAAAAAGAGCCGCGCGTGACACACATAGCGTTGACTGAAAACTCAACTTATCAGAATAGTATATCGAGCCAAAAATGGGTTGTTTTGAGAAATAATTAAATACAAAATCCTCAAAAACACATCAAGCCCGTAAAAAAGAGGAAAACCCCCCACTTTTGAGCGAAATTGATCCAAAAACGACTTCAATGGGTTAACAATCTGTGACAAACCGCCCGTTTGATTGCAATGCAACTTTTCAGGGTTTACAATAGTAGAAGAATAAGGTAATCGGGGGAAATATGCCCGTGGGAGAATCGCTGCGCAGTCAGTTATTCATAAACTCCGAAAAGGTAGGCGACTTCGTCGAAATCACCTTACCCGCAACCGGGGAGGATGAGCAAGGCGAAATTGCGCGCATCCACTATTTGGAAGCAGGCGTCGGCGAGCCGCTACTACTGATTCATTCGCTCGGTCAGTCGCTCTACACCTGGCGAAATGTATTTGCCGAGCTTTCGGATAACTACCGCGTCATCGCAATCGACCTGCCGGGGCACGGATATTCATCCCGCCCGGATACGTTTAACTATACCGCAGACGACTTTTCATTTATCCTGAATGGATTCTTAGACGCGCTCAACATCAAGTCCGCCCATATGGTTGGTTTCTCAATCGGGGCAATGTATATGATGCGATTCCTTTCGCTTTACCCCAAACGCGTTGCAAACAGCGTCGCCATCTCGCCCGGCGGGATCACGGAGCACATGCCCGCGCTGATACACAATATGCAAAAGCCGCTCGTCGCCACCTTTGCGCGAAACCTCTATACCGCAAACGATGTTCGAAAGCTGTTACTCGAGTGCGTTACCGATCCTGCGCTGATAGACGATTATGTGGTGAAGCAATACTACGAGCCGATTTCGGACGGGCTCGCCAGAGAAGCGCTCATGTATGCGCTGCGCAATTATGATCAGGAGCTCATCGCAGAAGGTTTGCTGCCGGTTGAACATGAGGTTCTGATTCTTTGGGGTAAAAATGACCGCTGGCATCCGCCGTCGGGCAGCGTTTATTTCCAGAGCGTCCTGCGCGCCGGCCGCTACTATCTCGTGCGCAACGCCGGGCATTTGTTGCAGGAAGAGGCGCCGATGAAGCTGCTGGAGATTATTTACAGCTATATTCCGCCCGCAGTGCCGAGCTATGATGTTTACCGCTATACGCAGAACCTTGTGGACGATCCGGAATGATTGTTCAATTCGATTTAGGCGATGTCGTGCTCATGAAAAAGCCGCACGCCTGCGGTGAAAACGAATGGACCATCATCCGTGTTGGTGCGGATGTTAAGATTAAGTGCAACCATTGCGGACGAATTGTTATGCTTGATCGAGCGGACTTTGTGCGTATGGGCAAGAAAATTCTCGTGAAAAAAGAACAGCCGGCCGAAGCTTGATACAGTTAAACCAAACAAAATATGAGAAAAACGGATCAGACGGGAACAACCGAGTGAAGCGTAGAAACTTTACGCAGAGCCAGATTCGATATCTGCGCGATCGCGCTGAAGAGCAATATGAAAACATGCAGGGTTCACGTTCGTTTCGGAACGTGGAGTTTTTGCTATACATTGTCCTAGTCGTGCTCGTGGCGCTCACCATCCGTTCGTTTATTGCGGAACCCATCCGCGTAGACGGGGACTCGATGATTCCGACGCTGATCCATCAAGAAGATATGCTCGTCGAGAAGATGAGCTATTGGTTTGATGAACCGGAGCGCGGGGACATCATCATTTGCTTCTATCCCGGTTACACCGAGAGCTGCGTCAAGCGCGTGGTCGGCCTGCCCGGCGAGACCGTTGAGGTCAAAGATGGTGCATTCTATATCGACGGCAAAAAGCTGGATGAAAGCGCCTACTGGAACGGCGAAATCGTTGGAGACATGTCGCCCGTAACCGTCGGTGCGCGCCAGGTGTTTGTGGTTGGCGACAACCGAAACGGCAGCAAAGACAGCCGGAATCCTTCTGTTGGATGTATTCCATATGCCAAGGTTGTGGGTCACGTCGTCGCCGTTGTGTATCCTTTCAGCGAATTTAGAACCTTTTCCCAGGTGATTTACCCGTGAGTGAAACACGAAAGCGCCGCCGCACCGAAGGGCGCACGCGCACTTATCGAAACGCAAGACGAATTGGATGGCTGTTTTCCGTGCTGGTCACGATAGCCGTTCTTTGCCTTGTGTTTTTTGTTTGGCTTTCTCCCCTGCGCATAGTCGATGAAAGCATGGCGCCCACGCTCAGTAGTGGCGAGTTGGTGCTTTGCGATCGGATCGGAAAATTTGTGCGGATGCCTGAGCGCGGGGATATCGTGCTGTTTTCCACCGACGACGGGCTCTTCATCAAGCGTATCGTCGGCATGCCCGGCGAAACGGTAGAGATTGTTGCGGGGCATGTGTTCATCAACAGCATTCCGCTGGATGAGAGCAGCTACGACGTCAACTATGTTGGCGATATGGCGCCGGTCGACGTACCCGCCGGCAGCGTTTTCGTGCTCGGCGACAATCGCGAAGAGATGTATGACAGCAGGCTGTCTTCCGTTGGCTGCATTCCGTTTGACCACATATCGGGCATTCTTCGCCTGCGGGTTTCTCCCTTTAGCAAGATAACATACTTTTCTTAAAAGAAAAGTAAGCAAAAGAACCTCTTGCGATACAAGACAGCTTCTTTGAATTAAAAATGCAATTTAATGGGACTTCTCGTAAAGAGAAGTTTTTTGTTTGCAAAACAACCCGATTTCACTATAATAAATCAAACGTGATTCAATCTGACGAAAGAAGTGAAAACCATGATCATTCGTATAGCCGAGCAAAAAGACCTGCAGGAATTGCTGGATATCTATAATGAAGAGGTGGTCAACGGCGTTAGCACGCTAGACCTCAACCCCCGCACGCTCGCCGAATGGCAAAGTTGGTTTAACCGCCACAACGTGGAAAATCATCCGCTTTATGTTGCCGAGGTCGAAGGCCGCGTCGCGGGCTACAGCAGCCTCTCTTCCTATCGCGAAAAAGAGGCGTATAAGTCCACCGTCGAACTTTCGATCTATGTTTCGCCGGATTTTCGCAAGCGCGGCATCGCAACCGCACTCATGGCGTATATTCTCGACCTCGCCAAGGCGGACGAGCGCACCCACACCGTCGTCTCCGTGATCACCGCCGGAAACGAGGCGAGTTGCAAACTGCACGAAAAGTTTGGGTTCGATTTTTGCGGTACGGTACCGGAGGTCGGCATGAAATTCGGGAAGTATCAGGATATTGTGACGTATAACCTGAAGGTATAAATCATTTTCTTGAAGTCACGAAAAAGATCGGCAATTAAAAATTACTCACTTTGGGAATCTTCGGATTCCCTTTTTGTTTCCCGTGAAACAATCCATCTCTATCTCGTCAAAACTTTGGCTTCGCCAGCAAAAATTTAATATTCAATTCCCTTTCTCGCCAACACACCCTTCTCATACGGATGTCTGGCGAGCTTCATTTCCGTGATGTAGTCCGCACGCGCGAGCAACGCCGCGTCCGGATCGCGCCCCGTGATGACCAGCTCTGTTTCGCCATGCTCATCCAGTAGCGAGAGCACCGCCTCGCGATCGATCAACCCCAGCGTCATCGCGGCGCAAAGCTCGTCCAACACGAGAAGCGAACACTCGTTCGTTCGCGCGAGTTGCGTGACTTCCGCGAGCGTTTTGTCGTGCATTTCGCGCACGCGGGATTGCATTTCCTCGCTCATATTGGGGAAGAATCCATGCGGAAGCTCGTTTCGGTAAACGGGCACGCCGAGCAGATCCAGCGTCGCGAGTTCCCCCGTCGGCAGGCTTTTGAGAAACTGCGCGAGCACCGCATTGCCGCCCGTTCCGACATGGCGGCAGATCAGCCCAAGCGCCGCGGTGGTTTTACCTTTCCCATCCCCGCAATAAATATGTATCATAATGCCTCCGAATTCATGCGCTCTGTTATCCACATTTTACGACAATTTTGTGGAAAAAGGCAAACGCGTATATTTCGCGTTTTGTTTCGCTTCTTTCATTACGTTCGATTCTGCATCAAAATAATACAGTTACGCGACAAAGTCGTTTTACCGTGTTGAATTGTGTGCAAAACAGATGGATTCGTTCGCGATTCGTTTACCCGCTGTTCGCGGGAGATTCACAGCCGGTTCACAACGATTTGACGTATACTATGTTACTATGTGTGAAAGGTCCCATCTTTACAACTTCATTGAGCATTTTTACTTGGAAGGATGGATACCATTCATGCAAAAGAAATCCGCACGGGTAGCGCTTGCGCTGTCGCTGGTACTGTCGCTCACGATGCTTTGCGCCTGTTCGCAAACGTTCGTCGGTGAAGAGCAGGCAAAAAAAGCAGGGCTTTTGCTGCTGCAGCAGGCGTTTGGCGTCTGCGCGCAGGATGCCCATGTGGAGTATTTCGAGCGCGCTGGTTCGAGCGCAGTTGACAACACGGAAGTAAAGCCGGGCACGAAAACGCCGGATCAAATCTATATCGTCACCATTTCTGATCAAACAATCAACGAAGATCTCTATTACGCCGAGGTGGACGCGAAAACCGGCGTCGCTTACTATGCCTCCAAGAATGAATGGCTGCTTGCCCCGTTGACAAAAGAGCAACAGCAGCAAACGAGTGAAGTAAACGCCCTGCCAAGCGGAACGGATGCGGACGAAGTGATCAAGAGCGAAAGCTCAGAAGACGCCGCATGCCAGCGGGTGAAACATTGTTTTCAAAAAGAGGTTGCGCTCATCTCGGCGCAAGGGTGCTGCCGGAGGGATGGCATTCTCTCTCCGCGCGCAAGCATCGGTTATTTTGTAACGTTTGCGGACGGCGCGCTCTACCGCGTCGGGTTCTCCTGGCCTTCGATGGAGTTGGATGAGGTTCAGGTGCTTGGAAACGAACTGGAGGGAGCAAACCCGTGAAGAGAAAGATTGCAATTTTAGGTGTATTCATCATCTGCGCTTCGCTGTTCCTCACGGGAGGAAAACCGAAGCTGATCAGCGAAGACGAGGCGAAAGAGGCAGGACTTGCGTTTATTAATCACGTGTTCGACGTGAACGAGACCGACGCGGTGGTTTCCCAAGCGGTACAATCCGGAGCCACGTATATTGATGGAGAATATAAGCTGACGGGTGATGAACAGCAAATCTATTTTTATACCGTCGCCGCGCCGAAACTCCAAGAAGGGCAGTCCGAATACACTGCGTGTGTGAATGCGGAAACAGGCGTCGCATACTCGGCTGAACAGCGCTATTCTCACGTGCCGAAGATGACTGTTGAACAGCGAGAAAAATGGAGCAAAGCGTATGCCAACGGCGATTCGGATGCGATTGATTATGTGAGCATGGATATTGACTGCACAGACTTTGCACGGGAATGGATACCACAGAAATTCAATTTAAATGCGAGTATCCTCGGTATCGTTGATAGCGGAAGCTCGTTCGATCAAGATGGGGCAAACACAAACTTCTACGTCGTCATTCATGACGGAACGATCTATCACATAACGATGGCTTGGCCGCAGTTGACCGTGATCGAGGTCACTATACTGAATCAAACTCGACCCACTGGAGATATACCATGATCAAGAAGAAGATTTTGGTCGTAATTGTTTGCGTTGCGTTTCTTCTCTCCGGTTGCTCTCCGCGCCTTGTCGGCGAAGCGAAGGCGAAAGAGGCCGGACTTGCGTTTATTAATCATGTGTTTGACGTGAATGAGACCGACGCAGTGGTTTCCTATCAAGAGCAAACCGGAACAACCTTTACCGACGGAACATATAAGGTGACGGGCGAGGAACAGCCTGTCTACGTCTATATTGTCGCAGCAGCCAAACAAGAGGACGGACAATATCTCTATTATACGCACGTGAACGCGGAAACGGGTGTTGCGTATGCGGCATTTCGAAACACAATGTTCGCGCCGGAGCTCACAGCCGATGAGCAAAAAGCACTAGAGGAAGCGCGAAAAAGCGGAAACAATAAGGATGATGTTTATACGAGAATCTCAACGGAATGCGAGAATGCTGCGCAAAAATGGATTCCCGAGAAATTCGAGCTGAAGGCGGGCATCCTCGGCTTTCTGGATGGCGGTGGCTCACTCGGAAGCACAGGCGGCAATGCAAACTTCTATGTCGTGGTTCGAGACGGAACGATCTATCACGTCACGTTTTCTTGGCCGCAGTTGACGGTGATGGACGTTACATTGTTGAACCAGACGCGTCCCACGGAGGATATGCGTTAATGAAGAAGAAACTTTTGATCATTATCGCCTGTTTTATCGTACTGCTCTCTGGTTGCTCTCCGCATCTGGTCGGTGAGAAGAAGGCGAAAGAGGTAGGGCTGGCGCTGATCAACCTCGCGTTTGACGTGAATGAAACGGACGCCGTGGTGGAGTATGTGGAATATGCCAGCGAAAACTCTGAAACCGAGAACGCGGAGCAAAAGAGTGACGCTCCGCTGAGTCGCATATATTCAATAACTGTAAAAGACAATCACACAGGCGAAGATCTCTACTATGCACAGGTGAGCGCAACGACCGGTTTTGCTTATAGCGCAGATCGTAGCAACGAGACGCTGTCTCCGCTGACAGACGCGCAGTTGCAACAATCAAAGGAGCTCTCTCAACTGCCCTGGGGCGAAGAAGAGATGATGAATCGTATTTATGAATCCAAACCGGCTCAAACCGTTTATGAATGGGTAACCGCGCGGTTTGAAAAGCAGGATCAGGTGATGGGTACTGATGATGGCAGCATGGAGGGAGCCTTCAATGGAACGCATCGGGTTCTTATGGATTATCTTGTGACGTTTGAAAACGGAGCAGTCTATGTTGTTGGGATAACTTGGCCGACCATGGAGATAACACGGGTAGAAATCTTGAGCCAACCCGTCATGAAAGGTGAACAACCATGAAACGAAAAATCGTATTTGCGCTCGCGCTCATCATTTGCACCTCGCTACTTCTCTCTGGCTGCACTCCGCATCTGGTCGGTGAGAAGAAGGCGAAGGAGGCCGGGCTTGCGTTCATCAACAAGGTGTTTGATGTAAACGAAACCGAAGCGGTGGTGCACTATGGCGAGTATTCGGTTGATGCACAGCCTCAAGACCAGAGCGCAGAACAGAAGCGAGATGTCCCTGTCATGCGGTATTATAATGTCACCGTCATGAAGGATCACACAGACGAAGTTCTGTATTATGCGCAAGTCGATGCAATCAGCGGTTTTGTATATAGCGCGCATCGATTCGTGGAAACGCTTTCGCCGTTGACAGACGAACAGATCAAGCAGGCAGAAGAGCTTGTGAAACTCCCATATGGACAAAGGGAAGTGATGAACCGACTGTACGAACTAAAGCTGCCGCAAACCATCAATGATTGGATGTCCGCGCGGTTTGAGAAGCAGTCGAAGATCAAGACCGTCGAGTATGGCAAAATGATAGAAGGTCTCATCGATTCGAATATTGTAAGTATGGATTGTCGTGTGACGTTTGAGAATGGCGCGGTGTATGTCATTGGAATCATACTACCGACGAAGCAGATCTTTCAGATTGAAATTTTGAGTCAACCGGTCATGAAAGGTGAACAACCATGAAACGAAAAATCGTATTTGCGCTTGCGCTCATCATTTGCACCTCGCTGCTTCTCTCTGGTTGCTCTCCGCGCCTGGTCGGTGAGAAGAAGGCGAAAGAGGCAGGGCTTGCGTTTATTAACTTCACGTTTGATGTGAATGAGACCGAGGCGACTGTAAGGCTTGAGGAGCGTCCCGGATTGAGTTATATCAACGGAATACAGGCGCATTTGGGAGACGAGGAGCCGGACAGGGTCTATGTCATTAAAGTCAACACTGACGAAATCGGAAACTTTGACTATTATACCGAAGTAAATGCAGTCACGGGTGAGGCATATCGCGCGGATAAGGCATGGGAACTGCTCAAACCAATGACTGCTGAGCAGCAAGCGCGCGCAGATGAACTCTATTCACAAGAAGAAGAATGGTCGAAGGTGTTAAGTGCTGTTGCGCAACAGGAAACAACTCCAGAAGCAGAGAAATGGTTTAAGGATGTTTTTCATCCGGATGCGCCAATACTGTCGCTGGTCTTTTTTTTGAGTGAGGGAGATTCTTTTCTGCGGAATGGAATAGATGTGGATTACTATGTCGTTCTTATAGATGGAACAATTTATTCGCTGAACATGGTATGGCCGACGTTTGAAGTATTATCAATAACCCGAGTCAGTTAGGAAGTAATTTTGGAGGACACCATGAAACGAAAGATATTTCTGCTCACCGCAATCATTCTCTCTTTTTCTCTTTTTCTCACTGCCTGCGGGCAAAAGGATAATGGTGTAGAGCTTGTCATTGGCGAAGAAAAAGGAAAAGCGGCAGGGCTAGCGCTGATCAACCAAGCGTTTGACGTGAACGAAACCGAAGCAAGCGTGGAGTATCAGGCGCGCCCGGCGACATTTTTTCAGGATGGAACCACGGGGGAAACAGTCACCTTGGAACCAGACAGAGTTTATGTCGTCAAAGCTGCGCCGGAGATAGGCGAAACCGAATACTATTATGCGGAAGTGGATGCGGTTACAGGCGTTGCTTTCCGTGCGGAACGGTTCCTATCCGGCATCGTCCTAACGGAGGAACAGCAAAAGCAGGCGGATGCGCTCGGAACGCTGGATGAGTTTGATCCTGATTCCTTGCTTCCCGCGCAACAGGATGCGCAGACGATTGTAACCGATCTGATCGAAAAACGCTTAGAGAAGGATGTTCCGGTTCTCAGAATGTACCCGGATATGATCGAAGCGGACAGCGAGGATGTTCTGAAAGTATTGCTCGATTATTTCGTCATCATGCAGGATGGAAAGGTATATAACTTAACGCTCTGCTGGCCGACGATGGAACTCACAAGCGTTTATATTTATCAGTAATATTCATAACTAGGAGGCAACATGAAACGAAAACTATTCCTACTCACCGCAATCATTCTCTCTTTTTCACTTGTTCTTACCGCCTGTGGACAAAAGGACATCGGCGAAGCGAAGGCGAAAAAACTCGCGCTGGACAGCATCAATAAGCTGTTTCAAACGAATCAGACCGAGGCAACCGTCACACGCGAGCAGATGGGCTGCCTGCCGGATCAGGTTGGTGCGATGGCGACCAACGGTAACGCGGGGGAAACATCCCGCTGGGTCTATATCGTGAATGTGCCGCTTAATGACGCTACGGCGAAATATGAATCCTTAGTAATCGCCGCCACTGGCGAAGTGGTCTATTTAAGCCAGAATAGTGCGAATATCATTCTGACCGACAAGCAGGAGGCGCAGGCATATCAACTCTATAAGGATGAGAAAAAATGGGGGGAGAAGCACTACGATGCGCTTTTATCGCTCAAGGAAGCTTGCAAAAGTTGGGCAATTGCGAATCTGAACGAGTCCCATCCAGTCATTCTGGAGGTAAACCGCGGCAGAATGCCGAGTGGTACAATCTCGACTACTTTCGGAAACGAATATTATATCGTGACCCAAGAAGCAAAAGTTTACTACATTGCGATTGAATGGCCTTCCATGCAGCCGATCGTTATTTCGGTTGAAAACGTGAAATGATGGCATACACGTAGGGGTGGAAACCATCCGCTTGGGAAAACGAGAAACACGCCGAACTAGAACCACTGAGAACGTAACAAACAAGGGCGCGCCGTTGCTGGCGCGCCCATTGTGTTGCTGTTCGTTATTAAGCTTGTCAGAATTAGTCGCAAAGACCCTTCTGACGCTCTTTGCCCTTATGCTCAAGCTCTTTGAGCATGGCAACGGGGTCTTTGACCTTCGCGAGGAAGATCATCGCCGCAATGATGTACGGCTTGAAGGAAGCCTGCTTGTAGAGCGGGTCGCGGTAGCGGTCAAAGACCGTTGCGGCGACTTCGCCAGCTTCGCAGCTCACGCCCGTGATGTCGGCGGGCAGGCAGTGCAGGTAGAGCGCCTTGCCGTCCTTGGTGGAGGCCATGAGCTCTTCGGTGCATTCCCAGTCCTTGTGCTCTGCGTTCTGCTTGAGCAGCTGCTTTTCGAGGCGCTTGATGCCGTCGCTGTCGCCGTTGCCGTAAAGCTCCGTGCGTTCTTCCATCGCCTTAAACGGCGCCCAGCTCTTGGGGTACACGATGTCCGCGTCCTTGAACGCTTCCGCCATGCTGTTGGTGACGGTGAATTTACCGCCGCTCTCCTCAGACTGACGCTTGGCAACTTCGAGCACGTCGTCCATGACTTCGTATCCTTCCGGATGGGCCAGAACGACTTCCATGCCAAAGCGGGTGAAGAGGCCGATGACGCCCTGCGGGACGGACAGCGGCTTGCCGTAGCTGGGGCTGTAGGCCCAGGTCATGGCGATCTTCTTGCCCTTGAGGTTTTCCACGCCGCCGAGTTCGCGGATGCAATGCGCCATATCGGCCATGCACTGCGTCGGGTGGTCGATGTCGCACTGGAGGTTGACCAGCGTCGGCTTCTGCTCGAGCACGCCGTCGATGTTGCCCTGCTTGACAGAGTCCACAACCTCGTGCATGTAGGTGTTGCCTTTGCCGATGTACATGTCGTCGCGGATGCCGATGACGTCCGCCATGAAGCTGATCATGTTGGCGGTTTCGCGGACGGTTTCGCCATGCGCAATCTGGCTCTTGCCTTCGTCGAGATCCTGTACTTCCAGACCCAGCAGGTTGCAGGCGGACGCAAACGAGAAGCGCGTGCGCGTGCTGTTGTCTCTAAACAGGGAGACGCCGAGGCCGGAGTCGAAAATCTTGGTGGAGATGTTGCGCTCGCGGAGGTTCCGCAAAGCGTTGGCAACGTTGAATACCGCGTCCAGCTCGTCACGCGATTTTTCCCACGTCAGGAAAAAGTCGCCTTCATACATTTTGTCATACTTCAGGTTTTCCAGTTCCTTCGTGAACTGCTTGATTTCTTCCTTCTTACCCATACACTCACTCCTAAAATTTCTTGTTTGTTCTAGTGTTTTCGTTGACCGTAAAATGAGAAAACAAGTGCAGAGCGGGTCTAGCCCGCTCTGCACGACACTTGCGTTTAGCAGGCGGACTTGTCCGAGGCGGTGTCTGTGCCGCCGGCGCGGAACTGGCAGGCATCCTCGTCGCCCTTGCCTTTGTACATGGAGGGAACCAGCGCGTAGACAGCAGCGCAGGTCACGAGGTCCTGTTTCCAGATGATCTCGTTGGGCGCGTGCGCCTGACTCTCCGCACCGGGGCCAAAGCCGACGCAGGGGATGCCGTAGCGACCCTGAATGGCGACGCCATTGGTGGAGAACGTCCATTTGTCGATTAGCGGACGGTTTCTCAGGTGCATAGAGCCCGCGTTACCGATGCGTTGTTCGCCGTAAAGCGTTTTGTACGCGTCGGCGACGGCCTGCACGTGTCCGGCGGATTCCTTGTTGATCCAGGTCGGGAAATAGCACTCGGTTTCGTATACCAGTCCGGTCCAGGCGGGACGGTCATATTGATACATGCTCACCACTGCGCCGTGCTTTTTGCAGGCGGGCAGGTTTTCGATTTCCTTGAGGCAGCTTTCCCAGGTTTCGCCAGCGGTCATGCGGCGGTCGATCGAGATCGAGCAGCTGTCCGCAACGGCGCAGCGCGAGGGGCTGGTGAAGAAAATCTGCGAAACGGTGCAGGTACCGCGGCCTAAGAAGAGCGCGTCTTCGTAATGGTTGGGGTTAAACTTGGGGTCGAGCATCTTGACGAGACCCTTGATGGTGTCGCTGTCCGCAGCGCCGTTTGCGTTGAGGGCCTCGACATCCTTGAGCACGTCCGCCATCTTATAGATCGCGTTGTCTCCGCGTTCCGGCGCGCTGCCGTGGCAGGAGATGCCCTTCACGTCCACACGGATTTCCATGCGTCCGCGATGACCGCGATAGATGCCGCCGTCGGTTGGCTCGGTGGAGACGACGAACTCCGGCTTGATCTTGTCTTCGTTGTGGATATACTGCCAGCAAAGGCCGTCGCAGTCTTCTTCCTGAACCGTGGCCGTCACGAGGATTTTGTAGCCTTCCGGAATCAGGCCGAGGTCTTTCATGATCTTTGCGCCGTAGACAGCGGAAACAACGCCGCCTTCCTGATCGGAACCACCGCGCCCGTAGATCACGTCGTCGGTTTCATAGCCTTCGTAGGGATCTTTTTCCCAGTTGTTGATGTTGCCGATGCCGACGGTGTCGATGTGTCCGTCGAAGGCAATGATCTTATCTCCGGTGCCCATCCAGCCGAGGGCGTTTCCTTCGGGGTCAATTTCGGCCTTGTCATAGCCGAGCGCTTCCATCTCTTTAATGGTGCGCTTCACAACGCCTTCTTCTTCGCAGCTCTCGCTCGGAATGGCGATGAGATCGCGGAGAAATTTCGTCATCTGCTTTTCGTAGGCTTGCGCCGCCTGTTTGACCTTGCTGTAATCCATGGTGGGTGAACTTCCTTTCTTCTGCTGTGGCCGCGGCCGCAGCGAGCGGTCGAGGTCAGTCCTTTTTTGCGTCTATGTAGGAATAAAGGGTGTATTTGCTGATGCCGAAATATTTCGACACCTTGTCGCCGCTCTTGGTGACGAGGAAAGCCCCCGCCTGATAGAGGAACTGAATCGCCGCGATCTTGTCTTCCTTGGTCATCATCGCGACGGGTTTGCCGACGATGGCAACGCTCTGCTCGATGAGATCGTCCAATAGGTCGTTGACGTTCTGCGGGATGCGCTCCGGCATCGCGGGCTCGCTGTTGTGGTGGAGTATGGAGGAAATCGCCCGCTCCGCCATCAGAAGCTCGGTGATGTCGTAGTTGATGGAGAGTACGCCCTCGATCACGCCTTCGTCATTGCGCAGGTAGACGGTGCTAGACTTGAGCACTCTGCCGTCACGCGTTTTGGTGAGGTAGCCAAGCTCGTCCACCAAAGACGTGTCGTGCTTGCGCTGAATGGCTTCGAGTACCACGCGGGAGGCGCTGCCGCCAGCCTGACGGTGGGAGACATGACCGTTCTCAATCGCAACGATCGTGTGCTCGGTGTCATCACCAGAGATGTCGTGCACGACGACTTCGCTGCTCTCGCCAAATTCGGAGGTGATGGCCTTGGCGAGCCGCTGCAAAAATTCTAAATCCATGTCGCGAACCCTCTTCCTTATAAATAATATACAGAACAAAACGAAAAAACAAGCAGGAAAACAAATATATTTTATGAAGCCTTAAATATTTTTTGTTCACACGCTCTAAATATTTATTTTATTGTAACACAAATAGAAAGTTGATAGTAAAAATTTTTGCGGTTTCGGGCTGTTTGTGCGCGAATAGAGCAATTTTTTGCCAAGAAAAAGCGAGGGGGACTTTCCGGCGTGCGGTTGAAGGAACAATATGATTTTTCATAAAACAGTGAGGCTTTTCCACGGATATGAAAATAATTTGACAAATATCAAGCGATTTTCACCATTTGTGCGTAACAAACTCACGTTTCCTTTCTTGTACTTCTCAAAGAAATACGATAAAATAAATTGACCTGAAATCAGGCACAATTATAAAGGTGGTGAACCGCATGGAAGAACAACGCGATTTAGTGGTTTTCTCCGATGACGAGGGCAATGAATTTGAACTTGAGATCGTAGACTATTTTGATTACGAGGGACAGGAGTACGCGGTACTCGTCGATCCCGAAAGCGGCTGCGACTGCGGCTGCAGCTGTGGAGACGAAGCTTGTGAAGACAAAGAAAAAGAAGATCACGAGCATGGCTCTGAAGTCTATATCATGAAGATCGTCGTCAACGGCGAATATGAAGAATTCCTCCCCGCGGATGAGGACAAGATGGAAGCCCTCTCCAAGATCGTGGAAGAGCGCTTCGAAGCCATGGATGACGAAGAAGACGAAGACGACGAAGACGACGAAGAAGTCGAAGAAGTCGAAGAAGAAGAAAAGAAATAACCCTCCGTCAACCGGAAACAAAACCATAAACCCGCGGCAGAAATGCTTGCGGGTTTTCTCTTTTTTGGGAATCATTTTTTAGCAAAAGAGCGAATCTTTTCATCGAAAAAGCAGTCAACCACACGATATTGCGGTGCGTTTTTTCGCGTCCACAAGGCAAAAACAGCTATCCACAGCCCTTCCA
>Ga0302293_10000333_pt1 | contig 25931 bp, 21 predicted proteins | sample III_Fen_N2_2_FD_198758 | JGI IMG/M metagenome (GOLD analysis project Ga0302293, IMG submission 198758) | Peat permafrost microbial communities from Stordalen Mire near Abisko, Sweden - III_Fen_N2_2 | ecosystem: Environmental > Terrestrial > Soil > Wetlands > Permafrost | place: Sweden: Abisko...
GAGCCGGTTTTTTCTGTGCCATTGCCGAAAAGGAAATAAGCGCAATCACAGCAAATTGAATGGTTTTTTTCATGTTTTGTAGAGTTCTGGGCTAAAACTAGTAACAATCGGTGGAAAGTAATTGTTTGTTATTGTTTTTATCAGCTTGAGTGACATTCGAATGAAGCATTTAGCAAATGAAATTACTTAACCTCAAACCGTTCTCTCAATCGAATGTCTTTGCTGGAACTGCCGATCATGATGCGGAAAAATCCAGGTTCAACTACCGGTTTTAACGTTGCGTTGAGCGTGGTAAGCATGTCGGGCGAAATGGTAAATGAAACAGTAGTCGTTTCTCCTTTTTTGAGGGCGATTCGCTGAAAACCTTTGAGTTCTTTTACCGGTTTAGCAAAAGTCGATAACTCATCGTAGAGATAGAGTTCCACCACTTCTTCTGCATCGTAATTTCCGGTGTTTTTTAGGGTGAATGTTACGTGAATGGAATCGTTGGTTCCGGCCACTGTTTTGTCTAACTGCAAGTTGGAATAATCAAAAGTAGTATAACTCAATCCATAACCGAAGGGAAATAACGGTTGTCCGCTGAGATCGTTGTAGTCATCGCCTCTGCCTGTTGGTTTGTGATTGTACACCAAGGGCAATTGACCTTCCGAAACGGGAAAAGTAATGGGCAGTTTTCCGGAAGGAGATACTTTTCCGGTGAGTATTTCTGCAACGGCTTCTCCGCCGGCTTCTCCCGGATACCAAATACTCGCAATGGCAGCTACGTTGTTTTTCCAACGCTCCATCGTAACAGCACTACCTCCCGAAATCAACACAATGACCGGTTTTCCGGTTTCGGTCAGTTTCAAGATCAATTCTTCCTGATTTCCGGGAAGCGCCAACGAACTGCGATCTCTGAATTCTCCTTCTTCAATTCCGGCAACTACAATGAGTACATCGCTTTTTTTAGCAATTTTCAGTGCTTCCTGCAGTTCTTGTTCCTGCTTTGATACCAATGTTGCATCCCAAATAAGGTTGAATTTCGCATTCCCGGCTGCTTCTTTGTATTCGACCCGCAATGTGTACGATGTTCCTTTTTTGAACGAGTAACTTTTAAGCGTTGTGTTGTAGCCTTGTTGGTTCCAGGTATCAATGATCAGTTCATTGTTGAGGTACAAGCGGTACCCGTCATTTCCTTCGATGCCAATGTTGAAATTTCCGGAAGCTGGTGCGATAAGATTGCCTGTCCATTGCGCCGAGAAAAAATCATAGTTGATGGAAGGATCGGGCGAAAATAAGGTCCACTGAAATTGTATGTTTGGATCAATTCGTTCCAAAACAGGCGTTCCGCTCAAGGTAATGTTATTGAAATAGCTGGCTTTTAATCCGGGTTGAGATCCGTTGTTTTCCGAGTGATTTAAATATTCAGGTGCAATAGCGGCCCATTCGGTTGTTACACGATCACATCCTTTGGCATACTGAATGGTGGCTTTTCCGTTGAGTTCCTGTTGTAATCCGGCTAAAATGGAAACGGGATTGTTGCCCGGACCGCTGTAACCACCAAGTCGAGCTTCAACAGCATCTTGCCCGAAAACAGCGATGGTTTTTAGAGAAGGCGAAAGTGGCAATGCCTGATTGTCGTTTTTCAGAAGTACAATTGATTTGAGCGCTGCTTCTTTTGCCAAAGCACGATGTTGTGTAAGATCTAGGTTGTTTTGAAGTGCTGAAATGTCGACATAAGGTTGCTCAAACAAGCCCAATTCAAACTTCATACGTAGCACGCGTGAAACGGCGCTATCCAGTTTTGCCGAATCAACACTTCCGTTTAGAAACGGTCCGTTGAATAATTCAGCGTGTTTGATATCGGTTTGAAAAATCACATCAAGGCCATTTTCAATGGATTGTTTGCCCGCATCGGCATAATCACTTGCGGTAAAATGCAACACATTTGCTCCACCAACCGCTCCGGCATCGCTGATCACAAATCCGCGAAAGCCCCATTCTTCTTTGAGTTTTTTGTTGAGCAACCAATCATTGGCCGAGCAAGGTCTTCCGTCGATGCTGTTGTAAGCTGTCATAATGGAACGCGCGCCACCTTTTTGAATGACAGCTTTGAAAGGTACCAGATAGGTTTCTTCCAGCATTCGTTCGCTGTAGTTGATGGGGTAACTATCGCGACCGCCTTCACCGTGATTAACCGCGAAATGTTTGGGAGTAGTGATGATTCCGCGTTGTTCGAAAGCTTTCACAAATGCCGTTCCCATTAGTGATGTGAGTAATGGGTCTTCTCCGTAGGTTTCTTCCACGCGTCCCCAGCGCACATCGGTTGCCAGGTTTACTACCGGAGAAAGAATTAAACGCAATCCGCGCGATTGACATTCACTTGCGATGGCGCCTGCTGCTTTGTTCATCAAAGTTGTGTCGAAGGTAGCGGCTAAGCCAATCGATTGCGGAAAAGCGGTAGCTTCTGACCGAACGAGACCGTGAAGTGCTTCATCAAAAGCAATGATGGGAATTCCGAGGCGTGAATCTTCTACAAAATACCGTTGAATGGTGTTGATTTTAATAGCGGTTTGAAGTGCGTTTTGACCGGCTTGGTAGTGCATTAGTTGATTGGCAGCCGTGGTTTGTTGAGTATTTGTATTGATTTGAAACCCAAATAATCCGGAATGATATTGCGTAGAATCGGTTCCTAAATCGCCGGGAATCATGAACAACTGCCTGAATTTTTCTTCAGGAGTCATGCGTTTCACTAAATCGGCAACACGCACTTCGGTAGATAACAACGGATTTTTATAGGGAAGTGTTTCTTGCGCATTCACTAAACCGACAAGGCAAAGTGTGAAGAAGAAACTAACGAGAATTTTCATGCAATAGCGAATTGTTGTTTGGAATAGAAAAAGGCAAACGCGTTACTGTTTACTCACTTTTACCACCCAAACGTGTTTTCCTTGTTTTTTGAGCGATGTAGGAAGCTGTAGCGTTGTTCCTTGTTCTGAGCTGTTAAACTTGATTTCTTTGGAACTGCCGAGCATTTTCATATTGTAATTTCCGTTTAGGTGCAATTGTTTAAGAGCTACTTTTCCTTCCGGAAATTCAGAGAAAAACACGTAAAACGTAGTGCTGTCTTTGCTTTGCGTATACCGAATGGTGTTGTTTTCACCGGATGCGGATAACATGCGTGAGTTGTAGATTGCTTCGCTGTTAATAGCCATCCATTCACCGATTTCTTTTAAGCGAACATACGCCACCGAATCCAGTTCGCCATCAGGTCCTGGACCGATGTTTAGCAAGAAGTTCCCACCTTTGCTCACCACATCCACCAATTTTTCAATGATTTCTTCGGTTGGTTTGTAAGTGTCGTTCGGGACATAACTCCAACTGGTGGCCATGGTCATGCAGGTTTCCCACGGATAAGGAAGTCCGGTTTCGGGAATGTGCTGTTCGGGAGTAAGGTAATTTTGGTAAGGCCCAGGAACGGCTCTGTCGACCACAATCAATCCGGGTTGCAATGCGCGCGATTTGGCTACAAGTTCGCCCATTCGGATGTCTTGGTTTTGCGGATTTCTGGCCCATCTTGAGCCTTCGTACACGTCTTTCAGTTTGCCGTCGATTTCTTCTTCGGTAGTGGGACGAACCCAGCCGCCGTCGAGCCAAAGGATGTCAACTTTGCCGTAATCTGTCAATAATTCGTTGATTTGATTGTGGGTGTAATCAATGAATTGTTCCCAACGCTCGGGGTATTTTTGAATGGAATAATTGCAGTTTCGGTCGCTGGCCGGAAAACGTTTCCACCAGTAATAATCGCTGTGCCAATCGGGTTTTGAAAAATATGCTCCGATCCAGAAATTGTCGTTGCGAAATGCCTGAAAGATTTCTTTGGTAACGTTGCTGCGCGGGTTGGTGGAGAAAGGAGTGAGGCTGTCGGTGATTTTATAGTCGCTGTATTGGGTGTCGAACATACAAAAGCCGTCGTGGTGTTTGGTGGTGAATACCACGTATTTCATTCCTGCATTTCCTGCTGCATCGGCCCATTTTTCGGGGTTAAATTTCACCGGATTGAAAGTGGTTTGCAGCTGTTCGTATTGGGCTACATAGTCGTTGTACGAATCCGAAACACCCGGTTTTCTTCCTCCGGCAGCCCAACTCAAGTCTTCCGGACAAATGCTCCAGCTTTCTACAATTCCCCACTGACTGTACGTTCCCCAGTGCATTAGCAAACCGAATTTCAGATCTTGCCAATCTTCTAATCGTTGTTGGATAACATGGCTGGTATCCGGAGTGTATTCCTGATGTTGTGCATGAACAGTGAAAGCACAAAAATGAATGAGAGCAATGAAACTAGTTTTCCACATGTATGTTTAGCCGTAAATTCTTCCCAAAATAAGTCGAAAAAAAGAAAACCGCTCCAAAACATCGTTGAAGCGGTTGTTAAAGTTGTTGTATCGAAGTAAAATCAGAATCCTGTTACGCCGTTTACGGTGGTGTATTTCAGAATATTTTTCTTGTCGGGATGAATGCGCGCAAAAGCCGATTGTACCGCTAATGTTCCTTCATGGAAACCACAAAGAATCAGTTTGAGTTTGTTTTCGTAGGTATTTACATCACCTATTGCGTAGATTCCTGGGATATTTGTAGAATAATCTTTGGTGTCTACTTTAATGGCGTTTTTCTCGATTTCCAAGCCCCAGTCGGCGATTGGTCCTAAAGAAGGTTTTAACCCGAATAGCGGAATGAAGTGATCCGTTTCGCAGGTAATTTCTCCCTGAGAAGCATGTTGAATTTTCACGGAATGCAATTCACTGTTTCCTTCCAAACCGACAACTTCGGCTTCGGTGATCAAGTTAATCTGACCACTTCCGGCCAAATCGATGACTTTCTGAACCGAATCTAAATGCCCGCGGAACGAACTGCTTCGGTGTACCAATACCACTTCTTTGGCAATTTTCTTTTCAGCCAAAAAGATCGACCAATCCAAAGCTGAATCACCACCACCTGCAATCACGCAACGTTTTCCGCGGTAAAATTCAGGATCTTTGATAATGTATTCCACCCCTTTGTCTTCAAAATCAACGATGTTCCCAATAGGTGGTTTACGCGGTTCGAAAACGCCCAATCCACCGGCAATCATTACAATCGGAGCTTCATGTTTGGTGCCTTTTACAGTGGTAACGATGAACTTGTTTTCAGCTGTTTTTTCGATGGTCATAGCTGCCTCACCAAGAGTGAATCCGGGTTTGAACGGAGCGGCTTGTTCCATCAGGTTATCCACCAATTCGCCTGCTAAAACGGAAGGGAATCCCGGAATATCGTAAATGGGTTTTTTCGGGTAAATTTCCGAACACTGACCGCCCGGTTGTGGCAAGGAGTCAATAAGGTGACAACGTAATTTCAGTAATCCCGCCTCAAAAACGGTAAACAATCCCACCGGTCCGGCGCCTATAATGATAATATCTGTCTCAATCATTTTGATCTAAAAAAGTGATGCAAAAATAGCTATTTGTAGTGGAACAGACAGGAGGCTTGAAAGTTTGATGGAAGATTGTTTTTTTGAGTTTAACACCAAAAATCGTCTGTTTTTGATTTGTATCCGTACCTTCGTGCCAGTTCTTTGGCTAAATTTCAATCAAAACGGATAATTTACATCTGTTTTTATGGAACCGGGTTTTGATTCCCGGGCTGTCGTGCAACTGTGATTTCTCTTGCGAGAATAAGCCAGATACATATCGATTGATTACGGTTAAGCATCACGAGAAGTGCTTGAACCATGTATGCAATCATCCTTTTCAGGGTGTATTGTATCTATGCGATTCACTTTTCACAAACACGTTAAAATGAATTGCAAGACACACAAGATCTTCATCCAAATGCCCATAACACATGCAAATCGCTAAGCAGGAAACATGTTTGCGTTGCAGTGCATCGTTCGAATGCAAGGTAGATGCTATTGAGCAATGTCAGTGCAGGAGTGTTGCGTTGAGTACCGAAACAATTCGGTTTTTGGAGCGAACAGAGTTTGGATGCTTGTGTGCGACATGTTTGACGGATTATCAGGCTCTGACCGATGAAGCGCAATCTACCGCTTTTCCTACAGATCGAGAATCGTTGATTGAAAACAAGCATTATTACATAGAGAACGGTTACTTGGTTTTTACGGAATTGTACCACTTCTTACGCGGTTATTGCTGCAAAAACGGATGTAGGCATTGTGTTTACGGGTTTAACAAAATACCACAATTATGAAATTGGAAGAACGAATAGCGGAATCGGAAACGCGCATTTTTAAGGCGGTATTTCCCAATACAACCAATCACTACGATACCTTATTCGGAGGAACTGCCATGTTGCTGATGGATGAAGTAGCTTTTATTACCGCTACTCGTTTTACCCGCAAGATTTGTGTGACCGTTTCATCAGATCGTATCGATTTTAAACAACCCATTCCTGCCGGAACCATCATTGAACTGGTTGGGAAAGTGTCGAAAATCGGAACCACGAGCTTGGATGTGAAAGTGGATATTTACATCGAAGAAATGTACAGCGACAAACGCACCAAAGCCATTACCGGAAGTTTTACGTTTGTTGCGCTTGACGAAGATAAAAAACCGACTAAAATCAATTCCAATGACTAGAATAATCAGTGTTGTCATTTTTACGATTGTCAACTGTTTCTTTTCGCAAGCTCAGTTTGCCGGACCGGTAGGATCGCCCACAACAACCGCAATTCACAAAGACAGCAATGCTATTGTAGCTTGGGCCACCAATTGTGTGGTTCAGCGCGGTTACTTGGATATTGCAGATCCGGCATTGGGAATGGCTAGTTTCGGAGACGCTTCCATGGCCATTGGACCTTCCGGAAACAACGGTGTTGTAAGTTTGGGTGATAGTGGAGTAGCGGTGTTGACTTTTTTGAATCCGATCACCAACGGACCCGGAGTTGATTTTGCGGTTTTTGAAAATGCTTTTAACGATGAGTTTTTGGAATTGGCAGTTGTGGAAGTGAGTAGCGATGGCGAAAATTATGTGCGTTTTCCAGCTACATCGAATACGCCAAACGATGTGCAAGTAGGGCCATTTGAAAATTATGCCGATGCAACCTTGTTGAATAATTTGGCCGGAAAATACCGAGAGTTTTACGGTACGCCGTTCGATTTGGATGAACTTACCGGAAGTCCGAATGTGAACCTAAATGCCATTACCCATGTTAAAATCATTGATGTGGTGGGAACGATTGACCCCCAGTACGCTTTTTATGATCAAGCTTCCAACGCGATTAACGATCCTTATCCTACGGCATTTCCTTCAGGTGGTTTTGATTTGGATGCAGTTGGAGTGATCAATGAAGGCGAGGCAGGATTAGTTGAGTCTCAATCACCGATTCTGGTTTCACTTTCGCCAAATCCGATGGCTGAAGGTCAAACCTTGAGTATTGTTTGCGATGAAAACATTGTTTCGCTCACTGTTTTTCAATCAAACGGAGCCATCGTTTACATGGGCGATCAATCGGGATTGTCTGAATTTCAATTTCCAAAAGGGATTTATCATGTGAAACTACAAACGACGAAAGGATCGCTGGTGAAAAAACTGATCGTGTATTAAGACGGTGACTAAAAAGTAATAACCTGCGTCGTTATTTTCGGGTATCGAAGTTGGTCATTTACTCAAGTAAACTCCCAACATCTCATCCTCAATGCCTCGCATTTCATCACTTTTTAAGTCACCTCAAGGTTTTATGAAGGGATACACTTTTTAGAAAAGTTTCTTTGATTAAGCAATTACTACCGCTGGTCTTTTATTCGTAAAATAATTCCTGGCTTTGTCTTCGCACCATTGAGCAGGCGAAACAAGGGTGTTTTCACGCAATTGTTTGTATTCTTTTCCCAAGGCTTTGGCTTGTTCGTATAAGTCATCGGGCATCAGAAGCAATAATTCACGGTAATTTTCGGCAAGTAAGCTGTATCGTTTCGACATGCGCATTGATTCCGTTTGATGAGTGTCGCACTTTAAGGCACTGTGCAAACCGGATACGATTCCTGAAATCAGTAAAACCGACCCGGAGATAATTTGCCAATCGGCTTCCCAGATTTCAGAAAACACGGTAACGCTTGCCAGCGAAGGTAAAATCACTCCAACCGAAATGGATGACCAACGGATAGGCGTGAGCACCTTTAGCCAAATTTGGTAAGAACGCTCGTAAATGCGGCATTCCAGTTCGCGTTCTTTTAATAATTTGATGAGGTCATCTTTTTCAACTCCGGTCATGGTTCGTGAATGTGGTTCAACATAAAATACAGTTCAATAATACTGCTTTTTCGACTTACTTCGATCGTGTAGGCTCAAGTTAATGAGGTTTTTATAGTGAAATTAGTTCCGCTTTCATTGATCTTGCTGAATGCTTTTATCCGTTAAATCTGGCTTTTTGAGAAAAGTGGTGGCTTGCTCACTAACTATTCCGATATTTGACTTTTACAGAAATAGAAGTGAAAATATCCTTAGAATTAATAGGATAAATTTCGTGCAGTGTAAGCTTGAAAAGTTGAGATAGATTAAAAGATAGCAGAATGATTGTGGTTGATTTTGAAACAATTTGACATAAAAAAAGTCTCCTTTGTGGGAAAGAGACCTTTATAGTTTTCTAAAATGGTTTGTTACTTTGATGCTAAATCAGAAGATTGCTCTGTTTGATCAACACTTCCGTAAGCATCACAGTGTCCTCCTTTTGAAGAACCGCAAGACGCAGCTACAACTGCCATAAAGGCGGCGATAGCAGTAAGGGCCAAAAATCTTTTCATCGTCGTTTGTTTTAAAGTGTTCAACTAGTTGCTGTGTGAGATACAAATCTATAATATTTAACGTTAATAAATAAATTTTATTATTCACATTTATCATTTGAAATTGTTGAAATCAAGGTTTTTGGATGTTGGAAAGCGGTTGCGATGGCGATGTTATATCTCCTTAATTCTTGCTGTCTTTATCCGTTTCACTGGTGTTTCACAACTTTCAGTGGTCTATCAAGTTGATGGATTAGAGCAACTAACCAAACACGAAAAAAAAACGTTTCCGGATAGCATTTCGATTGTTAATTATTGCGAAGACCTTCAACTTCAAGCGTATAAACGCGGTTTTTTAACGTTTTCGGTCGATTCGATCAACCGATTGGATAGTATGCATTTTCGCGTGATTGGTGTTTTAGGACCGCGATTTGAACGCGTGGAGTTTACCATTGATCCTGCTACCAAATCATTGCTTCGTAAAATGGGCATTCAACCACGGGCTATCAGTAGCACAAATGCCAATCCGGCGGTGATAAGCCGCATGCTGAATGAAATTCGTACCACTTTGGAAAATAATGGACATCCGTTTGCAAAGGTCGGACTCCATAGCCTGGAAATAGAAGGTAATCGCATCAAAACAAACTTGGTTGTAGAGAAAAATGCCGAAGTACGTTGGGTGAAAATTCATGTCATCGGCGAAAAGATCAATATTTCGGAGCGTTTCATTGCCAATTACCTGCACCTGGAAGTGGATGAACTGTTTTCGCAGGAAGTGGTAAACCTGGTGCCATTGCGACTCAAACAAATCAATTACCTCTCTGAAACCAAACCTGCCGAATTGCTTTTTACCGAAGAAGGAGCCGAATTGTTTCTTTACCTCAAAAGCAAACCCGTATCGCTTTTCAATGGAACAGTTGGCTTACAACAAGATCCGGTGAAACTGACCTATCAACTAACCGGTGATTTGCGCTTGAAATTGCAAAACACCCTTAAGCACGGTGAGTTGTTTGATTTGAATTGGCGCTCCATTCAGCCGGGAAGTCCGCAGTTAAAAATCACGATGAGTTATCCTTATTTGTTCAACACACCTTTCGGTATCGACGGACAATTTCAACTCTTTAAGCGCGACACTACTTTTCTGGAATTGAAATCAACAATCGGAGTCAATTATTTTCTTTCTGCAGGAAATACGCTGAAGGCCTTTTACCGCAATGGAAGTTCTTCTTTACTTGGTTCTACAGCAGGTTCTGGATCATTCGGTTCAGTAAAAAGCAATCAATACGGCTTGTCGTTGACGCATCAAACCATCGATTATCTACCCAATCCGCAACGCGGTTTTATCTGGATGGTGGAAGGAACTGCCGGTCAGCGCACGGTTACCAAAGATACCATCGTAAGCAAGTCGTTGTTGTTTGGCGGGAAAGTGCAATTGGAAACCTATCTGTCGTTTGCCAAGCGCCATGTGTTGAAGTTGGCTTCAGTGTCGGAGACGTTTTTCACAGACAATATTCAGCAAAACGAATTGATGCGCTTTGGCGGAAATTTGAGTCAGCGCGGTTTTTTGGAAGATGAATTGTTATCCACCACCCGCACAACAGCTACCGTTGAATACCGCTTTATCCTCGACCGCAATTCGTACCTGTTTGCGTTTTTCGATCAGAGCTGGTACGAGCGCAACCTTAGCACAAGTTACCTCAATGATCACCCGCTGGGTTTTGGCGCCGGTATCAGTTTTGGAACCAACATCGGGATTTTCTCCTTGACTTACGCCTTGGGGCAGCAACAAAACAATCCGATTTTACTCCGCGATTCGAAAATTCATTTTGGATATGTGGCATATTTTTAATGATGTTGGATTTTCGATGCTTGATTTTTGATGAGGTTCCGGGTAAAAAGTTCAATTTCCCTTAACTTAAGCTCAATTATTGCTGGTAAGTCTGATGATTTACAGATGAACCCAACATTCAAAATCAAGCATTCAACACCGTGTCCGCCTTTGGCGTGATCAAAAATCAATTATGGAATTATCTATTATGAAGAATTGGTTCGTATTCTTTCCGAAACTGCCTTTATAATTTCCGAATTGATAATTCATAATTGATCAAAAGGTTAACTTTACCCAACAAATTTCACTGACATGTTACTCACGGTTGTTCTTATTTTATTGGCTGTTTCCGGTGTAGGGATCGCGGCTGTTTTTTACTCAAAAAGTCAGCAATTAAGCGCTTCCAATCAAACGGCACAATTGCAGGTAGATCAGTTAACGGCTGAGAAAATCACCTTGTCAGGCGAAAAGGAAAAGGCGTTGATTGAGCATTCGCAAAGCTTGAAAGAAGTGGAATTGTTGCGTCAGCAATTGACTTACGAACGCAAGAAACAAGCCGAAGACGAAGCCCGACTCAAGGAACAATTGACCGCAATTGCCAAAGATGTGGTACAACAAGGAAATGCATCCATCAAACAGGAAAATCAATCGCAGCTGGAGCTATTGTTGAAACCTTTCAAAGAAAAACTCACCACTTTTGAAAGCGAAGTGCGGGAAAACAAAGAAAAAGGGTTGGAGCAATTTGCCTCGATGGAAAGTTTGGTAAAAGCGCTGTCGGAACAACACGCCAAGATGAATCTTTCTGCTCAAAACCTGGCCGATGCGCTGAAAGGTGAACAAAAAACGCAAGGAAACTGGGGTGAATTGGCCTTGGAACGCATTCTTGAAATGAGTGGTTTGCAAGAAGGAGTGGAATACGAAAAACAAGCCACTTTGCGCGATGAACACAACCAAATGCTTCGTCCGGATTTCCTGATTAAATTGCCCGAAAACAAACACATTGTGGTCGATTCGAAAGTATCGCTCACAGCCTTTGAACGGTATATCAATGCCGAGACTGACGATGCGCGCAGACAGGGACTCAAAGACCATTTGGTTTCGATCAATGCGCATGTAAGACAACTGGGCGATAAAAACTATAGCCACCTGGAAGGCTTGCAAACTCCCGAGTTTGTGTTGTTGTTTATTCCGATGGAAGCATCGTTTGCGCTCGCCATCCGCGAGGAACCGGATATTTATACCAAGGCATGGGAAAAACGCGTTGTGATTGTAACGCCTTCTACTTTATTGGCGACCTTAAAAACCATTGAAAGCATCTGGAAACAAGAGCGTCAAAACGCAAACGCGGTAACCATTGCCATTGAAGCAGGACGTTTATATGACAAGTTTGTGGGCTTTATCGAAGACCTCAAGAAAATTGAAAAGAACCAAACCGACGTCAACAAAAACTTCAAAGAAGCGTTTGGTAAATTGTCAGAAGGTTCGGGTAATATCGTTGGTAAAATCGAAAAACTCAAAACGCTCGGCGCAAAGGCGAGTAAGCAAATTGACCGGAATTTGTTATTGGATGATAGCAGCGATACAACCGATGAATTAGTTCCGTAGAGCCATAATGGCTTAGTTCAAATTGATAAAAGGTATTATTATGTCTCGACCCTAAGGGGAGATTGTCAATGGTATGAATGATTTCCTGCAATATTTCATCCCTTGGCCCAAATCTATTTCATCAACACGTACGCCACGATAGTTGCTAGAAAAGTATAAGCACCCATTTTCAGCCAGCGTGGCACATTCATTCCTTTTTTCTTGATGAGTTCAATGGCTTTTTCTTCATCGAGGCGATTCAGTTGAGAAACGATGGCGTAGTATTCCGCTAGAATAATCATCCATCCGGTGGTGAAAATCCCGATGGAAGCATATGCATACCAAGGCAGGTTGTTTTCAAAGATCAACCATGTCATACCAACCTGAAGTGCCAAACCTGAAATAATCACCAATACCAACGCAAAGTTCATCGCCTGGTGCAAACCCAACGCAATTACAATAGTTCGTAATCCGTTTAGCTTGTCTTCGGTGTAATCTTCTGCGGTATTGAGCAGTATGATGCCCATTTGATGCAATCCGAAGAAGGTGAAAATCAGTAATTGTGGTATGCTTGGAAATCCGCTTGTGATGATGGAAGTATACAACATCGGTCCGAAAAAAATGATTCCCCACAAACAGATCAGTTGCATGAAGCCTCGTGATTTGAACTTGAAAGGTTTGATGGAATATTCCAATCCGAGAAATGTGCCGCCAACGGTAAGCGGAATGAGGTAGTAGTTATGAGTCATGAGAGCAACTACAACTGTTTATAGGAGAGCCAAGGTGGCCGAAATGATGATCTGTATCAGCACGTTGCGCTTCCCGAGTTCAAAGACGGCGTTCGATAGATGACTTTTAAACACCGAATCTTGTTCGTAGTCGGCATAGCAATTGATCATATCCCCACAATTAAACAACAAAATGATGGCGATTAATCCCATATAAAGAGTTGGTGAAGCGAAATCGTTCCACGAAGTAATGCTCAACAACAACGCAATTAGAAAGATCGGCAATTCGGCAACAAAAAACTCTTTTCTGCGAATGGTCAACCAATTATTCAGTGTTCGGGCAAGACTCTTTTTCTCCGGTCGATGCAACAGGTTGATGCGTTGGATGTAGCGTTCATTCGGATTCAAAAAAGCTTCTCGTCCGTGCAGTAAAGTATGATTGTCTGCCATTACTGTATCACCTGTTTCCCAACGATGTGTATACAAATAATCGGGATGATAGATCAATTGTTTCATCTCCGCGATGAATGCTTCGGGCGTTTTTTGTTGAAGTCCGCTGATGTTCAAGGAAACCGGATTCAAATCTTCTACCGGTTCGGCATAACGAATCACTTTTTTGGTTGGTTCCACTTCGTGATCAGCAATGAGTTGTTGAGTGATTTTACCGCCGTAATGCACAATTTTTTTGGTGGAATAGGTAATCGAAATACGTTCCCAATTGCGACGTGTTTCTTCCGGTAAATCACTCAGTAATTGTTCGGTATTGCAGAAAGTAGTTCCGCCCAGATCTTCTTTTCGCGGTGCTTGAATGCATTGAAACAAAATCACATGCGGAATGGTTCCAACAAACGCGCCGTCCCAATGCATCGGTACTTCGTGGTCGGTGAAAATGTAGTTTTCTGTGTCGGGTTTTACTTTCAAGTCGTTGATGGCGCCAAAAGCCCATTGCAAGGGTTTTCCCAATTGTTGGGCAAATAGGGCGAGTTCCTGTTTCGGTAAAACGGTATAGCCGCGAAACACAACAATTTTATGGTTTCTTACCCACGATAAAATAGTTGCAGCGTCAAATTGTGCGACACTGTCAGGCTCACCCGTATTGTGTACAATAATGCCAAACGGAGCAATGTGTTCAATGCGGTGATTCATGTCGTTGGAATTGCGGTGTAATAATAGGGTCGATCGTTTTTAGATACCAAAACGGCTTCCGCTTTTTCAGCATCACTTTTTTTCATGAGTACGTAACCGTCTTCTTGTAAAACCACTACTCCATGCCAGGGAGTGAGCCAGTTGTCAACAGCTTTGGTGAGGCGAATGCCGATTTTTTCACTGTGTGCCGCATACGGATGAATGGACAAACGCACTGCATCGGGATAGACATAGGCCAAAAGCCGTGTCCAGGCATTGCTGTGTTGTATCACTTTCAGCGCAATCAATTTCGATTCTTCCTTGATTTTAGTAGCAGACAGTTGTATTTCGGTTACTTTGCGATCGTCGGTTATAAAGCGATGAATGCCATTGAAAAGATTCTTGAAATCGGAAGAATGAGTGAGGCGCAAGCGCAATTCGTCTAAAGGTTCGGCGTAATCGGTAATGACACGTTCGCGTAGCACATCGAATGAATCGCCTTGCAAAACATCTTCTAGGTTAATGATGTTGACGTGTTGCAATTCCAGTTGACTGATCAGTTGTTTGATGCCTTTCACGTAGTCACTCACCAATTGATCGGTTACTCCAACCAGATCTGAAAAAATTCGTCCGTCGGAACAGATGGTTACGCTGGCGCCCGGCGGATAAACGGTATTGATTTCCGTGCACAAATCTTCGAGCGTGCGTAGGGCAATTTCCTCTCCTAAATCGGGTAAACTGCCCAATACTTTTAAGTGATTGGGTGATTTAGCAGGGAATGCCGGAAGAATAAAATGAATCGGTAACTGCTGTTGTGTAAAGTGAGTGATTTTATGTCGGTGAAGGGCGAAACACGTCGGGCAGTTATGATCAAGGCAAGCCGGATGAGTATCGGTGGTTTTTCGGTGATTGAAGACCACTTTCAAAATGGCGTCCTCTAACTCGCTTTCATGTGGTGCCGATGGTTCAGCATTCGTTGAAGCCAATTTGTTCAGGTCACCGAAAAGTGACGTAAACGGCGAAATCACCGATAATTTTGTCGCCTTTTCAAGTGATTTTGCCATGAATCGGATGGTTTCTGCGGTTTGATCTTTGCTTCCTGATTGAATGTGCAGGAACAACACTCCCCAATGCATTTTGTAGAGTAGCCCCGCAAGCTGATCGATTTTGCGGTGCAGTTTACTGCTGTCAATGGCTCCGTCAATAATTGTTTGAATGGTTTGCTGCCCGAGTGTTCGAATATGTGCTGTTCTGGGGGCATACACTCCGATTTTCGGATTGCGTAACAACAAGCCCATGATATCCGCCAAAAGGTCGGTATATGGATCGATCAACTCCACTTTGGCCAACAAGGCCTTCTCGAATCGATCACCTAATTTGGCTTCCGATAATTGTTGCACCTGCAGATTCCAATCGGTATTAATACTTTGAAACAGAAACAGGGTAATGTCTTCTTTACTGCCAAAGTAAGTGTAGAGTTCGCTTTCATTGCTCTTCATGTGTTCTGCAATGGCCGACATGGTGGTATTGTGAAAGCCTTTTTCGCGGAAAACAGCGATGGCAGATTGACAGATTCGGTAACGGATATGGGTTGAATTACTCACATTTCAGGCTGTTAAATCGAATAGCTAAATGTAGCTATAATTATACATTTTCCATGTTAACTTTTAATACCGCTTCGTACAATTCTTCGACCCATTTATCGATTTCATTTAGCAAACGGAAAACATGTTTTTCCACTTTTAGTTCAAAGTCATTGATGGTATGTTGATCTTCTATTGTGACGCAAATGTTCTCTTTGCCATTATTCACATAACAGATCAATGCGCCCATGCCGCTAGCCGAGAAAGTAGTGTGGTGATAGAACTCCTTTACATTTGTCAGATTCATATGCAGCAATTGCTTGATTTTGATTTGCAGGTGATTGGTTACTTTTCCTTCCATTTTGAAATAGAATTGTTCTTGCGAATAGTTATATGGTCGATCAGAAGAGCTTATTCCCATTACATAATTGTAATCCAAATCCACAATGAAATCTACACTGAGCATTCGTCGGGTAAATCCATCAAACTTTCCGAAAGCAAACAAATATTCATCTTTCAAGACTAACTTTTGTTTTTCGGGATCAAACCGTCTGAATTCAAAATCATTTTTCATATCACCAAAAATAATCGGTCACGGAAAAACGAACATAACCACTTTACTTCAGCTACAATCAATACTTATCACGTTTTAGTCAATGTTGGAGTGATTGAGGATGTGCGCATTGTGATTTTGGCTACATTGACGGCTAAAGCTACTAGCTGAACTAGAAACGACTTATGAAACCGATTTACATCCTTTTCGTGATTTGCTGTTGGTTGAATGTCCCGATTCAAGCTCAGGAGACGCTAGTGGTTGGTACCGTTTTAAATGCCGATCAACAACCCGTTGAAGGCGCAGCAGTGCAATTGGGACAGTTTTTTTCTTCCACCGATCGGGAAGGCAAGTTTAGCATTATCACCAATTACTTACCGGCACAATTATCCGTTAACCATCCGTTTTACGAACCGTCCGAACAAATCGTGTTAGCGCAAGCTGGGAATGATACGGTGTTTGTGGTGATTACATTGGTTACCGAATCAACCGATCTGGAAGAAGTTACCGTCAACGCCAACAAAATCACGTGGGCCTATCCCGAAAAATCAATTCACATCATCGATTTCGATTTACGCGATTACGGTATGTTGCTACTGTGTTCTTCGGAAAAACAATTTTTTCTGCGCTTGGTGGACGAGAACAACAACACATTATTTGATCAGGAAGTACCCAAACACCCGCTTTCGTTTTTTCGTGATTGTTTAAATGGAATTCACCTGCTATATGAAGATAGTGCGGTAGAATTGATGGTGCTCTACGATACCTTGTTTTTGTTGCCTGCATCTCCGATGGCAGATTTTAAACAATCGTTAGCGCCGTGTTCGCTTTCCAAAGACGACTTTGTTGTTTTTAAACAATTAGGAAGGCACAACAAAGCGGTAGATTACACGCTTGTGAATAGAAATACGCATGAAAACAGGTTGTTGTATCAATCGGCTGATACCAAGCAAATCAAATCACTAGATGCCTATGCCGCCGCGAATGATATTCCGGTAACGGCTATGGTAACGGCCAATAATTCCATTCAATTGAGCGACGACCGACGCAAGTGGCAAAATGCCCGGCATTACGAGCAAAATTTGATCAAAGAACTCTATGTTCCTATTCTCACCATCAATGATACCACCGTCATTTTTGATCATTTTAAGGATAGTATGACGGTTTTTGCTCCTGATTTTTCCGTCAATCGAAAGTCACCGATTAGTTATCAGTATTTTGATTTTTGGAAAAATGACTTGATTGTCAACGAAGAACACACCCGCATTTTTGCAAAATACGAAGATCAGGGATTGGTGAAATTGCGCGAAATTGATTCGCATTCGGGGTCGGTGATCGGGGTAACGAAACTGGATAAACATGTGTATCCGGCTAGTATTCAAATCAAAGGCGAGTATATTTACTACATTTTCCATCGGTACGTTGACAACAGCATCAACTATGTTTACAAACAGCGCATCGATTAATTGTAACGACCTTGAATTACCTCTTGAAAATTACTTCGTTGTGCCTCTTGTTAATAGGGTCGAAAGCGTTTGCGCAGGAAGTTGTAGTAAAAGGAACGGTTGTAAACAGTGGAAATGCGCCTGTTGGCAGAGCAACTGTTTCGGTCGAAAACAAGTTGGTTTCTACCAATTCGAAAGGTGAATTTACGTTGGAGTGTCCCATTTTGCCGAATGTGCTCACTGTTAAACACCATTCGTATCGGCTTAAGGAAGAATTCATCAACTTTCCGCCGGCCGGACAAGATACCTTGTTTGTGGTCATTCACCTCGAAGACAAACAAACCGATTTGGAAGAGGTAGTGATTACCGCCTCACGACTTTCATGGGCCTATCCCAAACCCAATGTGCACATCATCGATTTTCAATTGTGGAACGACGGCATGTTGCTGCTGTGCAAAGATCACGATCAATACTTGCTGCGATTGGTAGACGCCTACAGTGAGCCGTTGGTTGATTTTCCCATTCGGAAACACCCCAAAGCATTGGTGCGCGATTGCATGAACGGCATTCACATCTATTACTTCGACAGTACGTATCAGGTCAATCTTTCGCCGGATTCCTTGTCGCTGTTTAATTGCCAAACACGCAAACACGCTGAGGAAACGATCGAATCGTGTGTGCTTTCTTATGGTAATATTCAACTCTATCAGCAATTCGGATCCTTGCATAAATCGGTCGATTTTGTAGCGGTCGATACGCTTTCGCACCAGGTGATGCGCTTGTATTACGTTTCGAACCGAAAATACAAACGGGCGTTAGATGAATTTCAGCGCGAGTTGCAGAAACAGGAACGTTCGGTGGTTGATCCGGTGGCAGATAATTCGGTCGATAATCAGCTGAAATTGCATACTTTGCTCGAGACTCAGCAGAAATACCTCGAGCTGCTCAATCACCCTGTTTATGCTCCGGCGTTTAAAATCAACGATTCCATTGTGATTTTCGATCACCTCAACGATTCGGCGATAGTGTTTACCAAAAAAGGCCGACGCGTGCGCAGTTATCCTATCATCTACCAGCATCATAAAAAGTGGGATTCGGAGCTGATCATCAATCAGGAAGGCACCCGTATTTTCGCCAGGTTCGACTACCAAGGCATGGCGCGTTTATTGGAAATCGATCCGAAAAATGGAACTGTCATCGGAGAAATCAAACTCGAAAAGCACATTTATCCCACAAGTATTCAGTGCAGGGGAAATTACGTTTATTACATTTTCCACCATTACATCGATAACAGTATCAATTATGTGTACAAGCAGCGGATTGAGTAGGGGAGTTTTGTGAGTTTCTTGAGTTTCCTGAGTTACTCAGTTTGTGAGTTTCTAAGGTTTAACTGATCAACTCAATAACTCTCAAACTTAATAACTCACCAACTTAAAAACTCAAAAGGGCACTATTTTTGGTAGAAACGAGTTAATTGAAAGCAACGTATTTAGCCTCCTTCTATGAAACAACAAGCGTATTTGATTTTTTGGTTCTTCTTCGCAGTGAACAGTTTTGCGCAGTCAGATTCGGTCAATGTTCGGGAATTAAAAGCCCGCGAAAGTTTTTGGAACCTCGCCGATACCGTAATACGCAATGAGATTGCCCACTTCAACCGAAAAGGCGATTCGATCAAACAACGCGCTTCGGTAAAACAAGTAGAACTAATAGAAATCCCCTTGATTTCTTGTTCAGATACAGTGATCAATTTTCACCTGAAAGATGCCTACATTCATGTGTATTTTGCGCCTTTCGATACTACCGGTCACCAATTCACGTATTCCGATAACGATTCACTCATGTTGATTGACGGTCAGCCGTTTTGGGGTACGTACGGAGAATTGCCCACGCGCAAGGTGCGGGATGTGTTTTTTGTATTGCATTCACACTTTTTAGTTGATTTTCCTCCCGAAGCATTTACAGGAATTTATCAACCTCCTTGGTGTTTATGGGATTACAATCCGGTGGGTAAAATCGTGCACCGCGAATCCATGGCATCGCCCAACCTGCGTTTATTTCATTCAACTAAAACCAACCATCATTACCTCTACCTGCTCAACGGTGAAGGTGAAAACCGCTATGAGGTTACTTGGATTATTGAAGATGGAAGGTATTTGAGACGGGTGGTGGATGAAGGGATTTGAAGGTAACGTGATTATGTTATTGAAGATCGTCCATTCGTTCGTTTTTCGTTCTTTTGTAATAGCTCAATTTCAAACAAATGCTTCAACTCAAACCCAATTGCGAACACTGTGGCAAGCTTCTTCCCAACGAAAGCAACGAAGCCATGATCTGCACCTTCGAGTGTACGTTTTGTGCCGAATGCGTTGAAACCGTTTTGTTGAATGTGTGTCCGAATTGCGGCGGCGGTTTTGAAAAACGACCTACACGACCGTCACATCTCCTAGCGAAATATCCGGCAAGCAAGGAGCGCTTTGTTCAGCCGATTGACCCGGAAACATTCACGGAAAAATTGGTAAAATTGAAAAATATTGATCCGAGAAAGCGGTAAGTGAATCGCTTGAAAACACAAATCATGACAGAGTCGAAATCAATTTCAATGAAGAATCCAGAATATTCTAAACAAAGCAAAGCTCTAAAATCAATTAAATGGGTATTGTTTCTTGGGGTCTTACTATTTCTGATGAGTTGTTTCATGCCATTTTATAAGTTTTATGATACTGAATTTGGTTATCCCGATCACGGATCAACTATTTACGGTTATGAAAGTGGGTACATTTATGCTTTCGCCTTGTATTTTGTGTTTAGTATACTGAGTATTCTAACGTTTAACGAAACTGTTGTTCACGTTGTTAGTCCTATTCTGTTAGTAGCTTTGTTAGCTACAATTTATCTTAACATTGATGAATTTATTTGGTCGGGAGGGAGTTTTTTTCCTGATTTTAGATATGGATTTTATATTCATATCATTGTGACTGGAGCAATGATTATAAGCTCTTATTACATGCTTGATTCGTTTAAAATACTTGAACAGCCGAGATGGTTATTTAAAAGCTTAATGGGAGCATTAATTGGAATTCCGATTTTGATATTTATTGTGTGTCTACTATTTTTTTATTCTGAGGTAAATAAACCTAAAATGATAATGGAGCAGTATACTAAAAGCAATGGGAAAGAGCTTAAAGAAGAATTATGGGAATGGAAAGGTGAGAACGCTCGTTTTAATAAATACTATTCACGGATTGAAACAACAGGTATTAGTCAATCTGGAAAGGAAGTCTTTGAACTTGATAGCATTCAGATGACATTCTCCGGCCAAAGAACAAGAACCGAAACCCGGAAAGCGATCAATGGCAAACTTGAATTGGAAGATTTTTTGGAGGATAAATGAATTTATATTTTTTAAAGTTTCGCCTTTTTTTGATCTGATCAGTTTTCATCCAACAACTGCCGATCGCTTTTTTCCGGTTGTCTCAGTACCCAACGACGCTTAATAAATCTGCTATACAACAGAATAAAGCTGAGAGCAAAAAGATAAGTTCCATTGATGATGGCGCTCATCAAAAGACTTGAATCTAATAGTAGATTTCCGGGAAAAAAGAAAATTATTCGGGTGGTGTTATTGAAGAAAAGACCGCAGGAAGAAGCAAAAAAGGATACAATTAGTACGATCACCGCATTTAAAACAGATAATTTATTTCGGATGGAAATGATCAGAGATAAAATAAAAATGAGGATTAACATAGCCAAGGGTAAATAGACCAACCAAGTGTAATAATCAATTACTTGATCATGGAAATGTGACGGGTCTTTTATATGCAAAGCGAAATGATCACCATATTTATGAATCAAACCTAACAATGGCAAAGCTGTTAATCGGGCGATTTGTATGGCAGATAGAAATAACAGGAAAGCGGCAACCACATGCAATACAATCAGTAGCCAGTTGAATTTCCAAATGTGAGGGAAGCATTTCATCTCAAGTTCATCTCTTTTCAAAACTACTTTAAATCATGCAGTAGTTTATTGAGTTTATAAGTTTTTTGAGTTGAAACTTACAAACTCAGTAAACTTAAAAACGATGTAACTCCACGGTGATTCCGTACCTTCGCGCCAACATGCATTTTTTTCAATTTCTCTTTTACAAAATCAACTTTTTGCTTATCTTCAAGTAAATTATGATGGAAAACGGTCTTAAAATTAAGGCTTATGGAATTCATGGTCAATACAACTTTCAATCAATCAAAATGAATTTAGAGAATACGCAAAACTTTCTTTTTTATGCCAATCCTAACGGGAAGGATTCCATTCGAATCATTGTTGATGAACAACACGAAACCGTTTGGACAACTCAAAAGGCGATGGCGGAGTTGTTTGATGTTGATAGAACGGTTATTACGAAGCATTTAAAGAATATTTATGTAGAGGGTGAATTAGATAAAGAATCAACTAGTGCAAAAATTGCACTAGTTCAACAGGAAGGTGATCGAGAAGTAACTAGAGATGTTGAATGTTATAACCTCGACGTAATCATATCGGTTGGCTATCGCGTCAATTCTCAAAGCGCAACACGCTTTCGCATCTGGGCAACGGGTGTTTTGAGGGAATATTTGGTAAAAGGTTTTGTCATGGATGATGAGCGACTGAAGCAAGGCGAATCATTGTTTAACAAAGATTATTTTGATGAATTAATCGACCGCATACGCGAAATCCGCGCCAGTGAAAGACGCTTTTATCTGAAAATAACGGATATTTATGAGCAGTGCAGTATCGACTACAATAAAGACATTGAACTAACCAAGACATTCTTCAAGACGGTACAAAACAAACTGCATTGGGCTATTACCGGAAAAACTGCCGCACAACTTATTGCAGAGAGGGTCGACGCGTCCAAGCCGAATATGGGATTGCAAACATGGAAAAATTCACCTGATGGAAAAATTTTGAAATCGGATATCATTGTTGCAAAAAATTACCTGATCGAAAAAGAAATCAAAGAACTTGAACGAATTGTAACAATGTATCTTGATTATGCTGAAAATCAAGCTAACCGTAAGATTCCCATGAAAATGAAAGATTGGATTTCTAAGCTAGATGCATTTTTGGAATTTAATGAATACCAAATTTTGACTGATGCCGGGAATGTGAAACAAGAGGTTGCGAGAAATTTAGCTGAAAATGAATATGATAAGTTTCGGATAATACAAGATTCAACCTTTGTAAGTGATTTCGAAAAGCAAACGAAAAATATTTCAACTCCTAAAAAGTAAAATCTTGTTACAAGGTTTTCTCTAGTTACGACTTCATGAAAAATAATAGAATAAAAATAGTTTCCCCTTTCACAAACTCAACTTTTTGCTTAACTTCAAGTAAATCATGAATACACTATCAGAAGCTATAAGCAATCCGGCGGAGTTTACCGAACGGTTCATCAATCAAACAAATCGCTCGGTTTTTTTAACCGGAAAGGCGGGTACAGGTAAAACAACCTTACTGCGCAAAATCGTCGATTCTACGCATAAACAAACCGTTATTGTGGCGCCTACGGGTATTGCCGCACTCAACGCGGGTGGTGTGACCATTCACTCGTTTTTTCAATTGCCCTTCGGTGGTTTTATTCCCGAATTTATCCATCCGCCACAATACAATTCGGCGGTGAAGTTCGAAACCAAAGAATCGCTCAAACGCCATTTTCGTCACAGCGGACCGCGCCAGCAACTTTTCCGTTCCATGGAATTACTCATCATCGATGAGGTGAGTATGTTGCGTGCCGACTTACTGGATGCCATGGATTGGACCCTGCGGAATGTGCGCAAAAACAACTTGCCTTTCGGTGGAGTTCAGGTACTCTTTATTGGAGATTTATTGCAGCTGCCACCAGTCGTTAAAAACGAGGAGTGGAGTGAATTAAGAAACTATTACGGTGGTTTGTTTTTCTTTCATGCCCGCGTGATTCACGAACAACCGCCTTTGTACATTGAGTTGTCGACCATTTACCGCCAGCAAGACAGCGAATTCATTCAGGTGCTCAATAACCTGCGCAACAATGAAGTTACTCCGGCCGATATGGAGATTCTGAACCGTTTTGTGCGTCCTGATTTTGATCCTTCCGAACACGAAGGCACCATTACCTTGACCACGCACAACGCTAAAGCAGATGACATCAACGCCGGTGCACTGAAATCGCTCGAAGGAAAATCGTTGTTCTACGAAGCCATCGTTCAGGGCGATTTCCCTCAACATCTTTTTCCGCTCGAAATGCAGCTGGAACTGAAGGTGGGTGCGCAGGTCATGTTCATTAAAAACGATATTTCGTTCGAGAAGAATTTCTACAACGGTAAAATTGGACGCATCGAATCGCTTTCCGAAAAGGAAATCTTTGTGCATTTCCCAGAAGAAAACCGAACCATTGAGGTGCAGCATTACGAATGGGAAAACATCAAGTATACGGTAGATGACACCACGGGTGAAATCACAGAATCCGTGCAGGGAACCTTTGTTCATTATCCGCTGAAACTGGCCTGGGCAATTACGGTTCACAAAAGTCAGGGTTTGACGTTTGATAAAGCCGTGTTGGATGTGTCGCAGGTGTTCGCACCCGGTCAAGCTTATGTGGCGTTGTCGCGCTTGCGATCACTGCAGGGATTGGTGTTACTGAAACCCATTTCCATGAACGGACTTTCCAATGACCAGCAGGTGGTGGCCTACGCCGAACAAAAAGCCAATGAACATCAGCTTTCGTCGTTTTTAGAGCAAGGAACCAAGCATTATCTCTACAATACGCTCAGTGCCGCTTTCGATTGGTACGATCTCGCAAGTTCTTGGATGATTTTGGAAAACAGCTATAAGTTGGCCGGCCCGAAAACCGAAAAAGGAAAAGATAAAACATGGGTAGCCCATCAAAGTCAGGCCATTCAATCAACCATTGATCCGGCGAAAAAGTTTGTGGGACAACTCACCAATCTTTTTGTGAAACCGCAGTTGGATTTGAATTTCATTCACGAACGCATTCAGGCGGCCTATACGTATTTCTTCAAACCGCTCGACGGCGTTTATTACTCGCTTTTAAAACGTATGGCCGAGTTACAGCTCATCAAAAAGACCAAGCAATATGTAGATGAACTGGAAGAACTGGAGCAACAAACACTGGAAGTTATTCTGCGATTAAAGAAGGTGCGCTTGTTGGTGGAAGCTGTTACAGCGGGTCGGGAATTGAACAAAGAAGCCGTTTGGAACGAGGAGTTGAAACATTACAAATTAGCTAAAATCGCAATTATCAAGCAAGAGTTGCGTGAAAAACCATCGTTGCTTGATCCTGTAGATGTGCACGACGACTTCAGTCACATCCTGTCGGAAACCAAACCGAAGAAAGGTGGCAAAGGCGGAAAAGCGGAGAAAAAAGAAAAGAAAACCACCTACGAACAAACGTTGGAATTATTCCGCGAAGGCAAACCGCTGGAAGAAATTGCTCGTGTTCGTCAAATGACCATCGGTACCATTTATAGCCATTTCATGAACCTGATCAAACTGGAAGAGGTGGAATTGGAAGAAATTATGTCACCGAGCCGTATTCGCGAATTGGAGAATTATTTTGATGAGGTGAAAGAACAAAATCAATCCCTTTCGCAACTCAAAGAAAAACTCGGCGACAAAGTTACGTGGGAAGAATTGAAGTTGTACCAGGCGTCAACGATTCGGTAAAAGATTATGTTTTGTTTTTCGTAAAGAGATAACAGGAAAGAACTTTGATTTACTTTCCCTAACTTTGGTAAGCACAACAATCACAACCCGATGAAGACCAACACTATTATTATACTGATCGGAATGACTATGCTGTCATTCTTTGGAAGCACCCAAATTATACAATTGGGAAATGATACCACTGTTTGCGGTGGACAGCAACTTACACTTGTAGGCGCTGCTCCCGATTCAAACCTGTTCTTTTCCGTTCCGAATATGACTACCATTGATTTGGGTGACGACCAATATTCGGGTATCATTCCCTTGGGCTTCAACTTTTCGTTTTACGATTCCACTTATGCTGAATTGGTCATTGGTTCCAACGGAGTGGTGACCTTCGATACCGCCTATGCAGGTGATTATTGTCCATGGACGATTGATCAAGCATTGCCGAGTGCCAATTATCATAAAAACAGCATCTTGGCGCCGCTGATGGATTTAACAGCTAGTACCGTGATCAAATACGGAGTGGTGGGCACAGCGCCCAATCGTCAGTTTGTAGTGATGTATTTTCCCATTGCCTATAGTTGTAACATTTCCTGTTGGTTGATGGCGATTGTATTGAGTGAAGGAAGCAATGAGATTGAAGTGCATT
>Ga0302293_10000348_pt1 | contig 25366 bp, 22 predicted proteins | sample III_Fen_N2_2_FD_198758 | JGI IMG/M metagenome (GOLD analysis project Ga0302293, IMG submission 198758) | Peat permafrost microbial communities from Stordalen Mire near Abisko, Sweden - III_Fen_N2_2 | ecosystem: Environmental > Terrestrial > Soil > Wetlands > Permafrost | place: Sweden: Abisko...
CGTGACCACTTTAAGCTACTACCAATATTTCCATATTTGGTAAGGTCTGTAGAACTCATACTGAAATTGGAACTACTGCTACCAAAAGATGGAGCATCAAAAGATGTACTGTTATCCAACTTATCAGTTCCGTTGAAGATGCTGAGTGAAATGATATCTTTTGTTGTTGGTTTATAGGTGAATTTACCATTCAAGTCGTAAAAAAAAGAACTAACCTTTGTTTCCTGCATGCGCTGTCCGCCTGGTCCTCCGCCTCCGGTGGGTTGTTCGGAAGAAGTACCACTACTAGAGTTTTTATTAAACTTTTCAAAGATCTTATCATAGATCGGGCCTTTATAAGATCGTCTGAAAGCAATCACCGACGAGAATTTATCACCAATTGGAATTTCCGCAAATACATTCATACTCAGCAGACTTATATCTCCACCCATATTGAACTTTTTCTGATTCCCTTCTTTCCCGGTAATTTCGGTTACACTTGATAACCTTCCACCAAAGCGCGATTCAAATCCGCCTTTATAGAGCTGAACATCTTTGAGCGCATTGGAGTTAAACGCACTAAAGAAACCATACAAATGATCTACCTGATATACCGTAAATCCATCATAGAGCACAAGGTTCTGATCCGGTGTTCCTCCACGAACATATAAACCGGAAGAAGACTCATTCGAGGCGCTTACGCCAGGCATCAACTGAAAAGATCTCAGCACATCCCGTTCTCCAAGATTCGGAAGTTGTTCCAGTTTTTTGGGAGTCATCTTGATAACACTCACATCCTCTTTTCTTGATAGCACAACATCTTGTCGAACCCCAATAATGGTAACTGTTTCTAATTCTTGAGAGGTTGGGATCAACTCAATGACGAAGTGTTTTTTGTCAATTGTTGGCGTTAAGAATACTTCTGTCTTCTCATAACCGACATAGTTAACAATGAGGGTTGACGTATCGGTAGGAACTTGTTGAAGTGTGAAATATCCATCGGCATTGGATGATCCACCGCGTGAAGTGCTTTTGATTTGAATGGTTGCAAAAGGAAGTGCCTCTCCGGTTGAACGGTCTTTGATAATTCCGGTAAGCGTAAAATCGAACGTACTTGGAGGACCGAAATACGTCTTAGTAGCCTTTTGCTGAAGTACTGAAATGTCTTTTTCCTCTTCTTCAACGTAGAATGTGCCATACTTATCACTTTCATCTATTTCGATCTCACCGTATGCCTCTGTATCTTCCTTGAAGTCTTCTGTTAGTTCCGTATTTTGTGAAATCGGATTCATCTCCTCTGACAGTTTGATACTCTTGAAAACGTTGGCCAAGCCTAGTATGTCAATAGCTGATTGTTCAATTTTAGGATCTTGTACCTGCAAGAAAACATTGGAATGTCCGTAGGTATAACCAAAAGTAAGAAGGCTTCCAATTGATTCCAGACATTCCAGTTTAGTGAGACTACTACCTCCACGATTGGGAAGATAGACAAACAAATAATTGTAGAATTGAGGCAAATCCTTCATTCCGTCTTTCTCAAAGGTGCTTTGAGGTGTTCCATACTCGCTTCCCAGTACAAAAATGAACGGGCGCCTTACGTTATTGTAGTTATTGTTTGGTGCGTAGCAGATATAGCTGAAATGGCATTGATTACCTTCTGTATTAAATGTGAACTCTCGTTGAGCAAGCAATGGTGCCAATGCAAGTGAAAGAAAGATAACAAGTAACAGATTCTTGAAGGTATATGCTTGCATTGCTAAGAGCGTTGATTACAATAGGGCTCAAAAGTATTGGCAAGCAGTAGTTTAAAAGTTGAAGAATAGAAGTTGAATCGGAATGTATCGAAGAACTGGTTTAAAATACCGTTGGATATCAATCTCAGCTAACCGACTTCCCGTTAATGAACTCTTGGAATTTCGCCTTATACTGTTCTGCAATGGTAATATAAACGCCGTTACTCATCAAGACAGAGCCTCTTTCAACAAGCCGGATGTTCTCCAATGAAACCGTAAAAGAACGATGGACACGCATAAAGAGCGCAGGGTCAAGTTCAGATTCCAGTAATTTAAGACTTAACAACGTGAGAATCGGCTTCGGTTCATTTTTGATCCAAATCTTAATATAATCTTTCAAACCTTCAAAATAGATGATCTCTTTCAAGTCAATCCGAAGGTGTTTGTATTCCGATTTCACGAATATGAAACCGGTATTTCTGTTTGAATCTGTAGTTGAATTTACCTCAAACCATTCTTGAGCTCTGAGTGCAGCTGAATAGAATTCATTGTAACTAAAAGGTTTGAGCAAATAATCTAGCGCATTCACTTTGTAACCTTCCAGCGCATATTGGGCAAATGCTGTCGTAAAAATGATACGCGTTTCCTTTGGTACATTCTTGGAGAATTCCAAACCCGACAACTCCGGCATCTGAATATCTAAAAAGAGCAGATCAACTTTGTTGTTCGTCATAAACGCCAAAGCTTCTATAGCGCTACCGCATATTCCGACACATTCAAGGAAAGGAGTGTTTTCAACATATCTTTCGATTAGCTTCTGAGCTAAAGGCTCGTCATCGACTATAAGACAGGTTATTTTCATCCTTTAGTTTAAGTTAATACGCAAACTCACCAAAAACAAATCATTTTCCACACCTTCCTTTTCTTCCTTTTCAGATGAATCAACTGCGTTCTTTTCGGTCTGAATTCTTAACACGTGACCTCCCGGATAAAATAACTCCAATCTTTTCCGAAGATTGTCTAACCCTATCCCGGAACCACTAATATCTGATTCATTTTTAGGAAAACTCGTGTTTCTACTAAAAAAAAACAACTGATTTTCTTTTAGCTCGATACTGAAATAGATTTGGGAAGAGCGTGTGGCTGAAACGCCATGTTTGTAGGCATTTTCAATCATCGGGATCAAAAGGAGCGGAGCAATGAAATACTTTTTTTCTTCGACCTCAGGAAAAGAGTAGTTCGTGAGCGTTTTGTCAGACTGACGAATCTCCATCAGTTTGATGTAATTTTTCAGAAATGAAATCTCATCGGCAAGATCCACTTCTTTGTGATTGGTTTCATAAAGCAAATAGCGCATCAATTTACTCAATCCAAGCACGATATCCTGTGCTTTTGTTGGAGAGATTGCTATGAGTGAATAGATGTTGTTGAGCGAATTGAAAAAGAAATGCGGTTGCAATTGGTAGCGCAAGTGTTCCAGTTCCGATTCTAAGTTTTTATTCACGATTTCCTTTTTCTCGGCCTCTGTTCTGATCCAACGTTCCACCGCTCTGAGTGCAATTGCGAAAATGATTGGAATGGAAAAGGAAAAGAGATCCGCGAGCACAAAAAACCTACTCGGATCCAAGTGTTTGCCTTGGAACATTCGTCTGGTATTTTCCAATTCAGGCAGTTTTGGTTGTAGCCAGTCATGCAACTCCCAGTTAAACCATAGAAAAAAAACAAGTAGCATTACATTGGCCAGACAATACCAAACAAACCGCCGTTCAAACAATAGCTTATCTGTTAAAATGATATAGTTACTGTAGAAAATTATGGCATAGCACGCCAACTTAACAAGATGTGCCAATGCCGGCAAGAATTCATTCCCTATTCGCGGAAACATGATATAAGGAAGAAAAAACAACAAGGACCAAATCAAGATATGAATTCCCGTGCGGATTGATTTGCCTCTCAGATTTAGCCACATCTCACAAAGATTAAGTTTAAATCTCAAACTTATCGTAGTAAATAGAAGATTGCGTTTTTTTTATAGATAAACAGGTATTGTCTGTCGATGTTGAAAATCTATACTGTGTAAGCTCGGGACGCATCCCGAGCAAACAGTATAGGATCCAAAAAAGAATGCGAAGAGAATGAGAGCCAAAATGATGTAAAAGAAAAAAGCGTCACTTGAGTAACGCTTTTTTCTTTTGGCGGAGAGTGAGGGATTAAATATCCCCATTGGGGATCGGCTTATCAAATTGAATCCCTCGTTTTCTTCGAAAACTTCATGATTTTTTCTCTTATTCCTTACCGAAAACGAGTTTCGGACGGAACCAAAAGAAAAAATCCCGAAGACTATATCTTCGGGATTCAATTTCCTGCGGAGAGTGAGGGATTCGAACCCCCGGTACCTCGCGGTACAACGGTTTTCAAGACCGCCGCAATCGACCACTCTGCCAACTCTCCGCGACAAAAGTAGTAATACTTTCATTTCTGACAAGCCTAACAACAAAAAAAACCTGTATTAATTACTTGTTACTTGAAAATCAACATACTTTAATCAATCAGATTTCATTTCCTTACCCCAATAGCACCAAGTTAAGGCCGATATTCACTACTTTTAACACAGAAATTCATCGTATGAACCGTTTACTTCTAACTTTATGCTGTGTAGTTACTCTTGGCTGCACCGTTTTCGGTCAGTCCGGAAAACTAAAAGCATATATCGACCAAAAAACCTACTATTCACCCGAAACCGGGAATTATGCTGAGATCCAGATTCAATTTGTAGGTTATTCATTGAAATACGAACCAACAGCAGGTGGTTTACATTCAAAGGTTGCCATTGACATTGTTGCTGTAAATGCTGCAAACGATACATTGGTGGCAGATGCCTACGTACTTGAAAGCCCGGTAATGCGCGATTCCATTATTGAAGATTTTTTCGATATCATCCGCTTTCCATTAGCTCCAGGAAAATACACTGTTCATATTTCACTACTCGACCTTGTAGGAAATACCGGTGAAATGCGCGGTGAAATTGAGATGCAAATCCCGACTTATGCCAGAAAAATCAGCGTTTCAGATATTCTTATTGCAGAATATGCCAATAAAACAGTTGAACCGACGGTGTTCTCGAAAAGCGGATACGATATCATTCCACGTATCTCCAATTTCTACCCTACCGATTTGACTAGCTTGCCGTATTATTCGGAGCTATACAATTCCGACATGCTTCCAGATTCATTGTTTGCTGTTCGTCAACGTATTATTTCAACCACCGATTCCAAAGAAATACTTGAATTTACACGCTACAATAAATTGGAAACGGCTCCTGTTGTTCCGTTATTCCGAAACATTGATATTTCCAAATTACCTTCAGGTTCTTACCGTTTAGAATTAGCCATTTTGGACAGAAGTCATGTTGAACAAGGTGATGCGGCTTACTACTATTTTGAACGCATCAATGAATCTGAAGAATATGCCAACATTGATGACATCGTATTGAATCCTGAATTTCAAGCCTTGGTAACAGATGATTCAATTGGCTATTATTTGGCCAGTTTGATTCCGATTGCGCGTCCTGCCGAAATCAAAAACATTTTGGAAAACATCAAATCGGGTAGCAAGGAAAACTGTCGCAAGCACTTGCAACAATTCTGGATTCAGACTTCAGGAAACAATGCATTCAACGCTTGGGTAGATTACAAAAAACAAGTAACAATGGTTGAAAAGTTGTACGGAAATAACTTCCAAGACGGTTACGAAACCGATCGTGGACGTGTATACCTGCAATACGGACCACCGAATAACATCATTACCAGAGAAACATCACCATCCGAATATCCTTACGAAATTTGGCATTACTACAAAATCAAGATGTTTAGTAACAAACGTTTTGTGTTCTACAATCCTGATTTGGTCAACAAAGGATATCGCTTGTTGCATTCCGATATGGTTGGTGAGCAACAAAATTACCGTTGGCCGCAAGCGTTGGCAAAACGCAACAGCTCCAACACAAACATTGATAACGCGAACGATGGCAATAATTCCCACTACGGCGGACAAGCTATGGAGGACTACAATCTTACACGCTGATTAACCGTATGACTCACCCCGATCTGGCGATAGTCATTCTCAATTGGAACGGACAACGCTTTCTTGAACAATTTTTACCCGCTGTCATTACGCATTCGGCGCCACATCGCGTAGTATTGGCCGACAATGCTTCAACGGATGATTCGGTGGCTTTTGTAAAAGCTAATTTCCCGACGGTTGAAATTGTAGTAAATGCTGAAAATGGCGGTTTTGCGAAAGGATATAATGACGCACTGAAACACGTCAAAGCCGAATTTTACCTCTTGCTCAATAGTGATGTTGAAGTAACCGAAGGTTGGCTCGATCCGTTATTAGAAGCCATGAATGATCCGCAAGTTGCGGGTTGTCAGCCAAAAATCAATGCTTTTCACCGCAAAGAACATTTCGAACACGCTGGTGCTTCGGGCGGATTTATCGATCGATTTTTCTTTCCGTTTTGCCGCGGACGTATTTTTAGTGCCATCGAATCTGATCATGGTCAATACAACTACCCTTCCGACATTTTTTGGGCTACCGGTGCTTGTATGCTCATTCGTTCGGAAGTGTATTGGAACGCAGGCGGATTGGATGAACGTTTTTTCGCGCACATGGAGGAAATCGATTTGTGCTGGCGATCACAACGCATGGGACATCGATTCATGGTGATTCCTTCATCTACCGTTTACCATGTTGGTGGCGGAACATTGGATTACCTTTCGCCACGAAAAACCTACCTCAATTTCAGAAATAGTTTGTTGATGATTCACAAGAATTACGACGGCATGCTTTTCTGGATGCTCTTCAGAAGAATGTTACTCGACGGAATTGCGGCTACTGTGTTTTTATTCAAAGGACAATTCCCGCATTTTTGGGCTGTTTTTACCGCACACATGTCGTTTTACAAGCTCATTCCTTCCTCCAGAATTGAACGCAAAAAATACGCGCATTTGAAGGGTGAAATTTCTGTGGGTAAATACCGCGGAAGTATTTTATTTGCCCGTTACATTCAAGGAGTGAAAGACTTCAGTAAACTGAATCAGCGCTTGTTTAAAAACGATTGAAGGGCCAAGCGGTAACCTTCTAATCCGAATCCCATAATGGAACCGGCACACGCCGCAGTGATCAATGAATCGTGGCGGAAAGATTCGCGTTGCGCCAAGTTACTGATGTGTACTTCAACCACCGGAACAGAAATAGCAGCGATACAATCGCGAATAGCCACACTTGTGTGCGTGTATCCTCCCGCATTGAGAATAATACCGTCGTGACCGGAAGCCTGCAGCGCATTGATAATTTCTCCTTCTACATTCGATTGCACATACTCGATCACACAATCTTCGATGGATCTTAACACGTCGAGGTAGTCAAGAAACGTTTGATTGCCGTAAATTTGTGGCTCACGTGTACCCAGAAGGTTTAAATTAGGGCCGTTAACAATTAAGAAATTCATACATGCGCGATTGGGAACGCTATATTAAGCAATTTGTTCATTACTTGAAAATAGAACGCAGTTTGGCTGAAAACTCAATTCTGGCATATCAGCAGGACATTGAGAAGCTAAAAGACGCTTGTATGGCACGTGAGTTATCAGCAGAAAAGGTTACCACCAATGATCTCAAAACGTTTATCGCCGGATTGTATGACCTCGGGTTGAGTGCGCGTTCACAAGCCCGTATCATCAGTGGTTGGAAACAATTTTTCGATTTCTTATTACTGGAAGACATACGCAAAGACGACCCAAGTGAAGGTCTCGATTTACCCAAAATAGGACGCAAATTACCCGAAGTATTGACCATTGAAGAAATAGATCGTATTGTTGCTGTCATTGACATGGGAAAGGCAGAAGGTCAGCGCAATCGGGCAATCATAGAAACGCTGTACAGTTGCGGATTGCGTGTAAGTGAGTTGGTAAACCTGAAATTACAGGATTGTTTTTTCGAAGAAGGATTTATTCGCGTGATTGGAAAAGGGAACAAAGAACGATTGGTTCCTGTGAGTCCTTCCGTGATTGAAGAAGTGGGAGATTATGTAGAAAATCACCGTCCAGACCTTCCCATCAAACGCGGACAAGAAGCCTACGTTTTTCTCAACCGAAGAGGCGCGCAATTGACACGTGTTATGATCTTCACCCTGATCAAAAACTATACGGCTTTTGCTGGAATACGGAAAAACATCAGTCCGCATACCTTTCGTCATTCCTTTGCAACGCACCTAATAGAAGGCGGGGCAAACTTACGTGCCATACAGGAAATGCTCGGACATGAGAGTATTACGACCACGGAGATTTACACGCATTTGGATCAACGCTTCCTTCGCGAAGCCATTATTTCGTACCATCCGCGAAACGCGAAGTTTTAAAACCGGAAATGAACCCCGAATTGTGGTGTGATGAAATAGCGTTTGCGATCCAATCCTTCATAGATTAAGGCTTGTTTTAATTCCCAACCGGTGCTCACTCCAGCGCTGAACATCCACTGCTTCCAAGTATAGGTTGCGTGAAGACGTGCCGTTACATTCATACTGAAATTGTTGACTGTTGGTGCTGGTATTCCATTCAAATTACCCTGTGAAACTTTATAGAACTGAAACACTGCTCCTGCATTGACCAACAAGCCCCATTGCTCAGTAAACGAAAAATGTTTCGTGAAATACAATGGAATTCCGATGGTTTGAATGCGGTTCAATTGAGTGAAATCAGTTGCCAATGTATCGTCGAAATAATATGTTGTATCTTGATATCCGGTAATTGAATCAGGAGTATTCGGATTGCCGTAAATCGGAATGCTGTCAAATACCACAATCGCCGAATCTAAAATTTGCAGATTTGTTAGCTTGAATGCTTCCTGACGTTGGTTGAAACCGAAACCAGTGCTCAATCCGTAACCTTTAAACAGACTGCGATTGATTTCCGCTGAAAACTGAAACGATGGTTTTTCGGAAACAGATCTGAGTTCGTCATTACTTTTTGAATTAATTCCAAATGATGGACCTGCATAAAAAGAAGCTAACCAATTACGTTCTGTACCTTCACCTTTCGGCGGTTTCGGATCTTTACCATCAGCCTTTGTTGAATCCGGAGCTTGAGTGATGATTGGTTCATTCGGTTTACCGGGAATTGAATCGGATTTTTCAGGTGGAGTTGATCCTCCTGCCCCATTTTCATTCCCCTTGGTTGGATCTAATTTGCCACTTCCTTCATTAGAAGAATTTTCCGAGCCATTGGTATTATCCGAATTATTCAAGGCAATTTCCGAAAAATCCAACGTAGACAAATCATCGAAATTGGGCGTTCCTGAATTGTTTTTCGGTCGTTTTTTAGGTGATTTCTTTTTTGATTTACCAAATGATTTTTTAGCCTTTCCGCTCTTTTTAGAAGGTGTTGTAACGGAAGACGGTTGTTTGTTTCCTGATTTTGACTTAGCTGATTTCAACGGATTATTTCCAGAACCATCAGACCAACCGTCTTGATTTCCGTTAGCATTAGTCAATTGTTTTGACGCATTGTCTTTTTGAGCAGATGGGGTTGGTTTATTGTTTGATTGATCAGTGAATGAAGTCGATTTATTGTGTGTTGATTGGTTAGTATTGGAATTGGTAGTTGTGCTGGAATTATTGGTACTAGGTTCGGTTGAAGCCAATTGATTCGCTGATGAACGATCGTCTTGTTTCCCGTTGGATTGAGTAAAAAAGAAAAGTAAAGAAGCTGCACCAAGGAGTAGTACCAAGGCAGAGAACCACCAATTGCGTTTCTTGGAAGACCCACCGATACTACGATCAATGGCTTCCTTCACCGCAGGCGGAGGTGCTACTTCGAAATGATCAAACGAAGAGCGAAATAAATCTTCTATGTTATTGTCTTCTTTCATGCTCTTACTTTTTCGGCATCCAACAATTGGTGAATCATTCGTTTTGCTTTAAAAAACTGCGATTTACTTGTGCTTTCGCTGATTTCAAGGTGTTCGGCAATTTCTTTATGTGTCAAATTTTCTATTACAAACAAATTGAATACCGTTCTATAGCCGTCGGGCAATTTTGCCAGAACAGCAAGGAGTTGCTTACGCAGCAGCTCCTGATCTTCTGTTTCTAGGTTCATTTCGTGTTGCTGATCAAAGAAAGAATCTTCTTCGTGTAACACGAATTTGTAGTGTTGTTTAATGTAGGTCAACGCGCAATTGATCGTGATTGTTTTTATCCAGGCTGCCAGCGGTTTGTCTAATGAATATTGACCACTATTTCTGTAGATGCGGATAAAAGCTTCTTGCAACACATCTTGTGCATCGTCTTGGCAACGTGTGTAACGAAGGCATACCCCGAACATGGCCGCCGAATAAGCAGCATAAATAGCGTCGAAAGCTTTACGATCGCCATTCTTAAATCGTTCCTCTATTTCCTTCGTTATCACACGTTTTAATTCATTTTTCCGATGGAATTAATTTCCGTTCGGTAATGAGTCTCCCGGATTTCCTCCGCCACCATTCCAGATGGTTGAATCACCTCCGTTGTTTCCGCCACCATTATTACCGCCGCCGTTGTTTCCACCGCCACCGTTCCAAATCGTAGAATCTCCCGGATTTCCACCTCCACCGTTCCAGATGGTTGTATCTCCGCCATTGTTTCCTCCGCCACCATTCCAGATTGTGGAATCATTCGGGTCTACATACGTTGTGTCATTGTTTGACGGATTACCACCATTCGGTTCGAACACATCTTTCTCACACGATTGCAACAACAATGCTCCTCCAAACATTCCTGTCAACACCACTAAAACTACTTTTTTCATAACCCTTATTTTTTAATGCTACTAACTCAATTACTTGAGCCAATTTCAAAAGGTTGCCCGGTGATGAAAAAAAGTTTTGTTTAAGGCAGACGTAATTCGTATTAGAAAAGTTCGGTGTCTTCCAAACGCAAGCGCGCTCGGTCAATGAATTGAATCAAACTTTCAAAATAACTGTTGCGCTGACGGGGGTTTTCGGTACTGATACAGATACAGCTTTTCAGCATAGATTGAAAGACGGAAAACGACTTATTGACGTAATCCTGATCGATGGTATACAAGTAATTCATCATGTTGTGAGTGATGTACAACATGCGATAGGCGTTGGTTTCAGCAATAATGGTATTGTCTTGAATGTAGGTTTGATGCATGTACAGTTTGAAACTTCCTTCATCTGTAATAACCGGTTGACCGATAATAAACTTTCGGCCGATCTCAGCTTGGCTTTGAATGTGTCGAATCACTTTCTCGGTTTCATCCAACAAATAAAGCGCATCTTCTTTTGAGGCAAAATATCCCAATTCATAGAACGAAACGATCTCACGAACAAGTCCTTTTCCTGCGTCGAAACCTACAACTTCCGTACTTTTAATGCGAATGTAGAACTGTAATAGTTGTTGCAATGTTTCATCGGAAATATCACCCTTCCATCCTTTGTAGTATTTCTCGTTATCCAGCTTCGGTATTTTGAGGTAACATTTGGCAAAATACATGAGTTTGAAACGAATCAACGCCGGCGAATTGAGCAATTGAAAGATCACCAAATCGAGGTAAGACATAAACAACTCCGACGTGCGTTGAGAAGCCATTCGTTTATACCCTTCCATAATTCCGTTGAGGTAGTTGTCAAACGAAAACTCACTGCGCTGAATCGGGTTGTATTGAAAGGTGACACTTTGCCCGCTCACACCGATTATTTTATCGATCGATAAATCGTATTTGGAGCAGAGCAATCGAATTTCTTCTGGTTTCAAAGCCGTTTCTCCGCGCGCACGACGATAAGCCGAATCACGAGAAAGGTCAAGATCATCCATTAGCAAACGCCCCAGTGAAGTATCATGCGGTAATTTTGCTTTGAGTTGTTCGAGCAGTCGGTTTTGAATGTCCATGGCCACTAAGATAGTAGTTTTGCTGAAAGTAAAAACACACTATAATAACAAAACGGCTGTATGCATGGTGCACACAGCCGTTTGTTTAAGGTATTTTGTTCTTAGTTTTTAACTAGGCGAACCGTTACCAATTCACCGTTTGAAAGACCTTGTAATAAGTAAACTCCGTTAGTAGCTTTTGTCAAATCAATAGAAACAACTGTTCCTTGAACTACCAATCCAGCATCCATGGTTTTGCCTTGCAAATCAACCACTTTTAAGTTCGTCAATTGGTTGTTTGCCACCATCGCAACGGTAAACAATCCGCTACTCGGATTTGGATATGCCACAAGGTTTTCTTGTGAAACTTCATTGATTGCCGCACACGCGTCTACAACAATATCATCCGTAGCGGTGTTCGAACATCCGTTTGCATCCGTGTAAGAATACGTAACGGTTTTAGTTCCCAATCCTGCATTTGCCGGAGTGAAACTTCCTCCTGAAACACCCTGACCAGAATATGAACCGCTTGCCGGAGAACCTCCAGACAAGGTTACAGCACTATTGTACACGCAAACTGTAGCTACCGGAAGGGTCAATGTTACTGTTGGTAATGCATTCACGTTAACAGTTGTACCAGCCGAATTAGAACAACCGTTTGCATCAGTATAGGTGTACGAAATGATTTGCGTACCCGCTGCCGGGTCAAAAATACCGCCCGAAACACCAACGCCTGAGTAGATACCTCCTGCAGGTGAACCACCCGACAATGCAAATGGCGCTGCGTCTGCACAAACGGCAGAAATAGTGTTTTGCATTACGGTAGGAGACGTATTTACGGTAATGGTTGTGGAGGCACTATTCGTGCAACCGTTTGCATCTGTGTATGTGTAAGTCACCGTTTGTGTTCCTGCACTCGGATCAAAATCAGAAGCGGAAACACCTGTTCCGGAATAAGTTCCTCCCGCAGGTGAACCACCTGAAAGAGCCAATGGTCCGTTATTATCACATACATCAGCAATAGGGCTTTGTGTAACAGTCGGAGAAGTATTTACCGTGATAGAAGTCGACGCACTGTTTGTACAACCATTTCCGTCGGTGTAGGTATACGTAATGGATTGAGTTCCTGAAGTAGGATCAAAATTAGCTCCTGAAACGCCTGTTCCCGAATAAGAACCACCGGCAGGTGAACCTCCTGAAAGGGCCAATAACCCACTGTTGTCACACACTGCTGAGATTGAGCTTTGCGAAACCACAGGAGAAGTGTTTACCGTAATCGTATTGGAAGAAGAGTGCGCACATCCGTATGCATCTGTGTAATCATACGTAATCACTTGCGTACCTGAAGCCGGATCAAATGTTGCTCCTGAAACTCCCGTTCCTGAATACGTACCTCCAGCAGGAGATCCCTGCGTAAGCGTATAGGTGCCCGCATTATCACACAAGGTTGGTAAACCGTTGATCGAAGTTGGGTTTGCAGGACAACCAATTAAGATGGAATAACTTTGTGCACCCGAACAACCGCTGGCATCTGAAACCGTTACTGTGAAGTTGAATGTTCCGGTTGCCGTAGGTGTTCCTGAAATTGTACCTGACCCTGCTGAAAGCGTTAATCCCGGAGGCAAAGCACCTGCAGTAACAGCGTATGACGGAGCTCCCAATGCACCTGATTGTGTAAGGCTTGTGCTATAAGCTGTTCCGGCTGTACCGCTCAACAACGGACCAGCGGCAGTCATTGTAAACGAAGGACACACATACGGTGTGTAAACGATATTGTCTAATCCGATAAAGTCAGAGTTTGTGCCTAATGAACCACCGCTCGTTACGAAGTAACGAAAACCGATACGTCCTGATGTTGGTGCAGGCAATCCTGAAATGGTAATTGTGTATTGTGTCCACGCAGTTGGATAAACTCCTAGAGCCAACGTCGGATTCACACTCAATAAAAGCGTTGTGAAATCACCCACAGCAGCACCTGAACCTACATTGGAACTTGCTCCGTTGTTACTCAACCTTACCTCCAAGCGGTCAGCATAGTCATCAGGACTTGGTTTACGGGTGTAAAACGTAATCACATCTCCGTTTTTCAATGTTCGGACAGGTGTGACAAGCCAGTTACTAATGGTTCCGGTACTTCCTGTATTATTAAAATTGGCACTAATGAAAGCATTGGTAGCCCCGTTGAAGGAATTGAACGGTCCACCACCGGCTACATCCGGTCCTTGTGTCCAACCTGTAGCCCCAACTGGCGTACTTACGTTAGATAAGGTCCAGCCATTGCCTGCCAATAACGTGATGTTATCGAAATTCTCTGTAAACGCCTGAGCATTTATGTTTGCAAATGGAGTCAACGCCAACACTGATGCGATGATTGCTCCTTTAATTGTAGCTTTTCTCATAGTAAGAATGATTAACGTTGATTAGAAATTCGGGGTAATAGTAGCTCTTGAAACCGGAGTCGTCTTGGAAACAGGAGTCAATTGTTGCTCAACATACTGTAATTCTGAATTCAAGGCAGTGCGCACATGATCTACTGAACACGTGGCAATCTCTTTTGTAAGCAGATTTTTGTAGTCGTTTTGCAAAACGGCTAGTTCTTCTTTGAACTGGGCCATTTGAGCGCGCGAAGAAGCTACGGCTTGCTGAATTTGACTTTCTTTTTGGTGAATTTTTTCCAATTGCGTATTCAACGATGGAATGGCAACGACTTCTTTTGGAGTAACATGTTCTGCTACTGAATGTTGTTGAGCGTGTGATGTTGAGGCAATACACGACAACACCAGACTAACAAAAATTAATCTTTTCTTCATGGTAAATGGGTAAATTAATAGTAATAAGTGTTATAAAGATACCTGATCTTATAACCACTACAGACGTTAATCTACCAAATACGTTGCTTGAATGTTAATTTGATGTTATTGGTCGAAAATGCTTAAATCCCTTTAGTCAATAAGCTTTCCGTACAAATCATAATGGTCTGCAGAGGTGATTTGTACGTTAGCAAAATCACCGATTCGCACAAAGCCCTCCGATTTCTTAACGAGTACTTCATTATCAACCTCAGGTGAATCGAATTCGGAACGCCCAATAAAGTAATCTCCTTCAGCACGATCGAATAATACTTTGTAGTTGTTCCCCACTTTCTTCTGGTTCAACTCGTAGCTAATACCCGATTGCAATTCCATGATTTCATCTGCACGCTGACGTTTTACTTCATCAGACACATCATCGTTGAGTGAAAAAGCGTGGGTGTTTTCTTCGTGAGAATAGGTGAAAATTCCCAAACGGTCGAAGCGCGTACGTTCCACGAAACTGTACATTTCATCGAAATCGGCTTGCGTTTCTCCGGGATAACCGGCAATCAAGGTGGTACGCATGGCAATTCCAGGTACTCTTTGACGAATTTCCTCTACCAGATTTTCGGTTTTCTCACGAGTGATTCCACGACGCATCGATTGCAGTATTTTGGTAGATCCGTGTTGTAACGGCATATCCAGGTAATTACACACATTCGAGCGGTTTTTCATTACGTCCAACACATCCATCGGGAAACCGGAAGGAAAGGCATAATGCAAACGAATCCAGTCAATTCCTTCCACATCGGAAAGTCGGTCGACCAATTCGGCGAGGTTGCGTTTTTTATAGATATCGAGTCCGTAATAGGTCAAATCCTGAGCAATCAACAAAATCTCTTTTACGCCACCTGCAGCCAAGTTTTTGGCAGAAGTAAGCAATTGATCCATTGGAGTAGAAACGTGTTTACCACGCATCAGCGGAATGGCACAAAACGAGCAAGGACGGTCGCAACCTTCGGCAATTTTGAAGTATGCATAGTGTGCCGGAGTTGTGAGCAAACGTTCGCCCACCAATTCGTGCTTGTAATCGGCTTTGAGTGTTTTCAATAAACGCGGCAAATCACGGGTTCCGAAAAAGGCATCTACTTCCGGAATTTCGAGTTCCAAATCGTCTTTGTAACGTTCGGAAAGGCAACCGGTCACATATACTTTATCAACCAACCCTTCATTTTTCGCATCCGCGTAGCGCAGAATGGTATCAATGGATTCTTGCTTGGCGTTATCAATGAATCCGCAGGTATTGATGATCACGATAGACGCATCGTCTTGGGTAGATTCGTGTTCAACGTCGAACTTATTAGCCTTTAGTTGTGCCATCAATACTTCCGAATCGAAGGTGTTTTTAGCGCAACCCAAGGTTACTACATTGACTTTGTTTTTACGAAGTGTTTTGGTTTTCATTGCCGGAATGCTTTTCAAATATGCTTACTTTCTGTTGAAAGAGCGTGCAAAGTTACGTCAAAAACTTGGTTACGCTAAATGTTGGTACAAAACTTGCCTTCCTGTTGATTGACGAAGATGTTTATATTTGTGTAAAACCAAAACAACGAACATGAAAACAATCCTTCTTTCCATAAGTATGCTGCTATTGTTGGCATGTGGAACCAAGAAAATTGCCGGAGACGGAACTGGACAAACCATTGAGATGAAAACAGAAAAACGACTAACGGCAACGATCGGTAAATCAGAAATGAGTACCAATCAAACCACCATTACCAATGCGAGCATTAGCGGAAATAAATTGATGCTGAGTATTTCTTATTCGGGTGGTTGCAAAGAACATTCGTTTAGCTTGGTGGGCGACGAAGCAATCTCTAAATCATTGCCTCCGCAACGAGCTGTCCGTTTGATTCATTCAGGTGAAAAAGACATGTGCAAAGCCATGATTATGAAAGATCTTGAGTTTGACATTAAAAACCTGGCTTACAAACAAGAAAAAGGAAGTGAAATCATCCTGAATATTGAAGGTTGGAAAGAACCGTTGAAATATACTTTTGAATAAATTTCATTTCAATTAATGAATTTATTCATTTGTCGCGATGAATCGCGACACCACAAATGATATAGCAAAAAGGCTTGGGATTTCCCGAGCCTTTTTTGTTATTTAGTTTGCGGTAATTCAGGAAATTCCGAATCCTTCATGCGATCAATTTCTTTTTGCGGGACTTTGCGCACTAGTAAATAAACACCAATCAATACAAATGGAATGCTGAGTAATTGACCTGTATTGAATAACGGTTGTGCTTCGTCAAAACTTGATTGTCCTTCCTTGATAAATTCGATAAGGAAACGCGCCAACCATATCAAGACCATAAACGCACCGAAAATACGTCCTGGCATTTCCTTTGCTTTTGTTTTCCAATACATGTACAACAATACCGTGAACGTGAAAATGTAGGTAATCGCTTCGTACAATTGTGCAGGATGACGGTAAACGTGCTCTCCATTGATCAGGTATTTATCTTCCTCGTTCATGAATTTGAATCCCCACGGCAAATCGGTTGGAATACCGATGATTTCATGGTTTACCAAGTTTCCTAAACGGATACAGCATCCTGCAATGGCAATAGGCGCCACAATGCGGTCCAAGATCCAAAACATTGGGCGTTTAGCAATTTTACGCGAGAAATAGTAAAGTGTCAATAAAATCATGATGGCTGCACCGTGACTTGCCAAACCGCCTTCCCAAACTTTGAAAATGCTCATCGGGTTATCAAAGTAGCCATGCTCTATGACCGTTTTTCCATCCGGACCATAGGTATTCCACCACGGACCGTAAAAGATAACGTGCCCCAAACGCGCTCCGATAATGGTTGCCATCACCACGTAGATCAGCAATTTATCCAGCACCATTTCCGGAACATGTTCGTATTTAAACATGCGTTTGATAACGAAGTAACCGATAATGAGCCCGGAAACAAACAGCAATCCGTATAAATTCGGTGTTTGATATCCTTCAATCAGTTGTGATGAAACAGTCCAGTCAATTCCAAGGTTCACGTTGTATGGTTTTATTGTTGGTCGAAAGATACTTGTTTTTCGCGATTCACTTTAAAAGCAAGCTGACTTCCGCGACCTTTCTTGAAAATTCGATTGCTGTTGTTGAGTCCTTTTCGCAACGCTTTTTGTTCTTCGAGCGGTAAATGAATCATATCCACGCAATCTTGCGAGCAACAGTTTTCCATTTTCTCTTTGCAGGAATCACACTGAATGAACAGCAAATGACAGGCTTCGTTCACACAATTGGTATGTGTATCGGCCGGTTCACCGCATTGGTGACATTTCGAAATGATCTCATCTGTAATACGTTCGCCACGACGTTCGTCAAACACGAAGTTTTTACCCAAAAATTTATTCTCCAATCCTTTTTCACGGCATTCATTAGCGTATTTAATGATCCCACCTTCCAATTGGTGTACATTTTTAAATCCGCGGTGTTTGTACCAGGCCGATGCTTTTTCACAACGAATTCCACCGGTACAGTACATCACAATGTTTTTATCCTCGTTTCCTTTCAGGTACAAGTCTTCGATGATCGGTAACGATTCGCGGAAAGTATCTACATCGGGTAAAATCGCATCTTTGAAATGCCCCACTTCGTGTTCGTAATGATTCCGGAAATCGACCAAAATGGTATTCGGATCGTTGGTCAGCTTGTTAAATTCCTCGGCATTCAAATGAATTCCTTTGTTGGTGACATCGAAGGTCTCATCCGTTAAACCATCAGCGAGAATTTTGTTGCGCACCTTCACTTTCAATTTCAAGAAAGGAAATACTTCTCCGGGCTCTTCCACCGCTTTGTTCAAACGAACGCCATTGAGGAATTCGATGGAAAACAAATCGTTTTGAAAACGAATGTAATTGTCGGTTGGAACGGAGATTTGCGCGTTAATGCCTTCGTTGGCCACGTAAATACGCCCCACTACTTGCAGGTTTTGCAGTAATTGGTAGAGGTAATCTCTAAAAAGCTGAGGGTTGGGAATTTGAACATAATGGTAGAACGAAATGGTCACAAAAGCGTGTCCTTCGGCTCTGAGTTGTTGTTCCAATTCCTCTTTACTAAATGTATTCCACAGTTGCATGCTATGTCGTTTAAATGTAAAAAGTTGCTGCAAAGATACGAATTTGATTAGATTTGACCGACATAAACCGATCGCGAATGGCAACCCAGAAACAGAAAAAAAACACAGCAAAACCCCAACCGCAAACCGCTGCCTCTGCTCCTGTTAGCTTACTTTCTGAAAGCGTTATGGATAAGCGCATCTACTGGGCGCTTTGCGCAATTGCTTTCCTGCTGTTTTCCAATACCCTTACCCACGGTTTCGTCTTGGACGATTTGGCGGTTATTGAACAAAATAAATTTGTGCAGGAAGGTTTTGCGGGAATCCCTAAAATTATGACGACCTTTTATTGGGAAGGTTATTGGGAATCGAACGGTGGTTTGTACCGCCCGCTCTCGTTGGTTTTATTTGCGGTTGAATGGGGGATTTCACCTAACAATCCGTTTATTCATCACTTAATAAATGTGTTGCTTTACGCCATCAGCATTGGTGCGTTGTACAAATTGTTGCGATTAATCTTCAAGAACTATACGATCGGAATCTCATTTGGAATTGCATTGTTGTTTGCGGTGCATCCCATTCATACAGAGGTGGTGGCAAACATTAAAAGTCGCGATGAAATCTTGTGTTTCTTGTTTTTCGTACTCACGTTTCGGGTAGTCATCACAAGTGAATTAAAAACCTGGAAACACCGATTTGTGGCGGCCGGATTGTTCCTGCTTTGTTTGTTGTCGAAAGAAGCCGGAATTCTGTTTTTACCGATCATGGGCGTTTATTTTTTGCTCTTCCAACACCAAAAAATGTTGCAGATTGCGCGCACGTTTCTTCCGATTATCCTTATTTCTGCTGCTTGGTTAGCACTACATCAATGGATTATTCAATCGTCTGTTCATGAACGCATTTCGTATACCTACCTGGATAACTCGCTGGTCGGTTGTCCGGATTCGGCATCGCAAGTAGCCACGGGAATTGCTATTTTCGGTAGGTATTTGATGAAAGCTTTTGTTCCGATGAACATGAGCTACGATTATTCCTACAACCAAATTCCGTGTGAAACGTTCGGTTCGCCGATTGTGTTAGTCACGCTCGTTGTTTTAATCGGGCTGGGAACTCTTATTTATAGAAACTGGAAAAAACACCCCGCAATCAGTTTCGGTTTGGTGTATTTTCTGATCAGCATTTCGCTGGTTACGAACGTTTTTACGCTTATTGGCGCTACCATGGGCGATCGATTGTTGTTTGCTCCGGTATTGGGAATTTGCATAGTTGTAGTAGTTGGGGTGTACTTACTTTTCAAACAAACCGAAGCCGGAACTTCCAGAACAAGTGCATTTTACGGGATAACATTTGTTGCCTTTTTAAGCAGTCTTTTCTCTTTTCAGCGCAACAAAGTCTGGGCATCAAACGAAAGTTTGTTTACCGCAGATGTGGCTCACGCACCTAATAGTGCACGGATTCACTTTAATTATGGTGTGATTTTAATGGCGCAATTGCCTGAAGATCTCAACCGACAACAAACGCAACTACTCGAAGTTGTGGCTGCCTTTGAACGCGCATTGGCTATTGATTCGAATGATCATGGATCACATGTAAATTTGGGTGTGTGTTATTATCGATTGAACGAATACCCCAAATCGATTGACCATTCTCGAAAAGCATTGAAATTAAATCCGGAGGATATTTCCATTGCGGCAAATCTCGCTGATGCCTTTTTCAAGAACAATCAATTCGACAGCGCGGTGGTTCGTTATCAAAGCATCATTTCATCGCAACAAGCCACAGCTGGGAATTACAATTTTATGGGAACAGCTTATTTCAACCTCAAACAATACGAAAAAGCGATTCCTGTATTCAAAAAAGGATTGAAGCGCTTTCCGAAAAACGAGGAGTTAATGCTGAATCTCGGTAATGCTTATGGTGCTTCCGGTCAATTTGAAACAGCGAAAGAAACCTTTTTGGAACTACTCGCCATCAACCCAAACAACAAGCAAGCGATGCAGTTTTTGGCCATGACCTACCAACGATTGGGCGATGGTGTCAACGCACAGAAATATGCGACAATGGCAACTGCTCCTTAGCGGATTTTGTCTGTTAAGAAATAATGGATTCCAGCATTTAAACCGAAGGATACACTGTTGTGAAAATCTCTTCCATCGATGGCTTTTCCAAGATTAGTTCGGCCATTGATAGTAGCACCAACGCTGAATCCGAGATTTTTAACCCGATACGTTAAATCTGCCGCTCCGAATCCATTTACAACAAAGTCGCTTCGGTTGATTCTTGTTACGGCATTTGAAGCATAAGATCGGTAATCTTTGGTCATAAATACCTGATTCAAACCGAAACCAACAGAAGTTGAAACCATCAACCGTTCATTGAAGACAAAATCGTATCCTGTGAAAAGATTCAAGCTGTAATTGCGGTAATCAAAGTTGTATTCACCAATTCTGACCGTATCATTTTGGTATACCAACACTCCCACACCATTGTCGATCCAATATTCCTGTGAATAATCGACAAATGCATCCCATCCACCTTGCAGATAACCGACTCCAACCCCCAATTGCAGGTTGTTTTTCAAGCGTTTCTGATAGCTGAAGTTTGTTGTAAACTCGTTATTGATCGTCGGTCTCAGGATCACTTTATCTCCGTAATAATAATAAGCAAGTGCAGGAATGGAGTCTGTGATACCGTCGCTTTCAACTTCAACCAATTCTGTTTTCAACGGAACATATCCCAATCCGGCTTTGAGGCTGAACTTATTTTGCGGCCATACGATTGCAGGTATTTCAATGTCTAAAGCAATTACTTCCACCAAACTATCGGTCAACTGTTGATTAGACAAATCGTTAGCTTTCATCAATGGCTCAGTAGCTTTGCTTAAACTATCTGATGAACCTGGTAAAGGCTGTATTGCCGTATACTCAACCGATTTCTTGTTGTTGAGCGGTAATTCAGCAATGCTTTCAGTTACCACAGCTGATCGAATTGGTGTTGCTTTTGGTTGTTTCGGTGCTGTTAATAAGCCATTCGGAACGAACGATTCTTGCTTGGCAATCACTTCAACAGAACGATCAGAATTTTCAAGTTGTTTCGTTTTGTGTGTCGGAACAAACGTTGCTTTTCTTTGGATAATCTCAGCAGCATTGAACGAAGCCTTTTTAGTACTTAAATTATCGTCTATCGAATTGACTTCATTTAATGACTGGGTGGAAGAAGTCAATTCTTCTGCAGAAGTTTCAGAAAATTCTTGCTCACTGATGAAAGTCGAATCATTTAACGGAGATTCACCCAGCATTTGAAGCTCTTCTTTTAATTCAGTAGTCGCGGCAAAAATAGCCTTGCTGTTTGTTTGCACCGCAACGTGATCAGGAGCATAGACAATTGCTACGCCGGTACCTGTAACCGCCGTTGCGAGCCCAACATACAGGGTGATTCCCCATTTGGCAAAAAAGCCTGTTTTCACGACAGTCGTTGTGGTTGCAACTGCCGTTTTTGCGCCTATAGCAGTCGCCAACGCACCATAGCTCAAATGAGAAGCATCGGGTTTGAAATTTTCCAAACCGCTTTTAAACAACCCATCTACCTCATCAAGCTCTTGCATATCGCACACTCATTTTTTGTTCCAAGATTCCCTTAATCATTTTACGTGCTTTCAGCAATTGCGATCGCGACGTGCTTTCCGTTATTTCCATATACTCTGCAATTTCCTGGTGCGTAAGCCCATCAATTGCATACAAGTTAAATACCGTTCTATATCCATTTGGCAGCTCATGAAGGATAGCCACCAAATCTTCTTGTGTGAATGCTCCTTCTTCTTTCTCGTCCTCCACCGGTGAATGTGAGCTATCCAACTCCCGCTCATTTTCAATGAGTTTGAACCGGTAGTTTTTTCGTATATACATCAGTGCCGAATTGATTGCAATCCGTTTAATCCATGGACCTATCGGTTTGCTTTCATCGTATTGTTCGTAGTTTGTATAGGCACTAATAAAGGTTTCCTGAACTACATCATTCGCATCATCTTTACAGCGGAGATAGCGCAACGCAATACCGTACACCATTGATTTGTGTGTATTGTATAACCGCTCGAAATTTTCCGGGCGTTTTGGCTGTACTTTGTCTCTGCTATGTTTGTTTGTAAACAAGAAGTTGGGATTTGATGTTTCGGCAATTTACAGATTAAGACCATTATTCATTCAATGACATTCGTCTTTTGTCCGCTAAATTACTTCTGAATCTTGGAAGCCTTAACTACTTGTTTTATCCCATTTTGACTAACATATTCTCGGTTTTTGATTCTTACACATAGCGTATGCGTCACTCAAGAATTACCCGTTACATTCCATTCGGTCACCTTCAATCAACGCAACATACACATCACACAACTAATATGCAATGAATAATGAAGTGTTGCCTGAAGACACACTTTTTTTGAAAAAGAATCTAAATTGGAAACCTGACAAAAAGAATTTTATGTTTTTATTAGCCTCAACTACAACACAATTTATGATGCAATATAAAATTTACATCTCTTACTTTTTGCCAAGGCTGAAAAAGTAAGCAAAACATCCTTTGCACCATTCTAAGTCGCTCGCGAAAAATGGATCTTTCTGTGTTTTAAGGTCAAAAGTGGCAGATCAGGATCTGAAACGCAACGCACAGCAGATTTGGCAATCGCTGTACGTTTTAGCGCTTTTGACAAAACACAACGAAACAACCATTTTTCTTACTTCGCTTCCAAGAATTGGCGCTGTCCGCAAATCTTGTTTAAGGAATAGAATTCATTTAGAGGTGACGAACTTTTGATTTTCACAAAAATTTAGTTAATAGTGTGATTTACACACTGTCAACTAGGTTTTTTGTTTTTTCTTTTTGGCCGCGGGAAAGAGTATATTATTCAGAATCAAACGGTATCCCGGTGAATTTGGATGGAGACTCAAATCTGTTGGTGGATCACCTACTCTGTGCTGATAATCTTCCGGATCATGACCTCCGTAAAACGTCCATGTGCCCTGCCCCAATTCACCATGCAAATAACGAGCGGTTTTGAGTTCTTTGTTTTCGCCCAAAATCAATACGTTCGATTTAATCTGATCTTTTTTGAAGTCGGTGGTTTGACCCATGAAACCGTTGATCACATCTGTGTGACATTGCGTAAGCATGGTAGGTACAACATCCCATTTAGCAGAAAATTCAAAGAGGGTGAATTTATCCTGACTCTCGGGAATGCGGTGAAGTTCGGTTCCGTCGATGGTTGAATATTCATACGTCATCGGATCGCGCACTAGTTGAAATTGCTCAAAAGCGAGTGTGTTCCCGAAATCCAGTTTTTCTTGTGCTTTCGGATCGGCTCCGTCACCGTCAAAGATCCTGTCGCAGATATCGGTTTCATGAGCTGCAAGCGCAATATCAAAGCTATCGGTGCCACTGCACATGGTAAATAAAAATCCGCCACCGGCCACAAAGTTCTTGATGTTGTTGGCAACAGCGAGTTTCATTTGGGATACTTTCGCAAAACCTAGTGATTTTGCCAATCCTTCCAAATCGGCGACCTGATTGCGGTACCATGTTTCATTTCTGCTAGCTGCATAGAATTTACCGTATTGTCCGGTAAAATCTTCGTGGTGCAAGTGCAACCAATCGTATTTCGGGAGCACACCCATCACAATGGATGAATCGTAAATTTTGTCGTACGGAATTTCAGCGTATTCCAACACCATTGTTACAGCATCATCCCATGGAAGTGCGCTCGAAGGTGTGTAAACGGCAATTTTAGGGGCTTTTTCCAATTGCACCACCTCCATATTGGTTTCGGGATTGGCAATTTGCGACCGAATGGCATTCGCTTGTCCGTCGGCAATGATTTCATAACTCACACCACGAATAATCAACTCTTCTTCAATGGCCTGCAAGTGCGGAAATAAGAAAGATCCACCGCGATAGTTGAGTAACCATTCCATCACCACATCGTTGTTGAGTACCCAGTAGGAAACACCGTAAGCTTTGAGGTGATTGGTCTGACGTTCGTCCATGGGTACCAAAATAGCACTCGCAAAAGTCGACTTGACACAGATCAGAAAGGCGAAAACCAGAAAAATTCTCATGATTGATTTAATTCCTATAAAATTACAAAATAATTCTCTGCAAAAATGAAGCCTGAATTACGTTCTTTTGCCTCTGGATGAAATGTATTGGGCTTTGAATCGATAATGAATGTGTGCAATCGTGAATTTTAAAAATCAATCCCGATACACTGTGCTGCGAAAAGCAACTTGTTATCGGGACAAGTTATTGCAATATTACTACAGTTTTGATTTTCAGAACTTTAATTCATACAACTATGTTGAATAAGCTGAATTCGGACTTGTATACATGGTTAATTTGGCAGAGAACCTCAAGAAAAAGAACACACAAAACAATGATTTCCAATTATTTAAACCAAAATCGGCTTAAAAAATCAATATTGCAATATTACTATCGTTTTTATTTTCAGTCTGTTAACTCAATTGACTGTATGAAACAAGCTGAATTCGGACTTGTATACATGGTTAAATAGACAGAGAACTTCAAGAAAAACAACACACAAAACAATGATTTCCAATTATTTAAACCAAAATCGGCTTAAAAAATCAATATTGCAATATTGCTATCGTTTTGATTTTCAGTCTGTTAATTCAATTAACTGTATGAAACAAGCTGAATTCGGACTTGTATACATGGTTAAATAGACAGAGAACTTCAAGAAAAACAACACACAAAACAATGATTTCCAATTATTTAAACCAAAATCGGCTTAAAAAATCAATAT
>Ga0302293_10000352_pt1 | contig 25014 bp, 21 predicted proteins | sample III_Fen_N2_2_FD_198758 | JGI IMG/M metagenome (GOLD analysis project Ga0302293, IMG submission 198758) | Peat permafrost microbial communities from Stordalen Mire near Abisko, Sweden - III_Fen_N2_2 | ecosystem: Environmental > Terrestrial > Soil > Wetlands > Permafrost | place: Sweden: Abisko...
ATCCTTTACTTTTATGCCACTCTGCCCGACAGCGGTCATAATAACTTCACCAAGTCTACGCATAGCCTCTGGTGAATTGCTACTGGTAATCTTTTCGTCAACTGGAGCGTAGCCGTAATGCTGTAGATTCCAGCTATCAGCGCCGTTACGAGTAAGTTGCACAACTCTTACGGAGCTTGTACCAATATCTAACGCAAAGAAGTCGCCCAATCCCTTTAGTAATGCCATATTGAGTATCATTATACACAAGCACAAGCATTAAAAGCAAGCAAAATTATCTATAACCTAGGCGGTACTTCTGTGGTATAAACTGTCTGCACTCGCCCACTACTTGTCGCCCTGCTATATGCCCACAAGAATGAATCGGCCCTGAAATTAAACACTTCGGATGGATCACCACTATTTGCTTCCACACTAGACCCGTACGTTCTGCGCAGATAAAGATGCTTCGCCATAACTGGACCATTTACAGTCAGCGGTTTATTGCAATCATTAACGGTGAGTCTATTTGAAGTACCGGCTTGGACGCAAGTATTAATATTGCCCTCAGAAGCTACGCCATTACCAGTTGCTATTAACCAAGCATCAATATTTGTCACATTTTGGTCAATATATATGTTTCTAGCAATAATAACAACTTGAGGTATTTCATTAACGTTACTTAATGAATCCGAAGTATAGTTAATATTGCCAGTAATATTAACCGTTGAACCTGGCGAGTTGATAACTACCCACTGAGATTTCTTTATCGAGCCACCGGTAATAGTTAAATCACCACTAGCTTTATATATGCCCTGAAGCCCAGATATATCACCACTGCCAACCGTCGGGGCATTCGTTGATGGGAAATCAGCTGCTACGTTCGGTATATCATTTGCACTACTATAATTACCAATACCCGATCCTGTGCATTTATTATTTGAGCCTAAAGTATTCGAAAAACTCAAAGTACTATAGTTACAAACCGCAGTATCGGTACCAGATAACCCGTATGCGCCAGCGAAAGCCGCTCCGGAACCCATACCTGAAATTGAACCGGTGGCAAATATGCCATACTCAGCCCAGCTGCCAAACGTAACATATTGACTACCGTTAAAGCTCTTTACTGATGTTGTCGTTAGTACACTAGGAGTTGACGGGCTAGCGCCTGCAAAAAGATCACCACCCCATACCTGAACCTTTGGTTTTTTAACGACAATTGAACAATTTGAACCGTTAAGCCCAGAATGCGACCAAGTGCTTTCGGGCGAACTAGTACCACTTGTTGGGTCACTAGCCGGCGGGCTCATAGATAAAGCAAAACATACTTTAGTCCCAGCGTCATAATCACCTATCACCTGCTGATATTGAGAATATGGATTGTCGCCACTGGCGTATGACCCGCTTGAATTTAGATAAACAGAGCCTTTCCTCACCAAAGAGCACGAACCAATTGACGCGAAATATGTGCAAGGTTGTTGAGTATTTGAAGCAACTGATTTTGCAGGCACCGCAGAATTCGGCGGAATTAATACTTGATTAATTTGCCAGTTAATCTGTTTACTCTTGGTTTGAGTTAAGTAGCGATAATAAAATCCACCAACGTTAGTTAAGTTATCGAACGTATCATTAGCTGCGTGCGTCTTAGTCCAAGCCTGGTAGTAAGCTGACGAGCTTATGCTAATCATCGAGCTAATCTCTACGCGAGATTGAGATACGGTCACACTTTGCGGCAGGGCCTCATAGTCATAGCAAGGACCAATATTAGAAGAAGGCCAGGTATCAGTCCGATACACCGCTGCATGATAGTCATGACCGTAACCGTATATATCATACCAACCGTAATAGGCTTTTTGAGCGACATAATTATTAGTAGTAAAACTCATAGTGTAAGTATCGCCAGTCGTTAAATCTTTAGTAATTTGCGATGGGCCAATAGAACCACCCGGGTAACTTGTATAGACAAAACTAGTTCCATTCACCCTGGCTGTTACCGATATTGGGTTTCCTACGTCGTCCTTATTGCTACCCCAACTTGGGTCGACAACAGGGACAATGATCGGTCGACAATCTGATTTAGTAGGAACCACATCAGGCGGTCCTATTTTTATAGAAATATTACCAAGAGGGTTAGCACAACGTCTTTTTAAAACATAGCCTACAGAGCCATCATAATTATAAAAGGCAATTCCCGGCTCGCTCTTACAACTACTATCATAATAGTAAGTATCGTCATTAGGATTTGAGCCGGCATTATCACCTTGATACATGCTATTCGTGCAGCCCTGAACATTGCTAGTCCAATCGATAGTTATTCCATATTTAGGATTTTTAAGAGCCGCCCTTAGTAGTTCCCAGGTAGCTGGGTTGGGAGTTTTACTTCGACCCGGGACGTCAAACCCCAACATACTCTCCAATATAAACGCAGCTCCAACTTCCGCCCTATCGTCGGTTGGGTTATTGTAAGAATCTTTAAGAAAGTCTATGAAACTGTCGATACTATTAATAGAGTCTGGGATTGCTACATTTTGGCCTAAAGAGTTCGTATATATTGAAGGCAGAACGTAATCACCGCTACAGTCACGAATATTATCAAAATATCCGTAACAATTCTCTCGTCCAGACCCACCTTCGTAATCAGTATCCAGTAATGTCTTCGCATAAGATTCTTGAGATAACAGAAAAGGCAAAAAAAGCATCATAATAATGGCAACTGATACTATTTTTATATATTTAGGTATTTTCATATCTTAAATTGCCGATAGCCTTTTCACATTATCTTGATAATATTTAAGGTCTTGACTATAGAGAGGGCTTGAACTATCTAAAACGGAAATCGTCTTTTTATAATACTCAGCAGCAGACGCTTTATTGCCAAGCTTTTCATATATTTGTGCAATAAAATCATAAACCGCAACGTTCTTATCATAAGCTTCGGCTTGCTGTGCATATTCTAAGGCATTCTTGTAATCAGCGCTGTTAAAATATAGAGTCGCCTTCCCAATGAGCAGTACGCTTTTTTGATAGTCATCACTCGACGCCGTGACGGCCTTGTCGTAAACCTCATTGGCCGATGCAGCGTCGCCGGTTCTACTAGCCTGCTGCGCATCAGCAATAGTGCCGTTAATCGATTCAGCCCTAGCCTGCACGGTCTTTGCAGTATTAGTATTACTAGTCTGCAACATAGATTTTTGTCGATAAATAATTATCGCTGCCGTTGCGGCACCTAATACAATAACCACTAAGATAGCTAAGATAATAAACCACTTTTTTTTATAAAAAACATCACTATTTTTTTGCGGTAGCTTGATTTTCATAACATTTCCCATATCTAATAAATATATTAGCACAAACGTTAAGCAAACACATCGACAATAGATTGTTAATCTTTATTAATTACTTCGTATTTCACAGCTCGGTACTGAGTTTCGCCAGTAGTCGGATACGTAATAGAAAAACTATTTAAAACTCTCCAATTTTGGCTAGGCTTCTCTTGGTTTTCCAGCACATCGTATTGCGAATATACCGGCACTACATACCAAAAACACTTTACTGAATTTGTGAATTTATTTAAATTAACAATTTTATGATCGTTGTCGTCTTTCAGGATGTTAAAAAATCCAATATCGTAATAGCTATCATTATCGATAAAATACACTTTATTGCCATACTTCGCATAATATTCCAGCTCATAGAATAACCGCGGAGTATTAACTATAACTGGACAAGATTGATTGTCGACATTACTTATATTAACCATTATATTTTTACCCTGGTTAATAATATTTGAAGACTGATTATTATTTCCGACCTGACGAACATTATTTACGCCAATCACAGAGATTACTATAACTATTCCAATAACCAACAATCTAAAAATTGGATTTATTTTAATAAATCGATTTAGTATAGCCACTGAAACTAATACCGGAATTAAAAACACCGAGAACAACAAATATCGATCAATAAAACACGACGACAATGGCGGTAGAGATAACAGTATCAAGCATAATACCGGTAAAAGAGCCGAGAAAACAATTAGTTTTAAATTCAACTTTAATAGCTTATCGGATCGTGCCAGCATCTTTAATAAGGATACTATAGAAAAAATGATAATAAACATTACGCCGACAGCGACCCAACCAGTGCTCCAATCGACTAATCTATATGTGAAAATCTCGCAAATAAAGTCGACTATATTTTTAATGGAAAAAGCCGGAACCCAGAAGCCCTTTGACTCAAGAACGATAAACTGGCTAATCATAAATGGCAACCATAATAGCATCGTTGAGATACATGCAATAATTGCAATAACCCACTCTGGCGACAAGAAGCCCTTTATTTTACCGGTTGATTTTTTATATTCGACAATTCGCCACACTAAATGAGCGATTGGAATTAATATAAACATATAGTGAGTTAGAATACTTAGACCAACCGAGATTCCATACAACGCCCAATGTAGTTTCTTTTTTGAGCCAAGAGCTACAACTAAAAGATATGTCGCTAAAACACCGAAGAATAACGCCATCATATGCATACGAGCTTCTTGGCCGTAGCCAATTATCATCGGCGATATCGATAAAAATATCACACTAAGTCTCGCAATCGCCTTGCCGAATAGCTTCTTTACAAGTAAAAACGCAACAAATATAGCTAAGGCGCCAAAAACAAGGCTCAAAGATCGTAAAGCCGCTTCCGAAGAACCGAAAATACTACTCCAAAATTTCAACAACCAATAATGAAGTGGTGAGTTTAAATCTGTAGTCATGTATTTCGCAACATCAAAATAACTATGCTTTATGACATACGCGCTGTATGATTCATCAAATCCGAAGGCGAAATTCGATATTGTCATAAATGTTAGTACGGAATACGTACTTAGCGATGCCAAAATAAAAACAATATCAATTTTATTTGAAGAATCACCTCTTAATAAAAAATTCTTAATTTTTTTTAATACGCCCATCAATTTTACCCATGCCCCCAATCGAAATTACATCCAATTATAGACTAGAAAATAAACCCTAGCAATTGAATATAAGCTCGCATTTTATAACCACCTCTGTTAAAATAAGGCTATGAGTTTATCTATCGGCATCGTCGGATTACCTAATGTTGGCAAATCAACGCTTTTTAACGCGTTAACAAATAACGACATTTTAGTCGCCAATTACCCTTTCGCTACTATCGAACCTAATACCGGTATTGTTCCAGTTCCAGACGCACGATTGCAAAAACTAGCTGATTTATATGGCTCGAAAAAAATCATTCCCGCCACCGTTACGTTTGTTGATATTGCCGGGCTGGTCGCTGGCGCTAGTAAGGGCGAAGGTCTAGGTAATAAATTCTTGGCCAATATTCGCCAGTGTGATGCTATCGTTCACATCGTCCGCGCCTTTCACGACGATAACGTCATTCACGTCTCAGAGAGTGTCGATCCAAAGCGCGATATCGAGATAATTAATACCGAACTAATCTTGGCCGACATCCAATCTATCGAATCACACCTGCCAAAAGTTATCAAAGAAGCGAAAGTTAACCCAAAGGCTAAATTAGCCGTTGAATATCTAAACGAATTATTAGGTAAACTGAATTCTGGCGTTCTAATCTCTTCTCTACCCGACCTTAAAGCCGATTTGATATCCGACCTAAACCTACTAACAGCCAAACCAGTTATTTACATGTTTAATGTCGATGAGGATACATTAACTAGTGATGATAAAAAAGCAACGTTGTCAAAGTTAGTACAACCAGCTCAAGCTATCTTTGTCTGCGCCAAGCTTGAAGACGAATTAAAAGGCCTAGCGCCTGAAGATGCCGCCGAACTACTCGACAGTTATGGCGTCAAAGAAACCGGTTTACTGCAGTTAGTTCACGCCGCCTACGATATTCTAGGTTTGCAAAGTTATTTAACGGCCGGACAACAAGAAATTCGCGCCTGGACAATTAAAAAAGGCGCCACTGCCCCACAAGCCGCCGGTGTTATCCACACCGACTTCGAACGTGGCTTTATAGCCGCCGCTATCTTTGATTATGACGATTTAATAGCCGCTGGTTCTGAATTTGCCGCCAAAAGCGCCGGCAAAATGCGCACCGAAGGTAAAGAATACGTCATGCGCCCCGGCGACGTCGTCGAATTCCGTTTTAACGTTAGTAAATAAGATAGCTTTTGATTGATTAGACTTTAATCACATATCACCGTGCGGGTCCTGTCGCCCGGTCCGCCCCTGTTTTCGAAAATGGATTACCATTTGTCGCAAAACTGGGTGCTGCCCCGCCGGACGCCACCCGTAAACTCTGCCGAAAGCCGAGATTTGTCACGATTTAAAGAATGCTAGGCCTCAGTCCCTGTTTCGCTAATGACACCCTGGAACCCGAGACTGACAAGGCGCCGGGGCCCTTGTTCAGTCCCGGAGCGAAGCATGTGTCTTTAGTGGAATAGGGGCAGAGGCGCAGGAAAGAGAAGCTAAGACTTAGACTTCAAAGGCAGTAGCAGATAAAAGCGTTCTTGATTGCCCTTAGCACCGGCGACGTCGCTGTCGCGTTTATTAATAATCGTAAAGTATTGGCGGGACCAATCTTCAAAATCGCGCAAAATCTGGCGGCGCATAGCGTCGTTTTTGATAATCCCCTTATTGGTTTGGCCCTTACCAGCTTCAAACTGCGGTTTTAACATCGCTACAATCTGCGTATTGGGATTTGAAAGATGATTATAAATATGCGGCAAAATCTCACGTAAACTAATAAACGAAACATCCATAACGACAATATCAATAATATCTTCGGTATAAAAATCGCGTATATCGGTTTTTTCATGCAGTTCAATCCGCCTATCGCCCCTTAAGGTTGGGTGCATTTGGTCAGTACCAACATCAACTGCAATCACCTTTTTTGCACCGTTACGCAGAGCATAATCCGTAAAACCACCAGTACTACTGCCGACATCTAACACTGTTTTGCCACGAAAATCGAGTTTCAAAATCTCGGCTACTGAAGCTAACTTCAAACCAGCTCGACTAACGTATTGAACTTCGGCCAACATCTTGATCTCGGCATTTGGGCCAATAAAATGGCCAGGTTTTAAAATAACCTGACCATTTACGGTGACCTTGCCTAATTTAATCCAGCTCTCGGATTGAGAACGGCTTGACGCTAATTTGCGCTGAGCAAGCACTACGTCGAGTCGCTCTTTAGCCATGATTAATTCTTCTTGCGTTCGCGGTATTCGCCGGTCGTTGTATCAACCGAAATAATATCGCCAAGCTTGATGAATGATGGGACTTTAACAACTAAACCAGTCTCAAGCGTTGCATCTTTAAGAACGCTACTAGTAGTATCGCCCTTTACAACGTTGTCACACTGGGTAATTTCAAGATAAATATTCTTTGGGAGTTCGACGTTAGTAACCGCTCCATGGAATGACTGCAAAGTTACGTTTTCGCCCTCTTTAAAGTAGCCAGTTGAACCTTCGACGGTATCAGCAGATAGCTCAAACTGTTCAAAAGTTTCTGGATCCATAAAGAAATAATTTTCGCCGTCATTATAAAGATATTGAACGGTTTGATTAGTAACTTCAGCGGCCTCAATCTTTTCCTGACCCTTAAAAGTCTTTGGAATCAGGCTGCCGTCGATTAGATTCTTAATCTTGACGTTAACAATACTACCGCCACGACCGACAACTTTTTGGTTGTATTCAACAACACGAAACGGTTTGCCGTCGAGCTCAATAACTACACCTTTTTTCAGTTCAGTTGGTGAATATGCCATAAGCTACTATCCCTGAATCATGAATGGCAACATCGCAAGATGGCGAGCGCGTTTGATAGCGACAGCCAATTGGCGTTGTTGTTTAGTGCTTAGACCAGTTTTGCTAACAGATTTGATTTGACCATAAATATCAATATAGCGGCCCAATACTTTGACATCTTTGTAGTCAAAATAGGCTGGCATGTCTTTTTTAAATCGTTTAATTGTCATAAATTTTCTCCAATTTTCCTAGAAAGGAATTTCACTTAAATCAATAGGTTTATCATCGATATCTTCGATAACGACGTCTTTAGTTTTCTTGCTGCTTTCAGCTTTTGGAGCTGAAGTTTGGCTTGCACCTGCACCGTCGCTTGGACCATCTAGGAATGTAACATCCGTAGCGGTAACTTCGACTGTGCTGCGTTTTTTGCCAGTTTCTTTGTCATCCCAGCTGTCTTGGCGCAAACGTCCTTGGACTAATACGCGGCGGCCTTTAGCGAGGTATTGCATGACCAACTCCCCCAGTTTTTCCCAAGCTGTAACGTTGAAAAAGTCAGCACCATCATCTTGACCAAAACGGTCAACGGCGATGCTAAAACTTACAATTACTTTGCCAGTACTAGTTGTTCGCTGCTCAGGATCGCGGGTTAGGCGTCCCATCAAAATGACTTGGTTGATACTTTTTGCCATGGAATTACTCCCTTTCGTTTACGTCGCTTCTATCGTTTCTATCGCTTCTATCAGTTCGGTTTGCTTCACTAAGCTTTGCATCTGCAAGTAGCTGGCGACCCTTGTGGTCAACAGATACTAATAGGTGGCGCAAAACTTCATCAGTGATGTTTAGCGTATTGCTAATTTTAAGTGGAGCGTCTGATGGAAGATTAATATCAAAATATACATAGACTGCAAAATCTTGTTTTTTAATGGTGTAAGCTAATTTTTTCTTACCCCAAATTTCTTCACTTACAATTGCACCACCGGCTGTCGTGATTAAATCGCGCACTTTTTTAAGAGGTGCTTCGAGATCAATCTCTAGGTCCGGGTGAATTAGAACCGTTAGTTCATATTCTTTCATAGATTTCCTCCTTTGGAATCCTATTATGGATGCTTGTATCTTTTAATTAAGTACAAGCTGAGTTAATAACAGATGTATTATAACAGTAAACTGTGGATAAATCTAGAGGTCGTCACCAGAATCAGAGCCACCACCGCCCAAATTGAGTTCATCGAGGCTAGATATTAACACTTCACGTGGCCTAGCGCCATCAGCTGGGCCTATCAGGCCTTGGTCTTCCATATTCTCGATTAGTCGGGCTGCCCTGGCATAACCGACGCGCAGACGACGCTGTAGCAAGCTAGCGCTAGCTTTGCCACTATCAACAACTACCCTAACTGCATCTTTAAACATATCATCTTCGTTGTCGCCACCGTTAAAGTCCATCACTACTCCACCCTTACCATTCAATTGAACCGGTTGGCTAACAACTTCGTCGTTATACTGTGGCGGTGATTGCATCTTGAGGTGGTTAGTAATTTTAACTAATTCTTCATCAGTTACCAACGCACCCTGAACACGCTTTGGCTTGCTCATACTGGCCGTCAAATACATAGCATCACCTTGGCCAAGCAATTTCTCGGCACCAGATTGATCCAAAATAATGCGACTTTCAATCTGAGAGGCGACAGTAAAGGCAATTCTGGCTGGAATATTAGCCTTAATTAGGCCGGTGATAACATTAACCGATGGACGCTGCGTGGCAAGAATCAAGTGAATACCGACGGCCCTGGCTTTTTGCGCCAAACGTACAATCAAAACTTCGGCATCACGAGCGGCAACCATCATCATATCAGCCAACTCATCGATAATAATTACGATGTACGGCATAGCGCCATTTTCGTGTTCTTGGGCAACGCCAAACTCATCTTCGACTGAAATCTTTTTACCGGTTGAACGAAGCATATTATTATAAGTCTTGATATCTTTAACTTTATGCTCAGCTAGTAGTGTATAACGTCGTTGCATTTCATTAACTGCCCATTTTAAGGCACTAATCGTTTTGTCTGGTTCGTAAATAACAGGCGTAAGTAGATGAGGGATATCCTCATACATCGCCATTTCGACTTGCTTCGGGTCGACTAGAATTAATTTCATTTCACTTGGGCTATTGTGATAAAGCAAGCTTGAAATAATTGTGTTAATCATGACTGATTTACCAGCACCAGTTTGACCAGCAATTAGTAAGTGTGGCATCTTGTTTAGCTCACCCACCACCGGCTCGCCAGAAATATCTTTACCAATCGCAAAAGCCAACGGCTCACCCGAAGTCTTCCACTGAGTACTAGTTAGAATTGAATGCAAGCGTACATCGGCGGCCTTAATATTTGGAACTTCGATACCAACCACTTTTTGACCAGGAATCGGGGCTTCGATGCGCAAACTTTTGGCTGCAAGATTTAAGGCAATATTATCTTCAAGCGCCGTGATACGCGTTAATTTAACACCGCTAGGTGGGCTAAGCGTATACTGAGTAACCTTTGGACCAATATTTGCACCTTCCATAGCGACATGAATATCGAATTCACTCAGCGTGTCATGAATAATTTTAGCGTTTTGCTGGATATCACCAGCATCGGCTGGAGATTGGCGCTTATCGAGTAACTCAAGACTTGGAGATTCCCAGTTAGGGTCACTAACTGTAACCAAAGCAGCTTGTTCTTCGGCGGCCTTATCACGCGAGGAGCTACCGCGCATCGATGAATGATGAGTCGCAGGATTTTTCGAAGCTGAACTTTCATGTGCGTCCATCATTGGCACACCAGCGTTTAGCTTAAAGCTTCCGGCAATCGGCTTCATCTCATCAATCGCCGCAGCATTACGCATGACTTTAACATTTGCCTCTTGTTCTTCGGTCTCGCGTCGGCTTAATTCCCATATGCGCTTGATGACCGCAAATGGTGAAACTCTCAAAATAAATAATAGCGTTACGATGATTAGCAAAATGTAAATAAAGGCCGCTACCGTTGAATTAACTAACTGCAAAACGCCACTATTAATTAGATCACCGACAAAACCACCGGTCGTCTTGCCACCGCTAGTCTTAAGAAGCCCGAATAAAGACGAAAACCACAAGATTGCCGAGGCGGTCGCAAATTTCATAGCAAAAGGCAAACGATTATTCTCTGCTCTAAAAATCTCAACCGCAACATAGACAAATAATATCGGCACGACGTACAAAGCGTAACCGATGGTTGATAATGTTGCATCGTGTAGCCATATTAAAATCGGTCCACCGGTATTAAACCAGGCGATTATAAATAATATCGAAATAGTTAGTAATAAAAGCGCACCCACTTGGGCCCAAAAACCACCGGGCAAGCTATGTTTCGGCGCCAAATCCTTAAAGTTCTTTTTGTGTGATTTTTTTCTTTTAGCCATATTTACCTTATTATAAGCGGTTTTGCCTATTAATTTACATATTATAGCAAAATTTACTACATTTTTCAAGTAGGCATGACCAGTTTCTATTATTTAGCTACACGAAAACCGTCGAAACTATAGGTTTCAGTTGGCTCGGTATTAAAATAGATGGATAAAACCCCGGGTCCGCTAGTAGCCCAGTCCCCGCCACGTAAAATACCACGCAAAGTCGTATCGGCAGGATCACTAATTATCATCCCAATACCATTAGCGCTTGTCCAACTATCCGCACCGGATATACCAGTACCAACTGGTGATGAATTTGGCGAAACAGTCCCAAGCGTCGTAAGCGAATTCCACTCAGCCCACCAGTTATAGTTATCACCCGCTTCACCTGGCTGACCAGACGCGGCTTGTCCAGAAGTCCATTCCCAAACGTTACCGGCAAAATCCCAAATAACCTCACCATTACTTAACGTTAAAGTGCGCCGTTGGCTAGAATTTGCAACATTACCAGTTAAATAATAACCATTCGTATCAGATGTATCAGCCTCTAACGAACTGTATGGGGTGCCGTCGTTATGGCCAGAATAAATATACCCAGACCCGACCACTCCGCCAGACCAATTGCTAGCTACGCCTAGAACATTTTGAGCAATCGTCATCCATTCGGCTTCACTAATTAAATGACAGCCGGTGCAACCATCAACTTTTTTACTATTTTCAGCGGCAGTTGCTTGGTCAATATCAACCCATGGCGAACCAGCGGCCGCACTAACCGGTACGTCAGTGGAGTCGACTTGCTTTGCTTCATATTTCATGACACAAAAATCACCTGTCCCGTAAGTTAGACTGCCGGGAACTTTTATAAAACCAGACGGGCACTTCATGGTAGGCTTCGCCGATATTAATGACGGTGATGATTCAGAGTTAATAATATAACTCAATAAGCCATTTCTAACTTTCAGTGAAAAAGTCTTAGGGTTGGTGTTATTGTCATATTTATAAGAATAACTATTGCCAGGGCTTGGCTTTAGGCATATAGATGTTGCGCCAGTCGGCGTCAAACAGTTACTGCCGTCAATCCCGGTCGGATACGTCCCATTAGACTGAAGATACATTTTTATCTGTATTTTTCCAGCATTTAAGTCGGACTGGATTGCAGTCGCCTTCGCGCTGGATGTCACGCCTATATACGCAAAAACCGTGATCGAAACTAAAACACCGATTATAATAATCACAACCAGTAGCTCGACGATTGTAAAACCCTTAGAATTTGAAACCTTAGCCATACTGCTAGAATGTTATCACGAAAAAGCATAAGCCGTAAAGCAAGACTAGCGGATGCAATTTAGTAACCGCGGTGGTCGAAATGATTGCAAGGCTCAACAGCTTCGGAATCTGGGACTTGAGGTGCCGGAAAAGTCTTTGGAGGGAATGGTTCAGCAAAATCGATTGGCGCATTCGGCCTTTGATTTTGGTTATTATTCTGACCATTTGGCTGTTGGCGATTACGATTATTCGGATTATTGTTGCCAGCAGGATTTCCACCATTACCGCCAATTTCGTTAATAACTGGGATAACAATTGGAGTGCGACGAGTTTGATCATATAGAATATGTGAAATATCGTCTTTGAGTTCTTTTTTAGCAACATCTAAATCAACGTGCTTACCAGTGAAAGTTCGAGCAACTTTTTGCTTCAAATACTGACGAATCATACCCATCAACTCTTCACTATCGCGAAGATAGATAAAGCCACGGCTAATAATATCAGGGCTGGTCATTAACCTACCGCTACCGCGTTGAATCGTTAGAACAACGACAAATATACCTTCGGTCGCCATATGAATACGGTCTTTTAGAACAACTTCGGAAACGATCGCCCCACTGTCGTCGTACATAATACCACCAACGGCAACACGACCATTTTTACGAGCACCTTCTGAAGTAATATCAAGAACGTCACCGTTATCACAAACAAAGATGTTTTCTTTTTTAATACCAACAATTCGTTCAGCAATCTCGGCGTTATGAACTAACATATGGAATTCACCGTGAATTGGCATGTAGAATTTTGGATTCAAGGCACTAATTAACCTTACGTGGTCATCATAATAAGCATGCCCCGAAAGGTGTAGCGGACCAATGCCAGTAAGATGGGTTTTGCCGTTTTGAATAACATCACTACCCTCTCGCATTAAACCATCAACCGTTCGAGTAATATACTTCTCATTACCAGGAATTGGGTTCGAGCTAAAGACAATAACGTCATTGCCCTTGATCTTGATGAATTTATGGCTACCGCTGGCCATACGATTTAGGACTGCATTAAATTCGCCCTGTGAACCAGTACAAACGATGGTTACCTTGCCGTCAGGCATTTTAATAAGGTCTTCCATCTTGACGACAACGTCTTTTGGAACCTTAATTATGCTAGTACGGAGTGCAACCTCAAGGTTTTGAATCATGCTATAACCAGCAAACGCAACCTTGCGGCCGTGCTCTTTAGCTTCGTCCAAGATTGCTTGCATACGATAGATTTGGCTACTAAAACAGCTGATAATTAAGCGGCTGTTAGGGAATTTCTCCATAACTTGACCAACGCTATCCTGAATATCAAATTCACTGTGAGTATGAGTTCCGTCTGATTCGCAGTTGGTTGACTCATTCATAAGAAGCAAAATGCCTTCTTTAGTCGAAATTTCGGTCAAACGATCGATATCAAGCTTTTTGCCATCAATTGGGTTTTCTTCAAAACGCCAGTCGCCAGTGTTAATAATCGTGCCAAGTGGCGTACGAATAACAATTGCGGCACAGTCGGGAATCGAGTGGTCCATACGGACAAATTCGACGCTGAAATTATCACTAATCGTGACACTTTCGTGAGATTCTGGATTCATTTCGTGGAATATTGGAGTATAGCCATTGTCGGTTTCTTCCATACTCTTCTGAATCATGCCAATAGTAAATTTAGTAGCATAAACTGGTGCCTGAATCTTGACGGCCAAGTGGCGATAAGCACCAATGTGGTCAAGGTGGGCGTGCGTAAATAGCATCGCCTTAACTTTGTGCATATTTTCTTCTATATAAGTTATGTCAGGAATGATGTAATTGATGCCTGGATAGTCGGCACCGGGGAATAGGAAACCACAGTCGATAATGACCATATCATCACCGTATTCAATTGCCATCATATTTTTACCGATGCCCATTTCGCCAAGGCCACCAATCGGTACGATACGAAGCTTTGGACCGTTATAGCGTGGTTGTTTTTTCTGGTCTACTGGGCTAAATTGACGGCCATCGTAGCCGTTATAGGCTGATTTATTAACAGGTATGTTAATGACGTGCTGGCTAGCTCGCAGATTAACATTCTCGTTAGTACGACGCTGCGCTCTAAACGCCTCGCCTTTTTTGATTGTTGTGCTATTTAGCACCGTATTATCCGAACGCTGCCTTGGCTGCTGATTCGGGCGTTTTGATTGATCATCACTTTGGATGTTCGAGAGTCTTCTTTGACCCATATATTATTAATTCTCCTTTTCGTTTTTTAGAATATCTATTATTTTTGGTAACAATTTAAAATCTTCAATTAGCGTGCTACGCATTCCACCGTTATATAACGCTGCGGCTGGATGATAAAGCGGAACAATCACTAATTTTTTATCGCCAAACGTAATCCGTTTTGGCTGGCCATGGATCATACTAATCTTTTGGTTTGGAAGAAAATATTCCATGCTATGCCTGCCTAATGTCACAACAATTTGCGGTTGTATTACATCGAGCTGGCGTACCAAGTATGGCCAAAAGGCGGCTTTTTCTTCTGGCAATGGATCGCGGTTATTAGGCGGACGATATTTTACAATATTAGTTATGTAAACATCGCTTCGATTTAATCCTGCACCGTCGAGCATTTCATTTAGAAATTTTCCGGCGGCACCGACAAACGGCAATCCCGTTTCGTCCTCGTTTTTACCTGGCGCTTCACCAATCAAAACAATTTCAGTGTCGATATTACCATCGCCCATGACAAGGTTCTTGGCTTCGTGCGCCAAATCTGGACAGATATTATTTTTGAGAATATCTGCCTTAATTTGTTCAAGAAGCAATTGCTTGTCTTTCACTAATATCCAACCACAAGATTACGTTTAGTGGATTCATAATAGCACAGAATGGGTATGACCACAAGATTATAAGCAAAAAAGGACTATGGTTGAGTGAAAGTTACAGTTAAATATGGTGCATAGCCAACACCCTTGTCGGCAGCGTACGGATAAATATATTCATCCCCCGTTGGCGATATCTGAGCAATATCTCGAGACGAGCGAAGGCCAATAAAAGTAGTGCCAGTCTTATTAATCGCAGCAATGCCTGTAGCGTTCAAGGATAAATTATTATAGCCAGAGTTTGTCCAAGTCGAAGTATTAAGAGTCCCATAAGAAGTCGTGCCAAAGTTATCAATGTCACCTGCCACCGACGGGTCAGAACCCGTATAGCTAACGGCTGTAATATCAAAATCGGTCGCTGAATAATCACCATAGCCCCGCATACTCAAAACCGCCGAGCTTATCACCGCATCATCTGGTAATCCCGAGGTGTCAATCGGCATAACAACGCGACGAAGATTATAGTCCTGGCCCGCATAGGCCATTTTATATTGCCCAATGATTAAATCGTATTCGGCAAGGGGTTGCAGCGTCGCTGTAGTCGCGCTCTGAATTGCCGCATATGTCGTCGCGTAAGCATATATAGCCCGGTCATTTGCTCCGACAATATAAGTCGCTGGCGAGGCAACTGGTTGCGATCCAGCGGTTACTGATTTACTTTGCGTAGCGTAATAGCTTGAACCGTTCGTATTAGAGATAGCCAACGTAAAAGACGGTGGATTTGCTGCATTGTCGTATTGGTAATTAAACACGTTACCAGTACTAGCCCTAAAGCAAATCTTTGGCGGTAAAGGATTAGTACCACCGCTGCAATCATTAGATGTCGGATATGATGAATTATCAACTTGATATAACTTAAGTTGTTTTATGGCGTTAGCTAAATCAGTTTGCATCGAAGAAGCGACCGCTCGACTGGATATGCCCGTATAAGAAACTATTGTTATCGATGCCAATATGCCAATAACGACAATGACAACTAAGAGTTCGACAATAGTGAACCCACGCTTAAAAGATTTATTCATTAGTCCACCTAAAATTATGCTTATTGTTATCATAATAATAACATAAGCATAACTTTAGTGGCGGAGATTACTTTTGCGCAGCAGCTTTAATGCTGAGGCTGAGGCGGCCACGTTCATCAATGGCAATCAATCGAACCTTGACCATTTGGCCTTCAGTTAGGATATCAGTCACCTTTTCAACGCGCTTATCAGATAATTCGCTAATATGAACCATGCCGTCAATGCCTGGCATAATATTTACGAATGCGCCGAATTCTTTGATCGTAACGACTTTACCGTCGTAAATTGTGCCGACTTCTGGTTCTTCGGTTAGACCTTTAATCCAGTTCATGGCTTTTTCAATCGCAGCCGTATCAACAGCGGCAATCGTAATCATACCGTCTTCGGCAATATCAATTTGCGCACCAGTTTCAGCCGTGATTTTTTTAATAGTCTCACCGCCTTTACCAATAACTGCACCGATTTTGTCAGGATTAATCATGATTTTTTCAATACGTGGAGCATATTGGCTAAGTTTTTCGCGTGGTGCGGCAAGTGTCGTTAGCATGTGAGCCAAAATAAAGGCACGACCAGTTTTTGACTTGGTCAAAGCTTCTTTTAGGACTTCGACTGGCAGACCGTGAACTTTCATGTCCATTTGAAGAGCTGTAATGCCTTTTTCAGTACCAGTAACTTTAAAGTCCATGTCCCCTGCAAAGTCTTCAGCATCAGCAATGTCACTTAGGACATATGGTTTGTCGCCGTCCATCATAAGGCCCATAGCAATACCAGATACTGGCGCTTTGATTGGCACTCCGGCGTCCATCAGTGCTAAACAGCTGCTACAAGTTGCAGCCATCGAAGTTGAACCGTTTTGGCTCATAATTTCAGTGACGCTTCGTATTGCGTATGGGAAATCTTGAACACTAGGAAGAACTGGCGATAATGCCCTTTCAGCTAAATATCCGTGACCAATTTCGCGTCGGCCTGGACCGCTGAGGCGTTGAACTTCGCCAACTGTGTAACCAGGTGCATTGTAGTGGTGCATATAGCGGCGTTCAGATTCGTCTGACTCCATCGAATCAACCATCTGAGAGAAGCTTAGTGGCGCTAATGTCACAATGTTCATACCCTGAGTTAAACCGCGAGTGAACAAGCTTGATCCGTGAACGCGTGGTAAAATTCCGACCTCTGATGAAAGTGGACGAATTTCGTCTAACTTGCGGCCGTCTGGACGTTCGCTAGTTTCAACAATTCCGCGGCGAACATCTTTATGTAATGCCATCGTGAAAGCTTCGTCATATTTGTCATGCAATGCTTTATATTCATCAGCACCTAATTTTTCGGTCATGTCAGCATGGAAAGCCCAACGCAAAGTCGAAACTAATTCGTTTCGTTCAGCATATGGCTTGTGAAGTGCAGCACCTAATTTGCCATCAACCCACTCATCGACTGACTTTTGGATATCGGCATCTGGTAGAACTAGCGTATATTCCCTAGCAACTGGAGCAACTTTGGCGGCCAATTGTTTTTGAAGTTCAATCGCAGGTTGGTAAGCTTTAAATGCCCAAGCAAGCGCATCGGCGACAACTTCTTCGCTGACTTCATTGGCACCAGCTTCAACCATCGTGATACCGCTACCGATACCAGCAACAACTAAATCTAGATCACTAGCTTCGCGCTCTTCAGGAGTTAGGAATGCCTTAAATTCACCGTTAACGCGACCAACGCGAACACCGGCAACTGGGCCATCGAATGGCGTGCCAGTTAGCATCAAAGCGGCGCTTGAAGCAATCATAGCGATAACATCAGGCCTAAAAGCTGGATCATATGACAAGACGCTTGAAACAACTTGGACTTCTTGGCGGTAGCCTTTTGGAAACAATGGACGAATTGGACGATCGATTAAACGACCGATTAAAATTGCTTCGTCGCTTGGGCGGCCTTCGCGCTTGATAAAGCGGCTTCCGGAAATTTTACCAGCTGCATAAAACTTTTCTTCATAGTCAATGCTGAGTGGGAAATAGTCCAAAACAACAGGTCGTGAACCGGCCATAGCCGATCCAAGCACAACAGTGTCACCGTAAGTAACTAGAACGCTACCGGTGGTACGAAAACCAACACGGTTTACTTCTAGAGTTAGCGGTTTTCCGCAAAATTCAGTGGTAACAGAAAAAATCTCCTTACCATTTGGGTTGATAGTAGGCATAGTTTATCTCCTTATTTTTAGTCACTCGCCTATTCTTTATTCAAGCGAGTAAGTAACGGGTACAGGAATTTGTGATACAAATTTCTCTATCCACCACTTGTTCGCTCTAGCGTGTGTTGGCCTCATTATAACACAAAGTGTATACTTGTAGGATGACGAGACGAATAACAGTACGCGGAATTATTGTAAAAGATGGTAAAATTTTTGGTCAACAATTAACTCCAGATTACATGGGCAACCCTCGCGATTATTGGTGCACTCCAGGCGGCGGACTCGACGATAGCGAGTCAATCCATAATTGTCTGGACCGCGAAATGATTGAAGAAACCGGTATTAAACCCGTTATCGGCCGATTATTGTTCGTCCAGCAATTTATACGCAAAGATGGTATCGAGGAGCTTGAATTCTTTTTCCATATCGAAAATGCCGACGATTATGAGTTAATCAATCTATCCGAGACCACACACGGGCTAGTCGAAACCACCTGCGCTGAATTTGTCGACGCTAAAACCCATAATATCTTACCGGCGTTTTTGCAGACTATCGACGTTCAAGATTATATTAGCAATAACCAACCAGTACTTTTTGTTAGTTCGCTAGATAAAAAAGCCTGTAATCTATAAACCCGAAACTAAGCCCATTCCGCGGGTGGCGTCCGGCGGGGCAGCTCCCAGGTTTCTATAAAATTGTAATCAATTTTTAAAACCTGGGGCGGACCGGGCGACAGGACCCGAGGGGGCTCGAGAAAGATGAGCCTAAGATAAACAAAAACTCCGCTTATTTGCGGAGTTCTAGTTTTGCAATTGTCGCTTTGTATCCTTCGAAATTGGTTGATTCGAGGTATTTTAGCAATTTCTTGCGTCGACCTACCATCTGAATAAGACCGCGACGAGCCATATGGTCGTGCTTGTTTGTTTTCAGGTGTTCGGTGATTTCTTTGATACGAGTCGTCAAAACAGATGTCTGTGCTTGTGAGCTACCGACGTCGGTTTTGTGAGTCTGTGTCAAAGCAAAAGCCTTAACTTTGTTATCTGCTGTTATCATCAGATATGGATTGTATCAAAGTTTTGCACAGGTTTCAACCCCTGTTTTTAATCTCATTAATTTATTATGCCAATATCGGCCAAAGTTTTAGCCGTAGCGATGTCCCAATCGGCAATTTTCGTTCGTCTTAGCTCAACACAATACGCCCCAGTTTGCAGTTCTTTACCGATATCTTCAGCCAACGTCCGGATATAAGTACCGCTTGATACATGAGTGCAAATTTTAAGATACGGGTAGTTATATTCAATACAAATTAAATCAAAAATCGTAACTCGCCTTTCGGGCATTTCAACCGGTTTATTTTCTCGTGCCAATTTGTAAGCCCGTTGACCATGAATTTTTATAGCGCTATAAATTGGTGGCGTTTGAGTGATTTCGCCCGTAAAGTTTTTTAGAGCCTGCTCGACCTCATCCAACGACGGCTGCCGGTCACTAATATCCGTCACTTCGCCTTCTGGGTCACCAGTGGTACTAGTTTGGCCTAAGCGTATCGTCGCCTCATAAACTTTGTCTAATTTACTGTAATTACTAGCATTTTTACATTCTTTTCCGTAAACAATGATCATTAATCCCGCTGCAAACGGATCGAGAGTCCCCGTATGCCCAACCTTTGCCTTTTTACCCTGCTTGGTCGACAAAACACGCCGAACGCGCGCAACGACACCAAAACTAGTCATACTAGACGGCTTATCGATTAAAATAATTCCACTACCGGAACTGTCAAAGATTTCGTTATTCAGACTTTTCTAGCTCCATCAGCTGCTTGCGATACTGAAGCACCTTTTGATCTTTGTCGGAATCACGGCTGTTCGTAATCTCGGCAATCTTATCTTGAAGCTCCTTTATCTTTTGGTACTTTTCAGCCTTCTTCGTAAGCACGGTCGCATCGAGCTTTGTTGTCACTTCACTACTTGAATCTTTTTTTGTTAAAAATATAATCACAAAAATCAAAATAATGGCAGCAGCCACGCCGACTAAAACCCATAAAATTATTTTCTTATTATTCTTTATAAAATCCATAAAACCTCATTTTCTAGTTTGGCGAACCCACCAAATTAGGTATTCTATTTAAAAAGCTGGAATTTTGGCTAACGCCAAGTTGACCGTAATAATTCGTACCCCAACAGTAGGCATTGTCATTCCAAGCTACCACACAGGCAGTGCTTAAGCCAGCATCAATCTTTTTTACAGTGAATGGACTAGGTATTTCACCATGCAAAACGCTCGTAGGTGAAGTACGTCGATTGTCATCGCCATTGCCAAGGCTCCCCCTATCATTGCCACCCCAACAATATGGCATATCGTCAAACGAGATACCGCAAGTATTGTAGTCGAATGTATCGAGCATCTTAACCGCGCCGGCAGGCATCAAAGCCTTAACTGGCACGCTTGAACTGTTTGGGTCACCATTACCTAATTGACCATCCCAACCACCGCCCCAACAATAAGCATTGTCATCAGATCCAATAGCGCAAGCGTGATAAGAATCCATATTTGTGACGATACTTTTTACCGCAGTCGAAGGCATAGCACCCTGAGAAACAGCTACAAAAGTTGGACTGCTAGAATACGTACCGTTTCCAAGTTGCGCATCAGTGCCAAGCCCCATACAGTACACTCGATTATCTAAAGTTGCAATTGCGCAAACAAAATCATGTCCAGCCGATAGAGCCTTTACGCTCAAGCTTGGCATAGCGCCCTGCGGCAGTAGCGTTGGCGTAAGATTATCAACATATCCGTTATATCCCCAACAATAAGGCCTATTGTCAGAGGCAATCACACAAGATTGAGAATTAGCTGCCGATATCGACTTAATTGCACCAGCTGGCATAGCACCCTGAAGTACCTTTTTGAAACTATAATAATCATCCTTCGTTCCATCACCAAGCTGGCCGTGATTATTATATCCATAACAATAAGCCGCATCGTCAGATGCAATCACACACATGCCTTCATCACTTAAAGATAATTGCTTAACAACACCCGTACCAGGCAATCCCCAATCGACTAAGTATGGCTCGTAGTCCACATATCCCCAGCAATAAACCCTGCTATCCGAAGCCCAGGCACAAGTACCAGCGTCACGACCAAAGGTAGCTTTTACTGTACCAGTCGGCATTTCACCTCGGCTAATTGCTACTGGGGAATGAATTTCATAATAATCCTGTAATCTGCCATTACCCAGTTGGCCTTCCCAGCCAGAACCCCAACAATAGCCTTTGCCATTAGAAGCAATTGCGCAAGTATGGTCATAATACATTGAAAGTGAGGTTATTTTTGAGCCAGAAGGAATAGCTCCGTTAGATAAATCAACCGGAAGACCAACTGAATAATGCATTTTCAGAGTATCCGATCCGATAACGCCCTCATTATTATTACCCCAACATTTTACAGTGCCAATTGTCGTTAACGCACAAACGGCTTGTTCACCGACCGTTACACTACTAACCATATCAATACTGACCGCGACTGGAGTGTTTGACGTAGACCAATCGTCGTTGCCAAGTTGGCCTTCCCAGCCTCTTCCCCAACAGAATAAAGCATCGTTTGTATCTATTGCACAACTCGACGTCGCTCCAACACTTACAGATTTAATAGTCATAGCAGCCGTCATTTCTCCGCGCGAAACAGCAACTGGCAAATAACTATCGGTCTCGGTTCCATCACCAAGTTCACCATAACCGTTCCAGCCCCAACAGTAAGCCTTATCGTCAGACGCGACTACGCAATTTGTACTGTCTCCAGAAGCAATATATTTTACCGAAAGACTTGGCATAGCGCCTTTGGTAACTTTTACAGGCACAAGACTTTGCGCCGTGGCGTTGCTAATTCCAAGTTCTCCCTCACCGTTTGCGCCCCAACAATAAGCGGCATCATCAGAACCAATAGCACAAACATTTCCATTGCCTACACTGATTGATTTTGCAATTCCATCTGGTCTTGCGCCATTTGCAACTTTGGTTGGAGTTGCGAAGATTTGAGTAGTACTATTATTACCGACTTCACCTTCACCGTTCCAACCCCAACAATAAGCGTTATCATCTGAGGCAATTGCACAAGCAGTACCATAACCAGCCGAAATTGACTTTACGGCCCCAACTGGCATTTCTCCCTGAAGAACTTTTTCAGGTGTGAAAACATAATCTGCCACATTACCACTGCCAACTTGCTGGGCGCCATTATAACCCCAACAGTAAACAACTCCGTCATAAGTTAGGCCACACGTAAAAGTATAGCCTGACGATATCTGTTTCCAATCAAATAAGCTACTACAGCTACCAGCTTTTACGACTTTGTCAACTGAAGAAATTCTATAGATCGAAGACCCATCCTTGGATACTGCACTTAAGCAATAAAAATCCGACGATGACGCATATTGATATGTCATCGAATCGCTAGCTGGGATTCCTTTACCGGCATTTACATCTGAAGCGGAAGTCGGGTATGCCCCGGCCTTAAGCCCATCTACCTCGATACGTTTACCTAAAGTAGACAAATTATTTTGTATTGATGTCTCAAGGGCTCTTTTTGTAACCCCATTGTAAGAAACAAGAACTATCGTCGCCAGGATCGCTGTTATAACTATAGATACAACTAGCTCCACCACGGTAAAGGCTGATGAATTATTGCGAGATGAATTACCCATATTCCCTATTCTTTTAAAAATTGCTACCTGGGATCTTGAACTGAGTCGGATCATCGTCCTGCTGAGACGGTTGCTGACTAAATGACGCCGATGAAGCTGGTGATATAGTTGGCACGTCAAATTGTGGCGGCATCGGAGGCGTCATTGTTGAAAAATCTGGCAGCGGAGGTGGCGGCGGCAATGGCATCTCAAATTGCGGCGCTTGGACAAAAGGTGTCGGCATCGCTGGAGTATCGAAAGATGTCGCTTGTTCGGTTGGCGATGTTGACTCAAAGATATCAATCATCTTGGTGTCTTCGGGCTGGCCTACACCGTTAATCTGACTATTATTTAAAATTCCAGAATCATCTAGGTACGAATGCGATAAAATTGTCTTGTTTTGTTGACTCTCTAACTCGCGTCTAGCATCTTCAGCGGCCTGATCAGTCGTTGCGCTAAGTGTACCGCCAAGCGACGGTTCAAGTGGCATATCGATTGGCATTGAATTGACGGCCGGCTGAATCGTTGGCTCAACTGGCATGCCAGAAATAAATGGCGTATCGAAAATCGATTGTTCAATCGAATCTTGTGGTGCGATTGTTGACATAGAGTTATCCGGCGTCTGTACCTCATATGAAGTCGGAACCTCAACCGTTGCCTGTGGTAATGTCGACATTGGCGATTGCTCAAGTGGCATCTCTAATGGCTGATCTGGCGCAGAATACTCAGGTGGAAGAGTTGAGTAACTATTGTCGTCAGTTGAAGAAGGCAAAGATTCATCATGTTGAATCGTAAAGTTGCCATCAGGTAATGTCGAAACATTTTCAATAACTGGCTCTTCAGAGACAGGCTCGGGCGTCAGAGTCGGTTCAGTTTGAATAGCCTCCACCGGAGCAACTTCAGCTACCGGCTCAGACACTACGACGTTTGTGCTAGTTGGATTTGGCGTCAAAGAGTTAATAGCATGAGCTTCGCGTAATTTTGCAGCAATAAGCTGAGTATCAGCACCGGCCGCCATTAATTGAGCAGCCAAGGTCATAACCGCTGGAGTTGTGCGTGGATTGCCGAAACGATCAGTCGCCGCAACGATACCAGTTAGTAATGCCGTGGCAATTTGCTTGTCTAATAATGTTTTTTCAGCCTTGAATGATTGGCCCATATTAGCGACCATTTCGCTTAAACTGCTAGCCTCTTTTTCATTCCAGATTAAGTCGCCTAGTTGACTACCCTCTTGGCCTGCGGTTAGCGTTACGACGGTTACGTCTGCTAAAACATTGCCATGAGCCGTCAACGACTGGTCGAGGTGTTCTTGATTTACCACACCTAGCGCTAAAACTAGTTCAATATTGTAGTCACCCTGACTGAATTCAAGGTCGGCACTGGAGATATTCGTTCGATAAGGTGTAATAAATATTTTTACGACATCGCCTTCGATTTTATAGCGTAAATGATCGGCTTTTTCTTTATCGAGTGCGATAATAAAATCACGCAAGCTATCAGCGGAATTCTCAATCGTCTTATCTGGTTCAAGGAATGAAATAGCCGGAGGAATAATCCCGCTAAAAATCGCCGTAGCATGCTTGCCCATCTTGTTTAAGATAGCCGCTAGGCCTAGCATGGCCGATAAATCATCAACGGTCGGATCACGACTGACGGTAATCAGAATATTCGTAGCACTTTTTATCTTGTCGATAATCTGTTGCTTGATCTTGGCGGTGGCTTCGTTCATTTAGTATTCCTAGCTTTTTATTTTTATCAAGATTTTGAGTACACTATAACATAAGTAGTTTAAAGGCGTCAAATAATAACACTCCCCACTTT
>Ga0302293_10000355_pt1 | contig 24928 bp, 24 predicted proteins | sample III_Fen_N2_2_FD_198758 | JGI IMG/M metagenome (GOLD analysis project Ga0302293, IMG submission 198758) | Peat permafrost microbial communities from Stordalen Mire near Abisko, Sweden - III_Fen_N2_2 | ecosystem: Environmental > Terrestrial > Soil > Wetlands > Permafrost | place: Sweden: Abisko...
TGCGTTGGGTGCCTTCAGCATTTATTTTTCAACGACTGCAAATTCGACGCTGCAGATTCACTCTGTGGATGCCTACCGCGGCAGAGTGATGAGTGTTTATTCGCTTGTGTTTGCGGGAGCCACGCCCATCGGAAGTCTTTTTTCCGGCGCATCCATCAGCCGTATCGGCGTCCTGGATACTTTGCGGCTTAGCGGAATTCTTGCAGCATCTCTTACGGTGGTTATTCTGCTGATATTTCATACAAAGCATAAGACACAGGAGACGTGACAGACATTTATTGATGATCCTGCTTTCAGAATGGAAGCCTTTTCTTTTACATGTTTCAGTGCTATCGTATCAATATAAATATTGTTTTTCGATTACAGGGCAAGGGGGGATTTTATGGATCGGGCAAAGAAAGCCGTAGAGATTTTTCTGCAGAAGTACAATTGTGCGCAGGCCGTGCTTTCCGTGTTTGCGGACGAAGGCGGATTGCCGCAGGAGAAGGCGCTGCTGATTGGATCCTGTTTTGGAGGAGGCATGCGCTGCGGAGAAGTGTGCGGCGCGGTTACAGGGTCTCTGATGGCCTTAGGCCTGCGATTCGGTTATTCAACAGTAGAGAATCCGGGTGATAAACAAAGGTCGAATGCTCTCGCCTGTTCTTTTGAGGAAAAATTCAAAGAGAAACACAGCACGATCATTTGCAAGGATCTCCTGGGATATGATTTGAGCAAACCGGATGACATGAAAATGTTGGAAGAGCTGGGATATTTTGCAACACGCTGTCCCCGATATATAGAGGATGCGGTTCGAATCGTTGAGGTGCTGACGGCGCAGAAGGATACGTCCGAAGGAGGACATATATGAATGTTAAGTTGGTTTATTGCACAAGGACAAATCATTCGAAAAAAATAGCCGAGTCTATTGCAGCAGCGATTCAAATTCCTGCTGAAAATGTGGCGGACAAACCCGCGCTCGAGAATGTCGACCTCCTTTTTCTGGTCGGCGGTATTTACGGCGGCGACAGCCTGCCCGGCATGATTGCATTTGTTGAGTCCCTGGATCAGAACAAAGTCCGCAAGGTCGCGCTTGTTACATCCTGTGTCTCTTTTAAAATGCCGCAAAAGGCCGTTCGCAATCTTCTCCTTAATAAGGGGATTGTTGTTGTGGATGAGTTCATGTGCAAAGGAAGCTTTTTGATATTCGGTCTTCGTCATCCGAATCAGACGGACTTCGACAATGCCGCCCAATATGCAAAAGGAATCATGGAGAATATGTCCGTAATGAATTGATCGTCCGGGCGGGGAGTTATATCACATGCAGTTTGTTATGAAACAGAAGTCGTTCGATGCGTATCTGATGGATACCGAAGTCATCGATCATTCGGACCCGAAGATTCAATTTGTCGCGCAATTTCTTATGAACCGCATGATGCAGAAGATTCTGGATCAGCCGGAGGACGTTTTCCAAGATCCTGAAATGGAACTGACCCGGATTACATACGAATTTGTAAGGGACAGGATTGCACATTCCTGCGATATCGCAAGTACACATGTTACATGGAAAGCTTCGGATGTTCTCGTTAAAAAGGAAGGCATCTGTTATGCCAAGTCGCATTTGCTGGCTGCGCTCCTGCGGGCCAATGGAATTCCGACTGGTCTTTGTTACCAATATCTTCGTTTCGACGATACCGAAGAGGCGCCGCTGATTTTGCATGGACTGAACGCGGTGTATTTTGAATCTCGCGGCGGATGGATTCGTCTGGATGCGCGCGGGAACAAGCCCGGCGTTGCGGCGGAATTCTCTGTTGAAGAGGAGAAGCTTGCATTTCCGGTTAAGCCCGGTCGGGGAGAAATGGATGTTCCATTCATATTTTCGGAGCCGGACCGCGCTGTTCTTGATGCGCTGCAAAAATGCGACAATGTGGACGATCTCATCTCGAATTTGCCGGGGAAACTGTACGGATGCAGTTGAGAGTAAATCGTGTTTGCGTGACATAGAAAGAGAACCGGACAGCATCCATGACAGCAAAACAGATAATACAAATATCCGCATATTTTTGATTCTTACATATAATTTTCCGCAAAAATGCGTCCGCGAGGGTATAATATAAGTGGAACGCAAAAAAGATTCATTTTCTATGATTTTCCAATGGCAAGGGGGCTTATTCTATGCAGATATTGACAGCCAAACCGCTTTTTACAGTGCGCCCGTTTTCGGATTTGCGGGAGATGTTCCGGCAAAGCGTAAGTCTTTACGGGAATCTTCCGGCGTTTCGATTCCGCGAGAACCCTAAAGAAGACATTATTCGCAGAACCTATAGGGAACTGGGAGCAGATGTCGACGCGTTCGGCACAGCTTTGCTGAAGATCGGACTGGCAGATTCGAGTATTGCCATTATCGGCGAAAACAGTTACCGCTGGTCGATATCGCATCTGGCGGTGGTCAACGGTGTCGGACTTTCGGTCCCTCTCGATCGCCTGCTTCCTCCTGAAGAGATCCTGTCACTTCTCAAACGGGGACGCGTGTCTGCCGTTATTTTTGACGGAATTTATTATGAGACAATGAAAACAGCTCACAAGATGCTGCCGGGAATTTCGGCATTTATTTGCATGAAGGCACCCAAAAAAACGGATGAACTTCCGGAAGAAATCTTCTCCGGAGCCCAGTATTTCGGATTTGAAACGCTGCTTACGATCGGTCGAAAGGCGCTTCTTGAAGGCGATACGAGCTTTGGAGACCGTCCGATCGACCCTGAACAGATTGCATCGCTGCTGTTCACTTCCGGCACAACCACTCAGTCCAAAGGGGTTCTTCTGCGGAACCGCAACATCGCGGCAGACATTATTGCGATCGCAAAGGTCCAAAAGTTCCCGGTCGGTACGCGTATGCTTTCAATCCTGCCGCTTCATCATACTTTTGAAAATACCTGCTGCCTGTTTTACGGACTCTATTTCGGCGCTTGCATCTGTGTTTGCGACGGACTCCGTTATATCCAGAAGAACATGGAAGAATATCAGATCAACATGATTATCGGCGTACCGACTCTTTTCGAGAGCTTCTACAAGAAAGTCATGGACGTGCTGGTGAAGCAGAAGAAGCTCGAAACCGTACGGACCATGATTAAAATCACACGTGTTCTCCGGAAGGTGAAGATCGATCTTCGGCGGAGAGTCTTCAAGAGAATTCATAAGGCGTTCGGCGGATCTTTCCGGTTTGGCATTTGCGGGGCTGCGCCGATTGATCCGGAGATTATAAAGTTTTTTGACGATATCGGACTGCATATTTTGCAGGGCTATGGTCTTACAGAGACATCACCGGTGGTCGCCGGATGCAATTATAAAGTATTCGTCCCCGGAACAGTCGGGCTGCCGCTGGGCGACATTACCATCGCGATTGATAATTTGAAAGATGGCGACGAGGGGGAGATCCTTGTGAAAGGTCCGGTCGTAATGCAGGGATATTTTGAGGATCCCGATGCAACGGCTGCGGCATTTGATGAGAATGGATGGTTTCGCACGGGCGACGTCGGTCGGGTGGATGCGCGGAACGGATGTATCCTGATTACAGGGCGGCTCAAATCCATGATCGTTCTGAAGAGCGGGAAAAAAGTATTCCCGGAGGAGATCGAACAGCTGATTACACGGTATCCTTTCATTAAGGAATCGATGGTTTTCGGGGACAATGAAATAGACGGCGATGTAACAATCAGTGCAAAGTTTGTACTGGATCCGAACATCCTTTCCAATGAAGGAATTACTGAAGAAGAGCTTGTGAGCCGGCTGGATAAGGTGGTGAAGGAAATCAACCTCGAAATTCCCGGCTATAAGGGCATTCGTCATTATGTGTACAGTTTTCAGGACCTGATCAAAACCACGACGCTGAAAGTCAAACGACCCAACGAAATACGCCAGATGCAGGAGCGTATGGATCGGGCCAAGGTCAAGTTCCGCCAACTCACAGGCAGGAATATTGATCTTCTCGATTCCTCCTATCCGATAACACCTCTAGAGGATATTGTTGCGGCAACAGCAGAGGAGAAGGCACTCGAAGCGAAGGCTGATTCATTGGAAAAGAATGCGGAATCTGCCGGAGAATAAGATTTTAGTTGACGCAGGGACGCTTTTGATGGTATTATTTTGTCCGTTGATTCGTTCTACGGCGCCATAGCCAAGCGGTAAGGCAGAGGTCTGCAAAACCTTTATCCCCAGTTCAATTCTGGGTGGCGCCTCCAATATGGGGACCCGAAGTCCTTCTGTGAGGGGCTTCGGGTTTCTTTCATTCTTTAGACGATTTTACATAAGAAAAAGCATCCGCATGTATCGACAGGGGGCAGCAACAGATGGACAACGAATTGAAGCAGCAGACAATCCTACTTTTTGACGAATACAACCGCGTGTTGGGAGAAGTGTACGACGAGATCCTTGACAGTGTCACGGATGAAGCGACTCTTGCATCTCCGCAGTTCCAGATGTATCTCGAGAACAGTGTGATCAACAGCCTTCAGCCCTGGTTCTCCGAAGAACTTGCAGGCTTAACGGCAGGAACACCGGAATCGTTTCTGGATGCCCTTGTTACGCTCGAGGACGTCATGGATGTTTTCAGAATTGCCGCGGAAAAAATCGACGGTGATCTGCCCGATCATCTGATGCTTCGTGTAGGAGCCTTCGGCGAAGCTGCCACCGTTAAAATCATGGAAATGGCACTCGCTCAGGAATGGTCGCCTCAGGAAGGCGAAGAAATTCCTGACTTTCGCGACAGACTCGCTGTAGATCTTGCAGCACTCCGCGTACTCGGACAATGGAAATATGGCCCGTCTGTTGAGCCGGTACTGGACCGGTTCTGCGCGCTTACCGACCCCGACGAATATGTTGCGGACGGTGTTAAGGCATTTGCTGTCGGCTTCGCGGACGAAATTGTGCCGGAAATAACGGCAAGACTTGAGACGCCAAATCTCCCGGGACTCGGCGGACCTTATGAATACCTCGTCGTTTATCTGACGGAAATCGGTAAGACGGAACCGTCCGAAGACATATTCCGCGGTCTGAAATTTGCATTCCGCAAAATGGATCACAAGGTCATCGCCGCTATTTGTCTGGGCGATTATGGAGACGGCCGCGCTGTTCCGCTTCTGAAAAGCTATCTGGACCGCCACATACACGAAATAGACAGACAGTTCTTTTATGAAACAATCTCAGCGATCAAAAAGCTTGGCGGAGATATCAGCGATATTCAGGATCCATTTCGTGACTTTGGTGCAAAGAACAAGGGGTAACCCCCGGCTGCACGGTCAGGCCCTTTGACGGTTGTCGAACAACGGGGCATGCGGAACCGAATCCGCGAAAGGAGACCCAATGAATGATTTCGAAAAACGCGCCGCAGAAGGCGTTGCAAGAACTGAGTTTCCGATCGCTAAACCGGCCTTTACAACAGCAGATACGTGCGCATGTGTAAAAAACGCACGTGTACCGGTCGATCCGGATGCAACCGGAAAAACAAAGGATCTCCTGCGTTTTCTCTATGAAATGTCCAAGAGCCAATTATTTATGTTCGGACAGCAGAACGCGGCGCATCTTGGCATCTCCATCGACCGGCACGACGGATCCCAATCGGATGTGAAGATGATCTGCGGATCGCACCCCGCCGTGATCGGTCTGGATACATTATCGCTCACCGGCTTCGAAGGCGCGCTCCAGCAGTCTGTTGCAGCCACTCAACAGATGAACAGGGAAAATGTCATCGTTACATTATCGATGCACGCCCCTAATTTTGCTGTCTGCGACGATGCATTTTCCGGCTATTCCCCCAATGTCACGGCGCCGGCCATTGTCAATGAAGTCATGCCGGGCGGCATCTGGCACGACAAATTTTTGCGCTATCTGGACTTTGTCGTAGATTATGCCCGCGCAATTGTCGATGATCAGGGTGAATTCATCCCGGTCATATTCCGTCCGTTTCATGAAAACAACGGAAGCTGGTTCTGGTGGGGCGGAGAGCACTGCACAGCATATGAATATAAAGAATTATTCCGCTATACGATCGATTACCTGCAGAAGGAAAAGGGGATTCATCATTTTCTGTATGCCTATTCTCCGAACGGCCCATTTGCCGATGAAGCAGAATATCTGGACCGTTATCCCGGAGACGATTCCATCGACATCATCGGATTTGACATGTACCACGACCGGCCGACACTTACGGACACATGGATTGACACACTCGTAAAGACCTGCCGGCAGGTGGCATCTATCGCGCGCGATCACAATAAAACATCGGCCGTAACCGAAACGGGTCTTCGCATGCTGAACACGGCGAAAGACGGGCTTGAGTACGAAGGACTTAGTCCAACAGATAATCCCCGGCCGGACTGGTTTCTGGAATGCACAAATGCCATTATGGCAGACCCGCTGGCCAGCGAAGTTGCGTTCTTCCTTGTTTGGGCGAACTTCAAGAACACACAGTTCTGGGCGCCCTATCTTCTCGACGAAAAGCGCGGCCATGAAATGATTAACGAATTTACCGCGTTCCTGAACGACCCGCACGTAGTGCTCGCTTCACAGCTGAAAGGCACAGAACTTTTCCCGGAGTGAAATAGCCGGCAGACATTCCACGGGTTCGAAGAACCCCGGCAGGAAACAGAGATGTCTTTTTTGCGCCTTTCGGAAGGCGCAGCCTGAAGTCTGCAAATAACGGGTAGCATTCCACGGGTTCGAAGAACCCTGACAGGAAACAGAGATGTCTTTTTTTGCGCCTTTCGGAAGGCGCAGCCAAACGTCTGCAAATAACGGGTAGCATTCCACGGGTTCGAAGAACCCCGGCAGGAAACAGAGATGTCTTTTTTTGCGCCTTTCGGAAGGCGCAGCCTGAAGTCTGCAAATAACGGGTAGCATTCCACGGGTTCGAAGAACACCGGCAGGAAACAGAGATGTCTTTTTTTGCGCCTTTTGGAAGGCGCAGCCTGAAGTCTGCAAATAACGGGTAGCATTCCACGGGTTCGAAGAACCCCGGCAGGAAACAGAGATGTCTTTTTTTGCGCCTTTCGGAAGGCGCAGCCAAAAGTCTGCAAATAACGGGTAGCATTCCACGGGTTCGAAGAACCCCGGCAGGAAACAGAGATGTCTTTTTTTGCGCCTTTCGGAAGGCGCAGCCTGAAGACAGCGAAAAAAGATATCTCTGTTTCCCGTTGACAACCTACGCCCCTGTCGATATAATACATCGTGCGTGCGGGATTAACTCAGTGGTAGAGTGTCACCTTGCCAAGGTGAAAGTCGCGAGTCCGAATCTCGTATCCCGCTCCACAAATAGAACGCCGACAGATTTTGCCGGCGTTCTTTTTTCAACTGTTTTTCTGCTTCAGAATTCCGGAAAGATCAAATGCCGGGATAAAACTGTCCGAGCAGGTGCCGTTTTCCTGCACGAAGGCGTTTTCCTGACCGCGTTCGATCAGATACTGCACCATAGCTTCGTAGTGGTCTTCACGCAGCGTATGATCCGGTGCTTTCGAAGCGGCGGCTTTAGGCGGGGTGTACTGATTCATCAGACTGATGAAGATCTTGTTTCCGTATGTATCACAAAGAAACTCGAGAATTTTGCGCGTGTCGAAAAGATAGCCGGGCAGCATCAGATGGCGGACGATCATCCCTTTTTGCATCATGCCGTCCTCCGAAAACACAGGTTCTCCGGTCTGCCGGAACATCTCGGAGAGCGCTTTTGATGCATTGTCAAAATAGTCCGGTGCACCGCACATTTCTTTGGAGAGATCCGGCGAGAAGAACTTAACATCGGGGAGATAGATATCAATCAGTCCGTCCCAGATGCGTAGAGCGTCGATTGTCTCATACCCGCTTGAATTGCAGACAACGGGAAGATGCAAACCGCGTGCTTTTGCCATGCGAAGTGAAAAAGCAATCTGCGGCATGAAGTGCGTTGGCGTTACAAGATTAATATTGTGTGCTCCGCTTGCCTGAAGTTCCAGAAAAATATTGGAAAGTCGTTCCGTAGAGATTTCGATTCCTTCCCGTCCGCGGCTGATCGGTTCATTCTGACAGAAAGTACAGTGAAGGCTGCATCCGGAAAAAAACACCGTGCCCGAACCGCGTGTACCGGAAAGACAAGGTTCTTCCCAAAAATGCAGCGCTGCGCGGGCGGCAACCATTTCACTGCCCATACCGCAATGTCCCGATTCACCGGCCAGCCGGTCAACGTGACAGGCACGCGGACAAAGATGGCAATCGGAAAGAGCTTTTATGAAGTACGTATCATGAGTCATTTGAACAGTTCCTCTATTTGGATGAAATTGCTCCGGTTTGAAAATCGTATTTCTTTCGATTATAGCATGTGACCGATCGTGCAAATGGTTCTGCAGGACGCATTAGGAGAGAAAATGACGGCAAAGTCCTTTAACGCAGGGAAAGAAGATAAATCTATTACTACAAACATTGACCGCCCTTGTACCGTACTGTACTATTAACATAACAGGATTTTTGCAATCGATTCCATGTGAGGAAATCGAATGAAACCAATTATATCGTCCAAAGTATTCATTACCCGAATTCTTCCCTTTGCGGTTTTTATCGTTATGCTCTTTGCGGTTGCTGTTGTTTTCCAGCAACAGTCACATAACCTTTCATATACGAAAATGCTCGCGGACCGGCAGGCTGCGACGACGAGTTCCGCAGCAGCTACACCTACGGCCACGCCTACACCCCGGACAGCGTATGTACCTTACCTGTCGGATATTCAACCGCTTCCGGATATCGCGACTCTCGCTTCAACGGAGAATTATTTGCGCATCCAGGGAAGCGGTACGTTTTTGAAAATTAGCTGGGATACCGTTGCTAATGCGGATTATTATCTCTTGTGTATTTTTGGCGCGGATCAGACGATTGTCGAACAGGAAATTTTTAAATCGGATGTTACATCATGGGAAATAGCAAATTATCAGGGCGCGAAGGTGCTGCTTTTCTGTTATCAGGACATGGGGCAGGACGGAACGGCGGATGACAAATTGTTGGTGACCTATTCGTTTGAACCGATTGCCGTCGTCACGGTGACCGCTTCGCCGACACCGACCCCCAAACCTACCAAACACACATCGACAACTGTGGCTACCCCGGTTCCGACACCGGTGCCTCCGCCGCAGATGAACAAGTATTTCATAATTGTCGATAAAGCGGATTTTGCGTTTGCAGTGTTTACATACGATGAAAACAACCAATATACGAAGCTCGTGGCAACATTCCCATGCGCATTGGGCAGATCAGGCAGAATGACTCCTACCGGTACATTTGAGATCGGGAGTAAAGGAGTTTGGAAGACCTGGGAGGGGTATTCCGTTCCGGAATACTCACCGTATTATACGGCATATACAAGCGGTCTCTATTTTCACGGCCCGATCTACACAGCAAAGAGCGGTGACTCGTTAATTGCCAGTTCCTATGATCAAATTGGTACGGCTTCCTCCGCAGGGTGTGTAAGAACTACGACAAGGGGCGCAAAGTTCGTTTACTTCAATTGTCCTGCAGGAACGAAGGTACAGGTTGTTGCAAGCAGTGATCTGGTTTCCTATCCAGGCAAACCCGCAATCGACCCGAATTACCCGACATGGGATCCGACGGACCCGAACAAACCGGAAGCGATGGCCGGTCCCGCGGTAACGCTCTCCTGTTTACCGGAACAGGGGACTGTGGATGGCGGCGGTACGTTTGAAGACGGCACATTGATCGCGATCCATGCCGTACCTTTGGACGGATTTACCTTTGTTCACTGGATCGACGCTGCCAATGCGGAAATCAGTACACAGTCCACATACTCGTTTTATGTAACGAACAGTGTGTCATATACGGCGGTTTTTGCACCTGTAATTACCCCGGCACCTGTTACGGATACACTACCCCTAAGTCCGTCTCCAGATGTTTCTCAGCCGGCCTGATCCTGGACAGTATTTCACTGAAATATGTATGTTTGAAAACGCAGCGTCTCTGCTAAACAATTTGCGAATTGTACCATTGCAAGGAGAAACGAATTATGAAGAAAGTATTTCTCGTAACGATCCTGCTGATAACCGTATTTCTTTGCTCCTGTTCATCTTCCAAAGCGGATGATAAGACTTCGAGTCAACCGGCGGAACTCAGTGTGCAGGTCGGCACTTTTACGGATGCAGATCTCGTGTTCGTTTATGAAGGTGTATCGTATCCGTTGAATTCAGATTCGGCTCCTCTGCTTGCAGCTTTCGGGTCGGACTATAAAGAAACCAAAGCGCCGAGCTGTGCATACGTGGGCGAAGATAAAATGTTCGAGTACGGGTTTGCCACGATTTATACATATCCTTTGAATGGAAAAGACTTGATCGACGAAATTGACATCACAAAGGATGGATATAAAACGAATAAAGGCATCGGTCCGGGAGATACGCTGGAGGATGTGAAAAAGCAATACGGCGATCAGGGATTTGTTCAGGACGATATGTATGTATTTGTGAAAACCGGTGACATCAATGATTTGAAAAGTCCGAAATTGTATTTTGAGATTGCGGATAATCTTGTCACGCTTATCAGTTACTATGCGGCCAGCAATGTTCAATAGAAATAAGTAGGTATTGGAGAACAAACATGGTATTCAGTTCGCCGATTTTTCTGTTTGTATTTCTGCCGGTAGTATTTCTGCTCTACAAGATTCTGCCCCTGCAAATGAAGAACTACTTTCTGGTTCTGGTAAGTCTGGTTTTTTATGCCTGGGGAGAACCGGTATACATTGTTCTGATGATTGTCTCCGTACTTGTGAACTATGTTCTGGCGCGTCTTATCGGAGATAAGGCGGAAGCCAGATCCGGAGCCCGCATGTGGGTGCTGATCTGCGTAGTCTTTAATATCGGCATGCTTTTTGTATTCAAATACTCCAATTTCTTCATCAACAATGTAAACGATATTTTTGGAACGGCACTTATGATTCCGGTGATCCGCCTTCCAATTGGTATTTCGTTCTACACATTTCATTCTCTTTCCTATGTAATCGATGTTTATCGGGGGACGTTCAAACCGCAGAAGCGGTTCAGCAATGTCCTTCTCTATATTTCTTTCTTTCCGCAGCTGATTGCAGGCCCCATTGTAAAATACCATGACATTGCCCTTCAGATCGACAGCAGATCCGAGACGGCGGAGAAGACGGTTGCCGGCTTGAAAAGGTTCACCATCGGACTGGCAAAGAAACTTCTTCTGGCGAATACGATGGGCGGAGTTGTGGACAAGATATACGGTCTGATGCCCTCAGAGATCAATATCACGGTGGCCTGGCTGGCAGCCATCACCTATGCACTCCAGATCTATTTTGATTTTTCCGGCTATTCGGATATGGCGCTCGGGCTGGCCAAACTGTTCGGCTTCGATTTGAAGGAGAATTTTGACTACCCGTATACAGCGAACAGCATCAAGACGTTTTGGAGGAAATGGCATATTTCACTATCGACCTGGTTCAGAGAATATTTGTATTTTCCGCTGGGCGGCAACCGCAAAGGCCTGACCCGGACCGCCATCAATCTCGTTATTGTTTTTTTCTGCACGGGTCTCTGGCACGGAGCGCAGTGGACATTTGTCATCTGGGGCTTTTTCCACGGCCTGTTTATTATGCTGGAGAAAATCGGCGTTATTAAGCCGGAGAAATTTAAACCGAAATGGCTGGCCAACGTATATACACAACTCGTGGTTGTAATCGCTTTCGTACTTTTCAGATCGGACACACTGCAGCAGGGGGTCGGTTTTATTGTGAAAATGTTTACGGGATTTTCGACGAATCCCGGGATTCAAAGCTTCTTGAGCCAAACAATGACCGGCCCGGTGATCGTATTCGGGATCATGGCTCTGGTCGGTACGACAAGGCTTGCAAAAAACACCTATAACCGCGTGAAGGACCACAAAAGAACGAACGCAATGGTTTTTGAATGTGTCTCTATGGCGGCGACACTCTGTATCCTCGGCATTTGCATCCTGACAATGTCCAGCCAGACATACAATCCGTTTATCTATTTCAGATTCTAAGAAAGGAGTACAGCCATGAAAAAAGTACTTTGCCTGATTTTCATCACTGTCTTTATCGGCATTTGTTTTGTGCCGCTGGCCGGGCAGATTTTCGGTCATAAAAATGTAAACGCGGAAAAGCGGGAACTGGCTGTATTGCCGAAACTTATGACTCCCCAAGGACTTAACATGGGATATACAAAAGAGCTGGACGATTATTTTACGGATAATTTCGCTTTCCGGACCGACCTGATTACCGTCAATGCCAAGCTGTATGCCGCGATATTTGCCCAGTCGGTATCCGACAAAGTCATAATCGGGAAAGACGGCTGGCTCTTTTTTGCACCGACCGTCAACGACTATACGAAAAATCATGTCCTGTCGGACAATGAGATCTACCGGCTCGAGAAAACGCTCGAGATACAGAAATCAACACTGCAGGACCGGGGTATTTCGTTTATTTTCATGATAGCGCCGAATAAATCCTCCATATACGGGCAGTATATGCCGGATCGTTTCCTGCAGGTCGGGACAAAAAGTAATGCCGAGAAGCTGTTTTCTGCCTTTGATGCCGAGGGGTTCGATTATCTGAACCTGTTTACGGCGCTTCGCGGAAATGACACGCAGCTCTATCATAAGCTCGACACCCATTGGAATAATTACGGCGCCATGATCGGATACAATGCGCTGCTGAAGAAAGTGACAGAGATGGATCCTGCCTTTTCCTATGACTCGCATGAGGGTCTGGTGCCGACACCGGAAAGATCATGGTCGGGAGATTTGAGCGCAATGCTTTATCCCACATCAAATCAGTTGGATATGGAGTATATTTTTCCGGTTGCGAAAAAATATAAAACGGATCGGCCCATCCGTTCCATGGAGGATTTGACCATCAGTACGACTTGTGAGACCGGATCGGAGAATCTTCTGATGTTCAGGGATTCGTTTGCGAATGCGCTGATTCCGCTCATGTCAAATGAGTTTGCGTCGGTGACATATTCTCGCGCAACACCATACGATTATTCGCAGCTTCAGGACAGCACAGATGTGGTGGTTCTGGAAATTGCAGAAAGAAATCTTCCGAACCTGCTGCTGCAGGCACCGCTTCTTCCGACTGCTCCGGCGGCATTTGCTGAAAACATAACACCCGCGAAAATGGATATCACTTCAAAGGTCATTGACTCCGCAGATTCTTTCCGCATCTTTGGTCTGGCGCTGCCCCCGGAATACCGTGCGGACAAAAATTACGATATCTATATCCGCCTGCACAGTGCGGACGGTGTCTATACATTTACGGCGTTCCCGATTCTGGAGGATGGATATTTCAAAGAGGATACAGCGAAAGCAAATGCTGCCTTTTCGCTGATGATCAACAAGAGTTCACTTCCCGCCGGAAAATATACGATGGAAGTTGTTGTAAGAGATCCGTCCGGAACATGTTACGGCGGAACGGACGAGACCGCGGTGATCACAATTCCCGATAAATAGTTACGGTGACACGATCTGCAGTATAGCTGTCAGATCATAATCCGTGCGGAGATAGCTGCGGTTATTCGTGTCTGAAAAATGCCACCATTCGCTGTTAATGGTTGAGAACCCGCAGCTTCTCATGATGTCAGCCATATAATTCATATTTGCTTTCGCAGTGGCCGTCATGTTGGGATTATCACGATTGGATGATGCATCGAGTGTGTGAATGGGCGACGGCATCTCGATCGGTTTTCCGTCTTTGTCGAGAAGTGACATATCGATGGCACAGCCCTTGTTATGAACGGATCCAAAACGGGGACCGGCCAAGTAGGTTCCTGTTTTATATTTATCATAAAGAAGAACCGTGACACTATATGGCCGGTAGGCATCATAAATAATGATTGAATACCCGTCCTTTTCAAAAAGAGCCTCTGCCTGTTTCAATTTATCCAATGTGTCTTTTTGCAGCAGACACACATCGCGGCCATAGACATTGTATCCAAGAAGATTATTGTCTGTCGCAAAGAGCATATTGAACGTGATGCCCGTCGAATTTTCTTTTACGTCGACAAGATTATCTTTGAGAAGAGTCGAAACGAGATAGTAGCTAGGTTCAACCGCAATTTGCTGTGCAGCTGAATAGATTGTTCCGTTCGTTATGGTTACTGTGGCATTCACCGGAAAAAAATCCATATAGGAAATGACAGTTCCGTCCTCCGCGATGACTTTCCCCAAATCCTGTCCAATTACAAATGCAGGATCCGAAACAAGATCAATCCCCTTATGAAGCGTCAGCTTGCCTTCTTTAACATCAATTTCAATGGGCACGGGGGTAGGGGAAGGTGTGGAAGCCGGATCGGAGGCGGGTGAGGGAATCTCAGTTGCTGCCGGCGTTAAGGAGGGCGTATTGGGATCTACAAGGACCGGCATAGTGATCACGGCATCATGAAGCACGAGGGTTGCATTTGCAGCCAGCAGTGTGCCGTCATCCGTATAGATATCAATGCAGGGACGGGTTTCGACACGGGTTGGTTCCAATTCCGTAGGAGCCGGTGTGGTATATGTAGATAATTTTACAATTAGTTTGTTGTCAAATTTTGTCTCTACCGGGCCCATTTCTTCTTTGGGCGGCACATAATAATACAGTTTCTGTGCGGGAAGCTCGCCGGATGTCATTTCAGTCTTCAGACACCGGGTCTGTATATAACCCGTTTGTGTATCGTGGTAAATGATCTTGCACCAGATGTCCCCGTATTCGGTAATCTCGAATTCTGCCCCCAACACAGCTGCGCCTACAATCTTGGAGGCTGTACTTGCCGTTTCTCTTACATAAGCATAGTCATCCTCCAATGCAATAACCTGCCCGGACATATAGGTACGTTCGGTTGCCGTTACGGTCGGTGCTTCGGTCTGTAAAGTCTGACTGGTGGACTGCGTTGTTGAGGGCGATGTGGCGGAAGGCTTTGGTTTTGCCGTACACGCAACGCTCAACAGGCATATGGATATGCTAAGAAGCAGGGAAATGATTCTCTTCATAGAGCCCCTTTTCATGAGGTGAATTCATTTTGATGGGAATATATACGATGAAATAGTAGCACTTTCCGTACACAATCTCAATGAAAAACCCAATGGGTACCGATTCTCACTGCACAATGTACAATTGACACGACAACCTTCCATGTTTAGAATGATAAAGTGTTTATCGACAATTGCGGCACACAGAGATGGGTGCCGATTATTTTTCCGGAAGCTGACAGCAATCAAGAGACAGAAAGCGGGGGATATTTTTGCCAGAGAAACTGCATGAGGAATGTGGGGTATTCGGCATCTATGACAGGAATCACCTGTCACTCGCGCCGCTCGTGTATTATGGCCTTTTTGCCTTACAGCACCGTGGGCAGGAGAGCTGCGGCATAGCGATAAACGACGATGGTTTTATCCGCTGTCATAAGGCGATGGGACTTGTCGGCGAAGTTTTTCGTCCGGATGTTATAGCCAAGCTTTCGGGCACGATAGCAATCGGGCATGTACGTTATTCAACGACGGGCGGAAGTGTGTATGAGAATGCACAGCCTCTTGTAACACAATATATTAAAGGCACCCTATCCATTGCTCACAACGGGAATCTGACGAATACGGTCAAGCTCCGTCAGGAACTTGAGGAACATGGTGCCATTTTTCAGACAACAACGGATTCAGAAGTGATTGCATACCAACTGGCGAAAGAGCGTGTAAAAACGCACTCCATCGAAGCGGCCGTTGAAGCGGCAATGTATGTCATAGAGGGGGCTTTTGCGCTGCTCGTCATGAGTCCGAGAAAACTGATCGCAGCTCGTGACCCATACGGCCTTAAGCCTTTGTGTATCGGAAAAATCGCGGATTCCTATGTGTTTGCATCGGAGACCTGCGCTCTCGATGCAGCAGGGGCAACATTTGTCCGCGACGTGGAACCGGGTGAGATCGTCGTTTGTGACGATGATGGCCTTCGATCCATCCGCACACACTGTACCGGCGGATGCAGCAAATGTATTTTCGAATATATTTATTTCGCGCGGCCGGACAGTTATATTGACGGCATCAGCGTATATGAGGCGCGTCTGGAAGCCGGCCGGCTCCTCGCGAGACAATATCCGGTCGAAGCCGACGTCGTAATCGGTGTTCCGGAATCCGGACTCGACGCTGCGAGCGGGTACAGCCTGGAATCCGGCATCCCGCTTGTAAGAGGATTTGTTAAGAATAATTACATCGGTCGTACCTTTATAAAACCGGATCAGTCCCAAAGGCAGGAAGCTGTCACCATCAAATTGAATCCGGTCAAATCATCTGTCAAAGGCAAACGGGTCGTCATGATTGACGACTCCATCGTGCGCGGCACGACCATTGCCAAGATCGTCGGGATGCTCAAGGCCTGCGGCGCAACCGAGGTCCATGTCCGGATCAGCGCACCGCCGTTTTTGCATCCGTGTTTCTATGGCACCGACGTCCCGTCCGTCGACCGTCTGATCGCGCGTCAGCATACCGTTGAGGGTATCTGCAAAGTGATCGGCGCCGATTCTCTCGGATATCTTCAGGCGGACAGTCTCGGCGACATGATTTCCGAGCCCGGCCACCGCTACTGTGACGCCTGTTTCACCGGCAACTATCCGAATGAACAGACCGGAATCGATACGGGCGGCAATGGCAAGGAAACCGAAGATCTGCAGGGTGGCTGTGCCGGAATCGAACCGTTCTAAGGAGGAATCATGCCCGTAAAAGCTGTACTTTTTGACATGGACGGCGTTCTGCTGAACAGCGAGCCTCTTCATGATGATACGAATCTGGAAATTCTCAGAGATCTGGGCGTCGAAGCTGACCGCTCGATCACGGATCCGTACGTCGGCCGCACCAGCGAAGCACTGTGGGGCGATCTTAGGGAACGTTTTCAGTTGGGACTGTCGATAGAAGAACTTATGGACCGGCAGTGGGAAACCAATATCCGTGCGCTTCCGCATTCGGGCATTGGTCCTTCTGCGGGACTCGATGACCTTCTTCAATATCTGAAAGAACATCATATACGCGCTACGGTTGCTTCCTCCTCGCGCGGAACTTTTGTCGCCTCGGTTTTGGAACATCTGCAAATCAGAGATTTCATGGAGGGTTATACCTGCGGCGAGGAAGTTGAGCACAGTAAACCGGCTCCGGATATTTTTCTTCTGGCAGCGGAAAAAATGCACGTTTCCCCGTCGGAGTGCATGGTGATTGAAGATTCATCCGCAGGGGTTCGGGCAGGGAAGGCCGCCGGTATGTTTACCGTCGGATATGCGAATCCGACATCTGAAGGACAGGATGTGTCGGTCGCGGATGTTGTCGTTCATCATCTTGCAGATGTGCGCAGGATTCTGGACGAAAAAAACAGCGCGGAATCCAATACTGGAATTTTTGCATAAAGTTTCTCGAAAAGACGCGATAAACGTCGATATCCTGCGAATATTCGAAAATCATCCAGATATTTTACATTGCATGCTTGACAGGACGTCAACTCGCCATTATGATGATGAAGCGCTTTTACTTGAAGTGCCGAAGTGCACGTTCTATTAATGATACAGGAGGACAAGGAACCGATATGAAGACGTATGTTGCTAAGCCTACGGAAGTCGAGAGAAAATGGTTCGTCGTTGACGCTGCGGGCATGACGCTCGGACGTCTTGCCAGTGAGGTCGCGAAGATTCTGCGCGGCAAGAACAAGCCGACGTATACACCTTTCATCGATACCGGCGATTTTGTTATTGTAATTAATGCTTCCAAGCTGGTCCTTACCGGAAAGAAGCTTGATCAGAAGTTCTATCGCTATCACACAGCCTATGCAGGCGGACTCAAGGAGACCAGCTATCGTAAACTTATGGATACGAAGCCGGAGAAAGCATTTGAGTTAGCCATCAAGGGCATGCTCCCGAAGAATGCGATGGGTCGTCAGATGTTCAGAAAGCTCAAAGTCTATGCCGGCGACAAGCATGAGCACGCCGCACAGAAGCCTGAGTTACTGACGATTGATGTATAAGAGAGGGAGGATCAAGACAAATGGTTAAGAAAACTGCGAAAGTTTATTTCTATGGTACGGGTCGCCGCAAGAATGCAGTAGCCTGCGTTCGCATCGTCCCCGGTACAGGAATCATTACAGTCAACGACAAGGACATCAATGAATATTTTGGCCTCGAGACACTGAAGCTTATTATTCATCAGCCACTCGTTGCTACAGCTACCGAAGGCAAGTTCGACCTGATCTGCAAAGCGGTCGGCGGCGGTATATCAGGACAGGCCGGCGCAATTCGCCATGGTCTTTCCCGTGCCCTGCTCCAGGTAGACTCTGATGCTTACCGTTCCATTCTTAAGAAGGCCGGGTTCCTCACACGTGATGCACGTATGAAGGAAAGAAAAAAGCCGGGTCTCAAGAAAGCAAGAAAAGCGTCACAGTTCTCCAAGCGTTAATCGAATCCTGCGCCGTGCTTTGGAGAGGCCGTCTTCGGATGGCCGGCTATATAGCTTAAGCTGCGGACACATCACATTCACGTTGTATCAGCTTACGCGGCGTATCCGTCAGAAATGGCAGGATGCGCCGCGATTGCGTTTTTTGGGGGAAAGTGAGGATTCATTGTGCTTGTAATACAACACGCCCGCATACTGACAATGGATGACAATATCATATTCGAAGATGGTTATCTGATTGCAAAAGAGGACCGGATTCTTGCATTGGGAGCCATGGATTCGTATTCTTCCGGGTTGACTGCCGGTGAAGACGCTGTCGTGATCGATGCAAAAGGTGCATGGCTTCTGCCTGCATTTATTGACGCACACTCGCATCTCGGACTTTTCAACGACAGTCTTGATTATGAAGGCAGTGACGGGAACGAGGACACGGATCCGATCACGCCCCAGCTCCGTGCCATTGACGGAATTCATCATGCGGATATTTGTTTCCGTGAGGCCTATGAATCCGGCGTGTCAATCGTAATGACCGGTCCGGGAAGCGGAAATGTCATGGGCGGACAGTTTGCCCTGATCCGTACATATGAGAATACTGTCGATCGTGCGATCATTCAGGCGCCCAGCGCACAGAAGATCGCGCTCGGGGAGAACCCCAAGCAGGTATACGGCAAAGAAAACAAGACGCCGTCCACGCGTATGGGGACCGCGGGACTTCTCCGCGATACGCTTTTCAAGGCCGTGGAATATCGCGAGAAATGGGACGAATACATCACCGACAAAGCCCTCTATGACGCAGCGGTTGCCAGCGCGGCCCAGGAGATTCCGGATGTGCCGGATCGCCCGGATTTCGATCTGCAGCTCGAATCTCTTCGTCCGGTTCTGACCGGGAGCATTCCCCTCAAAATTCATGCTCACCGTCAGGACGATATCCTGACAGGCGTCCGTATCTGCAACGAATTCGGACTTAAATATACACTGGAGCACTGTACAGAGGGACATCATATAGCAGATGTTCTTCGCGGCGAATATATTGCGGGGCAGGCACCCGGACGCGGCACCGGCAACCGAAAAGGCAAAGGCGGTATGCTGTTGGGCGTCATTGTCGGACCTACAATCGGTGACCGTTCCAAGCCGGAACTGTCTTCCCATACAATCAAAACAGCGGGCGTCCTGCACAAGGCCGGGCTGCCTGTGGCTATCATGACGGACCACCCCAGCCTTCCGCAGCAATATCTGGCACTGTCCGCGGCTCTTGCCGTCAGAGGCGGCATGCCTTCGATGGATGCGCTGGCATCGATTACATCGACCGCTGCGAAAATTTGCGGAATCTCCGACCGGTTCGGCAGTCTGCATGAAGGGAAAGCTGCGGACTTCACGTTGTTTACGGGCGATCCTTTCGACTATCTCAGCGAAGTACAGCTGTTCGTCGGACAGGGAATTGTCCGGTATGATCCGGCAAATCTCTATTCGGAAGCCTTGCAGGAGACAAAGTGATGCCGGCGCTTCTTTCGCTTTTATCCCACTCGACAGAGGCGACAGAGCATATCGGGCAGTCTCTGGCCGGCTGTCTGCGATCCGGGGATATTCTGACGCTTGACGGTGATCTGGGTGCCGGCAAAACGGCACTGACACGCGGCATTGCACGAGGACTCGGCCTGACATCACACGTATCGAGTCCGACTTTTACGATTGTTATGGAACACCCTGCAGAAAAAGAAGGACAGCTGTCCCTCTACCATTTCGATGTATACCGCTTGCAGGACGGAGACGATTTTCTGGATTCCGGTCTGGACGAGTATTTGTACAAGGACGGAGTCAGTGTGCTGGAGTGGGGCCGGCTTGTCGCCGACGCACTTCCCGAAAATATTCTCCGCATCTCCATGCACGGATCGGACGAGACCCGCAGAATTGACATTTCATTTCCTGACTCGCGAAAAGAAGATTTGGCGAGTCTTGCCGATTCTCTGACAGGAGATCTTAAATAGCACAAAACGATGATTCAACGGGCGTTTAGAACTGAATAATTTATTGTTTCAGCAGAGCACTTATCAAGACAGAATAAAATTGCTGTTTTCGTGCTATTTGATGATGGTTCTAGTTATAATCGCTTTCCGTATTACTTACAGATGCTCTTAATCTTGCCGGTGCTTTCAGCAACTTCAAATGTATCAACGAATTTTTGGGGAGGCAGCCCTGAAATTGCAATCGACATCAGCGGGTATACCGCCTCAATCCCGTGGCGGGTTTTTGCTGTAAAGTATCCCTGCTTCAAATCATTTTCAGAATAGAAATCCGACGACATCTTTTCGAATTGCTCAACAATTTGCCGGCATATCTTTTCGACATCCGCGCTTTGAGAAATAGCTATGAAATCATCGTCATCGCCATGCCCGAGAAAGGATTCCTTCGGGATATTCCTGATCAAAATCTGCGAAAGTCTTTCCATGACCATGTCGCCCATATCTGAACCGTACACCTCGTTGTATGCTTCAAAATTGTCAATATCAAAATCCAGAACACTGGATCGATCCGAGGGTGCTATGGATAATTCAAATTTATTAGTCTGCGAATGACCGGGAAGATCATTCTCCGGAGTCGTGCTCGCTGCTCTGACAATTTCGATATGCATGGACCTTTCAAGCAAATCCTTAACTGTCACGATACCAAAGTATTTCCCGCCTTTTGTCACCGTTATAAAGTCGTATATTTTTTCGGGTTCTCTATTGATCGCAATTTTTACCACAATATCAATCGTTGTAAAAAAGTCCACGCAAAGAAAATCTTTGCACATAATCAGTTCAATTTCCCTATTGCAATATAGGCTGTACCCATATTGACTGCTCAGTTTTGCATTCAACTGGTTCCGGGTAGCTACTCCAATAAGTTCATTATCAACAATGACACAGAACCCGGGAACAGTCGGATCAGACTGGATCATCTGACTCACCAGAGATATTTTGGCGTCCTGCGTTATTGTTCCAATTCGCGTACAAAGATTTCCAATGTAGAAATCAGAAATCTTCCTACTGGAAGTGTGTGTGTCGTTTTTGACATCGTCCATCGTATTGATGCATAGTTTCCTTTCAATCGATTCAGCAGTGCTCATTGAAATCTCCCCCCGTCCGTGATTTTCTTGTTCTGGTTTAAGTGTATTCGAGGGATGTAATATAAGAATTCTGCTTCGATGATATTCGTGTAAGAATTCTGAATCGTCTGATGATTACAGAAAACAGCCGGATATGTTGAAGATTAGAAACAGGTATTCACTGGAACGGAATTGCAATCTGCTGTTTTTAATCATGCGCGTTACCTGTATAATGAGCCTGAGATGCTGCCGCACGTAGGGGGAACTCCTGGGTGCAGTCAATATTGACGATAATGCATCCTTTCCGCAAATTGTCTCAGTCCTGCATTAGGAAATGAAGGAGTAACCTATGCTGATTCTTGCCTGTGACACATCCAATTCCGCATGTTCCGCCTGCCTGTACCGGGACGGCCGGGTGATTGCGCAGTCGCTGCTTTCGACCGGGCGAACGCATTCTCTGACGTTCATGCCGATGGTGCACGACCTGATGAAGCTAAGCGGACTTACTTATCCGGAACTCGACGCATTTGCGTGCACCGTCGGACCCGGCTCTTTTACAGGCATCCGCATTGGCGTCAGCGCAGTAAAGGCGATGGCGATGGCCGCGGATAAGCCGGCTGTACCGGTCTCAAGTCTCGCCGCGCTCGCTTTTCCTTTTTGCAGTGAAAAAAACACGCTGGTCGTCGCCATGACGGACGCGCGTAATCGCCGGGTATTTTCATCTGCATATTTCGAAGGCACACAGGTGATTCAGGAAAAGGCGAGGACGATTGAAGATTTAATGGAACTCTGCGCCGAATGGGAGAAATCTTTCTCTGCATCCGGATCGGCTGGAACTCCCGCCTATATCCTCTGCGGAGACGCGGCTGCAACATATACAGGTGAAGATTTTTTTTGCATAAATGCAGCATCGGCACCGGAGCTTTTCGGACGCGAAATTCAACCCGTCTCTGTCGCGGAGTTGGCTTTCCGGCTGATCGGCAGCGACACGGCGGCGAATCTGTCCGAACGCTTTCCGCCGCAGATGCTGATGCCGGTCTATCGTGCCAGGACGTCAGCCGAACGGCTCTTTTCACAGAAGGAAGAAGTCCATGACTGATTATTCAATTGAAGCAGCCGGACTTACGGATCTCGATCAACTCATACGTGTGGAAGGCGCCTGTTTTCAGACACCGTGGAGCAGGGATTCTCTTTTTGCTCTGCTGTCTGATCCGACGAAATGTCTCTGTCTGGTTGCGTGCCGGCAGGAATCGGATTTTCGAAGGGTTCTCGGATATATCGGCCTCATCCATGTTCTCGACGAGGGAGAAATCGCGAACATCGCGGTGCATCCCGAATACGCTGGTCAGGGAGTCGGGTTTGCTCTGCTTGAAGCCGTAAAACAGTTCTGCGCGGAGTCGGGAATTCTCACAATTCACCTTGAAGTGCGGCCAAGTAATGCCCCGGCTCTCGCCCTCTACCGAAAATGCGGGTTTTTGCTTACGGGCAGACGAAGAGGATACTATTCGGATACCGGGGAAGACGCACTGCTTATGGCGTGGAATGTCATGTGAATATCACAGGAAGCAATGGAATTGTCCCTTGGTTTTCACGCAACTGCCCAAAAATTTTCTGATTCACCCTGTTTTGGTTGACATAGCGAAAACCAGTCCATATACTTATTTTGATGGTATTGTTTTTTTGTGCGTCTGCACTTCAAGGAGGAAAAAGATGGTCTCTCGTACCGTTATTTTTACATGTGATGAAGCCCTTCAGATGAAAGCCGTTGCTGTATTGATACAGAAAGCCTCTTCTTTCAAAAGCAGTATTTATTTGAGCCGCAGCGGCCGCCGTGCGAACGCGAAGAGCCTTCTCGGAGTTATGTCTTTGGGAATTGAGAACCAGGCCGAGATTGAAGTTTCCGCTGACGGAGACGATCAGCAGGCGGCTTTGGATTCGCTTATTGAGTATTTGGAGAATCCCGGCGTGTTATGAGTTCAGAAAATACCGTATTTGATGCCCGATTGGATGTAGTGCCAACGAGCCCGGGTGTGTACCTGATGAAGGACACCTCGGGTTCTGTTATTTATGTAGGCAAAGCAAAGAACCTTCGAAACCGTCTCCGCAGCTATTTCTGCAAAAATCCGGCCGGGAATGAAAAGGTTCTCGCAATGATTTCGCACATTGCCGATTTTGAATGTATCGTCGTGGGCAATGAACTCGAAGCACTGCTTCTTGAATCGAATCTGATTAAAAGATATCAGCCGCACTATAATATTCTTCTTCGCGATGACCGGGGATATCCCTATGTCTGCATTACGATGCAGGACGAATATCCCAGAATTCTGAAAGTGTTCCGTGTTGGACCGGATAAAGAAAAAGGCGCACGCTATTTCGGACCCTACCTCGGCGGCGATCTGTATGCCGCGCTGATGACTCTCCGAGATATTTTCCCTACGAAAACCTGCCGTCGGGTCCTGCCGAAAGACATCGGAAAACAAAGACCGTGCCTGAACTACTATATCGGCCGCTGTGTGGCTCCCTGTAAAGGCGATGTTCCGGCATCCGCGTATCGCGCAGTCATGGAAGATATCTGCCGCTTTTTTGAAGGAAAATATGAAGGCATCCAGAAGGATCTATCCGAGCAGATGCAGGCGGCTTCGAAACGTCAGGACTATGAACATGCGGTCATTTACCGCGACCGGCTGCAATCGCTCGTAAAAATCATGGAGTCACAGAAAGTGTCGCTCCCCAAGGCGTCGGATCTGGATGCCATCGGCGTGAGCCGTGATGCAGGTGAAATCTGTATCCGCAAGCTGGAAGTCCGCGGCGGCCGTGTAATCGGTTCGCCGACATTTTTTCTCGCGGACCACGGAGAAGAGTTGGATGAGATTCTCACGGCTTTTATCGAACAGCATTATCCCAACGTGTCGTTCATTCCACCGGAAATTCTCGTGCAGGCGCTGCCTGCTGACTGTGATGCTCTGTCGGACTATCTCCGTCAATTCTCCGGTCACAAAACGCAGCTTCGTATTCCGCAGAGGGGCGATGGCGTCAGTCTGCTGAAGATGGCATGCGATAATGCGGGCGAGGCGCTGATGCGCCGGATTCTTCGCGTCGGAGATTCAGAAAAGGCGCTGACAATGGCTCTTGAAAATTTGTCGAAGCAAGTCGGTCTGGACCGGCCTTTGGAACGCATCGAAGCATATGACATATCAAATATGGGCGCAGATGATCAGGGCGGCGGCATGGTGGTTTTTCATAACGGACGCCCCGACCGTGCCAGCTACCGGCTTTTCAAAATCCGCCGCAGCGAGGAACAGGATGATTACGGCGCTATGCGCGAAGTCCTGCGCAGGCGTTTTGCCCACATGGGCGAGGCCGAGTTCGCCCGCACACCGGACCTGATCCTGATGGACGGCGGACTGCAGCATGTGCAGC
>Ga0302293_10000356_pt1 | contig 24767 bp, 23 predicted proteins | sample III_Fen_N2_2_FD_198758 | JGI IMG/M metagenome (GOLD analysis project Ga0302293, IMG submission 198758) | Peat permafrost microbial communities from Stordalen Mire near Abisko, Sweden - III_Fen_N2_2 | ecosystem: Environmental > Terrestrial > Soil > Wetlands > Permafrost | place: Sweden: Abisko...
ACAATCCTTCAAATGTGAAATCGCTCAGGGGATCGGGATCAGGGACCCTGAACTTCGGTAAAGTGGGGACAAATGTAATAAAAGAATTGGGAGTTGCGGGAGGGAAGCGGAAAGAGGAAATCTTCGCTAGTGCAAAACAAAAAATCGAAACCATCCCGGCGCACTTTCAACTTTACTCTTAATAGTAACCGCTCCAGCTTTGCTGGATTTTCACATAGTGGACAGCACCCCACTAGCAACCTGAGGTTGCAGTGGTTGAGCCTTGCATAGCAGCCATTATGCGAACTGGTAGTCCATCGGAGGGACTTATACGTTGTATTGCGCTTTACACTTGTATCAGAATCTGCCCCAGTGGGCAAGCTATTTTTACTGACCTTATGCGGTTGGATGCGTTCGGAAACGCAAGGAGATTGCGGCCAAGCCGCAATGACAAGCGGAAGCAACGATGACACCTGGCGCTGTGATGCGCGGGCAACTTGCCTTTGCGCAAGGGATCGTGACCCGTAGGGGCTTGTTTTTATACTGAATACAGCCTAAAAACGGCACTGACACGGCGAAATTAGCGAAATATGCAATGTTTTACAGTCTTATACAATCTTATACAATGATCTTTTGTCATAGCTTTATGACAAAATAGTGCTAGATTTTAGGCATGAAAACAACACTAGAAACCCTCATAGACAAGTACAACGCCACCCAACCACGTGGGACAGGCATCAGGCTAATCATTCAGCCTGTGGGTGATCGCCTTTATCTGTACTATGCAGCCTATCTTGATGGCAAGCGAGTACGAAAGGGCATCAAAGGTATTTCTTGCCCTGTAGGGGCTTCTGTGGCCGACCAGCGTGCGGCGTACCATGAAGCAGAAAGAGTCGTCAAGAGTTTTGGCAAGAACTATTCAAAGATGGCTGCAGACTTGAACACATCGAAGCCACAAAAGGCCACAGGGAACACGATAGCTATAAGACTTGTCGAGTGGCTTGCTACCTATTCCCAAATCAAGTCAGGGAACCAATACACAGTAAAGACAGCCTCAAAGTATATCACAGAGTTTTTCGGTAAAGATAAAGACCTAGGCGACCTAAAGCCCTTCCAAGGTGCAGACTACACAACCTGGCTCAAAGATAAGGGGCTAGGTGGCCACTCTGTAGCGAATCATGTGGGAAAGGCGCGGACGTTCTTTAGATGGTGCCAAGGGCGTGAATACTGTGCCCGTATCCCAAAGCTTGTGCGTGAGATACCACGCACAGACCCGCTGACCAAGGCGATCAAGCCAGAAGAACTAGAAGCGCTGCACAAGGCTGAGTGCCAAGACTACAATTTGAAAAACCTGTTTCTACTAGGGTGTAACTGCGGCACTAGAAAGTGTGATCTGCTGCGGTTGACCTTTGCAGATGTGGGCTGTATGGTTAAAGGGGTATTTGTAGTGAAAGATATCGCCACCTACACACAGCACAAGACAAAAGACCCTGCAGACATCTACTTGAGCACAGAATCTAAGGGCTACATACTTGACCAGTGGGAACGCTCAGCGAAGACTCTAGAGGCTCCTGTATTCGGGATCTCCCGCAAGAACCAGCCAAAGGTGTGGAAAGCATGGCTCAAGGCTGCGAAGGTCACCAGGCCTATAAAGGTGTGCTACTTGCGCCACACTGCAGCCACGCGCCTAAGAGCCAAGGGGTGTGACGCTAGGGTGATTCAAAAGATTATTGGTTGGAAGAACCTATCCACGATGGACAAGGTGTACATGGGTGAAGATAAAGCTAGGCTGCTTGAGGCTGCACAAGGGCTTTGATGCTAAGCAGACCAATATGATCGATAGGTCTCATACAATACGTAGGCTGCGATTTGCAATAGCTTGGAAGGTAACTTCATGATTCAACTAAGGCAAACGGATTCCTGGGAGGCTGCATTTGCTACCAATGATGCAAGAACCGCCAGTAATGGAAGAATAGGTCCGAAGAACTCTTCCATTTGAAACAGAATCTGAGCCGATTTCATTCATACCAATAACAGCCACACCTGTGCAATACTTGTCAGGAGCCGGGACAGACACGCTGTCACCAGTAGGTAGCGTATGTGAATAAGCAAGCAAAGCGCCTGAACTATCCTTACACCAAACATCTGTGGTCGAGTCGTAATAGCTGACTCCGACACTATAACTGTTCTGGGTATCTTCTGGGTGAACAAAGGTGTGAGAATCCTGTGCACCATAGGGAATACCGTTGAAGAACTTTGGATTGATCCTCAGTGTGACAGGAAGACTATCTCCGTTGTCATCATACCATGCGACTGTCACTGAATCACTCAGGGGCATCATAAAATTTACGCCAATATTATTTCCATTTCCCTTGTAACCCCGTATTTTAAACACGAAATTAATGCCCTCCGAGCCTGTTACCGAGTTCATTGCTACGAACCAGAGATGCATAGAATCAGGGTAGGCATCAAGAGTATAGGCTACTGTAAAATACTCAAAGGTTGCTTTGTACTTGGTGTTATTCGGAGAATCAAAGCCTGTGCAACCAGCCAAAAGGCAAATCATGAACAACAAGATTAACTTCATATGAACCTATTGGAAAAGCAGTAGCTGAAGTGCCGGAAGAGATATTCGTGTGCCAGGTAAAATTACGGTTGAAGTGCCATTCCCACTCACGGTGGATATGCCCACAGGACCAACTTGTATAACGGTATTGGCAGGCAATGACGCTGTGATTTTCTTGAGCGTGGTTTTGGAAGTCAATGATGCATCTTCTTCACCAAAAGACTTTGCACTCCAACTAATAGCCCCCGCTTGCTTATGCGCAAAAATTACGGTACCGGAAAAAAGTTGTGTTGTGCTGCTTAATAATGCAGTTGCGTCGAAGAGCGTTCCCCATTGTGGGACAATGACCATATCCGAATCACCGTTGGCTGCTTTACGAGCAAGGCATTCTGCATTTATACAATCATGCAAGACCTCAACGAAATCAGGCGTTACTGGGTATGCTGAAACAAACACAGGGAGTTTACCGGTGGCACCCGCGGTTCGGGTTCGCCTGAAAATATGTTGCATATATACAGGGTCCAGGCTACCCTCGGGCTGCACACCAATATTTGTATCCAAGGCTCCTAATACAGCTGCGCTCGGTACGCTTTGGCTACTGACTGGAAAAACGCTCAGTGGTTCAACAAAAGTCACTGATGGCACTAATGCTTGACTGTTTAGATAATTCCATCTCAGCCACATTTCCCGAGCCTGGTCTGGTCGATCAATAATCCACAGGTGGTCTGCGAAACTCAAGATTGCGCGGTGGTTAGTGACGCCTGCATTGGAGGTGTGCTTGACTTCAAGGCCATGGAAAAAAGGTGCGACAATATGTGTCAGGGAATCATCCAGGTATGCAGGCGACCCACCAGGGAACGCATCGGGACTCTTCGGAACCACATCATTCTCGATAACGCTCCTTGTACCGTTAAAAATTTTAGTCATTTCATCGTCATTCACCCAGCTAAATCCCGCCGACAATTCCATAAAGAACATCATATACCCGTTAATAGTTCCATCACCCATATTATAGACTCCTGGAACTGCACGCAAAGCCTTAAAAAGATCGGAATAATGAATTTTTCCGTTTGGATTTTCACCACCATAGAGAGCCACATTTTCTGGGAGCATACAGACATTGTGGTCACTGAAACGAGCGACGGACTCCCTCTTACTAAACCCAGGGAATGCTGGATCAAGGAGAATCGGACCGTTCCCAATACCAGAACGGTCTAACGTCACCGACATATTGTCTTGCTGTTCATGACCATCACCAGAATCTAAGACCGCACCGCTTTCGGCGATGATCGACATTGTCAGTGTGTCCCCATTAGCGGCTCGGTCTCGTATTACGCCAACACCATCAGCAAAATAAAGGTCTGGCAGTTTGGGTGCTACAGTTGAGGCTATTGGTATTGGTGGAAGTCCGAGAAACCGCATCGGCTCAAACAGGTACGCACCAAACTGGTCACCAAAAGCCGCGAGCGAGGGGTCATTCTTTAGATACGAAAACACATAAAAGTCTGGGGGCATAACATTGCCGTCATCCACGGTAACGGGAAGGAATTCTGCCTTTCCTCCAGTTCCAGGGGTAACGGTTGGGAGAGGACGCCCAATATTCCTTAACCATTCTGCGTGCTTCAAATACTTTTGAGGAAGTTCATCGCGAGTAATCAGTCCAGCACGAACCATGACCGCAAGCACATAGGGCACGTCGATGTCAACATACTGCAAATAGCCAGAGCCCTCTGAATATCCGCCCGAGTCCCCCGTCTTTGCTTCAAGCCAAGCTTTTAACTTATTGTATGCTGTCTTGTCGTTCTTTGCTACCAGATCCCATAAAGCAACTCCAGCCTTCGCCTTAATCATGATGTTGTTGTTACTGTAACCGTCATGTACAAAGCCAATATAGGAGTCAATTTGATTTCTCAGGTTTGCAGCCATTCCACCCAATGCGGCCTTATACCCATCATCAGCCCAGACCAGAATAGATAAGACATTGAGAAGTTCCGAAGCTCTGTTTATATGGTCATCCCTCCCTGGAAGGATGGGCGAATTCGGATCTGGATTCCAATAGTCCTTTAAGTTGTTCTCGTTATAATAATTGTAGAGAGACCCTGCGTCTATAGCACAATCCAGTATCTCCGGCCAGACCCACCCAACTAGATCAAGAGGCACGCCCAAAAGAGAACGACAAGCTTTTGAAAAATTGAATTTAGATGCGTTTTGGACGATACCAACTAAGTCGTTCTTTGTTTTTTCGTATTCATCATCAAGGCCAAACATGCAGGAGCACTCTTGTAGCACTTGAAGAATCCGAGGACTTGCGGAGAGCATCGTGGAATTTGTTTCAATCAGTGCACTCACAGGCAGCCCACTTTGCGAGCTTTGCGAAGTGACCTCAATTGTGGCTACAGCCTCTAAGTTCATAGCTTGTGTTGCTTGAGCAGGCTCATACTGTCCGAGGGCATTGGAAGATGAAGAAGCAGCAAAGCTGCCTAGGTTTGGCAGGTATTTTCTGGGCGCTCCATGGCGTGCAAGAAGAACATCAGCCAAAAGTATTTGAACATTATTACGCGACGTGATAAAGTTATTCACTTCACTCAAGGCTGAATGGGTCGTTGCTAGTGGAGCCAAGCTGACGTTGTTCACATAGTCGTTGAGCGTACTTTCAAATTGAGTAAAATACGGTGAGTTGACAATCTCTGTGAGATCGCCCTGAGGCAGCGCGACCGTCGCATTATTATTGAGAATGTCTTTATACGTTTGTACGCTCAGTGTTGAACAGAGTCCAGATACAAGTTTGTTATATAGTTCAACCAATCCATCTGTTAGTGCGGAAGTGAAGTCAACTAGCCCGCTACCTAAGGCGAGGGCTCCATGATAAAGCAAACTTCCTGCTGCACTTGCATCATTAGAAATGGCACTCCCAGCTTTTTTAGTCCATCGAACGACCCAGCAAGAAAATTTGCCCGATGAAAAATAGATGTATCCGTTTACAATACTATCCGGCTTTACTTCATTCCAAGTTCCAGTGCTTTCATCGTAGTGCATAAGCGAAAGAGAATCATTGGGGATTCCAAACTGCGTAACTTCTTGAGGAATAGGCAATGCAGCGACGATGGTTTTTCCTGATGCTGGTGTTGCGCTAATCTTGTAGGTCGGACCCTGCTGATCTAGTGGACGATCTGGGTACCTGACTCCAATTGGGTTGTGGCTCAGTCGAACAATCCGTGGGGGAAGTCCATCGCTAAAATCTGACTTTACATATGACAAGTGAAGATTGCCAGGAACCAAATGGGTAGAGCTGAAATTGTAGGTGATTGAAAGCGAGTCACCACTGGTTACCTGTGATGCTGGAATTGGGAGGGAGTCAGGGACTTGATTATCTGCCCACCAGCTTATGCCAAGCCTGCGCTGTTCGGGGAGGGCTAGTTCAAAAATTGCAGGTGATGATCCATGTTCCCTGAAAATAATTTTCTGAGACCAGCCGCTGAGCGAAACGCTTCCCGATGGAAGCACAAGATATCCAGCCAAGGGCTTTCCATCATAAGGAATCACTTGAACCACAATCACGTTGAAATTCCAAGCTGGATACTGGCTGATCCTAAACAAACCACCCACACCTGTAGTGTCGAGAGGTTGCCCCGAAGGCAACTCGTGAAGTGCGTACGGCACGTATGCGGACGATGACGATGTATGTTGCTGAGAGTTCGTTGCAGAACTTGATGCGATTAGGGAGGAGGAAGTCGAGGTAGATGAAGTCGATAATGAGGATGAAACTTGTGCGACCCACCATGTGAAATCAACTATGGCACTTCCAGACGTTACTGTCATGTCTTGGGTCGAAGTCCCAGCATACGAACAGTAAGTGTTGGCTGTCCAGCTTGAAACGTTGCTCACAACCCCCTGACAGCTGACAGCAAAGGACATCTCTGTAGTATCTTTTGCATCAAACCCTGAGATGATTTGATTATAAGGCCAGCCAGACGGGAATCCATAAAGTCGTAAAATATCACCAGCAGATACACTAAGCCGTGTCCGTTGATTGAACGGCACCTGATAAATGGTTGCCTGTGCAAGTACGGGAAGCAGGCACAAGAAAAGCCATCTAAGATGCCGCATATTATCGTACCGTTTCAATCGCAACAGGAGTACATGCTAAAATAGTGGTTCCAGTGTAGTTGTTGCAACCAGATGCCGTAAGGCCATTGGCTGGGTTCGGAAACACGATCCTAAGCTTTGACCTTGTTGCGTAAGCAGTTTGAATTAGGGCTTGGAATTCTTTGGCCTGTGACATCGAGGGCAAAATTTTAATCCACATTGTGTATGGCATACCACCCCAAGGAAATGGCATGTCATCTAACTGGACGAAAAAGTCGTAGTCGATACCATTGGCGTCAGCGACCATGACTGGAGTAAAGTTAGCCGAGAGAATTGAGCAGTCAGATGAGTAAATATATGGGTCGGCTCCTTGACACTCAAAGGCACCGTCAGGAAACTGTGATGGCTGATATACACCAATTCTAGTTCCTGATGAATAACCCGAGATTGCCATTAAAAGGCATGAAATGAAACAGAGTGAATATCGAACTTGCATACCAGAGCCTCCCTTGGGTGGAAAATCACCTCATGACAGCAAGTTAATAATTTCTGGATCAGTCCACAACCAACTGCACGGGCACACCATCCCCCAAACCCTTGATCCACTCAAGCAACTTTTCCACAGTGTCCCTGCTGTCTTTGATCTCACCGCTAAACACTTTCACACCCACGAGAATGCAGCCGTGAGAATCTGAAATGTGGTTGCCCCAATGGATCAAAATATCTGAGCGCCCAGGCACGTCTAAGACGTGAGGCAGCACAACGCCGAAGTGTGGACTCTCCGCAAGTATCACCTTGTAAGTACCCTTTGGAATGCAAGTATGCTCAGCATCTACATTAGGTCTTTCTAATGTATCGCAGGTATTGCCGCCAAAGCTCATTTTGCCTGTTTGTGGTGCTGTCGGTGCAACGGTGTCGCGAATGATTTGGATAGTAGCAATGGCTTGTGTGTCCATCATGCGACCTCTCGAAATCTCTTGCCAGCTTTGTCACCTCTGAGCGCACGCAAAACAAGCGCGTCAACGCCGACGGGCTCACGCTCAAACTCAAGCACTACGCCTGTATGCACATGCAAGATTTTGATTTTGGATTGTTGATTTGTTATGTCCATAATTAGCCCCTCAGTGCAACAGGAACACTGCAGCGATGCCACCAACAAGCAAGCCAATGAGTGCCGCGAGGCCATAGCCTTCAACGTGTGAGCCTGTGCTCGCTCGTGCTGAATCCCTGACAATTTTTGTCACAGTGTCAAGCTTTGTGATGATCGAATCACGCCCAGCCTTTGAGCTATCGCACTCATCAAGAGCCCTTGAGAGTGTGTCTAGGGCTTGCTCTCGCAAGGTATCCCTGATGGTGTCATGCACAACTAAGCGAGCTGCCACGCCCTTCAAACGAGCTTCCACGGTGTCGTGAATCGTGATGTGCTCTCTAAGTGTGTCGATCTTGTGCACTATGCTTGTGATGTGTTGTGCGTACTCACTGGAAGCCGTTTGGCTGTCTCTGTGACCCGCAAGGAACAAGCAGAACGCCGTGAGCACTGCGACTGCAAGCGCGATGATCTTAGTCATCGCTTAGCCCTTGACTCTGTTGGGGCAGCCTGGCGCAGAAGCACAGCCCAGCGTGTCCACCTTGGTTTCCAACTCGGCAACTTTTGCGACTAGCACAGCTTGCTCATTTTTCAAGGCGTCTAAGCTCTCTTTGATCTCTGTCATGTCTGCGCCGTGAGCTTCACCAAATTTTGTGATGAGTGCAGAGATTGAACTTGTCGTGCTTAGTTTGTATGCAAAGAAAAGAATCATCGCACACAGAGCGAGAGCCCCCGCAACATACACGTGCCCCGAAAAGATCGCCACTGCGCCCGCAAGGGCTGAGCCTGCACTCGCTGTGATGCTGTCCATGTGTTAGGCCTCCTCAGTGTGTGCAAGGTCTTCAAACTTTTGCTCAGAAGCCCATTGCAAAAACCAGCTGTTAGGGTGGTATTTTGAGAAGGGCTCACTTAGGCAAGTGGTGGTTTGTGCTTGCTTCTGCACTTGTTCATTTGGCCTTATGGACGGGTACGCGGAGAATGTGACGGCTTTCATTTTCAGAGGCTCCCAGGGTGTGTGCTTTCTGTGCCTAGCATATGCCCCCAGCATCAACAGAGTCGATGCGCTCGAAGATCCAACGCACAACGGGCACAGCCCATGAATTCCCCATGGCCTTGTACCTTGCACCAGTGGGGCAACATTCTGCTGGCTTTCGCTTGTATGGAATTCGTGTGTAGTTATCTGGAAAGCCTTGCAGCCTCTCCGCCTCGATAGGCGTGATGCGCCTGATCTCAGTGGGTGAGACTGTGACAGCTGGGGGGCTTGAAAGCGTGAGTGTTGGACTCAAGCCCACACTCACATTGGAGCCATTTGCAGAAGTGTTGGCTGTGGTGATTGCGATGGCAGGAGGACAAGAGAGCGTGAGCGTCGGGCAGAAGTCTACACCTACTGCTAAGTTCCCTGCAGTGCGATCACAGATTGTAATGCACTCACGAGCATTTCTGGGAGTTGGATTCCTCGCTTCGCTGCACGTGCTAGAAATCCCTTGCAAGCAACTACGCTCAAGCAGGGCTGTGCATGGCTTCCAGCTGGTTCCACGATGTCCGACAAGGAAGATTCTTTTGCGCCGTTGGGGCACTCCGAAGTGTTGAGCATCGAGGACACGCCACGCAATGGAATACCCTTCTTCACTCGCAGACATAAGCCACCCACTGCTTGCCCATTTACCACCAGCAGGCTCGATGGGGGCATCATAGCCTGCAAGTCCTGCCAAGAAGCATCCAAAGGGGTTTCCCTTTGCGCTGAAGACTCCAGGGACATTTTCCCAGAGCACCCACCTTGGCTTGACTTGGTGGACTGCTCGCATATATTCGAGTGTGAGGTTTCCGCGTGGGTCGTCAAGACTCTTGTGGAGTCCTGCAGTTGAGAATGCTTGGCAAGGGCTGCCACCGCACATGAGATCTGTTTTTCCATGGTACTCGCTCCAGTCGATTTTGGTGATGTCCCCGAGGTTTGGCACCTGCGGGTAGTGATGTGCAAGGACTGCGGAAGGGAAAGGCGCGATCTCACTAAATGCAAGAGCCTCCCAGCCAAGGTGCTTGCTCGCGACGCTTGCAGCATCTACACCAGAAAAGCATGAAATAAAACGCATAAGCCCTCTGCAGCCCCGTGAATCTTGGGGTCTGCAGGCTGAGCATATGACGGGCTAAAATGTGCTTGGGATCTCGGTGAGTGTGACTGTTTTCACCATGCTCCCTGGATCAACCGCGCAACCGACCACAAGCCAACTTTTGGAAGCGAGGCGAGAGAAGCCTGTGACATTTAGGCTTAGGCGGTTCAAAAGTTGTACGTCCTGAGTTTGTGCGTAATCAAGAGCGACTTGTGCAGCCATGCGGGGAGTAGCAAGCCATTTGATGAGGTTGGCCATTAGCACCTCTGCCGTCGCACCATCTTGCAGATACTTCGTTTCCAGCACAAACGTGTTCGGCGAACTTTGCCCAATGTAGTCCTGCGCATCCGTTGCAATCCCTAGCAACAATGAGAAAGTAGTGGCGTCTGTGTGCTTCCAATTCTGATGAACGCCGTCATACGTGTAGAGATTTGGCAAGGTGGTGGCACTGCCATCGACGACGATTTCGTGCAAGTATCTCTCTCTTGCGTAGTCCCACCCATACCGCAATTCAAAACGTGAATACACAGCAGACTTTGTTGGGATAGAGCAAGTCAGGTCAGGCAGATTTCTATCTGCAAGCAATACGCAATCATCATTGATTGAGCACACTGCACCAAAGCTCGAACGATCAAGAAACTTTGAAATGACAGGTACCCCGCTTGCATCCGTGTGCACCACATTGGCCGTCACCTGCGCGACATTGCGCACAACATCACGAAGATTTGCTTGCTCTGTGATGCTAAAATCTGCGCTCAATGCGCAACCACTTCCACCAAGTACCCCTGCAGAAAAGTTTGAGTTGTAGAGGTCTTCAATAATTCGGTTGCCGTGGTTGAACTGGTTCAAACTGTACGGGGTGCCCTGGTAATTGATGACACGCCCCCAGCCATAAGCATAGAGCTTCAGCGTCGTCTTAATAGGTATAGTCACTCGCGCCTTTATCTTGATCGCGTTTATCAACAAATATGGGTGCGTCTGCGATTGGATCTCTTCAATGGACACCCAGTCGAGCCGAGCAAAGATGCGCACCTTGCTAAGTGTTTCAAGGCTTATGCCTGCACCGTGCGGTGCGCTTATTGGGTATGCATATGTGTTGTCATAAGAGATGCAACCAAGTGGAAATAGTGTTTGCTTTGTTGTTTCATCGTCATTGAAAATGATGTACATCCCATTTACTGTGGGATTGCTAAGCCAAGCGGCCCAATGAGCATCCAGGTACAAATTCGCGTCATCGATGACAGCTCCGCTGTATGCCGAAACGTCGGGGAACTCAAAAACGAAGTTTACTTCCTGGAAATGTTTTCCGTTGTCTGTGTCAGAATGTGGGGGAATGGAAAACGCAATGGGGTCAGCGATAGTCCCACCGCTCACTGAGTTTTTAATCACAGCCCAAGGGTTTCCACCGACATAGCGCAAGGCAGTCTGGTCATAGCCTGGTGCCTCTGTGCTTACATCGCTTTTGTACGTCTCACTTGCATCGTAGATCTTTGTGGGCAACAAATCCATATCAAGTGTGAGCAAGTTACTTTGCAGCGCTTCGTCTGCTATGTGGTAAGGCAGACCGCTTGCGTGTGTAGCTCGCAGGGAATCACCCCAGCCTCGGCTCACCATGGGGGCGTATGATGTTGAGCCAATAGAGAACGCTGTCAGCTTGTCGCTGTGGATTGCGACATTTTCACCTTCCACTGTGTAGATGACTTGGGAGCAGTCCGCAGGCTTTAGCGCACTAAATTCTGCAGCCTGAAAATTCCAGTCGTCGTTGGTGTCAGTGCGTGCCACTGCTGTATTCGTTTCGCCAGTCGTCGTGAAGTTCACTGCAGTGTTATTGTTCACACTTTGGTTTGTGTTTACAACATTCCAAAATTTATTGTTTTGCTCGTCATAAACACACAGGCCATCATACTCATAGTGTGGCGCGTCGCCAAGCCAAGCGACGGTGATCTTGTCAAGTGACTTCTCGATAGAAACGGGCATGGGCAAGTTTGCACTTGTGAAGTTTCCGTATGTGAGTGGCACCACCTTCTTACCGTTATCTCCCGGGTTCGTTAGTACACGCCCCAGCACTTTATCTGTAAGCACATCTTCACACTGGATGTCTATGCGTCCACTAGAACCGCCTAACTTTATCTCTTCCACCACGCCAGTATATAGCAGTGTTGCACTTTCCACTGCGCTCGGTGCTGGGGTGCTGAGAGTGTAGCTGGTAGTTTGTGTGTAATTCTGCCAGGTGGTTCCACTCACCCACGTAAGCCCAGGCATGGCAGAGTTTGAGACCCAGACTTTTGCTTTTCGTCCAATGATGTTAAATGTTTTTCCCGTCTGCGCGTTTGCTTCTTCAAGCAGCCAGAGTACGTTTGATGTGCTTACGATACCCTGCGGATCACTCCACACGCTTGTGATACTAAACTGAAAGTCTGAAACTTTTGCAAGTGGAGAGAGAGGCCAATTTTCAAAGCTTGAGCTCACCTCACCGCATTGCAAATCAAAGTCATACGCACAAAGTGGATTTGCAGAACCCTTATCTTTTTGCGCTATCCCTAATTGCGTTATAGTTGTTCCATGATGATCGACCCAAGAATCACCAGCGTTTGGGGTGATCTCTAGGTAGATGTGCGAGCCGTTGCTAAAGTCCATAATTAATTCCCTCGAATATCGATAATCAAAGCACGCGCACCCAGCTCACATAGATGTGAGATGAGTAGACGGTAGACGCGACGGCTTGTGTTAGATGCATTGTGAGTGTGGGGTAGCTTCCAACGTTTCCCCAAGTCACAATGCCAGCCCATGTTTTTGCATCTGCTAGCGTGTTCAGATAGGTCTGAAAAGTTGCAGGTAGCAACGATGTTCCCGCGCCGTCGGTAAAATTGATGACCGCCTGCGAAGCCGTTGTGCTGCGTGCCATCATCGTGATCGTAACTAGATAGTTGCCGCTTGTTGAAGGCTTGCTATTGCACGTAGCTACCACCTGATCAGCGGCATAATTTGACGTTGTGAAATTTAGTGTGGTGCCCGCCATCTCAGTTGTGGCGCCGCTTGAGAGACACCCAAGCACATTTGACACTGGCACGCTGCCAGCGCCAGTGGCATACACTGCGTAGGTTGCGTTAGCAACGGTTCCAGAAATATTTGCAGCGGGAACGGTGCCCACACTTAACGTGCCATTATTCCATAGCCATTGCCAGCTCGACGTAGATTTTGTGTACTGCCCCATGTGCGTAGCATCGACCATGAGAATGGTGCCTGAGTTCGCAAAATTTATGCCGTCCCAGCTATTATTGTTTGCACCAGTAATTTCGATTTGTCCGTATTTGCTAGAGTTACTGCACGCTGTTACAGCCGTTGTAGCCCATGCGACACTTGCTAAAGATGCCTTACCATCTAGTGCAGCCTGCAACCCGCTTGTCTTTGCAATTGACAGCGCACTATCTGCGATTGCTGTGGTGATCGCAGTGGTGCCGCTGCCAGTTACAACGCCCGAGAGAGTGATAGGTTGGTTTGCGGTTAAATATGATCCACTTGCCTGCTTGCCATTAATTTGCGCTTGGATTTTATTGAACGCTCCAATCAGTGTATCAGTGTTTGCTAACGCTGCATTTATGCCCACTGCATAGCCTGTCAATAATTGACTTGTGATATCCGTAATCCCGAACCCTGCAACGGTTGTGGGCTTGCTTGCAAGCTGTGCGAATGTCGTAGCGTGTGGATTAGCTGCTGTGAGCTGTGAGTGGGTGTAGGCAGCGGCTCCAAGATCACCTTGAAAGGCTGTGGAGCTAGTAACGCCTAGGGCTAAGCTCTTGCTGATCTCTGCGTAAATTGAGCCTGTCCATCGATACGTTAGATTGGTGTCGATTGTTACATAGATTTTTCCAGTCTCACCGGTCGTGGGTAGTGCTGCCAAATTTGCGAATTCCAATACATCATCGACGTAGCTGGGTAACTGTGTGGAAGGGATTAAGCCTGAGCCGTTGAGAGTCGCCACTCCATTAGCTGCGCCCAAATATGAGAGTGGGATTTGTGCAACATTGGTGACATTCCCCAGCCCAACATTTGCAGCAGTGATGGCTGGCAAGTCACTAAGCGCAAGGCTTGCCGCCGATATCGTGCCACTGTTTATTCTCAAAATGCCCGAGGGTAACACGTTTCCCTGCATCCAAAGCAGTTTGGGTGTATTGAGCGCAATCATCGAGTCTGAGTCAATGTTTAAGCTGTAACCAGCGGGGCAGTCAATGAGTTGCGTTTGTAAACCACCCGTGCCATTTAAACCGACTGGATAGTAGTTCGAACCACCTTGTAAAGCAGACAAAATGCCGTTGCTATCAACTGCTAAGTTTTGTCCAACGATTACACCACCAAGTGCTGCGGTGGTCGCAATAGGTAGCGCAGGGGTCGGTGGGTCAGCCCACACAATTGCGTTGTCAGTTGAGCCCAGGTATTTGTTTGCTGAGTATCCCAGCCCCGCAAGCTCACCTGCACCTACTGCAAACTCCATGGAAGTATTTAGGGCGTTTACATACAAAGTATAGCGGCCGGCTGGCACGCCGTCTGTGTAGTAGTACCCCGTGGTGCCAAGCTCTGCGAGAGTTACAACAGCAGAGCCCTTGTGTATCTCCACAGATGGGCATCCAGAATATACTTGCCCTTGCTGCGCGTTCCCCTTCGGATAGCGCAGAGTGATGCCAAAGCCACAGACAGGAATCGCCATTAGATTTCCCCCACGCCACCGAGGCCGTTAAGCTTTGCCACGTATGAAAAAGTCACGTCGAACTTGTCCGGGCGTGCCCTCGGTGTTATGATCGTTGAGGTGTCTGCGACGCCATCTAGCTTGCAGTATGTGAGAGTAGCACCGATGCCAAGGCCCAGGTCTGTGCTGCTGTCAGGGATCATCGAAAATGGCTTGAGCTGATAGCGAATTCCTGTATTGATCCACACGCGCAGTGCATCCGCTTCTGCCTTCGTTACGCTCTGCAAGCTGAGCACCCCATGAAGCATAGATGGGCCCGCGTCGTAGGTCTGCACAAGGCCTGATACAGTGAGCTTACTTGAGTGGTTCAAGCGAGTGAACCAAAATTTGCTTTCAGGTGATGCACCACGGTTCACGGTGACCTGGTTGCCTGCGAGTGAGAATACAAACGACATATTAGCGTTTCCTCATGTGTTTGTTCAGCGCGGGCATCAGCGTGTCAGCGACGAAACGCTCATTCACAACGCCCTGGATATTCACGGTGACGTGTTGCGAGCTGTTTGTGGTGTTGCTTAGCAAGCGGGCAACTTCCTGGCGAGAGCGTCCGCTGTTGATGGCTGCCAAGCCTTCTGCACCAATTGTTTGCAGTCCACCGTGGTTCACCACGCCCTCGGTGCCCTTCTCATTCACGAGAATGCTTTGCACACCTCCACCAATCACACCACCCGCAGCAAATTTCTGCTGAGAGGTGACCGCGATCTGTGTCGCAGTGAGTGCCGCACTAAAGCCCATGAGGTAGGGCCACATGGTTGGCGGGCTGTTTGCCATGATGTTCACGACGGACTGTGCACCCTTGATAGTTTCATCTGCGATGGCAAAGACTTTCTGCGCGAGCGCATACTTGCGCTTCACTCTTGCAAGCTCGTCCTGCTTCTGGGTCTCAATCGTTTTTTCTTTGTTCGCAAGCTCTACTTGTAGCGCTGCTTGGCGCGTGCTGTTTCCTGCCGCTGCCGTCATTTCAGCGGCGTAGTAGTCATCCACCTTTTTCTTTTTCTGGTCGTACTCATCTGTGACACGCTGCTGCGCAAGAGTGCTGAGGTTTGCAAAGATCTGCTGCCCCTGGCTGGCCATCTGGCCATACATCCCAAGGGTTTTGTTCCAGCCCGCAAGCTGCTTTTGCCTTGCGGCTTCTTCTTTTGCGGCCTTGTCATCGCGGTATTTCTTTTCGATCTTCGCGATTTCAGACTCACGCCATTTGGCCACCTCCACAGCGTCCACGCCAGCCTCTTTGTAAGCGTGCGCTTGTGTCACTACTGCGTGCCTGTCCTGTTGCTCCTGGTCGCTGTAGAACTTCCCGTAAAGTGCTGTCTTTGCCTCTGCGTCTTTTCGCGCAGCATCCATGCTTGCTTGCAGTCGGTCGTTGTCCTGTTGTGCCTGTGCTGCGTTCTTTTCGGACTCCTGCTTTTGCAGTGACTGGACTTGAGTGTCACGCCATTTGTCGAGCTGTATTTTCAGGGTGGTGTAGTGCGCGTCATCGAGCCCGTGCAGCTTCTGCAAGTGATCTAGGTACTCCGCTTGGATTTTGGCATCACCGCCCTGCTGCGCACCCAGTAAGTCGCGCATCATCTTCTCGGCTTCTTCTAACCTGTTCGGGCCTTTCTTCTGTTTTTCTTCGTGCTCAGTTGTCCCTTTCGGTCTGCTTGCAATCTCTATTTCTTTCTCGATTGCTGCGATGCGAGCCTTACTTGCAGCGAGGTCATACTGTGCGCCAGTCTCTTTGCTCACTCGCTCTTTTGCTGCTACACTAGCCTTGAGCACCTCAAGCTCTATTTCCCTTTCCGTGAGTCCGAGCTTTTCATTCTCTTTCGCAATCCATGTTTGCGAACGGCTTAAAAATTCCTGCTGGTGTGCGTTGAGGATCACACCCGCTTTCTGTGCTGTGGTGAGCCGTGCTACTTCTGCAAGATGCAAGCGAAGCTCTGCGCGTTCCATCGCCTTCGCTTGCTCCTCCATCATGCGTGCGTGCTCAAGATTCGTGGCCATGTTGCTGGTCACCGTCTGCAGCCACTCCGCCACGCTTTTTAGTGCGGGTGCCACTGCACTCACTATGCTTGCTGCGATGCCTTTCAGCGCACCCTCTGCGCTGTCTACGCCCTCACTGAAAAGCTTCATGGCCTCGGCACTCTCTTGTGTGATCCCACTAAGCGCGGCACCCTTAGTGATCTCCGCTTGCATCGCTGCGCTTCCTTGATTAAGAAGCGGGATCATGTCCGCACCCGCCTTACCAAAAAGCTCCTGCGCTAGTCTCGCCTTATCCGCCCCATCAGCCATGCCGTGGAACTTGTCAGCCACTTCTAGCAGTAGCTGATTCGTGGGGAGCATGTGACCGTGGGCATCTGTGATACCGATGCCCATCTGTTTGAAAGAGGTCGCTGCTTTGCCTCCACCATCCGCAGCCTGGCTTGCGTTCTTGCCAAACTTCACGAGTGCGGTTTGCAGGCTATCTGTTTCCACTCCGCTCTGCTTCGCGGCGTACTGCAGACCAGTGACCGCCTCGACACTCATCCCCACTTTTTCTGAGAAATGAATGGCTTTTTCACCAGCCTCCAGTAATCCCTTCCCGAACTCAAAAACTTTCTCAAGCGCGAATGCTGCGATGAACGCTGTCACCATTTCCTTTGCAGGCTCAAGTGCTTGCTTGGTCAAGCTCTCTGTTTTTTCATGCAGCTCTTTTGTGGCTGTGCTTACACGCTTAAACGCTGCAAGTGCGTTTTGATCTTCGACGGTAAATTCATAATGGAGGCCCATGCACCGAGCATATGCCTCGCAGTGATTCTAGAGGCTAGGCTTGGTTTGCCTGTGAAGCCTTGCGGGCGCTGAGCCAGGCGTTCACCTGGCTTGAGTGGTAAGCGTTCAGGAGTTCGAGAAAATCATCTTGTGGGATAGCACTTTCATAATCACACCAGCCAAGTGCGTGCAGCGTGGGGCATCCGCTGTCGCTAAATGGAGATAGCGCACTGATAAGTTCTATCTGCTTCACTACACCCTGCAGGCCACTCGCTGCCAAGTAGTTTTGTGGCGTGCCTCTCAGTCCTTGGCTTTGTGCCTTGATGCCATCGAAGCACACACACTGCCCACACTGCACGCACTTTGGTGTACCATCTTGCCAGCAGTCCGAGCAGTCCGCTGGGCTCCAGTAATCACGCGCTTGGAAGTAGGCTAAGCCGTTTTTTTTTGACCGCTCACGAGCTTCTGCCTGAAGTCTCGAAAAAGTGGGTCGTGCAAGTCGAGCCAAGCAAGGAAGCGCACACGGTCTGCCTGAGTCCACACTGATGTGTCAACAGGTGCGCCTTGTTCATCTTCGAGCCCTGTGATTTCTTGCAGACGTGCTGCCAGAAATTCCTCGTCGCTCTGGTAAAGGAAAGCCCACTGCTCTGGGGTTAGTTTAGATGCAACTATCTTCCCATCAGCATCTACAGCACCTGTGACTTTGTTTGAGACAAGGCCACCATAGGCCAAAATTTCTTTTTCCGTTGGTGTGCTGAAAGTCAGGCTTGTGCCCTCGCTTTCAAAGGTGGAGATTGATGGCTGAGCAGTGTACTTGATTGGCATAGTGCGTCCTTCGTGTGTTGTTGTCACACGAGCATATGCCACGGAAAAGGGTGCCACCCTTGCGGGTAGCACCCTGGCCTAAGCACCGGAAGGCGCAGCGCTTAGGTGGTAATCATGTGACTCAAATTGTTGGTCTCAGAATCCACCACCGAGACATAGAGCGGTGTGGGGAAATCAAGGGTGAGTCCTGTGTGATCTGCTGCGAATGGATCGACTGCAGGCGCTTGATAGATCACCCCTGAGAGTTTCACAGTACCACCTCCGCCATAATCGACTGTAACTGTCGATAATTGCAAGTTGGTGATGAAAATGGTGAACGTGTTTGTGCCCTTGGTGAATCCAAGCTTCACCAAAAGCGATGTGCCTGCCTGTTCCCAGGTCTTCCACTGCTCAGTGTCATGGATGAAAACGGTCGCGTCAAATGTGAGTTTCGTTTCGCCATCGCTCACAGGGTAACTGCGATAAACGCCACTCTTTGTGGTCGCTACGTCCTTGACTATTCCGTGCTGCACTTTTACGGAAAAGTCCATGAACTGAGCATCTATAAGGCCTCCGTAGGTCGCCCCGATCTTAGAAATCGTGCAGTCCTTCATTGTGAAGAACGACTGGAACTTTGGAGAGGCTACAGTGAGGTTGGGGCTCTGTGTCTTGGAAGCATCACGAATGACTTTCTCACCGACTGCGGTGAAGTCAAGCATAAGAGGCTGCTTTTGTGCACAGCTCAGTGTGCAAGAATCAATGAGAGCATTCTTGCAAAGCAAGTCAGCGGGGCCTTCGCTTGCAAGAAAATGATAGAGCCCAAGATTGTATTCATCACCCGCAGCGTATGCGACTAAAAACTTCGCTTGCTCTGCGGTCGTCCAGTCGCGATAGTCCTTTCCATAGGGGTTGAAGGCGACCAGGTGATTTTTCAATGCGCCTGCAGTGATCGGCCCCGCGAGTGTGTCCCAGCCAAGTGCACTTGCAAGCAAAGCGCTAGAACCCTCCGTCCACACTTTCATTTTTGCGCTCACATCTGCCTTGAGCATCGTTACAGTTTGAGAGCTTTCAAGCTGGGTCTGATTTATTGAATTATCTACAAACCACTCAGGGGAGTCAGAGATTTTCAGCTCATCAAAAATGTACTGGTCATTAGCACCAAGTACGGGGTTTCCAGAGCCGCCCCAGCCATCCACTGCGGCTGCGTAGCCCTTCTGCTTTGCGGGTCTTGCGCCATGCTTGAGCGCATAGCCTTTGGTACGTGTAGCCATATTTAATACTCCAGAGTGTTGTGTTTACTCTGGAGCATATGCCACACACTAGCTTGGCTTATCGCGGCTCTATCGTCTGCAGTGTGAATTGCAAAACGGCTAAGCCTCTTGTGTCCGAGATGCCAATTTCTTCCTGGGGGTCATCGATCACATCGATCTGGAATGTGCAGGCACCACTTGTTTGGCGGTCTTCAAGCGCCCTGAGTGCCCGGCGTAGCAGTAACGCATTTGAGTGCAGCAGAGCAATGTTCGTCTTATCGTTTGGGTATGCCTTTGGAAGTGCGAAGTAGTAGCACAGTTTACATGGGTAGCCCATGAAAACCTTTGTCACAAAGCGCTGATTTTCCTTGGGAGAGAAGGAAAAGAATGCGATGCGTGGAATGCTTGTGCTCAAGTCATCAGCGCTTGGATCGATGCCAAAAACAACAGGCACAGAGGCAAGCTCAGTGATAGAGTGTATCGCTGTTTCAATCTCTGTGAGTTCTGCGAGCGTCATTTATCCCCCACACGTTTGAGCCATTTATCAAGCTTGCCTTGCACAATCTTGTTCCACACTTTGCAGGTGGTTGCAAAACCCCTTTGTATGACTCTGCGTTGTCCTTTCTTCGTGTCCAGAGGCTTCTCATCACCAAGCAAAATGCGAGTGTCTCCCTGGCCATTGCCAAACTGCAGCATCTTCCACGCAAGCCTGTCAGGCAGCATGAGAGTTGCTTTCATGGTCCCACCGATGCGGTCAAGCCGCAAAGTGCTGCGCCCATTGGTGCCGATGCCCACCGTGCCGTCGCGAGCGTCGGGGTTTGGAAATAACTGATTGATTTCAAGGTCCTTTAAGTCAGCGGAAAGAGTGCCCGTGCGGTCCACTACTTTTCCATTCACAAATTTCAACTTGCCTGTTTTGTCGGCGATATTTGCACCAGGCATCACAGGGTACTGGTACTTGATGCGCCTAGGCCCAGGCACAAAACCCTGCTCTAGTGTGTTTCTGATTCCGTCCGCCATCACAGCCGCCACACCCTCTGCGCAGCCTGTTTGCCAGAGTGTAAAGTCGTGCTTTATCTGCTCCGCGAACTGTTTGATGTTGGACTGGATTTTCATTATCGTCTTTTCTTGTCCACAATAGTTTGCAATGGTGGCAGCTTCGTGTTTTTCGTCGGTGTCTCCCTGTGGTAGGTGTGGTCACGCATCGTGGCGCGATCCCAGTAAGCCACCTCGGCATATTCGTCTAGGTAAATCGCCTCTTCCCACATCGCGCGGACTTCGCCAGCGTCACCGACTGCAAGTACTTCTGCTGTGCCGTCTGCCCTGGTGCCTGTGATAAATGCAAGTGTCTGTAGCTGTGCCATTCGTTCACCTTCTTGTGTTGTTGTCGTGTGAGCATATGCCAAACAAAAAAGAGCACCCCGTGTGGAGTGCCCTTAGTTTGTGTGTAATCAATTGCTATTAGGCGGAGACTAAGCGGGAAATCATAGATGTGCCAAGGGTCTTTGCAGTCAAGAGTTCTACAGTGATGAGCTGTTGGCCCAAGTTGTAGTCATAGTGCTTGCGGATGCCAATAGTCAAGCCGCTCTCAGGGTCTGTGGCAGTCTCGTATTCGATGATTCCCTCAGCACCATTGGTGCCTGGGTCGATTGTGCCAATCACCAGACCGAGGCAAGACTTATCACCAGCTACACCGACGAGATTTTCGCCGTTTGATGGCAGGTTCATGATCTGCACAGTGCTGAAGCCAAGCGCCTGGCCGATGGTGCCAGTCTGGTAGATGCTCGTATTGCCCGTCAAATTGTAGTTCGCGAGCACGGTGCGAAGCTTGCCGTAGTAACTGTTATTCAAAAGCAAGAATCTGTTAGAATCCCAGTTCGCAGTGTCCGCAGCAGTTGCTAACGTGTTCACACTTGAGTCGTTAAAGGTGGCCACCAAGCCAGTGAATCCAGCGGCTCCGCAGTTCGCGAGAGTGACAAGAGAAAGCGCATCTGCGAGAGCATCACGCACGACTTTGCGAGTCATCACTTGGATGGATTGCGCGGGGTCAACCTTGCCAGATTGGTAATCACGCACAGCAGTGGATTGCTTGAAATGGTTGTTCAACACAGCAGACTTAAAAGTCAAGTTTGCGTTTGCTGTGTTGTAGTTATTGGTGGAATCATTCCACGCGCTCGATGATGCACCCGCCGAATAGATTGGCACAAGTGCGGTGTCCATCTTCTGCAAGCCTGTGCGGAATGTAGTAGAAAAACTCTGGAATGCAGGAAGCGCAAGCGTGGCTTCCTTGAGGGCGATTTGCCCAAGCTCTACGAGCGAAACATCATTATTGGCCATTTAAAAAACTCCTTGCAAGGGGTTGTGTGTGTTGTGTGTCCTTGCGGAGCATATGCGCGACAGAAAAAGCCCCCAGCAATTGCCAGGGGCTTTCGTTTGTGTGTAATGGCCTTTTAGCCGCGCATCGCAGCCTTAATGGCAGACTCGTGCGCCCTGTAAAACTTGGTGCGCTCTGCTCCCTTCAAAGTGCGAAGCTGTTCTAACACCCCCTCGTCGCCTGTGATGTCTGCCACGGGCACCGCTGCACCTGCGACTTGGATCGCAGCAAGGGTGGAAGCTGCTTGCGCTTTGATGCCTGCATTTGCTTGCAGAGCTTCAAGCTCAATGGCTTGCGCTTCAAACTTTTCCTTGAGTGCTGAGTACATCTTTGCGGTTGCGTCCACAACGCTTGCACGAGATTCAACAAGCGCGAACCAATCGAAGCCTTGGAATGCAAGAGCCTTGAGCGCTTTCACTCGTTCAACTTCAGCCGCTGAAGCATTCGCAGCCGCGTCTTGCAGTTGCTGCGAAGTCAGATTTGCGCCCACAGCGCCAAGTGTTTCCACCGATGCCTTGGCCTGCGCATCTTGCACAGTTACAGCGGGCTCCGCTGCGGGCTCGACCACCGCAGGCTCTGCGGTGGGTGTGGGTACTTGCGCTTCTGGTGCGGCTTCTGCTGTAGGTGCTACTTGCTCCACAACTTCTGCGAGTGGCTCCGCCTCTGCCTTGATTTTCTTCTTGGTGCTCATGCTGTTTGCTCCTGTGATTTTTAAAAGATTCTTGGCGCTCAGTTGCGCCATGACGCCAAGTGCCCGCGATGCGCTCACGCCTTGCTGCACCTGAGCTGGCACGTTTGCAAAGCCCTTTTCGAAAGCTTCGTCTGCGCCCATTAAAGTCTCTGAGTCAAGCAACGCCTCAATTTCAGGGCGGCTCAGCCCTGTAGTTTGTGCGTAAATGTCAATGAGTCCATTTGTGACTATGCCCAGGTCGCTTGCTGCCTTCTGCAAATCACTGGCATTTCCTTGTGCAGACGTCCAGGCGTTGTGCAAAAACAAGAATGAACCAGCGCACACTTGGCGCTTTGAGCCTGCTAGAAAAATGATGCTCGCGATACTTGCCGCGAGACCGCAAACCCTTGTCGTGACTTCATGGCCACAGTCCCGCAATGCGTGAAAGATCGCCACGCCGTCTGTGACAGAACCACCACATGAATTTATGTGCACAGTGACTGGCTCACCTTCTGGCACTTGGTCTAGTTGTGCAAGTACATCACTTGCGTCAATGCCTAAACCCCAAAAATCTTTTCCGATGTCGCCGTCAATTTTGATGGTCGCCATTATTTCCCCTCGGTATCGTTAATAGGTGCTGTGCTAGTGCTTTCAGCACCTTCCTCTGCGGCCTGCTGCTGGTCTGCTTGCTTCACGTTCAGAGGCTCTGCAGGCAAGTCCAGGGTATGGCCCAAGATTTCAAGCTCAAGAGCTTCCTCTTGTTTCTTTGCCGTCAAAAAGTCCTTGTAAGAGATGCCACGCTTCGCCAAGATGCTGCTGCGCGTCTCTGTGCCGCTCGCTAGTTGCATCGCTTGAGCGCTCGCGGTTTTCACCTGGTCTTGGTCAGGTAATGCTATCGGGCTCCAGCTAACTTGCTGGTGTTCCTCGGTGGGCGTTATCCCTTGCGCGAGTAGCCCTTGGAGCGTGACCCAGCGGTAGATTTCACTGAGGAAAATCACGTTTGAATCTGTCCAACGCTGGAGCAGCCGCAGAAATTTATCGAATGAATTTTTCGAGCTGGAAAAATTCACGTTCACAAAATTCGAGAGCAAAATTTCAAGTGGGATGCCTAGCGCACCGCACACGTGCCGCAGAGATTCTGTTTGAAGCGCAACGACGTCAACGCTACCCGTGCTCGAAATTTGTTGTGCAAGAGTGCCTGGTGGTGCCATCACTACAGAGCCACTTTCTAGACCGGAAATGAAGCTTTGATTTGCTTGAATGGGGTTGCCCGCATCATCAACTTGCACACCAAGGCCACCTTGCAAAGCGGTGGGGTTGGGGCTTGTCAGAATCACTGAAAGCATGGCGCGTGTGTATGCACTTTGCACTGCTGCGCCCTGCAAATCTCCCAAGTCTTCCACCTCGGGTATCACATGGGCAAGTGCCCCAAGCCCCCTTGTGCTACTTGGGCTCAGAGAGTCTGGGCGCTTGAGCAAGCGAGCGATTGGCCGCCCTGTTGCGGCGTCAGTGCGCGGGTAGAAAACAAAGTTGCTTGAGTCACCAAGTAGGTAAGCTCCATCTTTTGTTTTGCACACCCAAAAGCCAACTTCAGCGCCTGTGCGAGCATCGATTTCGACACCGTGAACTACACTATTTCCTCGACTCGTCTTTGCTTCTAGCAAGTCGTCAGGAACGCGGAGGCGCGAGGAGTCGATGACTTGGAGCCTAGACCGCACAAGGGTTTTCGCGTTGGGGTCTTCTACAAACAGAAGCAGAGCATCACCAAGCTGCACTTGCTGTGAGATCCATTGCGTGTAGATGTCTTCTAGGCTTTCACCGCGAATGCCTGCATGATCCCACCAATCCAGCCACACTTTTTGTGCTTGTGCTTCTCCGCCGATCGGCATCGGCGCAGCCATGTAAGTACAGCAGCAATTTTCAACAGCACGAGCAAGCCAATTTGACCTGTGCAAATTTTTGCAAACGCCGTGGATCGTGTAGAGCCCTTGTGCGCCAAGAAGTTTTGAGTCTTCAGAGCGCGAACCGAAACGGCTAGGCCTGCGAGCTGCTACGAAAGGGTGTACCGTGCTAAAGCCGTATTGTGCAGCGCTCACCAGTTGCCCCCACGGTCACCACGGCCGATGCGCACAGGGCGGTAGGCTGTTTTGTCAGTCTGTGCATTTACCTGCACAGCCTTGAGGTATGCGTTTAGCAAGTCGTCGTAAGTCGCATAAACGGTGGTCGTGCCGTCTGGGCCTGTAACGCTTTTCACCCGGTAGTCAGCAGGGTTGGAAGTGTTGAGCAGATTGCGCAAGGCTGTAATCAGAAGATCCATACCCTGAGCATATGCGCAGAGCTCACCAGCGTTGGCGCTGGCCTATACCTCGAAT